>TARA_R110002124_G_scaffold22230_4_pt1 | contig 35642 bp, 32 predicted proteins | sample TARA_R110002124 | Tara Oceans TARA_R110002124 (sample SAMEA4397445) | marine metagenome | biome: Polar Biome; feature: [SRF] surface water layer (ENVO:00010504); material: water (ENVO:00002006), including particulate matter (ENVO:01000060) such as... | depth 5 m
GGGAGCCAGTGGGGGGTGTCCAAGAAAGCCAAGCTCTGGAATGGGTTCTGCTGAAGGTTGCAACAGGGATTGCTCCTGTATCAGGGCAATGGCTTCGTCGGCAAGGTTAGGTGTCAGGGTCAGTTTGGTGGGCCAGGCGACCATGACGTTCGGGCAGTTGTCTGCCCGGGAGACAAACGCTTTGTCGGGGCGGGCAAAATTGCGTTGTCGGGGTTCGGCGCGGTCCACCCGCAAGGTTGCCCACTGGGCATTGCCGAGATCGATCCAGGGCATCAACGTACTGAGCTCCTGTCTGGCGGCCCCGATCAATTGCTCAGCCGATTGGTTGACGCCCTTCTCTGCCAGACTCCCCCCCAGGTACCAGACCTGTGCGCCATCGGCGCAGGGGTGGCTGGAGATGGTCAGTCTGGGAGTGGTTTCTGCCCCCAGACAGTGACCATAAAACCGGTGTGGGTAATGGTGCTTGATCATGACCTGATGCAGTGGTCGGCGCTGCATTTGTGGAGCGGTTATACCGAGTTCGTTGAGCATGGCTTCATTGCCCTGCCCCCCGGTCAGTACAAACTGGCGAGCGTCAAGCCGACGGGTCTGTTGGTCGTACTCGAAGTTGATGGCTGCGGATCGGTCGCTGTTGCGCAGCCAGCGAGCCTGTTGCCAGTCAATCTGAAAAATGCGTCCGGCGCAGCAGTTATCGGTCAGCGCTTTGACCACCGTGGGCACATCGAGAACCATATCCACCAGCTGATAGAGGCCGCCCTTGAAGGCGCTGTGCTGGAAAATAGCGGGACGGTCTTTTTTGGCGACCTTGTTGACTCGCCCACGGGTCGCCTTGCTGGCGAGAAAAGTGGTCATCCGCGACAGTGCACTGCTGCTGGACCAAATATAAAAATGATCGCTGAGAATGGTCGCCCCGCGGAGATCAACGTCGCCTTCGCCCGCGAGGCAGGCCCGCCAGTGGTCCGGCATGTCGGCAATGGCTTCCGAGGCACCGGTGATACTGCCGCTGAGGGTGTATTTGATGCCGCCGTGAATCATGCCCTGGCTGGCGGCTGTTTGATCGCCACCCAACGCGGTTTGTTCAAGCAGTACCGCATTGTAGCCAGCCTTGACCAGCCTGTTGAGCAGCCAGAGACCGGCGATACCACCACCAATAATGGCGATATCGCAACTGAGGTCGGTGTGGTTTTGGTTTTTTTCCATAGAAAACAGAAGGTCTTGTTGCCGCTCGTTGAGCGATGAGTAGTCGGCCTGTCAGTCATTTGCTTTTGACAGGCTGGAAAGGCGCTAGTATACCCTGCCCAATATCTTTATGCTTTCCGCAAATCCGCCCATTACAGGGCAGGCAGGAGACAATTTTTTGGCACGTTTTTTTTATTCAGCATTGTTCTACCTGCTGATACCTCTGATTCTGATACGCCTACTGTGGCGAAGTGCCAAAGCCCCGGAGTATCGCCGGCGCTGGCCGGAACGCTTTGGTTTTTTGCCGACCACCAACCAGTCTACGACAACAAAAACCATTTGGGTTCATTCGGTATCACTGGGGGAGACGCTTGCAGCGGTGCCAATGATTCGGCGGCTTCAACAGCGCTATCCCGAGGCGCAACTGGCGGTGACCACGATGACGCCGACCGGCTCAGCCTGTGTCAAAAACACGTTTGGCGATACGGTCTATCACGTCTATGCGCCCTATGACCTTCCCTGTGCGGTGAATCGCTTTTTGCGACGGGTCCGCCCGGACTTGTTGATCATCATGGAGACCGAACTCTGGCCCAACCTGATTCACGGCTGTGCCGATCAAGATATCCCTGTGGTGCTGGCCAACGCCCGCCTGTCGGAAAAGTCGGCCCGTGGTTACCGGCGATTTGCCGCTCTGACGGGGCCGATGTTGCGGAGTATCAATTACGTTGCTGTGCAGCACGAAGAAGACGGCAATCGGTTTCTGGCATTGGGTTTGCCGGCACCACAACTGCTTGTGACGGGGAATATCAAGTTTGACCTGACGCTGGATGAGCCGATGCGGGCCAGGGCTGCGCGGCTGAAGGCCCAGTGGCAGGCCGGGTGTGGGCGTCCGATTCTGTTGGTCGCCAGCACACATCGCGGGGAAGATGATATTTTGCTCGATGCTTTTGAGCGGATTCGCCAACATGTCCCGGCACTGTTGTTGGTGCTGGTGCCCCGGCACCCGGAGCGCTTCGACGACGTGACACAGCGTTGTCTGACGAGGGGGTTAAACACTGTGCGCCGCAGTAGTGGAAAGCCCCCTGCTGAGACGGATCAGGTACTGATCGGCGATACCATGGGCGAACTGCTGGTGTTTTTTGGTGCCTGCGATATCGCCTTTGTCGGCGGCAGTCTGGTGCCCACCGGCGGCCACAACCTGATTGAACCGGCAGCCTGGCAGGTGCCGGTATTGAGTGGCCCACACCTGTTTAATTTTGCCGATGCTTCCAGGTTGTTGCTGGAGGCCGGCGGCATGGCGATCTGCAAAGATGCCCGATCAATTGCTGACAGCGTGACGTTGCTGCTGGGCGACCCCGAAACTGCCGCCCAGATGGGGGTGGCAGCAAAAATCGTGGCCGAGAAGAATCGCGGTGCGCTTGATCGGTTATTGGCGGTTATCGAACGCCAGCCTTGGTAACATTGATGGCGGGGTCCAGCCAGGCATTGAGCTGATAAATGTCTTCCGGACTCAATTGACCGGCTACTTCCTTCAGGCGCAACAGGCTGCCGATATAATCGAAACGTGCATTAGCGTAGTCGCGGCGTGCCTGGTAGAGGTTTTGCTGGGCGAGCAGCACATCGACAATGTTGCGAGTCCCCGCATCATAGCCGGCCTGCGTTGCTTCCAGCGCACTGGCTGCCGAGGTGATAGCCTGGTTTCTGGCGTTGACCCGGGCTTTGTCGGTGAGAACGGACAGGTGTTGGGAGCGGGCCTGCTGCACAGTGTTGCGTTGTGCGCCGGTAAAAATTTCCTTTGCTTCAACCGATTGATGAAAGGCCTGCCGGCGCTCGGCGCTGATCAGACCCCCGGTAAAAATGGGGATAGTCAGCTGCAGCCCCACCACATGGCCGTCCTGCTTGGTTTCCGACGGGCTGATGTAATACGGGTTGGGGGGATCACGGATATCCCGCCCTCTAAATTCACTTTTTGACTGATCGTCAAAATAGGATATCGAGCCCGACAAAGTGGGGGCATGCTCGTATTTTTTCGAGTTGGCGTTTTCTTCGGCTGCATCCCGCTGGTATTTGGTGGCCTGCAGTGTGAAGTTATTCTGCAGGGCAAACTGAACCCAGTCTTCGCGGCTGAGGGGTTGGGGATCGACAATCGGGAAATCCGGCATCAGACCCGCCAGTTGTTCATACCGCTGGCCGGTGAGTACGGTTAAACCCTCAAAGGCGATATCCAGTGCACCGCGGATTTCCAGGGTGTTTACCTTGGCACTATCAAAGGCCGCCTGAGCTTCGTGGACATCGGTAATGGGCAGCAGGCCCACTTCGAAGCGTTCTGTGGTTTGTTCGAGTTGCCGCTGGATGGCTTTTTGTTCGGCCAGGGCCGTTTCCAGATTTTCTCTGGCCCGCAGAACCTCAAAATAGGCGTCGGCAGTGCGGAGGATCAGGAGCTGCTGATCGGCGGCAAACTGCAGCCGGGCCTGTTCGCTGAGCGCCTTGCCCTGCTGAAAGGTGAACCAGGCGGGCAGGTCGAAAATTGGCTGTGTCAGGCTGATGGAATAGCCCTTTGTATCCGTATCCGTATGACCCTCACGACCGAAGACAGCGCCCTGTCCCAGCACGGTGGTGTTTGCTCCGTCAGACTCCAGTTCTTCGTACTCGCCTCTTGCGGTAATTTGTGGCAGCAGGCCGGCACGGGCAATATTTTTTGACTCACTGCCCGCCCGGAATGCAGCCTGAGCGGCCCGCAATTGTGGGTCGTGTTCCACCGCCTGTTCATAAATCTGAGACAGCGTCTCGCCGACGGCAAAAGGGCTGATCAAAACCAGTGCCAGACAGCGTAGATATTTCAAAGGGTGCATCGGAAATCCTTCCATCAGGTGGCTTGTCAGCGCGAGAGTCTAGCAGATTTTGAACATTGGAACATGGCCCTGTCCTTGGAGCTGGGTTTCGAAATAGCCTGCGCAGCTGATGAGGTTTCAGGTATTGTGAATGCTGGGAGTGACATGAGTTTGAGTCAGGAAAATTTGCCGGTTGGCCGTTTTTTGATGAGAGGATGTGCTGGTGGCGTGCTGGCCGTCAAGAGCCGTTTATTGCCCCTGAAAGCATGACCCGCGAATGGGTATCGGTTACAGTGTAAAAAAAGGGGGTTGGCTATGTCCGAGGCGGATCGCTACACAGGGAAGGATGTCGAGGTGCTCGGCCGTGAACAGCTGTTTCGTGGCTTTTTCTCGATGATAAAACTGACCCTGCGCCATAAACTGTTCTCCGGCGACTGGTCAGAGCCCATTGTGCGGGAATTATTCGAGCGGGGCAGTTGCGTGGGTGTGCTGCTCTATGATCCACAACATGAACTATTGGCTCTGGCGGAGCAGTTTCGTGTGGGGGCGCTGGAGGGCGCCGAAAGCCCCTGGTTATATGAGGTGGTTGCCGGGATGGTTGAACCGGGTGAACAACTCGAAGAGGTGGCCAGACGCGAGACCCTTGAGGAGGCGGATCTGATTCCCGATCGGCTGCTGCCGATCTGCGATTACTGGGTCAGCCCTGGTAATACCAGCGAGCGCATGTATCTGTTCTGCGCACTGCTGGACTTGAGTGCAGCGGGTGGCATTTACGGGCTGGATCATGAGTCGGAGGATATTAAGCTCCATGTTATGTCGCGGGCCGAGGCTTTTGACCTACTTGATGAAGGCCAGTGCAATAATGCAGCAACAACAATCAGTTTGATGTGGTTGCGCATGAACTATCCACATATTGTGTGACGGGGTACGCCATTTCTGATGCCGGGGAACAAAGCCTCTAAAAATGTGACTGAGTACAGTGATTGCCAAGATGAAAGTACGCTACAAAGTAGACCTGATCGGGTATATGGCCGAATGTGATGCGAATTACATGCGGCTCATGAAGCTATTTCCCGGCATGACGGATGGTGGCGAGCGCAGAATCGGTCTGTGTCACGACGGTGAGCATGTATTGCGGTTGATTGCGCGCGAGCAGACCGCTTACACCACGCTGCTTGAACTGTCTCAGGGCGCCCGGGATGGTGGCAGAGATGGTTGGTTTAAACTGCCGATACTGAAGTTGCGTCTTTATCACGATGCCCGCGTTGCAGAGGTGTTGTCTTGGGAGGGTGTCCGGCAAATCAGGCCTCGTTACGATTATCCCAACCGGCAGATGTATCATCAGGATGAAAAGGCACAATGGAATCGTTTTTTGGGAGAGTGGTTATCCCATTGCCTGAAATATGGTTATCATCTGGAGCCGTTATTCGGCGAAACGCCATACGGATGCGACTGACTGGCTTGCCGTTGCCAGTGAGTATTAAAGGGGAGTCGAATCATCTTGCAGCACAGCACCCGGCACATTGCCCGAATACTGCAATTATCGGATAGCCATCTCGGGCCCGGTCGTGATTTCAAATTGGCGGGCATCAACACTTATCAGAGTCTTGGTCAGGTGCTGAAGGCCCTGCCCGACCAGGATGTGGCGCCTGAGCTGTTGGCGGTGACCGGGGATATTGCCGGTGACGGTGATGAAGCTGCATACCATTTATTCAATGAAGTCATGGCAGAACAACCCCGGTCTTTTGCCTGGCTGCCGGGCAATCACGACGACTTCCCGCTGATGCGCAAAGTACTCCGTCAGCCGTTCAGGCGAGTCGTCGAACTGGGTAACTGGGTGGCAATTTTTCTGGTCAGTGCCCAGGCGGATGAGGTGGGGGGGCACTTGTCTGAGACCGAATTGGCTGAGTTGGCAGACCTGCTGCATCGCTACCGCGATGAGTATGTCCTGTTGTTTATGCACCATATGCCGGTTGAAATCAGCTGCCGGTGGCTCGACAAACACCGGGTTGGCAACCATGGACAACTGGCTGAGCTGGTGGCCAGGTGTCCCGGGGTCAGGGCACTTTTTGCCGGCCATGTACACCAGGCATTTTCGATCTCCTGGCAGGGCGTGGGTGTGCACAGTGCTCCTTCGACCTGTTTTCAGTTTGCCCCGGGCAGTGATGGTTTCGAATTGTCCGAGCAGCCCCCGGGCTATCGCTGGATTGATCTCTACTCGGATGGCCGCCTGAAAACCGGTGAAGGTTTCGTTGCCGGTGTGGAGCAGCAGGTGGACCATCGCTGCAGTGGGTACTGATATTTTCTGATCGTTAGGGCAGTTGGGCATGACCGTCACAGTCTGTCACTGTCCATCGATAGCGTTATAATCCCTCCTCGATTGCTGCTGCAGGCTGTATTTCAATCATGCCCCTCGTCTACATTCATGGTTTCAACAGTTCGCCCGCCTCGCTCAAGGCGCGTCAGACGGCGGCCTGGTTGCAGAAAAACTGTCCGGAGGTCTCTTTTGTCTGCCCGGCGCTTGCCAGCGATCCGGCAAGGGCCATTGCTCAATTACAGCTGGAAGTGGAAAAAGCGGGTGGGCCGGTGGGGTTGGTGGGCAGCTCAATGGGTGGTTACTATGCTACCTGGCTGGCAGAAAAATATCGATTGAAGGCGGTGCTGATAAATCCCGCCGTAAAGCCTTATGACATGATGGTGGATTATCTGGGTGTCAATGCCAATTACCATACCGGCGAGCGCTATCATCTGGAGCAGTGCCATGTGAATGCCGTAAAAGACCTGGAGGTGCCGGTATTGCAGAATCTCGCCAATTACTGGGTACTGCTGCAAACCGGTGACGAGGTGCTGAACTACAGACTGGCCGAGTCCCGATACAACGGCTGCCGAATGACCATTGAGCAGGGTGGTGATCACAGCTTTCAACACTATGAGCGACATCTGCCTGCCATTATCGAATTTTTGGGGTTAGCAACCGGGGTTTCATGAATAAGTATACCGCTGAAGATATTGAAGTTCTCACAGGCCTTGATCCGGTCAGAAAGCGTCCGGGAATGTACACGGATACCACCCGCCCCAACCATCTTGCCCAGGAGGTTATCGACAACAGTGTCGACGAAGCCCTTGCCGGTCACGCCAGCAAGATCGACGTCACGCTCTACCGCGATGGCTCTCTCGCGGTGGCTGACAATGGCCGCGGCATGCCCGTGGATATGCATCCGGAACAGGGCTTGCCGGGGGTGGAAGTGATTCTTGCCACGCTGCACGCGGGAGGCAAATTTTCCAACAAAAATTATCAGTTCTCTGGCGGTCTGCACGGTGTCGGTGTTTCGGTGGTGAATGCATTATCCAGCAAGCTGGAAGTGACGATTCGCCGCGATGGCCAGGTTTATCGCATGGGTTTTGCCGGCGGTGACAAGGTTTCTGATCTGAAAGTGGTGGACAGTTGTGGCCAGCGCAATACCGGTACCGAGCTGCGCTTTTTACCGGATCCGAAATACTTTGATACGGTCAAGTACTCGGTTTCCCGCTTGCGGCATGTGCTGCGAGCCAAAGCGGTGCTCTGTGCTGGGCTGACGGTAAATTTTACCGACGAGAACAGCGGTCAAACCGAAAGCTGGTGTTACGAGGATGGCCTGGCCGATTATCTGCAGGGGACGACCACTGGCTGGGAGGTGCTGCCGATAACCCCCTTCACCGGCAGTTACGCGTCCGAGAGCGAGGCCGTGGACTGGGCGCTGCAGTGGCTGCCTGATGGCGGCGAGTTGACCCAGGAGAGCTACGTTAATCTGATACCCACCACGCAGGGTGGTACTCACGTCAATGGCTTGCGCACTGGCTTGCTGGAGGCTCTGCGGGAATTCTGTGAGTTTCGCAATCTGCTGCCGCGCGGCGTGAAGCTGGCGCCGGATGATATCTGGGACAAATGCTGTTTTGTCCTCTCCTCCAAACTGGCAGACCCACAATTTTCCGGCCAGACCAAAGAGCGCCTTTCCTCTCGCGAAGCGGCGGCATTTGTATCGGGCGTGGTGAAGGATGCGTTCAGTCTGTGGTTGAATCAGCACACGGAAGATGCCGAACAGCTTGCCGAACTCTGTATCAACAACGCCCAGCGGCGACTCAAGGATAGCAAGAAGGTGGCGCGCAAGCGCATTACGGCCGGGCCGGCGCTGCCGGGGAAGCTTGCAGACTGTTCCAGCGACAGCCCCGAGCTGTCGGAACTGTTTCTGGTGGAGGGCGACTCCGCCGGGGGGTCTGCCAAGCAGGCTCGCAACCGAGAGTTTCAGGCGATCATGCCGCTGCGGGGAAAAATTCTTAATACCTGGGAAGTGGACAGTCAGGAAATCCTCGCCTCTCAGGAGGTACACGATATCTCTGTGGCCCTGGGCATAGACCCGTCGAGTGAAGGGTTGGCGACGCTAAGGTACCACAAGATCTGTATTCTCGCCGATGCGGACTCCGACGGTTTGCACATTGCCACCTTATTGTGCGCCCTGTTTGTACGGCACTTCCGGCCACTGGTGGCGGCGGGGCACGTGTATGTGGCCATGCCGCCCCTGTATCGGGTCGATGTGGGCAAAGAGGTTTATTACGCGCTGGATGAAGGGGAAAAAAGAGGCCTGCTGGATCGCATTGAAGCGGAGAAGAAACGAGGGAAAGTCAATGTACAGCGATTCAAGGGGCTGGGTGAAATGAACCCCATCCAGTTGCGTGAGACCACCATGGATCCGGACACCCGCCGGCTCGTTCAACTGACCATTGAAGCCGGTGACGATACCAATAGCCTGCTGGACATGCTGTTGTCGAAGAAGCGGGCGTCAGACCGCAAGGCCTGGCTGGAGCTGAGCGGCAATCTGGCGGATGTCTAGGCCCTGGCCAATGAGTAAGTGCGCGGTATGATTCGACGGAATGTTTCCGGGGAGAAAATTCCATGAAAAAGCTACAGATGTTTCTCCGCTGGAGTCTGATCAGCGTTGCGCTGCTGGTAGTTGTGGTGCTTTCACTGCTGCCGTTTATGATTCGCTGGCAAGGCACTGTCTGGCTTGAGCAGCAAGGGCTGGATGCCGATATCGGTTATGTGGAAATCCGCCCGATGCTGGGCACGGTGCAAGTGAACAACGTCCACATCCAGTCTCCCGACGGTGAGCGATTGATACTCGACCAGCTGTTGTTCGATATTGCCTGGAACCCCCTCTTTGAAAACAGCCTGTACATTGAAGAGGTATCCATTGAAGGGTTGACGCTTGATCTGGCGATGACGCCTTCCGGTCTGCGTGTGGGCGGTATCCCATTGCCCACCGACGAGGCCGCGCCGGATACAGCGGGCCCGCCACTGTTTGAGCGATTGGCGCTGGATCAGTTTCAGCTTCGCGATCTGACATTTTGTTACCTCCCGATGAATGAGCGCGGTGAACAGCAGGCGAACCAGTGTGCCGGGCTGGATGCATTGCGGCTCAGTGACCTCACCATAGCATTGGGTGAGATGCCCTCACTGTCGCTGCCCGGCGTATCACTCCGTGGGCTGCGCTGGTTTGACCGGCTTGACCCCCTGCAACTGGCGGCGGTCGAGTCACTGTCCGTCACCGGTCTGAGCAGTCCCGATATGACTCGCTGGCAGTTGGAGACGGTCAATCTTCAGTCGCTGGCTCTGTTGCCGGGGGACACGCCTGCCGTGCAACTGAATGAGCTGGTGTTGACCGGTTTCAACCTTGCGGAAGATGTGGAACTGAATTCCGTATCGCTTGATGCCCTTGCTGTCGGGCTGGCACTCGACCAGACCAATGGTCTGACATTTGCGCCGGCACTGCTGAAACGCGTGGGCCAGCTCTCGTCCGAGACTGCTTCCCAGGGGGCTGTCGATGCGAGTGGCGAGGCAGACGACAGGCAGATCAAGCTGAAGCAGTTTGCCCTGCGGCAACTCGACATTGCGGCTGACCGACCACTATTGTCTGCCGGCAAACTGCGGTTCAGCGATATGCGGTTGGCAGGTGCAGCGGTGGCGGTGGATACCCTGGCCCTCGGCCATCTCAACCTGCTCCCCGGTGCAGAGGAGGCACTGGCGTTGGACAGTCTTGAGGTGCGGGGGCTTGATGTGAACCGGGATGTCGCTATCGCCGGACTGACGCTGGGCGACCTTCAGGTGCGCCTGGAGACCGGCCCGCAGGGCGCACTGGCATTTGCACCAACGCTGATCAATCAGCTTGCGCTGACGCCGGAAAAAAATGATGGTGTCGCGGAGGGTGTTGAACCGCCAGCGGAGGAACCCGTTGCCATGGGTTTTGAGATGGGTGATCTGCAACTGGGATCGCTGGCCGTTTTCGCCGATCGTGAGTTACTGTCGCTCGATGCGCTCGGTTTGCAACAGTTGAAACTTGCCAGCGATCAGGTCGAGCTGGCCCGGCTGGAGGTGTCCACGGTGGATTTTCTTGCGCCCGCCCCGGGTACCGCCAAGGTGAGTCACTATGTGCAAATCCCCCGGTTATCCCTGGACAACCTAGCAAAAAATTCCGGTACGCTCAGTCTCGGGAAACTCCAGATAGGCGATCCCGAGATCTTTGTGCACCGCAATGCCGATGGCATGCTGTCGATGTTCAGCGAGCTCGCCGTTTTGCTGGGGCAGGATGACGAGCCGGCTGCGGGTGGGTCAGAGGATTCGCAACCCGCCACAGAAAACGCGCCGCCGTTAAAGCTGCAACTGGCGTCTCTGACGATTGGCGAGCAGGGCCGGTTGCACGTATTGGACGAAAGTGTGTCGCCGCCGCTGGATCAACACTTTACTGACGTTGATGTAAGGGTCAGCCATCTTGGCGGTGACAGACCTGATACCTCTGCTGATGTGAATCTGAATATGGCTCTGAATCAGTTTGGTGCGCTGTCCCTGGCAGGCCAGATTGCCCCCTTTGGCGACACCATAAGCACAGATCTCGAAGGGGAGATCAAAGGCATTGATGTGCGCGACATTTCCGGTTACGCAAAAAAATTCAGCGGTTATCACCTCGACCAGGGGCTGGTAGATGTCGACATGAGTGTCGATATTCTTGAAGATACCATTGATGCGGTGGTCACCACCCGCTTCCACAAGCTGCAGGTATCACCGGTGAGCAAAGCCGACCTTGAAGCGGGTGCCGCTGAGCTGGGCGTACCACTGGAGTTCGCCCTGTCATTGTTGCGCGATAAAAATGGCATGATCGAATTGAAGCTGCCGATTAGCGGCAATATCAATTCGCCGACTTTTTCCATCAGGCATATTGTCAACAAGGTCATGTTCAAGGTGATTAAAGAGACGGTGATCAATTATTACCTGCCTTTTGGGCTGGTGGTGAAGACGTTGGTTGGCGACAGCCTGGCCGGGATGGGGTTTGAGCCGGTGGTCTTTGCGCCGGGTACGGCGGCATTGGATGATGCCGGCGAGGCTAATCTCAACCGTCTCTCGGACATGCTGCAAAAACGCCAGCAGCTGCAATTGGTGTTCTGTGCGCCCGCTACCCTGCAGGACTGGGCCGCGCAATTTTCACCGGATGAGCTGGCAAGTCCGCAGTCATCAGAGGAAAATCCCCCGCCTCCCGACATCACGGCAGAGCAATCTGCCGGTTTGGCCGCGCTGGCCAATCAGCGCACCGCAGCCGCCAAGCAGTACCTGATTGATCGGGGTATTGATCAGGGGCAGATGGTCCTCTGTACTGGAAAACTTGATCAGACCAGTACCCTGCGCCCGGAGATGTCCATTACCGTTGGCCAGTAATCCATAACCGCAAACCCGTTGTCACCGCACGAGCAGTAAAATTTATGACAGAGACCACCATCATTAATCCGGCGATTGAACAGATACCGCTGCGCAGCTATACCGAAAAAGCCTACCTTGATTACTCCATGTATGTGATTCTCGATCGGGCATTGCCGCATATCGGTGATGGCCTGAAGCCGGTTCAGCGGCGAATCATTTATGCCATGAGTGAGCTGGGGCTCAAATCCACGGCCAAGCACAAGAAATCCGCCCGCACCGTGGGTGACGTCATCGGTAAATTCCATCCCCACGGGGACAGCGCGGCCTATGAGGCGATGGTATTGATGGCGCAGCCGTTCTCCTACCGCTATCCCCTGGTGGACGGCCAGGGTAACTGGGGTTCATCCGATGACCCAAAATCCTTTGCTGCAATGCGTTATACGGAATCGAAGCTGGCGCATTTTGCCGAGCTGCTGTTGTCGGAGTTGGCTCAGGGTACGGTTGACTGGAAAGCCAATTTTGACGGTACCCTCGATGAGCCCATCACACTGCCGGCACGCGCCCCCCATGTGTTATTGAATGGTACGACCGGTATTGCTGTGGGCATGGCTACAGACATTCCACCGCACAACCTGCGGGAGTTAATCAGTGCCTGCGTACATTTACTGGATCAGCCAGGCGCTACCACGGCGGAATTGTGTGAGCATATACAGGGACCGGATTATCCCACCGAAGCGGAAGTGATTACGCCCCGGGAGGATATCCTGAAAACCTATGAGACCGGCCGGGGCAGCCTGAAAATGCGCGCTGTCTGGCAGTCGGAACAGGGCGATATTATCGTCACCGGCCTGCCTTTTCAGGTATCTGGCGCCCGGGTTCTGGAACAGATTGCCGCCCAGATGCAGGCCAAAAAGTTACCGATGGTTGCGGATTTGCGCGATGAGTCCGATCACGAGAATCCGACCAGGCTGGTGATTGTACCCCGCTCCAACCGGGTTGATCTGGACGGGTTGATGCAGCATTTGTTTGCCACCACGGACCTGGAAAAGAACTATCGGGTTAACCTCAATATGATCGGAGTGGACGGTCGCCCCGAAGTGAAGCCCCTCAATAAAATTCTTACCGAGTGGCTCGCCTACCGCATGGATACCGTGCGCCGTCGGTTGCAGTTCCGGCTGGACAAGGTGGACCACCGGCTGCACCTGCTGGAAGGCCTGTTGATCGCCTTTCTGAATATCGATGAAGTGATTCACATTATTCGCAGTGAGGATGAGCCAAAACCGGTATTGATCCAGCGTTTTAGTCTCAGTGATATCCAGGCAGAGTACATTCTCGATACCAAGCTGCGTCAGTTGGCCCGATTGGAGGAGGTTCGCATACGTGCCGAGCAGGAAGCGCTGGCGGCGGAAAAACTCGAGCTGGAAAAAATTCTCGGTTCTGCAAAGCGTCTCAAGACCCTGGTGCGCAATGAACTGCTGGTCGTGGCCGATGAATTCGGTGATGAACGCCGTTCACCACTGACCCGCCGCGAAGAAGCCAAGGCATTTTCTGAAACCGAACTGCTGGTGTCCGAACCGGTCACGGTGGTGTTATCGGAAAAAGGCTGGATACGCGCTGCCAAAGGCCATGAGGTCGATGGTGCATCACTCAGCTATAAATCCGGCGATCGCTTTCTCTGTGCGGCCAGGGGGCGCAGTAATCAGTCAGTGGTTTTACTGGATTCCACCGGTCGAACCTATTCGCTGGCGGTCCACAACCTGCCCTCGGCGAGGGGGCAGGGTGAGCCCGTCACCGGTCGCCTTAATCCCCCTTCCGGCGCCGGTTTTGTGAGCGTGATAATGGGCGATGATTCGCAACAGGTACTGATGGCCACTGATGCCGGTTACGGTTTTATGGCCAATCTGGCAGACCTGCACAGTAAAAACCGGGCGGGTAAAACGACCCTGACGATTCCCAAGGGTGGTCGGGTCATCAAGCCGGTGGCGATTTCTGACCGTGAAAACAGTCTGGTGGTGGCTGTCAGCAACGAAGGCCGTATGTTGGCGTTTCCACTGGCAGAGCTCCCCCGTTTGGCGCGAGGCAAGGGAAACAAGATCCTCAGTATACCCTCCTCCCGAGTTCAGTCCCGGGAAGAGTTTATGGTGGCGGTGGCGGTCGTGACCCCGGCGCAGCAATTGCTGGTGTTCTCGGGTAAACGTCATCTGAACATCAGGGCCAGCGATCTTGAGCATTATCGCGGAGAGCGCGGCCGCCGTGGCAATAAACTGCCCCGGGGCTTCCAGAAAGTGGACAGGGTGGAGGTGGCCGGTAATGATTAACGCCGGTTTGGTCGCGTTGCTCACTTTGCTGTTTACCGGCTGAGTGATTTTCACTATATTTGAAGTGGTTAGAGCGGGGCTGCTGCCCACCGTATAAATCTCGTCCAGAGGATGAACAGATGGATAATAATAAGGTGTTGCTGGTTATTGCGTCGCTGTTACTGCCACCACTGGCCGTGTTCCTGAAAAAGGGAGCCGGTAAGGATCTGGTGATCAATATTGTGCTCTGCCTGTGCTTCTGGGTGCCGGGTATCCTGCATGCGCTTTGGGTGACGTTGGCCTGAACCGAAGATTGGCAGGGGGGTGACAGGAAGTTCGCATGGCATTCAGTCAATACAAGGTGATGGCAATCAGCGAGGGCGCCCTGGGAACGATTTTTCTCGGTGCCTCCGGCTTTCCCCTGAAAAAAATGGAAACGGTCCTCAACGAGCAGGCGGCTGAGGGCTGGCAGTTGGTTTTCCAGGTGGTGGAAAGCCGTCGTCTCTGGTTGTTCTGGGCACGTGAAACCGTCATCGTTACCCTGGGCAAATAACCGGTGGCTCTCCGCGACGAACAATGCCGGGAGGACCGGCTTCGCAACCGAATTGCGGAACTTCCCGCAGAGCAGCGCAGGGTTTTTCACGGGCGCATGGCGAGGCGTCTCAAAGATCCGGACAGCTATGCGGTGCTGAACTATTTGTTTATCGCCGGGTTGCATCATTTTTACCTCAGGCGCTGGTTTCGCGGTGCAGTCAATCTGGCTGTTTTTCTGGTCGGTCTGGCTTGCCTGCTCACTGGTCAATGGCGCTGGGGGCTTGGCTTGTTACTTTTGATTACGTTGATTGAATTGCCAGCGCTGTTCTGTTCTCAGCGCATTGTATTGCGATATAACAACGACCTGGCTGAATCGCAGTTAGCGGAGACTGGTCACAGTCAGAACTGATTTTTTACTTAATGGAGCGTGTGATGGAAACGATAGGAAATGCCATTATTTTTTATGGCCTGAAGGTTGTTATGGCAGCCGTTATCTTTTTTGTGGGTAAATTTCTGGCTGGCTGGCTGAGGGGCCTGGTAGCCGGTTTGATGAAAAAGAAAGACATGGATGTGGCGATTCAGCAGTTTGTCTCTACGCTGGTTTACTACGCACTTTTGACCTTTGTCTGTATTGCAGCACTGGGTCAGCTGGGTATACACACGGCCTCCCTGGTGGCCGTGGTGGGTGCCGCCGGTCTCGCCGTTGGCCTGGCTTTACAGGGCTCGCTGGCCAATTTTGCCGCCGGTGTACTGATTCTGATTTTTCGTCCCTTTCGTGTTGGAGACTATGTTGAAGTGGCCGGTGTCGGTGGTACGGTGTCGAAAATACTGGTATTTACTACCGAGCTGAACACCCCGGACAACAAGCGGATTGTGATTCCCAATGGCCAGGTGATGAGCGGCACCATTACCAACTACTCCACCCACGATACCCGCCGGGTCGACCTGGTTATCGGTATCAGTTACGGCGATGACATCGACAAGGCCAAGGCGGTGCTGCGTGAAGTGGTCGAAGCGGATGAGCGTGTGCTGGCAGATCCGGCGCCGAATATCGCGGTTACCCAGCTGGCGGACAGCAGTGTCAATCTGATAGTCCGGCCCTGGGTTGCCACGGGTGATTACTGGGGGGTCTACTGGGATCTCACAGAAGCCATCAAGAAACGCTTTGATAAGGAAGAGATTTCCATTCCCTTCCCGCAGCGCGATGTGCACTTGTACCCGGCGGCCGAAAACGCTTGAAGGTCAATGCTCAAGGCCCCTGTGAAGGGGCCTTTTTTGTTCTATAAATAGAGAGGCATATATGGGTATTCTTTCCTGGATCGTACTTGGCCTAGTGGCTGGAATTCTTGCCAAATGGATCATGCCGGGCAGGGATGGTGGTGGGTTTATTCTCACGGTGCTGTTGGGTATTGCCGGCGCTTTTGTCGGTGGCTGGATTGGTTCGCTACTGGGCTTTGGTGGTGCGGGTGGTTTCAGTTTAGCCAGTATTGCTACGGCCACGGTGGGCGCCATTCTGATCTTGTTGCTTTACCGGCAGTTGAGAAAATAGTGAATTCCGACACTTGTAGTGATTGACTGCTCCTCTTTCAATTTTTGCAAGCCCCGGCCCCCAAAAACGCAGCTTTTACCAAGCTGCGTTTTTTTAACGTATCAAATTGGTTGAATAATTGAGGGGTTAGGAGCGTGTTACCGGGCGCGATCAAAGCGTCGTTTGCGACGGTAGGGAAATACATCGACAATTTTGCCGTTGCGAATTTGTTCCTGCAGCCCCCACCAGAATTCCACATCATAGATATCGCTGTGCAGCGCTTGAAAGGCTTCCCGGGCAACGGGATTGCCGGAGAAGAATAACCGGAATTCCTCTGGAAAAATATCGTTGGTGCCCACGGTATACCAGGGGGTGGCAGACATCTCCTCCTCGTCAGTCTTCGGTTGAGGGATGCGCCTGAAGTGACACTCGGTCAATGGGCAGATTTCATCGTAATCGTAAAACACCACCCGGTTGTGGCGGGTGACCCCGAAATTTTTCAGCAGCATGTCACCCGGAAAAATATTTGCCGCCGCCAGTTGTTTGATGGCGTTGCCGTATTCTTCGATGATGTTACAGGTTTGTTGTTCATCAGCCCGCTGCAGGTAGATGTTGAGCGGTGTCATGCGGCGCTCGGTGTAGAGGTGCTTGATGATCAGCCGGTCTCCCTCGAAGGTCAGCAGGGAGGGTGCGACTTTCTGTAACTCGGCGAGCAGTTCGTCGGAGAAGCGATCCACCGGAAATGAAAAATTGGCAAACTCCTGGGTATCGGCCATCCGCCCGATACGGTCGTGCCGGGAGACCATGTTGTACTTTTCCCGCACGATTTCGTGGGTGACCTCCTTGGGTGGATCGAAGCGATCCTTGATGATTTTAAAGACGATATCGTAGGACGGCAGCGTGAATACCGACATCACCATCCCCTTGATGCCCGGTGCAATGACAAACTGATCCTGAGAGTTCCTCAGGTGACTGACAAATTCCCGGTAAAATTCTGTCTTGGCGTGTTTGGGAAAACCGATGGACGTGTAGATTTCGTTGTCGCCCTTGTGGGGCATCAATTGCTTTAAAAAATGCAGATAGAGGTAGGGCAGTGGGGCATCCACCATGAAGTGGGTTCGGGTAAAACTGAACACCACGCTCATCTCTTCCTTGTTGAAAATGGCTGTATCAATAAACAGGCCGCCTTTTTCATTGTTCAGTACGGGCAGCACCAGTGGAAAAAGCCGGTCGCCGTCGATGATGCGACCGACGATATAGGCCGCCTTGCTGCGATAAAACACCGAGTCAAGCGTATCAAATTTCAGTGCCGAAACCGGATTCTTCAGGTGGGGCAGTAGCTGCTCGTTAAATTCCTGCACGATGAAGTTCACATCCCTGGTGAGGTTTTCCGGTGGCGTAGAGAACTCTGCATCCAGCAGAATCTGCTCAAACACGGCGGCGATATCGTCAATACCCTCATAGCGCACGTAAATGCTGTATTCCGCTTCCGGTATCGACGCCATTTGTGAAGACAGTACGTAGATCAGATCATCGTCAATCTTGTCGTGATCATTGATGCAGCCAAATACGGAATTGAAAAAAGTCTCGGCAATTTCGTAATTGGGGAAGTTGAAAACCAGTTGGGTATAGACAGCCTTTGCCTGGCGCCATAATTCCAGATCGGTAATATCCTTATTGGTCACCGTGGCGAGCAGCTCCGATACCTGGCGCACTTTGGTCTTGTAGAGTTCCAGTCGGTCCACGTTGGCGCTCTGCACTGCATGCCAGTCGGCTTTTTCAAAGCGCGCCTTGGCGCCGAGAGTCATATTCAGGTAATCGGCAAAATAGCTGCGGAAGCCATTGAGGATGGTTTTCGACATCCGCCGCGCAGTGCTGTTACGAAAAAACCGGGGGTCCGGAGCGGTCATGGAATCAGTCCAGCTGGGTTATTCATCGAGCTTTAAATCAGCTTTCAGTTCTGCCAGTCGTTGCCGCGACACTTCGCGACTCAACGGCGGTTTCTCCGTTGCTTCCCCTGCGGGATCCGGTAAGGCCAACTGCCGACCCTTGCCAAGTTCGCGACATAGCCGCCGATAATGATCGAGAAACAGGGGGTAGCTGACCGTCTCTGCCTCATGGGCCAACAGGTACCAGCCAGTGGCCAGTCCGGCGTGATAGACCACCGGGTGAGACCAGTGATGAGCCGCTTTTGGAGAGGGCGCATTGCAGGCTTCGAGATACGCACTGCGCGGCGAGGGCAGCCCCGCCGGGTTCTGACAGGCCTCACAACATTGCAGCATGCGATTCAGCGTGGGCAGATAGTCGGATGTTTCGATCACCCGTTTGGCGCCCAGCAGAATCTGATCCCGATCGAAGTGTGCCAATGCGTCCAGCCACAGGCGTTTTGCCTGATTGAGCAGATCGGTATCGGAGTAGGCACTGTAGAACTGGTTGTGAAAGTTCAGCCGAAACAGGGCGAACACCTGATTGATGGTGTCTACCAGATGTTCCGGCAGGGGTTCTGGGCGCTCAGGGGGTCGCCCAGCTGCGGTCACTGAGTTCGTCGACGAGGGTGCGACTCCGCGTACTGCCTGGTCGATCAGATCGTTGTTGTTTTCCATCGCTTGAGTCCTGGGTATGTGTTTGGTGACGCGACCATTCCCGTTTTACCTGCTGCAGGAACTTGGTGTTCCAGGAGCCATAGAGCTGGCCGCTATCTCGCCAGTACAAAACAAATTCCGGTACCAGGCGTTTGGCAAAATCGCGTGGGATATTCGCCAACGTCAGCACCTCAAAAAGCTCTTCCCTGGGCTGCCAGTCCGCCGCCAGTGGGCGGGGCATGGTGTCCTGCTCCATCGTGTGTGTGAATCTGGCCCATTGGCGTTTCACATGCATGATAAAGCGGCTGTTCCAGGTGCTGGAGGATTCGCCCCGCTCCAGCCAGTAGAGGACAAACTCGGGGATGGCGTCCTCGACAAAATTACGGTTGATGGCCGCCTGTTGGGTAAGAATATCCATGGCATCCTGTGAGGGTTGCCAGTCCCGGCTCATAAGCGTGTCCTGACCGCGCTTGGCCGTTTCCGTCTGCTGTGCCCGCCAGAGACGCAGTACATGCTTGATAAATTTTGAGCCCCAGCTGTAGCGCGGCTCGCCACGCTCCGTCCAGTAAGTAATGAACTCCGGCAACTGGTCGGCAATGAACGCCGCTGGAATGTTGTACTGGGCCAGTTGTTGCAGAACGTCATTTTCCGGTCGCCAGTCAGGGGGTATGGGCCGGGTACTTTGGTGTGCCGGGGTTGCCGGAAGTGTGGCGGGAAATTCGCCGTGCTTCGTTGTATTGGTATTGCCGGCACACTGCTCATTAAAGGCAAAGCGCAATAGATTGCCCTCGGTCAGGGGGGGCGATGCTACCAGCAGAATGCCCTTGTCCCGAAGATTGCCGACGACTCGTTGCAGGTCAGCGAGACACCAAAAGGGGGTAAATTTCTGCAGTTGCCCGCTATCGATATTGAGCCACTCGTAGTCGCCCTGCCGTTCGGGCTTGCCATGACACATCAGCTCATTGAGTAATTGCAGTAAAACTGTCTCCTCCAGGCCAATGGTAGCGGCCAGGGAGGGAGAAATAATGAGCGGTTTTTCCGGGAGCAGTGACATGCTGACACTCTATCAGAAAGCGGTGGGCAAGTTTATCGGTCGCATTCGCTCAGAGGTGGTTTTCTATGTGGTTGCCGCATCGTTACAATAGCGCTTCAAAAAAAACAACAAACAGCAAGGTGGCAATGGAATGGTTCCGAAGCAGGTCAGTTTGGTAGGAAGGCGACCAGCAAGCTGGCTTTGTTGTGTCCTGTTGTCGCTCAAATGGCTGCCGGTATTGGCCGCTTCGGTCGAGGGTTATACTGAGGATGATCTGATCGCAGACATTCCGGTGGCTTTGTCTGTCACACGACTGCCCCAGTCAGTGACCGATACCTCCATGGCCGTTTCGGTTGTTGACCGATCCATGATTGAAGCGTCCGGATTTATCGAAATTCCCGATTTGCTGCGCCTTGTGCCGGGCTTTCAGGTCGGACTCAGCTGGCGTGATCACCATGCATCGGTGACCTATCACGGTCAGTCCGACGGTCTCTCGCGGCGTATGCAGGTTTTGCTCGACGGTCGTGTGGTGGTGGGATCACTGTTTGGGCTGGTGGATTGGGATCGGCTGGGAATCACTGTCGATGACATTGAGCGGATAGAGGTGGTTCGCGGTCCGGCGGGTGTTTCCTTCGGCTCCAATGCTTTCGTTGGCGTCATCAATATTGTGACCCAGAAACCCTACCACAATCCCGGCTGGCGGTTCAGCGCAACGACAGGCAGCCGCGACACCAGTCTGCTTGCCGCACGCTATGCCCATAGCGGTGATCAATTGGATTACCGGGCTTCCCTCAGTTACTTCAACACCGATGGCTTCCGCGGTGTCAATGACGAGTCGATCGCTCGTTCCGGTCGCTTTCAGGGGACTTTTCAGGCGACGCCTGAAACTTCCCTGGATTTTCAACTGGGTTACGCCGAGGGCCCCTGGGGTCGTGGCGGCAATGGTGTCTCTGTGGATCCTGTCGGCACCAAGGAAGCCAGCGAGCAATATGGCAGCCTCCGTCTGACCCGCACCACGGACCCTGGCAGTGCCTGGTATCTGCAGTTCGGCTTCAGCTCCGGTGAAGAAAACGATAAATTTTCTGCCGGGCTACTGTCGGACTTACTGGGGGTCGATCCCGCCGATATTGGTGGGGTGATCCCCGGTCAACAGGAACAGGAGGTGATTGGTCGCACCTTTGACTATCAGGTCAACCGGCGCGATATCGAGTTTCAGCAACTGTTAAATGGACAGCGCTACCGGATTGCCTGGGGCCTGGGTTATCGCAAGGATATGGTCAATAGCCTGGAAATCGTCGGCCAAAAAGAGTGGCAGGCCATGGAGACCTATCGGGCGCAGGGTAATATCGAGTACCGGTTGACTGATCAACTGTTGTTGAACGCCGGTGCCATATACGAAAAGAACAACATCAATCCCGGTGAGCTGTCCTGGCGGTTGGGCCTGAACTTCACCCCGATTGAGGGACATATGTTCCGGGTCTCGGTTGCGGAGAGCTGGCGGCAACCATTTCTGGTGGAGAATTTTCACAATATTGCCGTGCGGCTGAACGACGGTACCGAGATCGAAACTGTTCAGATAGCACCGGAGCCGATCGATGCAGAACGGCTGCGCAGTTACGAATTGGGTTATATCGGCAATTGGCTGGATGAGCGGTTGACCGCCGAGGTGAAATTCTACCGCGAAGAGTTTGAAGACGAGATTGAATTTGTCTGGGATCCCGCTTACCCGGAGGTGGCATCAATTTTTAATCAGGGCGCAATCCTAGACATCAATGGCGGCAGTACCGATATCGACGGGTTTGAAACTGGTGCGCGCTGGCTGGCATCCGATCGCACTCGCTTCTGGTTGTCCTATGCTTACGCCGACGCTGATCAGTCCAGTTTGCCGATGGCCTTTCGCAGCCTCTATCAAACGTCAGCGACACCACGCCATACCGCCAGTCTGTTGATGTCCCATGATTTCGGTCGCCACTGGCAGGTGAGTGCCGGTTATTACTATCTCGACGATATGGTCTGGATTCTGTGGGGCTCCGAAACCGATGCCTATCGACGGCTTGATGTGCGGATTGCCCGCCAGTTCCCGCTGCGCAATGCTGACCTGAAGCTGGAATTGATCGGTCAGAACCTCGGTGGCGATTACGTCGAGTTCAAGCAGGCCAACCGTTTTGAAACGCGGACATTTTTGCGTGCCACACTGCAGTTTCACTGATATCCCCACGGTCAAACCCCCTGATCGGGGGGTATCACATGGTAGACTGAAAAGCATTTTCGGGAGATTGTTACTTGGCCAGAAAGAAAACCACCGCCTATGTTTGTAACGACTGTGGTGCGGATTACACCAAATGGCAGGGGCAGTGCCCCGACTGCGGTGCATGGAATACGTTGACTGAAGTGCGTCTCGGCGCTGTTGTCACCTCGGGTAGCCGCAGTGGCGGTGGCTTTGCCGGGGCTGCCGACGGTGTGGTGAACACGCTGGCGGAAATCGATCTGGCCGATATTCCCCGTATCAGCGCGGGTAGTCAGGAGCTGGATCTGGTGCTGGGTGGTGGGCTGGTGCCCGGATCCTGCATTCTGGTGGGTGGCGAGCCGGGCGCGGGCAAAAGCACCTTGCTGCTGCAAACCCTCTGCAAACTGGCGGAGAGTCAGGTGGCGCTCTATGTCACCGGTGAAGAATCCCCGCAACAGGTCGCCATGCGGGCCCATCGCCTGGGTCTGCCGGTCAACCGGTTGCAGATCATGGCGGAAACCTCCGTGGAAACGGTCTGTGCCACTGCCGCGCGAGTGCAACCGAAGATCCTGGTGGTTGATTCCATTCAAGTCATGCAGCTTGAAGAAATCTCCTCGGCCCCCGGCAGCGTTTCGCAGGTGCGGGAATGTGCCGCGATGCTGGTTCGCTACGCGAAACAGACGGGCACAGTGCTGTTGCTGGTGGGTCATGTCACCAAGGATGGCAGTCTGGCCGGTCCCAAGGTATTGGAACACATGATCGATTGCTCGCTGATGTTAGAGGGGACCAGCGACAGTCATTTTCGCACCCTGCGCAGTCACAAAAATCGTTTCGGTGCGGTCAATGAGTTGGGCGTGTTTGCCATGACCGACAAGGGGCTGCGCGAAGTGGCAAACCCGTCTGCCATCTTTTTACAACGGGGTGATGAGGTGGCTTCCGGCAGCGTGGTCATTGTGGTCTGGGAGGGCACCCGGCCCCTGTTGGTGGAGCTGCAGGCGCTGGTGGATGACAGTCACCTGAGCAATCCGAGGCGCGTGACCGTGGGGCTGGAGCACAATCGCCTGGCGATGCTGCTGGCGGTGTTGCACCGTCACGGCGGAATCATGGTCGGTGATCAGGACGTCTTTGTGAATGTGGTGGGTGGTGTCAAGGTATTGGAGACCAGTGCCGATCTGGCGCTGATCCTGGCGGTTATTTCCAGCTTCCGCGACCATCCGCTGCCCCGCGATCTGGTGGTCTTCGGTGAGGTGGGGCTGTCCGGTGAGATCAGGCCGGTGCAAAACGGTCAGGAACGACTGCGAGAGGCCGCCAAACACGGCTTCACGCGAGCGATTATTCCCTTTGGCAATGCCCCTCGCCAGCCGATTAGGGGGATGGAGGTGATACCGGTGCGCAAGCTGACCGATGCGCTGGATGCCCTTGGCTAATGCCTCCCTGCCCGCGTCTCTCATGCAAAACCCAAATTGACTTTGCCCGGCTCCGGGCGTAAATTCCTCCACCTTGCTTAGGCAACAGGTTCTCGACGCAGCGTTCAGTGCGTCGAGTGAAACGGGAAGTCGGTGCGCTACATGACGCCAGTCAAAGGCAAACCCGACACTGCCCCCGCAACGGTAATTGAGTGAACCCGCAGTACGGGTTCAAAAGCCAGATCACACAGCCACTGTGCATATGCATGGGAAGGCGATCTGGCAGGGGAAACCGCTCATGAGTCCGGAGACCGGCCTGTCGCTACGCAAACGAACCACGGGGTGTGGTTGCGTTGGTGTCGACAGTTTTTCTGTTCCATCGCCAATGATAACTCCGTGGACTGATCTCACTCAGCACGCGTTCGGGGTCGAACGCCGGAGACCTGTCAATGAAAAAACGTCCCTCCGCCAGTTGCCTGGCACTCCTTGTCATTTCCTGTGCCAGCGCTCAGGCCACAGAAACAGCAATTGACGCTGAAACCGGTAAGAATAATCTTCAGGAGGTCGTGGTCACCGCGTCTCTGGCACCGGTTCAGTTGCAGCAGACCGGTAACGCCATTCATGTTATTTCCGCCCGGGATATCGAAACCAGTGGCGCCGCTGTAGTCAGTGACCTGTTGCGCGATGTGCCCGGTGTCGCCATCAACCGAAGCGGCCCGCTCGGTTCCACGACCCAGTTGAGAATGCGTGGTGCCGAAGGCAACCATGTGCTGGTGTTGGTGGATGGCGTAGAAGTGAACGATGGTGGCCAGGCCGACGAATTTAACTGGGCTCATATGTCCACCGCCGGAATCGAGCGGATCGAAGTGGTGCGCGGTGCACAGAGCGCCCTTTGGGGCAGCGATGCGGTGGCGGGGGTGATCAATATTATTACCCGCCAGACGGAGGAGCCCTTTCAGGCACAGGTCTTCTCCGAGGGCGGTAGCCACGGCATCAATCATACCGGCTTTACGCTCGGGGCCAGTGTCGGAACGGCCCACTTCAATCTCAGTGGATCACACCTGTCATCCGACGGCGACAACATTTCCCGTTCCGGCAGTGAAGATGACGGTTATCGCAACAGCACCCTTAATCTTAATGCCGGCTGGCGACCGCTGGACAACCTGGGACTGTCCCTGACGGCCCGCCAGACAGAGGGCGAAAATGAATTTGATGGCATTGATGACCTGATCACCGGTTTGCCGGAGGACGGCGATCTTGAGTCGGATTTCCGTCAGCGTTTTATACGCGCCCAGGCGGATTTGTCCCTGCTGGATGATCGCTGGCAGCATCGGGTCGCTCTGGCGGTCAGCCGCCACAACAATGAAAACTATACCGATGGCGAGAGCACTGGCTCGAACGCCACGCGAAAAAAACAGTACAGCTATATCACCAGTTTCAGTTGGGATGAGCAGGCCCAGCGCCTGTCGCTGCTGCTGGAACGGGAAACCGAGGATTTCCGCCAGCGAGGCCCGATTCTCTTTGGCGACCCGAATCAGAACCAGAGCCGCGAAACCGACAGTGTGGCACTGGAGTACCGGGTGGTGCTGTGGGATGACCTGACCCTGGGTGCCAGTGTGCGTCACGATGACAACAGCGAGTTTCAGAATGCCTACACGCGGCGCTTTGATGCCAGTTACCGCATCCCCGAATCGGCCACGCGTTTGCGTGCCAGCTGGGGCACAGCGGTGAAAAATCCCACCTTTTCAGAGCGCTTTGGCTTCTATACCAACTTTATCGGCAACCCCGATCTGCGTCCGGAAAAATCCACCAGTTGGGACATGGGTGTCGATCAGTCGCTGTTTGATGGCCGCTTGATGCTCGGCCTGACCTATTTTCGTGCCCGCCTGGAAAATGAAATCAACGGGTTTGTCTATGATCCGGTTGCCTTTGCCTTCACCGCAGAAAATGTCGATGGTAACAGCGACCGGCAGGGTGTGGAGCTGACCTTTGATGCCAGCCTGACACAGACCCTGTCCCTCAAGGGCAGTTATACCTACACGGATGCCACCGAACCTAACAGTGGCGGCCGGGATGTGGATGAATTGCGCCGCCCGCGCCATCTCGGTAGCACCACGCTGAACTGGCAGGTGGCCGAGCGCCTCAATATTGTCCTCAATGCCCAGTACAATGGCCACCAGGATGACCAGTATTTCCCGCCTTGGCCGCAGCCTTCGGCGCGTGTTGAGCTGGATGACTATACACTGGTGAATCTGAGTGCCCAGTATCAGGCGAGCAAATCACTGACCGTTTATACCCGGCTGGAAAATCTGTTGGATGAGGATTATGAGGAAGTTTTTGGCTATGAGTCGCTCGGTTTTGGCGCCATGGTCGGTGTTCGCTACAGTTTCAACCAATAAGTCACCGGATCAGGAGGGCAGGTTGTCGTGACCGATTTGAGCAGACCCGGCAAAACCCGGGTGTTGTTGTCTTGGAGCAGCGGCAAGGATTCCGCCTGGACACTTTATCAGTTGCAGCGGGATCCCACCGTGGAGGTTGTCGGGTTGTTGACCACCTACAATCAGGCATTTGCCCGCTCGGCCATCCACGGTGTTCGCTTGACCCTGGTGCGCGCCCAGGCGCAGGCTGCCGGGTTGCCGCTGGTTGAAATTCCTCTGCCGTGGCCGTGCAGCAACGAACAGTATGAGCAGGCCATGCGTGCCGGGCTGGATGAAGCCATACAGCAATTGTCACCCGACGCCATTGCTTTTGGCGACCTGTTTCTGGAGGACATTCGCGCCTACCGCGAAAGCCGTATGGCGCAGACCGGACTCGACGTGCTGTTTCCAATCTGGGGCACGCCGACGGATCAGTTGGCCCTGACCATGATCAGCGGCGGCCTGCAGGCCGCTGTCACCTGCCTAGATCCCGCCAGGATGCCCCAGTCACTGGCGGGCGCCGCGTTCGATCTGGATTTTCTGGCGAAGTTACCGGCAACGGTTGATCCCTGTGGGGAGAATGGTGAATTCCACAGCTTTGCCTGGAGTGGACCGATGTTCAAATGGCCGATACGGGTTGCCGTGGGTGAAACAGTCATCCGCGAGGGATTTGTTTACACCGACCTGACGGCGGTGGTGGCTTGAGGATTGTCTCGCTGTTGCCCAGCGCCACAGAGATCATCTGTGGCATCGGCCTCCGCGACAGCCTGGTGGGGGTCACCCATGAGTGTGATTATCCACCCGACGTGGTGGGATTGCCCGTGGTGACTGCCTCCAGGATTCCCAAGGGGCTTGCCAGTAGTGAGATTGATACGCTGGTGAGCGACCAGCTGGAAACGGACACGGCGCTGTACAGCCTGAACGAGCCGGTGCTACGGCAGCTTGCCCCTGATTTGATCGTCACGCAGGCCCTTTGCGATGTCTGTGCGGTCTCTGCCGGTGAGGTGAACGACATGGCCTGTCAATTGCCCGGTAATGTCCGGGTGATCAATCTGGAGCCAGCCTGTTTGCGGGATGTTCTGGATACGGTGTTGCTGGTGGGTGAGGCGGCGGGTTGTACCGCGGCGGCCGCTACCTATCACGCCGAGCTCTGCCGCCGGGTCGATCGGGTGGCGGCGCGGACGGCGGCTGTGTCGGCACTGCGTCCCCGGGTGGCCATTCTGGAGTGGCTTGACCCGATCTATGATGGTGGGCACTGGTACCCGGAGCTGATCGAGCTGGCCGGTGGCATTCCCTGTTTTGGCGAACAGCAGCGGCCATCCCGCCGCCGCTCCTGGGAGGAGTTGGTGGCCGCGGTACCGGATGTGGTGGTGGTTTCGCTGTGCGGATTTGACTTGCAGCGCACGGCCCTGGATATTCCCCTGCTGACGGGCAGGTCAGGTTACGGTATGTTGCCTGCGACAGAGTCCGGTCAGGTCTATATGGTAGACGGCAACAGTTATTTCAGCCGACCCGGCCCCCGGCTGGTGGACAGTCTGGAAATACTGGCCAATCTGCTGCACCCCGAAATTCATCCACTGCCGCAGGGTATGATGGGCGCAGTGAAAATTCCGAACACCCCCTGAGGACATGCAATGACAGACAAACACCAGCAGAAGATGCAGAAGCTCAAGGAAAAAGTGGACGCCGGTATAGCGGCCGCAGACCAGGAGCGCGGTGTGATGGTTTTGCTCACAGGTGATGGCAAGGGTAAATCCAGCTCTGCCTTTGGCATGGTGATGCGGGCGTTGGGCTATCACTACAAGGTGGGCGTGGTGCAATTCATCAAGGGCGAGCAACTCTCGGGGGAAGAGCTTTACCTGCAGGAAAAGTGCCCGGAAGTGGACTTCTACCAGATGGGCACCGGTTTTACCTGGAACACCCAGGATCGCCAGGGTGATATGGAGGCCGCCCTTCGCACCTGGCTGGTGGCCAAGCGAATGCTGGCGGATGAAAGTTTCCATCTGGTGGTGCTGGATGAGCTGACCTACATGCTCAGTTTTCAGTATCTCGATGAGGCCGAAGTGCTGGATGCATTGCGCAACCGACCGTTCAGCCAGAGTGTGGTGGTAACCGGCCGCGGTGGCGGGGCCGGGCTGCAGGCGCTGGCGGATACCGTCTCGGAGATACGGGATGTCAAGCACGCCTATCGCGCCGGTATTATGGCGCGACGCGGTGTGGACTTCTGACGGGCCGACCGAGGAGCTGCGCGTTGCATCGTCTTCCCCCGCGGGCCTTTATGGTGGTTGCCCTGGTTTTGCTGGTGCTGGCTGTATTGCTTGGCTTGCTCGTGGGTCCGGTACAGATTGCCCCGGTAAAACTGCTGACGCTCTGGTCTGCTGATCAGGATATGGACGGCCGCGTGCTGGAACTGATCCGTCTGCCACGGGTATTGCTGGCGGCTCTGGTCGGCGCCTGCCTGGCCAGTTGTGGTGCCGTGATGCAGGGTCTGTTTCGCAATCCACTGGCCGATCCCTCCCTGATCGGCGTTTCCAGTGGCGCCTCGGTAGGCGCCAGTTGTGTAATTTTCTTCGGTGGTTTTGGCTTCCTGGGTTCCGGGTTGGGGCTGCCAGCCATTGCGATCGGTGCCTTTCTTGGCGGTATGGCTGCCACAGCCGTCGTTTACCGGCTGGCAACCTCGGTAACCGGCACCTCCGTATCCACCATGTTGCTGGCCGGAATTGCCATTACGGCACTGGCGGGGGCGGTAACCAGCCTGTTCAGTTTTTTCGCCGACAATGAAATGCTGCGTCGCATCAGTCTCTGGCAAATGGGCAACTTGGACAGTGCCAGTTGGCACCGTGTGATGGTGATTGCCGCGGTGGTGATACCGCTGGTATTGGTCCTGCCGCGCGAAGGTCGCGCGCTGAATGCCATGTTGCTGGGAGAATCCGAGGCCCGCCATCTGGGGATTGGCGTCGAGCAGCTGAAACGGCGATTGATCGTACTGACGGCACTCGGGGTTGGTGTGGCGGTGGCGGTGTCGGGTGTGGTCGCTTTTGTGGGGCTGATTGTGCCCCATCTGGTGCGGTTGCTGATCGGGCCCGATCACCGTTACCTGATTCCCGGTTCTGCCCTGTTGGGGGCGGTGTTGCTGTTGCTGGCGGATACCGGGGCCCGGACCCTGATGTCGCCAGCTGAATTGCCCACCGGGGTGATCACGGCCCTGCTGGGGGCACCATTCTTCGTTGCCCTGTTGCTCCGGCAGCGCCGGGATCTGGTGAGTTAGCGCGATGCTGGAAGCACAGGGTCTGTCATTTTCCATCGCCGGGTTTTCGCTGCTGCGGGATATCGATTTACGCGTGGAACCGGGCAAGGTCACGGCCATTATTGGTCCCAATGGGGCCGGTAAAACCAGCCTGTTGCGCCTGCTGACTGGCGAACAGCGGCCCACGGCGGGCAATATTGCGCTGAGTGGCCAGCCACTGGGGGACTGGTCGCCAACACAACTGGCCAGCGTCATGGCCGTGCTACCGCAGAGTTCGAGGCTCGATTTTCCCTTTACCGCCCGGGAGGTGGTGATGATGGGCCGCATTCCCCACGCCACCGGACTGGTCCGCGATACCGCCATTGTCGATGCAGCCCTGGCGGCTGTGGATGGCAGTTATCTGGACAAACGCTTTTATACCCACATGTCCGGCGGTGAAAAACAACGCGTTCAGCTGGCTCGGGTACTGGCCCAGATCTGGGAGCCGGTGGCCGACCATGCCCGGGTGCTGATACTCGACGAGCCCACCTCCTCTTTTGATCTCGCACACCAGCAACTGACCATTGCCAATATGCGCAGCTTTGCCGCCCAGGGGGTTGGCGTACTGGTGGTGATTCACGATCTGAATATGGCAGCTCGCTGTGCCGACCAGTTGCTGGTATTGAGCTGTGGGCGGATTGCCGCCTGCGGTTCGCCGCAACAGGTACTCACAGCCATGACGATCAAGCAGGTCTTCAATGTGGATGTGTCCATCGGTATCAACCCGTTGACGGGCACGCCACTGGTGATTGCCTGAGATGCCACGAACCCTGCTTGCACTGTTGTTGGCACTGTGTGGAGCTGCGGTGTCTGCAGAAATCCGTGTTCAGGATGATATCGGTGAACAGCTTGTGCTCGAGGGCCCGGCCCAACGGGTGATCACCATGGCGCCGCACCTGACCGAGCTGGTGTATGCCGTGGGTGGTGGGGACCAGATGACCGCTACCGTGGCCTGGAGCGATTTCCCCGCAGCGGCAAAAGCCCTGCCGGTGATTGGCTCCAACAATAAAATCAATTATGAGGCCCTGCTGCAATATCAGCCGGATCTGGTGTTGGTATGGCTGAGCGGCAATGGGGAGAGCATGATCAACCGGCTCAAATCCCTGGGACTTAATGTCTATGTCAACAAGCCCCGCCACCTGGACGATATTCCCCGCACTGTGTTGAATATCGGCAAGCTGTTGGGTCGCGAAGAGGCCGCCGAGCCTGTGGTTGGCCAGTTTCGCCGGGCCATGAAAGCACTGGGTGATGAGTACGGTCAGTCGCGCCCGGTGACGGTGTATTACCAGATATGGCAGTCGCCGCTGATGACCTTCGGTGGCAGCCACCTGGTCTCGGATGTGATGGCCCTGTGCGGCGGGCGCAATGCGTTTGCCGATACCGCAGGGCTGGTGCCAAGACTGGGCGTGGAATCAGTTCTGGCAGCCGATCCGGAAGTGATTGTGGTGGGACAGTACACGGAAGCCGAGACAGCGTTTGATTACTGGCGTCAGTGGCCACAGCTGCGCGCTGTAGCGGGGGGGCATATCTACGGTGTGGACCCCTATCTTTTGCACCGCCATACCCCGCGTATCGTCAAGGGTGCCCGGCAATTGTGCGAGGCCATCGACCGCGCCCGGTGACACAACGCCGGACCGCAGCAATATTGCACCCGGAAAAAAGCCGCCCGTGGGCGGCTTTTTTTTGCTGTTTTCCTCGACTGGAAAACCAATAGGAAACTACTCAGATATCGTAACCCCTCTCATCGTGCTGGGAGATATCCAGCCCCTGGGTTTCCTGCTCGTCGTCTACTCTCAGACCAACCATCAGGTTAACCAGTTTCAACAATGCAAAAGTCAGTACGGCAGTATAGACAAGCGTACTGAGTACTCCGATAAACTGGACTTTCAGTTGGGAATCCATCGCCATGCCCTCGGCATAGCCCTGACCGCTGAAGACGCCGAGATCGGCGGAGATGAATATTCCGGCTAGCAAAGTGCCGAGGATCCCGCCGATGCCGTGTACCGGGAAGACGTCGAGTGAGTCGTCAATCCGGAAGCGCAGTTTGAGTGCCTGGGTTGCAAAATAGCAGATGATGCCGGCGCTGAAGCCGATCAGCACTGCACCCCCGGGGCCGACAAAGCCCGATGCCGGGGTGATGGTGCCGAGACCCGCCACCATACCTGTAACGATACCCAGTACCGAAGGCTTGCCGTGTTTAATCCACTCCATCATCATCCAGGCCAGTGAACCGGTGGCGGCGGAGATGTGAGTTACCAGGATGGCCATGCCCGCGTCACCATTGGCGGCCAAGGCCGAACCGCCATTAAAGCCAAACCAGCCAACCCAGAGCATCCCCGCCCCGGTAACCGTCATGGTCAGGTTGTGTGGCATCATCGGCTGTTGCTGGAAGCCACGGCGGCGTCCCAGCACGATCGCCGTCACCAGCGCGGCGACCCCTGCGGTAATATGTACCACCGTGCCACCGGCAAAATCCAGCAGACCCATTTCAGCCAGCCAGCCACCGCCCCACACCCAGTGGGTGATCGGCACATAGACCACCAATAGCCAGAAGCAGCTGAACAGCATGACTGCCGAAAAACGCATACGCTCGGCAAAACCGCCGACAATTAGCGCCGGGGTGATAATGGCGAAAGTCATCTGGAACATGAAGAATACAGTCTCGGGAATATCCCCGGCCAAACTATCCTTCGTTACACCGGCCAGCATCACGTTTTGCAGGTTGCCAATCCAGGCGTTCATTGAACCGCCATCACCGAAAGCCAGGCTATAGCCGCAAATCAACCATATCAGTGAGGCCGCACAGGTAATGGCAAAGCACTGCATTAATACCGACAGCACATTTTTTGCCCTGACCAGCCCCGCGTAAAAAAGCGACAGACCGGGAATTGTCATGAACAGCACCAGCGCAGTGGCGGTCAGAATCCATGCTGTATTTGCACCATTAACGGTCTCTGTGTGACCCATAGTCGGTGCAAGCAAGCCTAATAACAGTGCATACAGGGTGGTGCGGTGTCTTACAGACCTGAACATAATTAATCCCTCACAGTATTGCACTATAAGTGTGCAATATTTTGGCTCATACCGGTGCGAATGCATCAGAATAGAGCGATTTTTTGTTTTTTTAGCCTTTAATAAGGCGTTCAGATAGGGTTTCGCAAATGCTGTGCCAGAAAAGTCGATTTGGCGCTATTATGGTGCTTGAAATTTTTTGGTCTCTGTATAGAGCGGATATCCATATGTTTGCTTGCCGACGACAAGGACTTGATTCAGGATTGATAGAAACCAGAAACTCACAAGAACCGGCGCGGTTCTGTGTCCGGAGGAGTAATGACCATGTCCAATGAAAATGATGACTTGCGTGACCAGCTGACCACGCTGCACAACGAGCTGGAAAAGGCAAAGACGCTGGATCCTGAAGACCGGGATATGCTGGGACATCTAATGTCTGACATGATACGCATTGCCCAAGGGGATCTCGAAAAAGAGCCTCACCATGAATCGCTGCGGGAGCAACTTGAGCGAAAAGCCGGTGAATTTGATCTGGACCACCCCCGCCTGGCAGGCGTCGTGCGTCAACTGCTGGATTCACTCGGGAAAATGGGTATCTAGCTCTGAGGCTCTAGCGGTCCGGGTTGATGGAGTCTATTGGGAAATGGAGAGCAGAGTCTTTAGTCTGATTGTAGTCGGCGCGCTGATTGCCGGCTGTGCCGGCTCCGATACAAATGAAGACAGCGATAACTACATTGGCTGGGTCTGTAGTGGTGCCAGACAAAGTGATGACTGGTCCTGTGATATGCGCGAAATCAGGAACGGTCGGGCGGTTGCCACATCAACAGTGGCGGCAGTAGGGGATGCGACAGTTTCCGATGGACAGGGCATCAGCCCGTCTTCCGAGCGGGACCGGCGGCACAACCTGCAGGTTGTCCATCCTCCCAGTCAGCACTGGCGAAATCAGCTACCGGGGCTTGACAGCACGCCGGTGATCCCCGAGTCGGCGTCTTCGACACTGGCAGAGCGTAACCTGAGGGAGCGGCCGCCCCGTGTCCCCGAGCCGGTGCCCTCAGTCGTGGCAAGAGAGACCTCACCTGCACCAACGCCTAAGTCCATTCCGCTGCCCCAATCCTCTGTCGCAGAACCGGTCGCTTATGCGCTGGGCGACGATATCGGAGGTGACTTGTCCATTGATGCCAAAAAACCGGCGTACACCCTGCAGTTGGCGGCCTTCAAGGATCCCTCCCAGATCCCACTATTTGTTGAGCGACATCACCTCGGTGATCTGGGGATACAGCAGTTTCAGTCCTACAGTGAGAAACAGCACTGGCAACTGCTGGTCTGGGGTACTTTTGAGAGTCCGGCCAAGGCGAGGGAGGCCTGGCGGGCCATCGCCAGACAGTATCCCGGCGTTGAGCCCTGGGTCAGATCAATGAGTTCCCTGGACATGGAATCCAGTCAATCGGTAGCTGCGGATGGTTGACCGGGCCGCCAGATCTCCCTCGGAGAGACTCACGGTATTCTACGACGGTGCCTGCCCCATCTGCGTAAGAGACCGGCGCACTTATGAAAAGCTGGCCGGCGAGCGAGACGACGTCTGCTGGGTGGATATCACGGGTGCAGAAGCTCGATTGCGGGAGGCGGGTATTGATCCTCGAAAAGCCCTCACCGAGTTGCATGTGCAGGATGGAGAGGGCAATATCTTTTCAGAGATAGATGCTTACCGGTTGCTGATGGCGAGGATTCCGCTATTGAAGCCTCTCGGTTGGCTGATCGGGTTGCCATTGGTGCGCCCGATCCTGAGCAAACTTTATCGCTGGTGGGTTCGCCGCCGGTTGATACGTGACGGGAGGCTTTGATGGCTACCAACAGCGAGGTGATGGTCGGTAACCTGTTTTCGAACATTCCGGTGTTGACACTGGGTGAGCTGTTTGAGGACGTGATTGTTACCGACTTCACTCGCATCCAGCGGATTGTGTCCAGGGGGCAGAGTTCCCCGGAGGGTTTCTGGTATGACCAACCGGAAAATGAACTGGTGGTGATTATTCAGGGGAAAGGTGTGCTGGAGTTCGAAAATGGTGACCGAATGGACATGGAAGTGGGTGATTTTGCCGCCATTCCGGCACACCGCAAACACCGTGTTGCCTGGACCGATCCCGATACCGAAACGATCTGGCTGGCTATATTTTATTAGAGTCTGAGTTAACCGATTAAACGGCTGGTCATCAGCCAGGTAGCCAGCGTTCCCGCCAACAGAAATCCCGCTGCGTAGGCTAGCGCCCCCCGGCGAAAACCTCTGCTCAGGTGGGTCTGTTCCGCACTGCTGACGATAAAGGGCAGGCCGCTGTGTTCCGGCTGGCTCAACAAATGATCGGGTGGTGCGCCTGCCACCGCCGCCTGTTGCTCGCGCGCTTTTCCCAGAGCGGCTTCCCGAACGAGTTGCCATTCTCTCAGGTCAAGTTCTCCATCACGGTTGTGATCAAATTTCGTCAACAATGCCGGAAAATCCGTCTTCCAGTTTCTCAGGATATCACCGGCCAGCTGATCTGCCGACAATGTTCTCTGGCCCGTACTATCCGTCGTGAAATGCCCCAGCGTATAAAGTGGGTCGCCCTCCATAATCAGATATTCTGTGTAGCGATATCGGCTGCCAAATGAAATCACACGATTGAGACTGAAAAAGCCGTTATTGAGCTGCGCGGGTTTTGGGATGCCAATCGGGCGGCGGGTATTGCCATACCAGACCTGGCGGTGTCGGGTGCTGATATCGCCACCAGCCGGATCTACCTGGCAAATACCGGTGGTGTCCTGCAGATAAAAAGGTCGACTCGAGGCGCGCTTCTCAACGGTACTCCAGCGGCTGGATCTGCCGGTACGCTGATATTTCTCGATGGTGTAGCGCCACCAAAGACACAGGGTACTACTCAATGGTGCCAATTGCGGATGGCCCTGTCGGGTGGCCACGCCAATCAGCTCCGTGTAACCCTGACTGGCGGAGCGAATTTTTGAGGTGGGCATGTCTTCCACCAGTCGGGCGCGTTTCAGCAGGCGATAGCTTTTCCACAAACAGAACAACGAAATAGCAACGGCCAGTGTTAACCAGAGGGCAAATTCCCCAGTGGAGAGGTTTGCCACGCATTCGGCACAAAACAGGCTGTTATTGGCCACGCGGTATCAGCCTGGCACCAGCAAGGCATTGCGGGGGATAGTGGGCCGCCACATCACGAATGGAACAGTCCCTTGATGTCCACATCGGCAATCTGGGCTTCGCTGAATCGCAGCAGGTCGTGTGGGCCAAACTTGAAGAAACCGGCTACCAGCCTGTCCGGGAACTGTTCGATGCGGATATTGTTCTGGTTTACTACTTCGTTGTAGAGCTCGCGGCGGTCGGCAATAGCGTTTTCCAGATCTGAGATCCGCAGCTGCAGATGACGGAATGAATCATTGGCCTTCAGTTCCGGATAGTTTTCTGCCAGTGCAAACAGCTGGCCCAGTCCCCTGCGCAGGGCTGTTTCGGCAATACCCAGCGCCTGCATGTCACCATCCTGCGCCGCCGTGGCTACCTGGTTGCGAGCGCTGATGACCTGCTCCAGTGTGGTCTGCTC
>TARA_R110002124_G_scaffold287193_1_pt1 | contig 35632 bp, 26 predicted proteins | sample TARA_R110002124 | Tara Oceans TARA_R110002124 (sample SAMEA4397445) | marine metagenome | biome: Polar Biome; feature: [SRF] surface water layer (ENVO:00010504); material: water (ENVO:00002006), including particulate matter (ENVO:01000060) such as... | depth 5 m
AGCCTTCCTGCTCACCTATTGGGGTCCCATTTCTAATAAAGTTGACAGGATTGAGATGAGAAGGTTCCGCATTGTTTTCGGTGCCCAAAGAATAGTCAAACCCTTGTTGATGGGGTTGAGGCTGATTAAGGTCCGGGTCCTGGGGGAGCACACTCAAATGCCATTTCCCAAAATGGGCTGTCTGGTATCCCGCAGGCTTTAGTAGTTCGGCAATCGTTACTTCATTGTCCGGAAGATGCATGGCCGAACCTGAAGGTCTATAGCTGTACATTCCCGCTCTTGCCGGAATTCTACCTGTCAAAAGGCCGACTCTTGAAGGGGAACAATTAGGGGCCCCAGCGTAGCAATTGGTAAATTTTATACCTTCGGCTGCCAGCGCATCCAAGTTTGGAGTGTTGGCTACTCCACCGTATCCCTGAAGATCCGCATAACCCATATCGTCTGCAAGGATGATCACCACATTGGGGAGTATTTTCCCATTCTCGCTCTTTGTTGCCTTATTGTTTTGGGACCAATTATTTTGAGCATTCATCGCCTGAGTCAATCCAAAAAAGAGGAAAAGTAAGCAGAATAGAATTTTGGGCGTTTTTATTGGGATTAACATGCTAATAATAGGGTATATATTTATCCTTTTTAGGATTAGAATGTAAAATCAAGTAATTATCGGTGAATATTTCCGTAAAATCAACTAGAGCTTTAACTATTAGCACAATTCTCAGCCCTTTTGTATAATAAGCTCAAACAAGTCCCAATTATTCACTTATTTGATGATAATAAATGGACATGTCAAAAAAAAATATTTTTTTGTTTACAATTTATGTTTTTCACTACTGTCTGTACTTTATGCCCAACAGCAGGTTTATCTGGGTGATTGACCCTGGCAATACTTTTTTCATCGTCCACAACCACAACTGGCAACGGTTTACAGACCGATTCAATGTCATGGAAATTCAATCCATTGTTACACTTGCTTATACCTTGAGGTTTTAAGGCAGTGAATAGGTCTTAAATCTCGACAATAACCATAAGAAATTAAGGTTTACATTTTTCATTCCTTTAAGTGCTCACTGAACCTACCCAAGGTGTTGGAAATCAAAATAAATCTCCGGTTTTTGAATATTTTTCATTAAACTAATTCGTAGGTATCGTTTGGGCTTAGAATTTTTAGCCCACAATACCTACAAAAATGCTTTTAACCCCACACAACTAAGCAATCACACCATGAAATTTCGATTCAATCTGCTATTGCCTATAATATTGTTAGCCTTTGCCTGCCAAAGCAATACGGAGAAAAAAAACATTGCCAAAAAAAGTAAAAAAACTGTACCGGAAGGCGTTATCTTCAACAAAGAAACTTTAAAAAGATTGGGGGCCAGTGGTGACAATTGGTGTCTCACCTGGGCAGCGGATGGTTCGCAGATTGTTTCAATGTGCGATGGGAACTGGCTGGATCAAAAAAATTATGCCTCCCAGATTCACAACCACCTTTATAGAATAAAAGGTGGTCCAGAAAACTTTGAAAGGGAAGACCTTCCCAATTACCCTGAATTCAGTGGCAAAGAAGGAAGTTGGTTTGGCTATGGGATTGTTTCTGTAAACGGAAAGGTGTACTCAGCAGCCTCCGAGACACCTGGCCCCTCTTGGTCAGGTCCCTTTACAGGTGTTAAACTTTTGAAGTCAACTGACAATGGCCATTCTTGGTCCCGTGTAGACAGAGAAGGAAATGAACTTGCACTCAAAGCCATGGACAGCATGAGAAATGTAGTCAATGAGCAGGAGATGTTTTCTTTAAAGGAGCATGGAATACCTCATCAAACCCAAGAGGCTTATCCTTTTTCTTTTTTCGATTTTGTGCAAAACGGCAAAGACAATTCAACTGCCAAGGATGAATACGTCTATATTTATTCCCCGGAAGGAGCCAAAGCCCATCAACTGACCTTAGCTAGAGTACCTCATGATAAAATCGGAATTCGAAGTGAATGGCAATATTTCACAAAGTATGACCAAAACAAGGAACCCCAATGGTCAAATAAAATAACTGACAGAGGCTATGTGCATACTTTTCCGGAAAAAAGCAGTAAAGACCATTATTTTGGATGGTATTCCTGGTTGCCTTCTGTTGTATGGAACGATGGGCTAGGTCTTTACATTATGGTCAACGGTGGTACCTATGGTGGTTATGGCATGAGCAACTCGGATGAGGATTATTACCACAGTTGGATGCATACTGAGACGGGCAGCCTAGGTTTTTGGTATTCAGAAAATGCCTATGGCCCATGGACACAATTCCACTATTCGGAATACTGGACAGTAGACGATCCCAACAATAGAACCTACCAACCAAAGCTTTCTCCAAAATGGATCAGTGAAGATGGTAAAAAAATGATCCTGATCTAGTCCGATGCCATGAAAAACGATCAGGGAAATTCTCATTCGATCAACTATATATGGAACCAAATGGAGATCGAAATCGAGGTGAAATGAGGTTAAAAAAAATTGGTTATAATTCGAAGATTTGGATTAAAAAAGGGGTAACCACCAACCTTAACTATGTATTGTATTTCACTACACAATGAATAAAAATACATAACTATTACAATCGTTGTTTGCGACAATTCCTTAAATAGAATTGTAGCAAACAACCTCAAGACTCAACAGGAAATATCCAAAGACAAATTGGAAAGGGGAAGACTTAAATCGATTTACCTTCTCTCATTTTCCGGCAGAGATAAATTGGTAACCTTTTTCTCAGTATGCTTTTCAGGGTCGTAAAGAACAATCCTGTCCAAAAAATGATTGGCAGACCTTGCTGAGACCTCTATCGAATAGACTCCTTTTTTCTCGAAGCAAACATAAATTTCATGGGGATCATTGTCACTGGTTTTGGTGCGCCATGTCCAGTCAGTAGTGCCATTGCTATAAATTTTAAACCAACCTTCCTTTCCCGCTCCTTCGGGACAATCATCCTGACATTTTCCGTGAGGTCTTACAATATGTTCTTCATTTTTCCCAAAAAACCCTGCTGCCTCAGGCACTCTAAGCCAAGTGTCATTGTTATCAGTTGAAGAGGTCCCCAGACCTACCTTGGAATGCCAAATGATTTTATATTGCCCAGGATTATTGATTTCAATAGGATACTTAAGTGTCTTATTCCCGGGATCTTTAAAGTGCTCAGTTGTGGAATACAAGTAATGGATCGTACCTCCTTCTATATTCACACTATCTCGAAACCAATCCCCTACCCCTTCTACCGACTCAACTTCTATAATCAACAGGGAATTTTGCTCATTGAAAGCAACTTGCGCTGCCGCTTGAAAGCTTATCAGGTTAATGAATAAAAGTAACTTTGCCGGTATGTTTTTCATAGGTCATTTTGAATAAACAATATAACACGATTCAATTTAATCAATTTTCACTAAAATACGCTGTAAAACAATGAACATCAAATAGGGAAATTAAGTACATGGAACTCATTTATATTTTGAGTGAAAAAATCGACCCTCCAAAAGTTATTTTGACGGAAGCATACAAATAGAATGGAGAGACAATATTTCTTAAAAAAAAACAATGCATCTCACCCAAGATTAATCAAATCTCAGAATAAATGAAAAAATGTAAAGGTCGAAAGGAAAAGTATTAGAAGGGTAAACTTATGCTTGATAAAAAAAATATCATAAAACAGCTTTGAAGCCCTTCCGTGATGGTCTTAGAAATTGAATTCTTTGCAATTGCAGAAAAACACTAATAATAGGTAAGATTCAACCCGGATTATGTAATAGGATTTCTCCGCCCTGACTGTCAGGGGTGAAGCCTGCCCCGTGTTTACGGGAAGTGTTGCAATTGTAAGACAATCAGGCTGTTTGAAGATTTTAGCATAGCACCGCTATGGTGAAATTGAAAACAGCAACGAAGTGGCTGATTTTGAAGCGATTTCAGCACGTAATAGATTGTCTATTGCATATTTCGGGTTCAAAGAAGGCAGGTTCCTGAAGCAAACCTGCCTTCTTTGAATTAGTTTCTGGACTTTATTAAAAACCGAAAGTATAGAATGCACCAATTCCGGCCACATTTCCGCCTTCTTCCATGTTTAATAAATAAGAAAGCCTGAATCCTACTGGGACACCATTAATAAAGGCACGAACACCTCCATTAACAACAGGCCCTGAAGCTTTATTGGTAGAGACGCCATCAAAATTACTCCCTCCACCTAACCTATTAATTCCGTAACCTACACCAGCATAACCACCTACTGAGGATCTGGTATCGGCATGGGCTCCGTGACCAAAGTTTATTTCAGCAACAACCGGAAGATCCATTGCGAAGGATGCACTCCCTGAATTTGTATCAAGCATAAATCCCAAGCCCAGATGTGTACCAACTGAAACAGTCATTTCTCTACCTAATTCAACCACATTAATTCTTGGAGAATATAGAATACCGGGAGCACCAATTGTAGAGGTGGATTCAGAGTATTCAGTGGAAGTGGTAGAAGTACTTACATAATAAGCTGCTCCTAAAGAATGTGAGAAAGATACTTGCCCTAAAGAAACTTTAGGTAGTACAAAAAAGACAATGGCAATAGTAGCCAAAAGTAATGTTCTTTTCATAATTGATATCATTAAATAATTTTAATAAAAATGTTCTTTTAAATAATTAGTCAAAGGTAAATTAAAAATCTATAAAAACGTAATTCAAATATAAAAAAAAGTATTTAAAAACTTTCCCGCTTAAATAAGACCCATTTTTAAACGCTTATTCTCAAAGTTTTTGATCTATAAATTCCCGAATAAATACCAAAATAAGCAGGACTGAATGGGACTAAAAAGCCCAAGAATTAAACTAAAATTTAATCTTTAGTCTGAATACCAATGGCTTAACAAATCTCTTTTGGTTCACAAATGAGCTTAACTCAAATCGCAGAAGATCTGAAAGAGTTTTTTTTAAAAATATTTTAAAAACAGGCTGATAGCAGGGCTAATAAGTAAGACTATAAATCGACTACCTATATAAATTCCATTAAACCCGGATTATGTAATATTTCGTGATAGCCTGTCCCGTGTTTACGGGAAGTGTTGCAATTATAAGAAAATCAGGCTGTTTGGAGATTTTAGCATAGCACTGCTATGGTGAAATTGAAAACAGCAACGAAGTGGCTGATTTTGAAGCGATTTCAGCACGTAATAGATTGTCTATTGCATATTTCGGGTTTAATATGGTAGGGCCTAGACCTATATTCGATGCGATTTTCTCGGTTGTCTTTCCATTAAATTCGAGATTTTTTGAGTCATAAAGAATCAACGGAGCCAAAATGGATGCTTGGAAAGGACACCATTTAACTATCAGATAGAGCCGAAAACAGCAACGAATTACTAATTTGGAAGTGATTTCTTCACTCAATAAACATCTTATGCATGTTTCGGATTTAAATGCAGCATTTTTTAATTGTACGGTTTTTCTGCTCTCCACTATCGTTTGGGTTGATACCTCTCTAGGGTTCAATAAATAGAATTTAGGTAAATTTCCAACATCGTATAACCGTCTTTACCAACCTTGTTTCCATCACTGGCTTGTTTGGGATTTAGACCATTTTGCTTTTCATATTCATCTGGGATTCCATCGTGATCCGTATCAACCATGGCAGGGCTACTTTTTAGCGCTGGCCATCCACCAACATCTTCTTGAGTATCTATGATCCCAGTCTTTCTAGAACTATCCGCAACCTTATGATCCTTTTTGTAGGTTTCCCCTTCATAAGTTGCGTAACCCTTGCGTACTTCATCAATAATTCGAAGGTCTACAGCATCACGCTTAGGAAAAACAGCACCCGCGTTCTCGAGAACAGAAACAAAAGCGTCCTCGGCAGACTCTTCATTGATAGCCATCGATGGCCAAGGTTCCTCCAGCTTTAAACCATCCAAATATTCGCTACCGCCTTGAGGCTGCACTCCACCCAACCAATTGTTCGCTGAAATCCAAGAATTCCCTTCAACTGTGTTGTCTGAAATGTACCATTTCCCATAGTCCGCTGCCTTGTTTCGAGACCAGGGCGAGGCGATACGGTGGGAGATTTGACCGGGTGCTGTTGCAGGTCCTGCCTTATAATAGTTTCCTACCATATTGATGTTAGTGAAATTGAACTTGTCATTGCCTACCTGAGCAACTTCACCTCCATAAGTAGATTCATATCCCCAATTGTAAACTACGTTGTTTCGGAAATCAATATTTCCACCTCCCGATGCAAAGCGTGGATTACGGTTGGAATGATTGGCGATTAAATTGTGGTGATAGGTGCTGTAGTTTGATCCCCAAATACCGCCAAAACCATGATTCCCCTTTTGATGATTGGATTTATAAAGACTTTCTGATGTTATACACCATTGAACTGTTACATTTTTACCATGGTAAATGGACATGGTTTCGTCAATACTCCAACTTGCCGATACATGGTCCAAAATAAGATTGGTAGTATACCTGCTGGATATTGCATCAGTTTCACCTCCTGATTCGTTCCCGAGTCTCAACCTGATGTACCGAATGATCACTTCATCTGCATTTATCATCAACGGGTAAGCCCTGAGTGTTATGCCCTCGCCAGGAGCTGTTTGACCTGCTATCGTGATATATGGATTTTTAATTCTTAATTCACTTTCCAATTTGATGGTTCCTGAAACCCTGAAAACAACTGTTCTTGGTCCTTCAGCTTCAACAGCCTCACGAAGGCTTCCTGCCCCAGAATCATTAAGATGGACCACTTCGTAAACCTTGCCCCCACGTCCACCAACAGTGAATTTTCCATAACCTTCAGCAGTCGGGAAGGCCAGTTGTTGCGCATAACTGTTCAAACCAATGAATGCCAATGCAATACTTAAAATAGTTCTTTTCATTATTTCCTTAATTAATTGACAACTTCGTTAAAAGAGTACCTTGAATTTTATAAGGCAGCAATTTGAAGTAACAAGAACAGATCCTCTCAATTGCCAGAGAGAAGAATACCCCATGATTCCTTTACTTTTTTAATGGCATCCAAACTGCCATTTCTGATTCTCCTCTATTTCCCCAAGCGAAATAGGGAATCAACCTGATATTGATGGGATTCAGTGTGTTTTTTTGATCTACTTCCTGGTACAATTTACCGGCCCAATCGGGCTTTTCTTGTAACAAGGCCTGCCCCTCTAAGAAGGTTAGCGAGGAACCTTTCACCATTTTTTTGACAGGGGTAAATTGAATGGCAGCAGGAAGCTCAACATCAAAAATGCGAACATCTTGCAAATCTGGAGATTCAATACAATAAACAATTGGCCCTCGCACTACGGCTACCTGATTCCTAGTTTCCTCCACCAGCGGGTTGGCCTCCATCAAACGGGCCTTCATTGGTAAATTTAATTCAATCACATCACCCTTTTTCCAATTTCGGAAAAGAGAAAAATAACTTCCGGCTGTTGGGTTTCGGTCTGTTTTCTCTCCATTTACCGTGATGTTAGCCTGACTGGCCCAGGCAGGGATTCGTAGATCTATGGCAAAGGGATCTTGCCCGGTTTTTTCGATGCTTAGCTTTATCTTTCCATCCCAAGGGTAATCCGTCTCTTGTTTTAACGCTAGGCTTGAACCATTTGGCAAACTGGTTTTCAGTTCATTGCTACCATACAAATTAACGACCAAACCATTATCAGATAATGCATAGGCATAATTATGGGTTTCCGCAACCGTTCTGACGACATTGGGAGGACAGCAGTTCGATTTTGAAATATAGGGTTCCCTGACCTTGTTCCAGCGAAATGTAAAGGGCAAGTCCTTATCTACTCTCAGGGGGTTGGTATAATTAAAATTGGTCCCACCCAGATCAGTACCGGACAATACACTATTGATCAAACTAAGCTCTAAAATATCAGCAAAACGGCTGTCTCCTGTTACCAAAAGCATGCGGTGGTTCCACAAGACATTTCCAATATTAGCACAGGTTTCATTGTAGGCTGAAATATTGGGAAGCTGAAAAGCCTGCCCATAAGCCTGGTGGACTTGCTGAATAATTGACTGCTTGTAGGTGGTTCCATTTGGGGACACTCCGTCATACAAAGCCCCTGTAGCTCCAGTGATGTAGAGTTTTTTAGTGACCACATCCTTCCAAATACTTTCCAATGCCATCATCAAAAAATCCTCCCCTGTTTCTGCATAAAGATCCGCTACGCCAGCGTACAGGTAATTGGCACGAACGGCATGTCCTACGGCTTCTCGCTGTTGCCGGAATGGGATCCGATCCTGATTGTGGTCTGTACCATCAGTTATCATTCCACGAATATCAATCATTTTACCTGCAAGGTCGAGGTATTCCTTGTTTCTAGTGGTTCTATACATTTCAATTACTCCCATATAATGGGAAGGACAGATCGCATTTTGAGCTTGTTCGGCAGTTGCATTTTCATGGTAGGCAACAAGAAAATCTGTTGCCTTGATCGCAATGTCCAAAAAGTTGGTCTGCCCGGTTATGCGATAATGTAAGCTGGCCGCCGTCATCAAATGGCCCATATTATACGTTTCAAAGTTCATTCGATCTTCAAACTCTACCGCATTTTCAGGATTATTTCGCTGTTTAATTATTGTAGAAGTATGAATATAACCATCTGCTCTCTGTGCGTCCGCGATCACTGTTATGATCCGCTCTAGCTCATCATAATACCTTTGGTCTTTTGTGCTGGCATAAACGGACACTAAGGCTTCAAGCGTTTTATAAAAATCTCCGTCATGAAAAGGAGCGCCCCTATGTCTTCCTTCTTTGTATCCCGCTGCTATTTCAAAATTGAGAAAACCATGGCTAAGGGTATCATTCTCATAAATGTGCAACATATTCATGGCCATAGTGTCCTTACTGACATCCGCCCAATGCCCCCAAAAGCCATCAGTCCATTTTACCGCATCCATGTCCACCGAAACTTGTTTGGCATACGGGCTTTTGGAGGTGTTTACCAAAGCTTTTTCCTGAGCATTTACCGGCAATAGTGGTGCGAAAATGATTGCCGTAAAAAGGCCAATCCAATTACTACTCCATTTAATATTAAGCATATATTTGTTATTCTGGGTCAAATATTAATTGATGCTATTTAAATATTTCTCTAGCATGGTGTAACCATCCGCTAAATTGTTTCTATCCGCCGCATTCGAAGGATCAAGACCGTTTATCTTTTCCCAATCATCTGGCATGCCATCGTGATCTTTGTCCTCAGGTGCTGGTGCACTTTTTAAATTTGGCCAGCCCCCTACATCTTTTTGTGAATCAATTATACCGGATTTTTTGGACTTATCTGCGAGCGTTTTATTTTTCTTATAGCTTTCACCCTCAAAGGAAGCCTGTCCTTCTTTTGCTTCCTTAACTATTCTTTTGTCCACAAGGTCTCTTTTAGGCAAGGTGGCTCCTGCATTTTCGAGGACTGCCTCAAAGGCTTTTTCCGCTGTGTGCTGGTGAATAAGCATAGAAGGCCAGGATGCTTCCATCTTCACAAATTGAAGATTTTGGGCTCCTCCCTGTGGCTGCACTCCTCCATCCCAATTGTCAGCAGTCACTTTGTTATTTCCTTCAATGACATTGCCAGCAATGTACCATTTACCAAAATCACTGGTTTTCTTGCGCATGGATGGGTTGGCAATCCTATAGGAAACCTCTCCCGGAATTGTGGCCGGTCCTGGTTTATAATAATTGGCCACAATATTGAACTTTGAAAAAGAAAATTTAGGATTGCCAACTTGTTGATTTTCTCCACCATAGCAACTGTTGTACCCCCAATTGTAGATTACATTGTTTCTATAATCTGTGTAGCCAGAACCTGATGCCATTCTCGGATTGCGACTGCCATGACTAGCTATGAGATTATGATGGTAGGTACCATAGTTTGAGCCCCATATCCCTCCAAAACCATGTGCTCCTTTTACGTGATTGGAGTTATACATACTTTCAGAAATAATGCTCCACTGAACAGTAATGCTGTCGCAATGATAAATAGACATGGTTTCATCCACACTCCAACTGGCTGAAATATGATCCAGAATAATGTGTTGGGTATACCTGCTTGAGACCGCATCGGTATCTTCGCCTGATTCATTCCCCAACCTAACCCTCAAATACCTAATAATGACATGGTCTGCCTCTATTATCAATGGATTCTTTTTAAGGCAAATCCCATCACCAGGGGCCGTCTGACCGGCAATGGTGATATAAGGATGCTTGATCCGCAAAGGAGATTCCAGGGAAATAGTACCTGAGACTTTAAAAACCACTGTTCTTGGCTCCGCTGCCTCCACTGCAGCTCTTAAACTTCCTTCTCCACTGTCATTCAAATTGGTAACTTCAAACACAACACCACCTCGACCCCCTTGAGAAAATTTCCCGTAGCCTTCGGCTGTTGGAAAGGCAAGTTGTTGGGCACCGCTATTAAATACTATCAATAGCAATACTGCACTAAGGATTAAATGTTTCATGGAATGTTTTATTTTAAAAGGGCCCAAATGAAGTGGAAAACCGAACTTTTGTACTCTTGTTAATTGTGTTTATTGTCCTCAAATTATTTGATTGGTATTAAAGAATCGATTAAAATCCATTTCATAAAAAAACAAATTGCCAATTCTTGTTTTAGTTAATCCCATTTCTTTTTTTCCATTCCGGGTATTTTTCTAGCATTTGTTCCGGAGCCCGGGTGTACCAGCTATAGCCGTTTCTTCGCTCATGACCTATCTCCGTTATGGAATCCTTTTTAATACCGTCTCTATCGCAGAAATATATTTTCTCGGATTCCAAGTCATAAAATCGGCCCCAATGTAAAGGCGCATTTTTATCTTCCACCACAATTCTGTCCTTGCTTCCATCAGGCATCGTCTGAGTGTCTACCCTTAATCGTCCTACGCTGTGGTCTTCAAACCATTTTACAGCTCCATTTATAGAAGCCTTGACTTCATTGGATGGGTTTTCTATTTCCATAAGCATAAGCACTATTCCTACAGATTCCGATCCACTAAATGAAGGCAATTCATAACTTCTGGCTTTTGCGGGTGCAAGGGTTACAGAATCATGTTGAGCACACCATGCGGTAGGCTCCCCTTTGACGACAATCTGAGTATTTAGAAAACACGCTATTCCTTTGTCATAGGCTTCCTGAATTTTGGCTTTTTTACTGTCCGACAATTGCATGGACTGAAAAGCGGGATCATCGGATAGCAATTCTTTTAGGAAGCGCATTATATTGACCATGGCATCGTCATTGAAGGTGATGTGGCCGGAATACGCCACACTTCCTTTGCGTACCGGATAAAACTGAGGCCAACCCCCATTGTCGTATTGTGCCTTGAGTATATAATTTATACCTTTTTCAAAAGCCTGCTTGTAGCGTTCGTCCTTGGTTTTTGAATAAACATTGGCGAGAAATCTCAACTCGGTAATGGTTGCATCATTATCAAATGTTGCTCCAATTTCATCTTTTGTTTTTAGGTAAGCTGCTTTTTTACCAGCATCCATTGGGTGATGATAGGGCTTGTTTTTTTCCCAACCACCAATAGCTTTTTGGGTCAGCAGTACATTTTCTGCTACAAGTTTTGCTTCATTGGAAGCATACCAGGCTTCCGGCATTTTCACAGCAACATCCTTCCAGCGCATGTCTTGAAAATCTTTGGAATCATTCTGACCCATTGCGGAGCCAATCGCAAAAACTGCAATTAACCCTATTAATCCAATTGTTTTTGAAAGTGCGATTCTATTTTTCATTGTAATTGAATTTCCTTATTTGTAGTAATATTAATCCCTAAGTAGGCAATAGTTTTTCTATTACGTTTACTTCTCCAACCATTTCCATCTATCTCCCCAGTCGCCCAAAAAGGCTTCTCTGAATTTAGCAATGGTTTTTGCTCCTTGTTGGTCTTTTATAAATAATCCTTCAGCTAATCGGTCACTGTACCAGTTGGAACCTAACTGGTAATCGTCTGAAGAGGGTTTACCTGGCCAAGGAATGGTACTGATATATTCTCCTTCCAAGCCATTCAGTTCAGGGATTTCACTACTGGTTTTGTATTTACCGTGTTCAGCCTTTTTAGAGCTATATTTCACTCCGTAAATCCCCTCTCCGAGGTAATAACCCGGCCAAACCTGACCTTGTATTTTGATATGAAAAACTGTAGAATCCTCCGGAACCATTATTTTAGGCCCTTTAAATCTCCATTCGATTGTAGCATAAGCGGCCACTGTATCTGCCTTGGTGCTGCCACCTTCAAATACACTTCTGGAACTGCGGTCTATCTTCTCAAAGCTACCACCCCAACTTTCTCCTGTAGGGTCTTCCGGGTCTCCATTCATAACATAAGCCAGTGAAGGGGTATCTCCCATTTTTATTTCTCCATTATAATAATTGATAAAATCCTTACCCATTACACCTCGCCCCTGGATAAAATTATCATAATAAGTTTCAGCTTTAAATGCTTCAGGAGAATCTTCATCCATAAACCAGCCCCTATAGGTCGCATTGGTCTCTATCATCCAAAGGTCTCCGTGATGGGCCGCTATATAAGAGTAGGCATTGATGCTCCATTTCTTATTAGGACCTCCTATCCAATACACCCTTATATTCTCCTTTATTTCCGGAGCATCATGCAATGCCTGAGCGAGGTCTTCTATTCCTCCCCAAACCAAAACCCAAAGCGGCTGATCACTTTCTTTTTTGGCGCATTTAATGATCCAATCTGAACCTTCCGTAGAAGTAGAATACCCCTGAAAAGGAGCTGCCTGAATGGCACCCTGCTTGACCACCGCTCTCAAGGCAGCGGGTTTCGGAAGGTCACTTGCATGTTTTGCTAACTGGGCATAATCTTTTTCATAATCTTCAATTATGTCCAAAAAATTGCTTTTACGTCCATCTCCGAAAGGTGAAGCTACCAGCCCCTCAATTTCAAATTGATCCGCATACATTAATAAATGTATCATGGACTGAAAATCATCAGGATCAGTCCCCCCTATATCAGAACTTATTAAAACCCTGGGCTTATCCTGCCCCCTTACCTTGCTTCCACAACCACAAAAAGTGACAATTAAAACAAGTACTATGAACCTTAAACCTACTGTTTTCTTCATTATTATTTATGACTAATTTTCTTTTATTTACGTTTTACAATTCAATCACTATTAGTTCAATTTCAGCTTATTAAATACTATAAACATCCATTATCTATTTAAATACTGGGTATAAATGTATCAAAAAGAAAGTAAAAGAAAAATTAAAAGTAATTTTTCGAAAATATATTTTAAAATATTTTTATTTTAAATCTTATTATGACTAGATTTATACCCGACATATTTACCATTTACTTTCTTTTAGTTTCTTTATTTTACGAATACCGAGAAAATTAAATCAAAAACCTATTCAAACATACTATTTAACCTTTGCTGTTAACAAATCCCAAAAAACCATGATGAAATATTCTTACATTAAAATCCCTCCATCATCTGGAGGTAGGCTTTTAAAAACAGCCTTGTTCGTCATTGCCTGTTTTATGCTTATTCTTTCTGAGCTATCTGCTCAGAACACCACTATTACTGGAACTGTTAAATCATCCGACTTAGACGATGTGCTTCCGGGAGCAACTGTTCTGGTAAAAGGCACCAATATTGGGACTGCAACTAATATTGATGGCAAATTCACTATTTCAGCGGCGGCAGATGCAACATTGGTCTTTAGCTCCATTGGGTATATCCCGCAGGAAGTAAAAGTAGGTAACCAAACTTCTATTCAGATTACCCTGACTCCCGATATTACCAATATGGAGGAAGTTGTCGTGATTGGATACGGTACGGTTAAGAAAAGAGACCTCACAGGAGCGGTTACCTCCGTCAAAAGTGAGGAAATCAGACAAGTACCGGCTCAAAACCCTTTAGAGTCCATTCAAGGAAAAATTGCAGGTGTGGACATCACGCGAGGCAATGGTTCCTCATCTTCTGGCATCAATATTAGAATTAGAGGAAACAGATCCATTGGAGCCAGTAACAATCCTTTATTTATTGTAGACGGCGTTCAAACGGGAAGCATTGACAATATCAATCCCAACGATATTGAGTCAATGGAATTTTTAAAAGATGCTTCTTCTACAGCCATTTATGGGTGGCAGGGTGCAAACGGTATAGTTATCATTACTACCAAAAAAGGAAGCTCCGGAAAGCCTTCGGTCACTCTTAACTCCTATTATGGGGTGTCAGAGGTTTCCAGATACCCTTCGGTATTGAATGGAGACGAATACGTGGCCATCAAAAGAGAAGCCAACAGGACTACAGGAAAATGGAACTCGGTGGCTGATGACCCATTGATTTTTAATACCCAAGAACTGGCAGCCATCGCAAATGGAGATTGGATTGACTACCAAAGCTTACTACTAAGCAATGGTAATCAGCAAAATTACAATCTTGGAGTTAATTCCGGAGGGGACAGAACCAAAGTATACACCTCTCTGGATTTTTATGGAGAAAATGGCATTTTGAAATTTGACAATGTAAAACGATACACGCTTAGAACCAATGTAGACCATACTTTCAACAGTTGGATAAAAGCCGGTATGCAAGCTCAGGTGGCCAATAGAGATGAAAGTTACCGTAGGGATCCATTGAACATGGCCAATAAAATCATCCCTCTTGGAACTGTATATGATGAAAATGGAGATTTCATTGTCTATCCACTCGGAGGATCCTCGATTAGCCCTTTGGCGGATGAACAACCAGACATATTCTCAAACAAAGGCAAAATAACAAATGTACTCGCCAACGTATACTTGGAATTGAAGCCTTTTGAAGGGTTTAACTTCCGGACAAATTTTGGCACAAATATCAATAACACCAGGGTTGGTCTTTTCGAAGCATCCAATTCCATCAGTAGAAACGGTGGCACCAGTCGTGCACAATACACCGCATCCAATAGCCGCTTTATCAACTGGGACAATGTTATCAATTACCAAAAGGAGATTAAGGACCATTCATTTGCCATTACAGCATTAAGCAGTTTTGTGCAGGAAGAGTCGGACAATGTTCTTGCCCAAGGGGAAAACCAATTACTTCCTGGCCAATTGTTTTTTGGACTAGGGAATGCCCCTGACAACATTTCCATTAACAGTGGGTTTTCGAAATGGAATGTACTCTCCTTCGCCGCACGTTTGAATTACAGTTATAAAGGCAAATACCTGATAACCCTTACAGATAGAGCGGATGGCGCTTCAAGATTGTCCAAAGGAAATAAATGGGCCTATTTCCCTTCAGCAGCATTTGCTTGGAGAGTAGTAGATGAGAACTTTATGCAGAATGTAGCTGCTGTTAGTGAGTTAAAACTTCGCTTGAGCTATGGTGTAGCAGGAAACTCAGGAATTAAAGCCTATGGAACACAAAGTTCTTTGACCAGAATCCCTATGGCTTTCGGTGAATCAAGTTTCCAAGGGTTTACCTTCTCCCCACTCTTAGGCAATCCAGATGCTGGATGGGAATTGTCTGAAACAACCAACTTTGGCATTGACTTAGGACTATGGAGAAGCAGAATAAATGCCACAATGGACATTTACGACACCCGCACATCTGACCTTCTTTTGCCACGTGGCCTGCCACCAACTTCAGGTGTACAGCAGGTGTACCAAAACATTGGTAAAACCAAAAATCAGGGAGTTGAAATCGGGATTAATTCCCTAAATATCGAAAACGAAAACCTGCAATGGGAAACCACACTTACCTTCACTAGAAACAGGGAGGAAATTGTTTCCTTGGTTACCGAAGGAGTGGACGATATTGGAAATGGATGGTTTGTTGGTCAACCGATAAGTGTTTTTTACGATTATGAAAAACTGGGAATATGGCAAACCAATGAGGCAGATGAAGCCGCAGTTTATGGGCAGGTGCCTGGTGACATAAAAGTGAAAGACCAAAATGGAGACATGAAAATTGACGCCGTCAATGATAGACGTGTTCTTGCAGGCAATAATAGACCGGATTGGTTTGGTGGTTTAAACAATAAAGTAACCTATAAGCGAATTGACTTTAGCGTGTACCTATTTGCCCGTTGGGGTCAAACGATTGATCCTGACTTTCTAGGCAGATACGATCGGCAGTCCAATTTGAGCAATAGTACGAAGGTTATTGATTATTGGACACCGGAAAACCCAACCAATGAATATCCAAGACCAAATGCTGGAGTATCCGGCTCCTCCACTCTTTACTGGAGCACAATAGGCTATGTAGACGGGTCTTACCTCAGGGTACGAAATCTTTCACTGGGCTACACACTACCAAGCACGGACAAATCAATATTCAGTAATATGAGGATTTACTTTTCCGGCTCCAACCTATTCACCTTTACCAAAAGCAAAAAGCTGGATGAATATGATCCTGAGCGAGGTGGTGGAGAAAGTTACCCTATGTTAAAAAATTATGTTTTCGGAATCAATCTTGGCTTTTAATCGATTCAAAATGAAAAATATAAAAACACTATCAGCAGCCGCATTATTCGTGGCCCTATTTACGACATCATGTAATGATGTGCTGGAAGAATACAACCCCAGTGGTCTTACTGCTGAAGCGGTTTACAGTACACCTGAAGGGTTTGAATCTTTGGTCAATGCCGCATATTCTTACCAAAGGTGGTGGTATGGAAAAGAAGAAGGTTTTAATATGACTGAAATGGGCACGGACATATGGATAAGCGCCGCAGGTGATGTTTGGCCTGACCTTACTACATATACCAATTTACAAGGTACCAATGCACCAATTACCACCGAATGGAGGGAATTGTATGCAGCGATAAACCTTACCAATGCAGGAATTAACCGTATTGAGGAAGCAGGTTTCACCCCCTCCATGCGCTCACAAAGAGAGGCTGAATTGAGATTTTTAAGGGCCTTTTATTACTACCATATTGTGGAAACCTGGGGAGGCGTACATTTTACGCTTGAAGAATCCCAAGGAATCATCACGACAGCCAATAAAACACCTGTAGACACCTTTTATGACCAAATACTGACAGATCTGGATTTTGCTGTAGCCAATTTATCCACCACAACTTCAGACTACGGAAGGGTTACAAAACCTGCAGCCATGGCTTTCCTGTCACGGATTTACCTTACCAGAAAAATGTACAATGAAGCATCCCAAATGGCTGAATCAGTCATCAATGGGGGTTTTGGCTACGAGTTAGTCTCAAATTATGCAGATCTATGGGATATGGGAAATAACCAAAACAGTGAAATTGTTTACGCAGTTAATTATGCAGAAAACCTAACACTAAATGACCTTCGGAATTCCTCTACCAACCCATTAGGTCATGGAAGAGGCAGTAACAATGGTCACTTGCATTTCCTAATGAAATACGACAACCTCCCTGGGATGACAAGAGCAATTGAGTACGGAAGACCCTTCAATAGGTACATGCCTACAAGGGCGTTTCTTGACCTTTTCAGCGAAGAAGACTCCAGATACGAAGGTTCATTTATGGAGGTTTGGTACGCCAATTCAACCAACACACCGGCCGGAATGGCTGTTGGTGACACGGCAGTGGTGGCTACCAGAAGCACTTTCACAGGTAGTCCCGGTCATGTGTATCAAGTATACAACAGGAACGACATCTACAATGAGAATGGTACTGTAAGGGACAACCTTCGCTACCCTACCCTGACCAAGCACATGGACAATACCCGGTCTAGTGCCAATGAAGCGCAAAGCTCAAGGGATGCTTTTGTCATCCGATTTGCTGAATTGTACCTTATTGCAGCAGAGGCCCAGATGTTTCTTGGCGACAAACAATCAGCAGCAGACCTTATCAATGTAGTAAGAACACGCGCAGCAAAACCTGGTTTGGAAGAAGCAATGAAAATCACTGCGGAAGAGGTAACCCTTGATTTTATTTTGGACGAGCGTGCTAGAGAGTTTGCCGGGGAGCAATTGAGATGGTTTGACTTGAAAAGAACAGAGAAATTGGTGGAAAGAGTTTTGAGTTTAAACCCTGATGTCACCAGAGTAGAACCTTTCCACTTGATAAGACCGATACCCCAAGCTCAATTGGATGCGGTAACCAATCGGGAGGAATTTGTTCAACATCAAGGTTATCAATAAAATAGAATACATACCTATTATTCCTATAATTATGGAGCGTGGGCAGGCTTAATTGCTTGCACACGCCCATATTAACTAAAATCACCATTAAGAAATCTTTGAAATTAGCTTAAGTCCAGACCTTTGATTTCTTATTAAATATAGTGTATTGAACACAACAATAAATTAAAATCATTATTGATAACTTTTAACCAAAACAAAAAGGAAAAAAAACTTACGATACTATTTAGAGGTTAATTATCTTCGTTCTTCCGCAAAATACAAAGAAATAATGTTGCCAAAACAAAGAAAAGAAAAGATACTTGACTTACTAAAAGAAGATGGATCTGCCAAAGTTATCGACCTGGCCAGAATCTTTAAAGTCACAGAGGTCACTATAAGACAGGACCTAGAGAAATTGGAGAAAAATGGATTGGTCATTAGGGAGCATGGTGGTGTACATTTAAAAAATGTCGAAGACCAGGTGCGTAATTTCTCATTAGTACATCAGGATAACCTAAAGGAAAAAGAAATTATTGCTGAAAAATGTCTGGAATTCATTCACCCCGGAGACACAATCATTCTTGATTCTGGCTCTACTACGACAGAGATCGCTAAAAAAATTATAAATATCAAAGGGTTAACCGTCATTACGAATGCCCTAAATATAGCACTGATGCTAGGAGCAAATCCAAACATAGACATTATCATGACCGGAGGTGAATTCAAGGCGCCTACCTTATCACTTACCGGCCAAAAAGCGGCTGACTTTTTTAAGGGACTGAATGTGCAGAAACTCTTTCTGGCTACTGCAGGCATATCCTTAAAATCTGGCCTTACTTATCCAAGCCTTAGCGATCTTGTAGTGAAAAAAGCCATGATTGATGCCGCAGACATTACCTACCTGGTAGCTGATTCTTCAAAAATTGGAAAAAGTGCTTTTGCCAGTCTCGGAGCTTTATCCCTTATCGATTACATTATCACCGACGAAGGGGTCGAAAATAAACACAAAGAAGTCTTCAAAGAAAACGAAATCCAATTAATCATCGCTGAAGACAATAATTAAAGAAACAGAAAGTAAAAAGTACCATTTCTTACAAAACAATGAAAAATCAAAACATTACTTTAGGCATTATCATAGGAAACAGAGATTTTTTCCCTGACAAACTTGTGTCAGAATCAAGGGTTGAGGTCTTAAACGTACTTGAGAAACAAGGTATAAAAGCCGTTATTCTTGGAGAAAATGAGACTAAACTTGGTGGTGTTGAAACCTATACAGATGCAAGGAAATGTGCTGATCTTTTCAAGAAGCATAAGGAAGATATAGCAGGTGTTTTAGTAGTACTCCCAAATTTCGGAGATGAACGAGGAATTGCAGACACTTTACACCTTGCTGATCTTAAAGTGCCGGTACTTATTCAAGGATACCCTGATGAGCTGAATAAACTAAATGTAGCCAACAGAAGAGATTCATGGTGTGGGAAAATCTCAGTTTGCAATAACCTTTACCAATACGGTATCAAATATTCGATCTCTACCAAACACGTGGTCCACCCTACCGACCCATCCTTTCAGGCAGATTTACAAAAATTCCTGGGTGTTTGCCGTGTAGTTAAAGGGATGAAAAATGTTCGAATTGGAGCCATTGGTGCCAGACCCACTGCTTTTAACACGGTGAGGTACAGTGAAAAAATATTGCAAAAAAATGGTATTTCTGTGGTCACCTGCGATTTGTCGGAAATACTTGGCAAAGCCAATAAATTGGACAATACCCATCAGCGGGTAAAAGATCATTTGGAGAAAATTCACAATTATGCCTCTACCGGAAAAACCCCAAGTGAGTCTTTAATTCAGATGGCTAAGCTTGATGTGGTATTGAATGACTTTATGACTGAAAATCAACTGGATGCCAATGCCATTCAATGTTGGACTTCGCTTCAGCAAAATTATGGCTGCAATGTTTGCACCAGCTCAAGTATGTTTAGCGAAGGCATGATCCCTAGCGCCTGTGAAGTAGATGTGACGGGAACCCTCAGCATGTATGCAATGCAATTGGCCTCTGGTTCTCCCAGTGCTTTGGTAGACTGGAACAATAACTATGCGGACGATGAGGATAAATGTGTGCTTTTCCATTGTGGAAACTGGGCCAAATCCTTCTTACCGGACATTGAAATAAGCAATGCGCCAATTCTAGGTACAACTGTAGGAGTGGAAAACACCTATGGTGCATTGGACGGGCGTACGCCTGCCTCCCCATTGACTTTTGGAAGAATCACAACAGATGACACCAAAGGAATCATGAAAGCCTATGTGGGCGATGGTGTTTTAACAGATGACGAATTAAAGACTTTCGGAAATAGGGCCGTTGCCAAAATCCCAAACCTTCAGGGATTAATGAATTATATATGTAAAAATGGTTTCGAACATCATGTGGTGATGAATGCCTCACATACCTCTGATGCTTTGAAAGAAGCATTTGAAAATTATATGGGGTGGGATGTGTACCATCACGAAGGGTAAAAAAAAGGTTAATTGTTACCAAGAAGACAGAACAATAATGTCAGATAAAGAATTAGAAAAGAAGTCAGTATTCCTGAGAAAAAATATTCTCAAATACATTTACAAAGCAAAAGCCGGACATACTGGAGGTAGCTTGTCTTGTGTGGACATATTGAATGTATTGTACAATAAAGTACTTAATGTAGACACCGAAAATTTCAGAAACCCCGATAGAGACCGCTATATTCAAAGTAAAGGACATTGCGTAGAAGCCTTGTTTGTCACGCTTGCAGACAGAGGTTTTTTCCCTGAATCAGATCTGGAAACGCTTTGTCAGTACCAATCCCACTATATCGGTCACCCTACAAAAAAAGTCAATGGTGTGGAGCAAAATACCGGAGCTTTGGGCCATGGTTTACCAATCTGCGTCGGAGAGGCTATTGCAGCCAAACTGGACAAAAAGCAACACCGGGTATTTACGCTTTTAGGAGATGGTGAATTGCCTGAAGGCTCCAACTGGGAAGCATTTCTTTCCGCATCGCATTATAAATTGGACAACCTATATGCGATTTTGGACAATAACAAACAGCAAATCACCGGTTCAAATCAGGAAGTAATGAATACTGATTCCCTTCAGGAAAAATTGGAAGCTTTTGGTTGGTCTGTGAAAGAGGTTGATGGTCATAATTTAAAAGAACTGACAGAAGCATTAAACAATGGCCCATACAATATTGGTAAACCAAATTTCATCATTGCCCATACAGTCAAAGGAAAAGGGGTGAGTTATATGGAAAGCGTTTTGAAATGGCACCATGGCGTCCCAAGCCCCGAACAATACGAATTGGCTATATCAGAACTAGACGCTGCTGAGGCATTAATCTCATAGATCATGGAACTGGATAAAATTGTAAATAAAAATTTAAAAATGGGTAGAGCAAACCAAGAAGTTTTTGCTGAAACCCTTGAAAACTTAGCTGCTGCGGACCCATCGATCATTGCCGTAACGAGTGACTCCCGCGGTTCGGGGAAACTCGTTCCATTTGGACAGAAATATCCAAATCAGATTGTAGAGGTTGGCATTGCTGAACAAAATCTAGTAGGCGTAGCTGCAGGACTGGCTTCTGCAGGAAAGAAACCATTTGCTGTTTCACCCGCTTGTTTCCTTACAGCAAGAGCACTTGAACAAATCAAAAACGATGTGGCCTATTCGGATAACCCCGTGAAATTGGTAGGAATAAGTGCTGGTGTAAGCTACGGTGCATTAGGTACCACACATCATAGCCTACATGACTTTGCCGTGCTTCGGGCCATCAACAATATCACTATTGTCGTACCTGCAGATAACTTCGAAACTGAACAGGCGGTGCGTTTAGCCGCCAATCTTAAACAACCGATTTACCTTCGCTTTGGTAAAAAAAGCGTACCCTTCTTGAGTGAAGAAAACCAAACATTCGAATTTGGTAAGGGGAGAGTAATCCGTGAAGGAACTGACCTTACCATCATTGCCAATGGGGAAACCGTCCAACACGCATGGCAGGCAGCCGAGGTTTTGGAACAGCAGCATGGAATCACTACCAAGGTTATCAGCATGCATACCATCAAACCTTTGGACACGGAGCTTCTGGATGATTTAGCCAAAGCTGGGAAACCAATAATTACAGTAGAAGAACATATGGTAAACGGAGGATTAGGAGAAGCCTGTGCTTCCTACCTCTTTCAACAAGGGGCGAGAAACCCATTCCATATTATGGGCATTCCCGATGAGTACACCGTGACCGGTTCCCAAAATGACATCTTTAAGCATTACGGGATTTCCTGTGATGGCATAGTAGCGAAAGCAGTATTAGTTTTAAAAAATTAACACCCAAACCCAAAATGACCAATTTCAACCCCTTAAAAATGCTTTGCTTTTTTGCAATAGCATTGATTTTAAATGGCTGCGGAGGACCTGATGAACGCGCCTTGAATCAACCTAAAAAGGTGGCCGTAATTGTGTCCACTCTTAACAATCCCTGGTTTGTAGTATTGGCAGAAACAGCCGCAGATCGTGCTACTGAATTGGGATTTGAGGCCACTATTTTTGATTCCCAAAACAATACCGCACTAGAAACAGATCATTTTGAAAACGCTGTTTCTTCAGGATATGATGCCATACTTTTCAATCCTACAGATGCAGACGGCTCGATTGCCAATGTAAGGATCGCCAAAGAAAAGGGGGTGCCGGTATTTTGCATGGACCGAGAGATCAATGCAACGGATGCAGCCACAAGTCAGATTCTTTCAGACAGCTATGCCGGCTGCGTAGCCATTGGGAAATACTTCGTTGAAAAGCTCAATAAAAAGGGCAAGTATGTTGAGATACTAGGCTTAGTTGGCGACAACAATACCTGGAGCAGATCCAAAGGATTCCATTCTGTGGTCGACAATTATCCCGAACTTCAAATGGTTGCCCAGCAAAATGCAGATTTCGACAGAAACAAAGCCATGGAAGTTATGGAATCCATACTACAGGTGCACCCCGACATCAAGGGGGTATTTTGTGGCAATGATGCCATGGCGATGGGAGCATATCAGGCACTTGTTTCTTCAGGCAAAGCAGATCAGGTAATGGTTTTTGGATTCGATGGTGCAAGCGATGTTATTAACTCCATCAGAGACAAGAAAATACTGGCCACAGGCATGCAATTTCCCAAATTGATCGCCAGAACTGCAGCGGAATACGCACAATCCTATTTTGATGGAAAGCGGGATTTTGCCCAAAAGGTACCTGTAACCGTAGAAATGGTCAACCAGGAAAATGTGAAGGATTACCAAGCCTACGGAAGCAAATGAACAGGAAAGCAATTAAATACAGCATTGGAATACTTGTCATCGGTCTATTGGGATATAATTCCGTCTATTTTCAGCCAATGGATAAAAAACTGGCAGATGGAAATGAAATAAGCTTTGATGCAAAAGCCTATGTAAATGGCATTTGGAGCAATGAATTAAGGATGGTCTATAAAGATGCACCAGACATTGCGCTCTTAATAGAGAGCTTGGAGCAAAATACGGTTGCTGCTTTTGAAACCTACGGATACGCACTGGGCATTGGGAATATCGGCTATTTCAGAGTCAAAGGAGAAGGTCTGGTTACAGCCGTCAATAACAACAATGTCCTACTGCAAGTGGGAAGCCATGTGATTGAAGTGGAAACGGAATTTGTGTATGGGAATGCCATCCGAGACGCTTCAGGTTTAGTCAAGTTAAACGATTATGACAACTCCTCTGATTTTAACAGCATCTCTGAATCCATCAATGAAAAAATTCGAAAGGAGCTTATCCCGGAATTCAGGTCTAAAGTAAAAACAGGAGATAAGGTAAGGTTTGAAGGGGCGATTGAGCTCAATAAAGCGCACCTAAAACTTAGCCGGATTGAGGTGATTCCTATTACTCTTCAAATAACAGAATAGCATGACAGCGCTACTTGAAGTCCGACAAATAACCAAGAAGTTCTCCGGGGTGACTGCTCTCAGCCAAGTGGATTTGCGCCTCGAGGGAGGGAAAGTCACCGCCTTAATTGGTGAAAATGGTGCTGGAAAATCGACTTTATTGAAGATCATGTCGGGAATTCACACCGATTACGAAGGTGAGCTATTATTTAAAGGTCAGGAAATCAAATTCTCCAGACCGAAAGATGCCCAGGATATGGGCATATCCATTATCCATCAGGAATTAAACCTTATCCCCTACCTCACTGTAGCCCAAAATATTTTTCTGGGCAGAGAATTGGTCAATGCTTTTGGATTTTTGGACCGTGATAAAATGATCCGAAAAACCAAAGCACTTTTGGAAAGGCTAAAACTGGAAGTAGAACCAACCGCTAATGTAAGCACCCTGAGGGTGGGCCAACAACAAATCGTGGAAATTGCCAAGGCACTTTTGACTGAATCGTCAGTGGTGTTTATGGATGAACCTACCTCCGCAATAGGAGAAAGTGAAACGGCTGTTCTTTTTGAAATAATTAACAAGTTAAAAGCAGAAGGAAAAGCCATTGTCTACATTTCACATAAGCTGGAGGAGTTGTTTGCCTTGGCTGACAATTTTGTGGTTTTACGAGACGGAAAAGTCGTTGGACAAGGTGAAGTTTCAGCCATTTCCCGCCCCATGCTGATCAATATGATGGCTGGCCGTTCAGTAAACGTCATTAAAAAATCCAATAAAAAGTCCTCTGAAGAAAAAGTCTTACAAGTCAAAAACTTGCAATTAACAAACCCTGACAATCCTAGCCGACCTTTGCTTAACAATATCCATTTTGACCTGCACAATGGGGAAGTACTGGGAATTTATGGATTGATGGGTGCCGGAAGGACAGAACTTTGCGAAAGCTTGTTTGGCCTCCACCACCGCAGAATGACCGGGAGTATCGAATTGGAAGGAAAAGAAATGCTTTTCAAAAACCCGATAATGGCCATTGAAGCAGGTATGGCACTGGTGCCGGAAGACCGTAAAAAAGACGGGATTGTACCCAATATGTCTGTAGGCAAAAACCTAAGCCTTTCCGTAATGGAGCAGGTAAGCAGCTATGGATTCCTCAATACTGCCTTGCAAACAAAACTTTACGACAAATATGTAGCCTCACTAAAGATAAAAGTACACAGTGAAGAACAACTTATTAAAAACCTAAGTGGTGGAAACCAACAAAAGGTTATTCTCGGCAAATGGATAGCCCGGTCTCCAAAAGTTCTTATGCTGGATGAGCCCACCCGAGGCATTGATATCAATGCTAAAAATGAAATCTATGAATTGATATCCCAATTGAGCCAATCGGGCATCTCTATTCTCGTAGTCTCTTCAGAAATTCCAGAAATTCTGGCCATTTCTGATAGAATACTTGTGATGGCTGAAGGGGAAATTTCCGCTCAATTCTCGAGTGAAGATGCTACAGAAAACAATATTATGAATGCCTGCATACCGGAAAACCTGAACCAATGATCTCTATAAAGAAAAATTTAAATATCGCTCAGTTTCAGTCCCTCATTGCCTTGTTTATTTTATGCTTGGGCCTGGCTTTGATGACAGACAACTTTATGACTACAGACAATTTCTGGAATGTCATGCGTCAGATTTCGGTAAACGTTTGCATTTCAGTTGGCATGACCCTGGTGATTTTAACTGCTGGAATTGATCTTTCTGTAGGTTCTATTCTGGCCTTTTGCGGGGCTGTTACTGCTGGCCTGCTTAGCAATGGAATCAGCATTCCTGCTCTCAATTTATTTATTGGCTTTACCGTTTTAGGAGCTGTACTTGCAGGCCTACTTGTTGGGGGTGGCTTAGGGTTTATCAATGGCTATGCCATTACCAAATTTAAAGTCCCTCCCTTTGTGGCTACCCTGGCCATGCTTACAATGGCACGTGGTTTCACCATGCTTTGGACCAAGGGGCATCCGATTTCGGGTTTGGGCGAGACCTTTGGTTTTTTAGGCACAGGTTGGTTTTTGGGCATCCCCATGCCGGTTTGGATATCGGGAGTTGTGGTCGTCACAGCGATAGTTCTAACCGGAAAAACCCGGTTTGGCAGGTACATCTATGCCATAGGTGGCAATGAAAATGCCTCACTCCTCTCCGGAATACCCATTGCAAAAGTTAAAATATGGGTATATGCCCTTGCCGGCATACTTGCTGCAGTAGGTGGGATTTTGGTAACGGCTCGTCTGGATTCTGCTCAACCCAATGCCGGCTTCAGTTATGAGTTGGATGCCATCGCTGCAGTGGTGATTGGAGGAACTTCCCTATCAGGTGGAAGGGGAACCATCCTGGGAACTGTGTTAGGTGCTATCATTATCGGAGTCCTAAATAATGGACTGATCCTTATGAGCGTTTCCCCATTTTGGCAACAAGTAATTAAAGGGCTGGTCATTCTCCTTGCGGTAATCATTGACAAGTCCAACCAAAAAAGTGAATAAACCAGCGTTGCTTCTGCCATTACAACAACGCATTACGAAAATAAAAATGTCTTATATTTTAGCCATAGATCAAGGAACAAGCAGTACCAAAACCATCATTTTTGATGAAGAAGGTAAAGCTTTGCACAAGGAGACCGAACCACTAAAGACCCACTTTCTTGATGGAAACAGGGTAGAGCAGGAGCCTGAAGAAATCTATCAAAACATATTAAACTCAATAGGCAAATGCCTGGAAGGATTTAAGGCTAAAAATGGTGATTTGAGCAAAATCAAAGCCTGCGGCATTTCCAATCAACGCGAAACTTTTGTCCTGTGGAACAAAGCAGGTGAGGCACTTTACAATGCTGTAGTTTGGCAATGTAAACGATCTGTCCCTGTTTGTGAACGACTGAAAAGCGAGGGGCTCGCACCCAAAATCAATCAAAAAACAGGATTAATCATTGACCCCTATTTCTCTGGCACAAAGGTGATCTGGCTGTATGAAAACGAGCCTAAAATCAAACAGGCAATAGACAATGAAGAGGCTTTTTTTGGCACCATTGATACCTGGTTGCTTTATAAATTAACCAAGGGGCAATCCTATTTGACGGACTATACCAATGCTTCCAGAACCTTGTTTTTTGATTTAAACAAGCTTTGCTGGGACAAAGAGTTATTGGAGGATTTCGGTTTGTCAAAGCTGAATTTACCAATAGTAAAACCTTCTTCCTTTCATTTTGGAGACACCAACTTTGAAGGATTAATAGATCATTCTGTCAGTATTTCCGCCATGATTGGGGATTCCCATGCAGCGGCTTTTGGAGAAGGATGTTTTGATCAAGGAAGTGCAAAAGCAACCCTTGGCACTGGAAGTTCTATTTTAATGAACATAGGAAGTAAACCGAAAACATCTCAATATGGCATGGTGACCACCATTTGCTGGAGCACTGAAGATCGGGTGGATTATGCACTGGAAGGAATCATCGTTTCAGCCGGTGCCACAATTGAATGGGTTAAAAACCAACTCGGATTGTTTGAAAATGCTGCAGACTTAGAGGGAATATGCCATTCCTTGCCAGACAATGGTGGCGTATACATCGTGCCTGCTTTCTCCGGATTAGGAGCACCATATTGGGACATGAAGCGAAAAGCGTCCATTGAAGGGCTTTCATTTGACTCCACCAAAAATCATGTGATACGGGCAGCGGTAGAGTCTGTTCCCTATCAAATAAAAGATGTGATTTCAGCCATGGAAGCAGATTCAGGCACCCCACTTTCTGAACTCAAGATTGACGGAGGGATTACCGCAAATAAATTTGTATTGCAATTCTTAGCAGACCTGCTTGAAAGGAAAGTCACCAATATAGCCATTGCAGATGTTTCCGCTTTAGGAGCTGCCTATTTGGCTGGACTTCAATCAAAAATATACAAAAGTCTGGAGCAACTCCAGGGATTTAACCAGACTGCCAACAGCACCTTGGCGGGAGATGGAAGGTACAAAGCAAAACAGGCCTATAAAGGTTGGAAAAACGTGATTGGATAAATTTCACCTCCACAAAGAAAACATACCATGAAAAACAAACTCAAAATACAACTGGCAATTACGGCTTTGCTGGCATTAGGCTTCAGCAACCTAATCGCTCAAAATAAGGCAGTGGAAAAGACAAGGGTCATCGTCACCAGCGATGGAGAAATAGACGATCAGTGCTCTATTGTTCGCTTTCTTTATTACGTCAACGAATGGGATGTGGAAGGAATCATCACCTCCAGCTCTCAATACCATTGGCATGGTCATAAATGGCCCGGAGACGATTGGATTGAACCTTATCTGGATGCCTATGAAAAGGATTACCCAAATCTTGTAAAACATGATCCTGCATTCCCCACAGCAGATTTCCTTCGCGAACGCACGCTTTTGGGAAATGTAAAAACCGAAGGAGAAATGACGGAAGTTACAGCTGGTTCAAGCCATATTGTGAAGGTTTTATTGGACGAAACAGATGACCGACCTATTTGGATTCAGGCCTGGGGAGGAACAAATACAATTGCCAGGGCTTTGAAAACCATCGAAGAAAATCACCCTGAAAAAATGGAATATGTAGCCAATAAAATTCGCCTTTACCTGATATGGGAACAAGATGTTACTTTTCAGGAATACATTCGACCGCATTGGGGTAAATACAATATTCCAACCATCATCTCTGATCAGTTTGAAGCCATAGCTTACCGATGGGCCAAGGTTCAGCCCAAAGAAATGCTGCCCTATTTTGAAGGACCATGGATGAAAGCCAATATTCTTGAAAACCACGGTGCATTGGCAGCGCTTTATCCGGCTATGGAAAATGGTGATTTCCGTTCTGAGGGCGACTCTCCTGCCTTTTTACATACCATACCCACCGGACTGCGAAGCTTGGAATCTCCTGGATATGGTGGCTGGGGAGGAAGGTTTGTCAAAGTACGTGAGAACACCTGGCTTGATCCTGTACCTGTATCAGGTTATCAATACCCTGAAGGCAGGTGGTATGGCAGCAATGGCTGGGGCAGACAAAGTTTGCGTGAAGGAAGCAAAGCTACACCTGCACAGCGGCATGAATATTTCAAACCCATGTGGCGTTGGTCAGATGCCATGCAAAATGATTTTGCAGCTAGGGCAGACTGGGCTGTGAAATCTTATGAAGAAGCCAACCATGAACCTGAGGTAATACTTAAACATAAGGACGATCTTAGTCTGAAAGCAGGGGCAAAAGTCAAGCTTGATGCTTCCCTATCAACGGATCCCGATAAAGATCAATTGAACTTTAAGTGGTGGAAACATCAAGAGGCAAGCACTTATCCTGAAAGTATTGCTATTAGAAATTCTGAAAATGAGAAGACTACTTTTACCATTCCTGAAAATGCTTCAAAAGGGCAAACCATCCATATTGTCTGTGAAGTAAGTGATAACGGAACACCAAAATTAACCAGGTATCGAAGGATAATCATCACTGTAAAATGATACTCTTTAGACCGTGCCTAAAATTAGCTATTGCTAAAGGGTCGGTCTTTTCAATACTTTGTCATTTATTCCACTTAAACCCAAAAGTAATGATCCCGATCAAACATTTAGGCTATACCCTCTTTTTACTGTTGATTTCAGTCAATGTTTTTGCGCAGGCCCCATGGGAATCACATGGACCACTTGAGGTAGCATCAAATGGACACTATATCGCCCATGAAGATGGCACTCCCTTTTTATGGATTGCCGATACGGGCTGGGGCTTGTTTCAGCAACTTACCAGAGAGGAAGTAGACATGTACCTTGACCATAGACAGAAAACCGGCTTCAATGTCATACAGACCGTAGCCTTTTGGTATCCCCATGGAGGAGGAATCGATAGTGGTCCACACAATGCTGCCAATGCCTATGGTCACAGGCCATTTACCGGTGGTGAGGATGCGCCAAATACATCCGAACCTTTGATTGTAGCAGGCGGAAGTAATGAATCGCCCAATGATTATTGGGACCATGCGGATTACATTATTCAGGCTGTAAAGAAACGGAATATGTACCTGGCTCTACTTCCGAATTGGGGCAGGGCATATATTTCAAGTCAATTTGGTGGGGCGCATACCGAATTTACTATACAGGAAGCCAAAGACTACGGTTCATTTCTTGGCAAGAGGTACCAAAATGAACCCCATATTCTTTGGGTATTGGGTGGAGATGCAAAAGGCTTGTACAAGGAAGGTGAGAAAACCTTTGATTCACGGTCCATTTTCAGGGCCATGGCTGAAGGGATTGTTTATGGCGTTACTGGACAATCGCCAAAATGGAATGAACCAAATCCTGCCTGGAAAAAAGTTTTTATCACCTATCACCCGGATGGGGATGCCACTATAAATTCCTCAAATTGGTTTCACGAGGATGCCTGGCTGACCGCAAATGGGGTGGAAGTATGGAAGGAAGTTGAAAAAGTGTATTCAAGCATGTTGAGGGAATACAATTTGGATAATCCCAAAAAACCGAGTTTATTCTTAGAGGGATCCTATGAGTTTGGCGCCTACGGGCATGACTGCGGATGGATTACTCCTGTTCGTTTACGGCGCCAGGTCTACCATACCTTTTTTGCAGGAGGGGCCGGACACACTTATGGCGCAGGTCCGATTTGGCCCATGCGAGGCAATAGAGGAAGTTACAGCTGTGGGTACACCTGGCAACAAGCCCTGGATTTTCCTGGTGCTGTGCAGTTTGCCCAACTTGCCAAAAAATTTCTTATCGACCATCAATGGGCAGAATGGATACCCGATCAAAGTATTTTGCGGGGCTCAGAAAGTGAAGGAGAAAGCCTGAAAACAGCTGTAAAACTGGACAATGGTGAAATGCTATTGGTGTATTTTTCCAATATATCCCAGGCCACTGTTAAAAATATACTTTCAAAATCAGCAGAAGCCAAATGGTTTGATCCAAATGAAGGCCGGGAAGCCAAAGCAGAAGCGTTCAAACCTGGTGAGCTACGTAAAATAACTCCTCCATCGGCATGGGAAGATGCCATTCTGGTCTTAAAAGCAAAAGAGTAAATACTGCCTCCTTTTCAGGAGCTTTCAAATTGTTTTAAACCTATTAATCATGTATAAATTATTACCAACCAAAACGGCTCATCTCATGAAAAATTATTCATTCAAATTTTTCCTCCTTGGCCTAATCCTTTTAGGAAGCATTGATCTAAATGCACAAAACACAATGGAGAAAGAGCGAATCATCGTACTCACTGACATAGAAAACGAACCAGATGATGCCATGTCACTCATTCGGTTCCTTACCTATTCCAATCAATGGGATGTGGAAGGCCTTATTGCCACTACTTCCCGGCACCAGCGCGATCAAATTGCTGCTTGGCGAATTCGTGAAATTCTAACTGCTTACGATAAGGTCAGGGAAAATTTAGAAAAACATGAAAAAGGCTTCCCAACCGCGGACTATCTTTTGTCTATACTCAAGGAAGGTATTCCAAAATTTGGCATGGAGGCAGTTGGGGAAGGCATGGATTCTGAAGGTTCAGAATTAATAATCCAATCCGTGGATGCAGATGATTCCAGACCTGTTTGGGTATTGGTTTGGGGAGGTCCCAACTGTCTTGCTCAAGCCCTCTGGAAAATTAACCAAACCCGTTCTCCTTCGGAAGTGGATAAATTTGTAGCGAAACTAAGGGTATATACCATTTCTGACCAGGATGACAGTGGTCCTTGGATAAGAAAAACTTTTCCCAATTTATTTTATATCGCCAGCCCGGGAATACATCCACTTGGGGCCTATCACCATGCGACCTGGACAGGCATCAGCGGGGACAAGTTTCACGGACGTTTTTCAGGAGGAAACTTTGAAATCGTGGACAATCCATGGCTTGATGAACACATTCGAAGCAAGGGACCACTGGGTGCGGAATACCCACATATGGATTATCTGATGGAAGGGGATTCCCCAAGTTTTATGCATTTGATTCATACAGGGATGGAAAATCCTGAACGACCTGATTTCGGCAATTGGGGAGGGCGATATGAGTTCTATCAACCTAGGATGGAAAAATGGTTTTCTGAACCGGAAACCCGTGCTCTTTGGACAGATGCTCAGGATGAGGTATTGGGCATGGATGGGAGTTACCATACCAGTAATAAGGCAACCATTTATCGTTGGAGAGAAGCTTTTCAGAATGATTTTGTGGCCAGAATGGACTGGACAATCAAGCCTTATGCCGAAGCCAACCATCCTCCAATTGTCAACTTAAAATCAGCCGATTATATCAATGCAAAAGTTGGTGACACTATTGAACTCAGTGCTGAAGGAAGTAAGGATCCCGATGGAGATAAATTGACTTATAAATGGTACCATTACAGAGAACCGGGGAGTTTTACCCAGTCCGGAGGCAAAGCACCAAAACCAATTGAAATTAAAAATGCGGATAAAGTGAATGCCCAACTTACTATCCCAAAACCTGAAAGACTAGGAACGGTCCATATCATTTTAGAAGTAACAGACAATGGTTCTCCTTCGCTTACAAGATATAAGCGGACCATTATAAGAGTAAATTAATGCTGCATTAAAAGTAACTCCCCATTTAAGAAATGGTCTCAATTGCATTGAATTGAGACCATTATTTTTGGTTGATAAATTATATGTACAAAAAAGGAAGAAGTACTACCATTTGGCATCATTTTTAGGTAATTTACTTTCAACCAAAATATTTAAATTTTGCAGGAAGCTTTTCAAAAATTAAAAGGGATCCTTATGGGAGATCTTGAAAGTGCGGAACAATTGGCTGTTTCATTGGTAATCGGCACCTTAATCTTTGTTTTTTTTATTTATTTATCCCGATGGATAAGAAATTTAGTCAGCAATAGGCTAAATAGGAAAACCGATGACCGCTTACTTACCGATTTCATCAGTGCGGCCATTAGGAGTCTGGTCATGATTTTTGGACTGGCCATTTTGCTTCGTTTTCTAGGGCTTACGGGTGTGGTCAATAGTCTTCTTGCAGGTGCTGGTATTACGGCTTTTATAATAGGTTTTGCGCTGAAGGACATCGGTGAAAATTTCCTCGCAGGGATTCTACTAGCCTTTAAGAGACCTTTTAAGATTGGCGACATGGTGGAAATCAACGGTATTAACGGAAAAGTGCTGGCCCTTAACCTTCGGGACACCCAGGTCAAAACCGTAGATGGCAAAGATGTCTTTATCCCCAATGCCTCTATCATAAAAAATCCAATGATCAACTATACCATTGATGGTTACCTTAGCTACAGTTTCACTGTGGGCCTGGATTACGGATCCAACTATGTCGCGGCAATGAAATTGATTTCCGAACTTATTCAATCTATACCAGGAGTCCTGGATGGAGACAAAAAACCTACCGTATTGGTAAAGGAGATGGCCTCTTCTACCCTGAATGTAAAAGTCACTTATTGGGTAAACACCTATAATTATGACCAAACGGATGCCAAAATACATTCCAATGCCATTCTGAAAGTGCTGACAGGTTTGGAACAAGAAGGTTTTAATTTGCCTGGAAATATCGTAGAAGTTAAAAATCGCTAAAAATTGGCCCCAATAACAGCCTTATCAATCTTGGAAACAGGTTTAAACCCGGATTCAAAGACATGGAGCGGATGCGATGACACCAAAATCAGTTAATACCCATTTACAAAACCACGGGCTAAACCCGTAGTTTTAATTTTTCACCCTTTCGAGCATGATAAATTCGTGCAATGACTCAATTTTACCATGATTACGCTAAGGCTATTAAGCGTTAGATGGTAAAATGTGAGATAGGGTTTACCTCAGAAATTAATCTTCTCCCAAGGCCCCCACTTGCCTGTCTTCCTCTATGTATTTAATGCCCGATATTTTCAGGTCTTCCAACTTGCTTTCATTTCCGGAACTACAGCCTGTAATGATTCCGGAAAGCTTTAAAACCTGCTTGATGGTACAGCCTTTTCGTCTCAATTCCCCTGCAATCTGGTCTATCTTTCCAGTTGCATTCTCTTCAACCGAAGCAATAAAGTTTCTTTTCATGGTTTCTCAATTTATTGCGGTGCTTGTACCAATCCTGTTCCTGCATCTCTAGCGGGTAAACCAACGTTTCGCGCGCTGGTAGTAAGCTTATCCCAAATTTCTATAGGACTGGCATCCGGATAAGCTTCACACAATAAGGCTGCTACACCGGCCACATAAGGCGTTGCCATGCTTGTGCCGCTAATGATAGCATATTCCTGAGGCTTCTTCCATGAACTGTAAATCTCCACCCCAGGACCGGCTATGTCCACGCTTCCTCCATCAGGATTAAGGCCTCCACATGAAAAATTGGCTATGGCAGAGTTCTTGTCTAAAGCTCCCACCGCCATAATATTGGGACAATTCCCAGGATGATTGACAGGTTTTATGGAGTCATGGCTTCGCTGACTGTCATTTCCTGCTGCGGCAATGATAAGGGTACCCATATCCATGGATCTTTTGGCCAGATCATTGTAAATGTTTGAATACCGTGCATTCTCACCAACAGAGGCCCCTAGCGACATAGATATTACTTTGCATCCGTGGTTCACTGCCCACTCCATACCTGCTAATATCCCACTATCGCTACCCACACCTTTATTGGACAAAACTTTTCCAGCATAAAGGGTGGCCTCACTGGCTGTTCCATAGCGTATGCCGGTGCTGGCATTTATCCCTCCGGTGGCTATACCAGCGCAATGCGTGCCATGTCCGTTAAAATCGTCTACTGTCTCACCTGAAATAAAGGATTTGGAGAATACCTCCCTGTTTAGGAAATCAGGATGGTCAAGGGTCATGCCGGTATCCAAAATGGCCAAATTCACTCCCCTACCCGTTTTGCTACTTTGCAATGCACCCAAGGCATGAATGGCCCAATAAGCAGTTGCATCATTTTCAAATACAGGAGGTACAACTACGGGAGGGTCTTTGGGTACAGGCCCTGGTTTTTTTATACCAAAGATTTGGCAAATGAAATTCCAGAGTAACATCCCTATATTCGTTTGTGGGGGTGAATCCAAGGCATATACAAAGCGCTCTGGCTCCATGTATTGGAAAGATTGCTTTGCTGCCATCAGGCTGTTCACCTGTTCATCATGGTCCGCATTGATTACGGCTACATTGAATTTTTCAAAGACAATGCCATCACCTTCTGAAAATGCTTTTTCATAATCTTCCTCTTTGCTTTTGTAAGCTCCAGAAGGCGCCAATCTAAGCGAGGCACCATTGGCTTCCTCATTGATATTTTTAAAACTAGCCTCAGGGTGAAGCAACACCAATTTTTTACCGGTAAACTTAGGTTTGTTTCCCGAAGCTGCTTGGTTATTGATATAGGGATCCATAATATGTAGTGGTTAAAGGGTTTGGTACTAAAATGAAAAAACTTTAATCCCTGTTAAGTTAACAAAAAATCTGTGAATTTACTTAGCCAAAAACCACATAACTTACTGAATTACTGATAAATTCAGAGCCAATCAATTAGGATTTCCCCTAAGACCTTGCACATCGATACAGAGTATTGTTTTTAACTCGGATTATGTAATAGGATTTCCCGTGTTTACGGGTAGTGTTGCAATCGCAAGACAATCAGGCTGTTTGGAGATTTTAGCA
>TARA_R110002124_G_scaffold12197_14_pt1 | contig 35072 bp, 27 predicted proteins | sample TARA_R110002124 | Tara Oceans TARA_R110002124 (sample SAMEA4397445) | marine metagenome | biome: Polar Biome; feature: [SRF] surface water layer (ENVO:00010504); material: water (ENVO:00002006), including particulate matter (ENVO:01000060) such as... | depth 5 m
GGAACGGGGTCTGAGCAGGCCGCGGCAAGTGAGAGGATCGCCACCGCCGCGAGGCGGTGAATGCGGGTGATACAGGGGCTCGGTTTCATGCGGTACTCCTTATTGTTGTGCCGACCTCGAACGGGCGTTCGCTTTACTGTTGACCCTGCAGCGCGCTCGCCTGGGGCGCACTTTGCGCAGCACTGGCCTGCTTGATCTCCCGCCAGCGAAAGGGCGACTGGATCTGTGCCCACCATGTCATCGGGAAGGAGGGCAGGTTGGAGATGCCGATCTCCTCCGGCGGTTGACGGTCTTTCGGCAAATAGCGCGTGCCGAACACCCAGTCCCAGACACTGACCGTCTGGCCGTAGTTGTGATTGGCTTCATGCACCGTTTTCGAGTGATGCCAGCGGTGTAGTTCCGCCATGCTGAAAAACCAGTTCAGGGGGCCGAGGCGCAGTTGGATATTGGCGTGCTGGAAGATGCCGTGAATGGTGGTAATCACACCAAAGTAGGCCAGCATTACCTCGCCGCTGCCCATAATCACCAGCAGCAAGTAAGAGGGGGCGAATGTCAGCAGGGAATCGATGGGATGGAAACGCCCCGCATTCAGCCAGTACAGGCGCGGCGCACTGTGGTGCACGGCATGGAAACGCCACAGGCCCTCCCATTGGTGTTCCCAGCGATGTATCCAGTAGCCCGGCAGCTCGCCGACCAGCAATACCAGCACAATTTGCGCCACCAGCGGCCATTGCGTCGGCCATAGCCCGACCCCAAAATTGTCCGACAGCCATCCTCCCACCGCCACGCCGATCGTGACCGCCACGGGGGTGATGACGCCGAGCAGTATCCCGATACCAATGGCGTGCCGCGCATCCACGCTGACATCCGCGTGATTTTTATTCCAGCTGCGGTGGTAGGGGTAGATGTGTTCGAACACTGCCACAATGATGAAAGCGGCAATCTGGGGCCACAGTATCGCCAGTGCCGGTTCCACGCCCCGCTGCATCAGCCACCACGACACAAGGATTGCCGAACCCATTACGATTGGAAAAATGCCCCACTGGAAGGCCAGTGGGGCGCTCGGCGTTGTCTGCTCTGAAGTCATTATGGCTACTCTCTCGTTGCCCAATGTCCGGCTGCGCATTTTTTATAGCATTACATTCGCGCGGCCGCCGTGCTGGGCACAGTGTGAATTATGCAGTGACAGCTGTCAATTTAGCGCGGTAACAAGCCATCGAACAACACGTTGACCGCGTTCTGCGCCTGCTCCTGTATCGACACCGTGTTTCTACCTTTGGCGCCCTTGCCCAGACGTCGGGTCAACGCGGGCAGTGCGAACACACCGCCGGCGCCGTGGGTCATCAGGAAATAGAACAAGGTCACCGACACGGGCTTGATGCGCCCCTGGTCTGCCAATTGCGTCAGCCACGCTTCACCGAAATCACGGATCGGTTTGATGTAGGTATCGAACAGGTAGTCCAGTCTTGGCCCCGGTTGGCTGGCCTCCTGGTTGATGATTTGCAGCACCGAAGGGTGCAGCGCGTTTATCTCGATGAAACTGGTGACAAGGCCGCGCAGGATTTGCAGCTCGTCGCTGCCCATGGTCTCGGCCTCGCGCCGCAGGTCCCGTCGAATGCGGCCAAAGCCGTGGTCGATCGCCGCGTACCAGAGGTTTTCCTTGGAGCCAAAGCGCTGCGGGATCAGGTTGTGACTGACTTCCAGGCGCCGCGCAATTTCGCGTATGGATGTCCCCTCATAGCCGTTTTCACCGAAGGATTGCAGTACTGCGTCCAGCAGGTCGCTATCGGAGATCGCGCTTTGTGCCGGACGGCCTCTCGCTCGGGTAGCCATAGATCCTCATTCTCTTGTAAACAGTGTGCGTCGCGATAAATTGACACCTGTCATACTATTGGACAAACTGGATCGGAGCAACCGGCTGCGCGTGCGCGCGTGCCAATCCGCTGCACAAACAGCGCCTGCCCGGAATTTGCCGCCGATATGCCCGAGCGCTGTAGTAATCTGGAGATGCATCTGATAGAAAAGGCCGGACACTGGGTGCAGCGAGAGCAAGCCGCTACTTTTAACAAGCGCCTCGGCGCCTGGTTAACGCGCCACTTCCCGTAAGTGGGAGCCAGACCTTTACCGCAAAGAGTAAAACCCTCCATGCAGCCGCTTTCAGCCAGGGAAAAGTGGACCTACGCGATAGGCAATATGCCGTTCTCTGTAAAGGATGCGGCCTATGTCAATTTTGTGGTGTTCTATTACACGCAGGTGCAGGGCCTCAGTGGCACGCTCGCTGGCCTCGCCATGTTCATTGCGCTGTCCTGGGATGCGATTTCAGACCCTATCGTGGGCAGTTGGTCCGATAGCCTGCGCACGCGCTGGGGGCGACGTCATCCACTGCTGGTAGCCGGCGGATTTCCCACTGCATTGATGTTTCTGGCGCTGTTCGCCCCACCGGGCGGACTCGGCGAGTGGGGGATGTTTGCCTGGTTGCTGGCGGTCTCCATATTACTGCGCACATTTCTCACCATTTACTATATCCCCTTCTCTGCGATGGGCGCCGAGCTGTCGACGGACTACGATGAGCGCACTGTGATCGCCAAGGCGCGCGTGACCATGGGTTGGCTGGCCGGTATGTTGCTGCCCGCGATTGCTTTTACCGTGTTCTTTCCCGAGCAGAATGGCGTCGACGGGCGTCTGGTGGCGGAAAATTACTGGGCGTACGGTGTGCTGTCGGCGCTGGTGGCGGGCGTTACCGCGCTGGTGTGCGTGGTGGGAACCCGCACGGCAATACCCCGGCTGCCACAGGCTACGGCGGGGTTGGTCTTCAACTGGACGCAACCGCTGGGCGACCTGAAGCTGATCTTTCGCAACAGCAACTTCAGGATATCCATGTGCGCGACGCTGGCCTTTGGCATGTGCGCGGGTGTCTATACCACACTGGGCCTGTACCTGGGCACGTATTTCTGGGAGTTCAGCACGGAGCAACTCGCCGGGTTTATCGTACCCACTGCACTGGGCACCCTGTTGGCATTTGCGGTGCTCAGTCGGCTGGGCCGTCGTTTTGACAAGTCGACCCTGCTGGCCGCCGTCAGTATCGGCCTGGCAATCAATATGCTGTGGTTTATCGGTGCGCGCCTGCTCGGCTGGCTGCCGGAGAATGGGCACCCGCTGATCTACCCCATGCAGTTGGTCAATGTCGGTATCGCGGTGCTACTGATCGTGTCGCTGCAAGCCCTGAGCGTGTCGCTGTGGGCGGACATACTGGACGAGCAGCAGCTGGCAACCGGCAGGCGCCAGGAGGGCGTGATGTTCGCCGCCGGCTCGTTTGTCGGTAAGGCCACCAGCGGCGCCGGTTCGCTGTTGGCCGGTATTGTGATCGACCTGTCCGGCATTGCGCCGGGGGCGGAGCCGGGCGCTGTCAGCCAGGCGGTGTTGCAGTCATTGGGCTGGTTTACTCTGATCACGATTACGGTACTGGCGATGGTAGCCTTCTTTTGCTTTACCCGGTTGCGCCTCAGCCGCGCCGACCACGAGAATGTGATGTCACAACTCGCCAGCCTGGATGGCGAAAGAGGCTGAGCCGCAGGTCTCCGGCGCCGGCTAGGGCGTTGGCGCGGGCCGCCGGTTTTTCTCTTTCATGCTTTCATCGTAAATCAGGTAGGTGTCTTTCTTTTCCTTGGCGCGATACATCGCCATATCGGCATAGCGGCACAGGGCGCTGTGATCCTCGGAGTGAACCGGGTACACGGCCACGCCGCAGCTGGCCCGCACCACCATATTGATGCCGTTGACGTTAATGGGCTCCTTAATTTCAGCCAGCACCTTGGGCATGATGGTATCGATGTCGTACGGCAGCCGAATGCCAGACAGGATCAACGCAAACTCATCACCGCCAAGGCGCGCGGTGGTATCGGCGAGACGCAATAGTTTATTGAGACGGTTCGCCACTGCCTTTAGCGCCTCATCACCCATGTGGTGACCCAGCAAATCATTGATCGGCTTGAACCCGTCGAGATCGATATACACGACAGCGACCTTCTGGTCGCGCTCTCCCGCCTCTACAATCCCCGCCTTGAGCCGGCGAAAAAATTCAAAGCGATTCGGAATGCCGGTGAGGTCGTCATGACTCGCCTTGTGTTTGAAGCGGTTTCTCTCCTCATTGAGGATGCCTGTCAGCTGGCCATTGATAACCTCGTAGACCATGAGCGCACCGGCGACAATGATGAGCAGGGTATATTGCAGCGCGACGTACATCGCGTCGATCAACTCCTGGCTCTGCAGCAGCTGCACATAACCGACGTCAAACAGCGCACTGAGGTAGGAGGCGAAGCACAGCACTGCGGTGACCCCCACCCAGAAAATACCGGGCCGCAGGCCCAACAGTAAAAAAGCGGTCACCGGCAACTGCAGCACCAACTGCAGCACGGGCGAGTGCCAGTAGCCACCGGTAATCTGTATGCCAATTGCCAGCACTATGCTGAGTATGGTGAGCAGGAAGTTGGCGCACAGCACCAGGTTCTGTGTGGATCGCAGCAGCAGCAGCGCGGCCAGGTAGGCGAGCAGGCAGGCGAGATCGAGGCTGATCGCGATGATTGTGTTCTGCTCCAGCGCCAGGAAATAGCGCAGAAGCACCAGCATGCAAAGACACACGATGATGTTTGTCGCAATCATCCCGACGATGATATAGCCGCGCAGCAAGTCCGCGGGATTGTTGCGCAGGCTGGCGGGCAGAAAATAATCGAAAAAGCGGAAAATGAACGTCATAGTATTTCCTGGAAAACCTGCCTGTACACTCCAGGAAGCGTTGTTTCTTATGATCCGGGCAAGATCAGGCTGGTCAAAAGTCTACTACAAGTTGTTAGCATCACATAACCTTCTGGTTTCTATGTAATATTTCCCCCTGAACCTGAAATCAGCAGGTAGCTTTCGCGGTGCCTCCAGGCGTGTCCTGTGTAACCACAGCCGCGAACCCGAGCAATAGCGCCAGTGCGCCAATGCATAACCACAGCGCCGCGGAATAGCTGCCAAAATAGTCGACCCCGAGGCTGAACAGGGCCGGCCCAATGGCGCTGGCGAACACCATGATGGCGGTGCACAGCCCGGTGATCTCGCCGAGGTGCAGCGGGCCGAAATTACGGATAAAGGCGAGGTTGGATGTCACCGACCAGAGCCCGCCCCCAATACCGAAGCCTGCGACGAGTAACGCGTAACCCCAGGTGTTTTGCAGGTTGAGCAGGCCCACCGCCCCCGCGAGGAAGCTGCCTAGCATCAGAATCATAAACGGCTTCAGTGATCGCTTGTCTGCCAGCCAGCCACACAGCAGGTTGGTGGTGGTGGCAAACACCGCCGTCGGCAGAAAGTAAGCGAAGGCCTCTGACTGGCTGCGGCCGGCCTCGGCGAAGATGGAAACGATATGGAAGGTCACCGCAGTGCCGAGCAGGGAGTGCATACTGAGGCTCAGGGTCGCCAGCCAGAACACGGGCGTGCGGCGAGCCTCGTCGAGCGTGACGCTGGGCTGTTCGACAGATGCCGGTGCCTCATCCGCGTGGGAGTGACCGTCCACGATCACGCCGCAGGATTTGGGATTGTCGCGCAGGAAGACCAGTGCCAGGCCGGCAAAGACCAGGCAGCCGAGTGCCAGTTCCCACAGCGCCTCACGCCAGCCGCCGCGCTCTATCATCCAGGCCAGTGCCAGCGGTGCCGCCGCAAACCCGAAACTCACGAACACGCCCCGTGCGCTGCTGACCAGGCCGCGGCGTTTTTCAAACCACACCAGCAGCACATTGCGCGAGGCGCTGGTGAGTATGCCCTGGCCGAGAAAGCGCACACCAAAATAGCCCAGCGTGATAAACAGGAAGCTCACCACAACGCCGCCGCCGAAATGGATGGCGAGGCTGTCGGACGCCGAGATAAAAAGGATCATCACCGCGAGGGCGGCACTGGCAGCAGTCACAGTCACGCGGCCGCCCAAACGGTCGTACCAGCGGCCGGCGCGGGTCAGGAACAGGGATGAGCCCACGGTGCCGATCAGGTACGCCATCGAGAGCTGGGTGCGGCTCAGTTGCAACGCCTCGATCAGGTAATCGGTAAAGACCGCCATGCCCATAGTCTGCCCGGGGATGCTGATGATAATACCGAGCGTGCTGAACACCCAGATCAGCCAGCCGTAGTAAAACGGCACGCGGCGGATGTCGAACGGCCAGTCCGAGCGTATAGGGGGAGCTGCCTGCGGGTTCATTGCTGCGCCTTAGTCCGTTGGGGCTATAAACATCAAACCGGCATCCATCCGGTCACGAGGCTTTTGAGCGTAGGGTAGCAGCCAGAAACTGTGAAAACAGCGACTCAACTGCGGCAAGCGACGAGTTGAGCCGGTGATCCCCGGCAATCAAGTGCAGCGAACAGCCGACACTTTTCGCAAATCGAATAGAGTTCTCGGGTGGGATAACCTCATCCGACCAGCCATGGACAATTTCCACGTTGGAGCCGTTGCTGTAGTGCTGCTGTTGATAGCCAGCAATAAACAGCGCCGGCGCCAACAGAAACACGCCTTCCACATCGACGGACTCCGAGGCAACCAGCGAAACATAGCCGCCCATACTGGAGCCCACCAGCAGGCATTGGTCCTTTTCGCCTGCCAATACCTTTAGCAAACGCTCGACCCTGAGATCCGGATCGAAGGTGTCTGAGTAGTCGATACTCTCGACGCCGAGCCCGTGCGCTTTCGCAACATCGGCCAGCCGCTTGATCTTGCTACCCCAGGGGCCACTCTCTTTGCCATGAGAAAAAATAACTTTCATATCACACCGTATTCTCTGATTGTGCAAAACGTCGGTTGGATGCCGCTGATGCCAAGCGCATAGGCCGCTCCCAGTTGCCACAGGGTAGCGTCGGAGTTGTATGGGTGAATTTGCCCAGGCCTGGCTAGCGCGTATTCAAGAAGATCACGGTTGCGAATACCGGGTAACCCGCTGTGCTCTGCGATCCGCATATCATGCACACTGAGGATTACCTGCAAGTCGAGCCAGAACTTCTTTCGGTAAAACCCAACCAGCACTGTTGCCTACCTTTCTGATCTTCAGCTTCAACATGGTTCGTGCTTCCCGTAATGCGCGTAATAACATCTGTAATAACGCGAGTCTTAGCTTAAATAGCCAAGAATTCAAATATGTCGCGTTTGGTAATACGGTGCATCGTCTGATAGTAGCATTAACTGAATGCCGGGTAGGTGTTTGCGCCAGGCAGAAAAATGGGTGCTGTGGCGGTCTGTATTCAGAGAGGGATAGCCCTGGGTCAGAGCCGTTTTGATTTGGATAATGTGTGCTAGACGAGGTCGAGGAAAAGCTGAGAGCTGAAGGTTGACCCAGGATGCCTATTGTTTGTGAATAGATCACTGGATATTTAGGGCGTTGCTACCGCAGTTTTAAAAGAGTGAAACTGATCGGATAGACCTTCTTTTTTGTGCCACGACTTAAGATCCTCCCAATCTACACTTTGGTCTTTTGCCACCCCCACGGCTTGCATAAAGGCCTGCCTATCCTGCCAGTGGTAGTATGCTGCTAATCGGTCCTTTACACAGTCCGTCGGTTTGAGTAGCCGGAGGGAGCCTGTTTTGGTTTTTATATTTGCAGCATTTTGAGGATCTAGAAGCTCATCACCAACGGCAAGAGGACCATTGGGAAATTCGAGTGTCAGTTGTGTTTCCTCGTGTTCATAGTAACGCGAGTTTGATGCCATGGGAGTGAAGCCAATTGTAGCCAAAGCCCTTTTTACTGAATTTTGGGTGTGGAGTCCGCCCAGGATGAAATCAAGGTCTAAACTGGCAAATCTATTGTTAGTCCACACCGATACACAAGAGCCACCAGAGAGAACGGAGCTGATCCCTGCTTTCAGTAAAGTTTCATTTACGAAGGCGGCTAGCTCCACTCTAGTCATTTCGCCAACTGGAATCACAGTGCTTTACGAGCCTTGCGAGGGCGGTTCCGGACCAGGGTCAGTTTTTGCTGGAACTCAGCCGGGTATTTAGCCAAGGCTGCGAGTGCCAGCGCTTTGACCTCTTTGGTGAGAGGAAACCTTGGATTAAAAGAATACATGCGAGTTCGCCCTACAGGCTGATGAACCAGCAATCCATCCCGCTCCATACGATCCAATTGTTTCTGAATCATGCTTGCACCAACACCATAGGTTTTGGCGATTTCCGCCGCATAACCCTGCTCACGAGCTGCCATGAAAAGCAGTACTCGTTCTGCATTAGTAGACCCAACTACTGCTTCTAGCATGAGTTTTCTTCCTGCCTGTGCATCTGAGGATGGATATTCTAAGCTTATTTAATATGTGATAACACATACTAAATATACATTAAGACATATTTTGTATATCTATAAAAATATATCTATATAAATCAATCACATAAATAGAAAAGGGGGTCAGAGCTCTTTCGGTTTAAAACAGAACCAAGACCTTCGATGTTGTTGACCACACAGCAATGAAGCAGTGGGGCCTCCCGGCAGTGGAAATGACTCTGCTATATTGCACCACAATAGAATACGGCATAGGGAAATACCGTTGGATTATAAAACCCTCAAAGACCGCCACCGCGCCGAGCGTGACAACCATCCCACCAATCTGGCCCTTCGTGTTCATCGGGCCCTGAGTTGGCTTGGTCGCGCCGAGCGCAATCCGCGTGTTGCTGGACAACCAGTTTGTCTACAAGCCTGTCTGAAACTATCACAATCGACTCATTGAGAAGGCGCAGTGGAAGCGCCCTAAGCCAGCGTCGGGAATACCGCATGTGCCTGAAAACGTTACCTGTTCATGTATACACTCTAAACATGTCGCGAGATACGACTATTATAAACACCCTGCGGTACGAGCCCGCGCCAGTCAGGCGAGCGGTTATCACATCGGAATAAACCGCACACAGTAAGCACATCGAACACCACGAACAGGGCCAGGAGCGCGCGATCAGGCCCAGGGCGAAGCCTTGCCTGCTGAAACTGAAAAGGGCTGATGGAAGCGAAAGCAATACGAAACGGATGATCGAACGGAAAGGAGAGTCACGATGACGGCAATCAACACAGCACTGCAGGCGGTAAGCCTGGGCGAGGTACAGACCTTCGCCAACCTGCAAATCACACCGCTGCTGGCAGCGACCACAGGCACTGCGGATTACCTGACGCTGTCGGAGGCGCAGGCGTTGGGGCTGGCGGTGGTCACGGAAGTCTCGGACGCGGGTAGCGTGCCGACACTGTTACTGGACAACACCGCCGACAAGGCCGTGTTCCTGCTGGATGGCGAGGAACTGGTGGGTGCCAAGCAGAACCGCATCCTCAACCTCACACTGCTGGTGCCGGCGAAGACGACACTGGAGATCCCCGTATCCTGCGTGGAACAGGGCCGCTGGAGCCACCGCACGCGGGAGTTCGCATCGGCTGAGCGTACCTTCTTCAGCAAGGGCCGGGCGCGCAAGGCGGCGCGGGTCAGCGAGAACCTGCGCGAATGGGGTGACCGGCATGCCGACCAGGGCGAGGTCTGGGAGGATATCAGCGGCAAGATGGCCAGCATGGATGTTGCATCCGCCACCCACGCCATCGCCGATGCCTATGAGCATTTCTCCGGCTCCGTGGAGGAGTATGTGGCGGCGTTCAACACCAGCGACACCCAGGTGGGCGCCTGCTTTGCCATCAACGGCAGGATGCGCGGCCTGGAACTGTTCGATGTCAGCGCCACCTGTGCCACACTCATGCCTAAACTGATTCGCAGTTATGCGCTGGATGCGATCGAGGAACGCCAGGAGGCCGCAACGAATGACGCGCAGAGCGTCGCCGATTTTATACAGGCCGTCGCGGCAGCCCGCGTTGGCAGCTTCAAGGCACTGGGTGAAGGTGAAGACCTGCGCATTCATTCCAAAGGCATAGCCGGTGGCGCACTGGCGGCCCGTGACCGCGTGGTGCACCTGTGTGCGTTCAGCGCGAATCCGCAAGGGTAAGGAGACCACTATGAAAGCCATTCTCACTGCAGCAGCGCTCACCGCGCTGGTGGCCATCCCCGCCGGGGCAGACGAGTACCTGGGCAACTACAGCGCCAACCCGTACAACGCGAACTCGACGTCAAACCCCTACGGCGCCGGCAACCCCTACAACACCAACAGCGTTAACAATGCCTACGGCCGGTATGGCAACCCGTACAGTGCCACATCGGCCACCAACCCGTACACCACCAACGCCCCGAAACTCTATGACAGCCAGGGCAACTACCGTGGCAAACTCAGCAATAATCCGTACGATCCAGAGTCGGTGTCGAACCCCTACGGGCGCTATGGCAACCCTTACTCCAGTGAATCGATCAATAATCCCTACGGTGCGGGCAACCCCTATCGCAATGACAGCCCGAACAACCCTTACGGTGACGGGCTGGAAATTTACGGTGAGTAGGAGCACGCCATGTCGAGTTTGATCACACAGCGCCTTATTACGTTCGCGCGCAAGGAGTTTCGCCTGGACTGGGATGGCATCCACGGTGCGCCCCACTGGTCGCGCGTGCGACACAACGGCCTGCTATTGGCGAAGCATACCGGGGCCAATGTCCGGGTGGTTGAATACTTTGCCTTCATCCACGACCTGGGCCGGTGGAACGACCACCATGACCCCGAGCACGGCGACCGCGCCGCTGCGATTGCGGAAAACATTGCCGGTGATTTGATCGAGCTTGCCGCGGATGAACTGGATCTGCTGACCGAAGCCTGTCGCGGGCACAGTGACGGGCATACCGTGGCCGATGTGACGGTGATGACCTGTTGGGATGCGGACCGGCTGGATCTGGGCCGGGTAGGTATACGGCCTCACCCGAAGCGGTTGTGCAATGAGATGGCCAAGTACCCTGAATTTATTTCAACGGCTTACCTGCGTTCGCTAGTTTGATAAATAGGCGCCCTGGGTTACGCTGCCAGAATGAAAAATACCAAATACTACGAACAGCATGCCGAATTACTGAGCGTGAAATACAACGCTGTAAACTCGGAAGTGGTTCATAGGAACTGACTTTAGTGTGTATACTGCGCTGGAAATCTAGACCACTACATGAAAAAAATAAGAACAAAGAATCGAGTCTATTAAATGTCATTTGAGGCTAATTACGAAGAAGATTTAGTACCTAGAATTAGAGATATTATTGACGGATATTCTAAAGACTCCATATTGAAGGAATTCTTGCAGAATGCTGACGACTCCGGTGCAACGGAGTTGGCGAGTGAGAATGACTTTGAAACACGCAGAATAACATGGCATTAGATGAGTAAAATTCAGATTCTAGGGTGCCCATTTTGTGAGATTGTAGATTCTGCTGTGCATGATCGCATCCTCGCGGCTAATAAATTCGGATTTCTGATTCGTGATGGATACCCCGTCACTCCCGGGCATAGCCTGATTATCCTCAAGCGTCATATTGGTTCATTTTTCGATATCTCCGCTGAAGAACGGCAGGCCTTGTTTGAATTGGTCGATGAAGCAAAAGTTAGGCTAGACGCTGAGTTCAAGCCTGCGTCCTATAATGTAGGCCTCAATGACGGTCCAGCCGCAGGGCAAACTGTGCCGCATTTGCATATACACCTAATTCCACGGTACACCGACACTGAGAGTGATCCTCGTGGTGGGGTGCGTTGGGTTATACCCGAGAAGGCTGACTACTGGAGCGCTTCATGAGTTTGCTGTATTTCGAAAAACAGTTTGCAACTCTTCGTATGAATATTCGACGTGGAGGAGGCGAGGGCGGTGGTTCTGAAAAGAGTCCACATAAAGTCGCGATGCTACTCGCAGTAATGGATTTAGTAGAGGCTGGGGATATCGCCGATAATCGTATATTTTTCAACCGTGCGCTAAAGGATAAATTTACACGATACTTTAATAATCTAGCTGGCGAGGCAGACCGAGACAATCCACATCTACCGTTCTTCCATCTACGTAGCAGTGGCTTTTGGCATCATCAGCTAAAGCCATGCAGAGAAGATGCCTACTCGCAACTCAATACAGCAAGCAGTCCCACCGTGGTGACAGATAACATTGCCTTTGCCTATCTCGATGACGAGTTATTTGAGTTGCTTACTAATGGCGTTGCTCGCGCACTTCTCAAGGCGGCTCTGGATAAGAACCTTAGCCAAGATGACCGGTCGGAGTTGCTGAATGTAGGTAATGCCTGGGATTGGCTGGAGTGCGAAGCGATTGTGCATGACTATTTCGATATGCTCAATAAAGAAATCGCGGGGGAAGAATTTGTAAAAGCTGAATACTACCGCAATCTCCTGCCAAAACTTAACAACAGAAATAGGGGTTCGGTTGAGTCGAAGCATAGAAATATTAGTGCCATCATGATCGAACTGGGGCAGCCTTATATAAGGGGTCTCACGCCGATGTCTAATTATCAAAAGCAGCTAAAACAAGTTGTCCTTGCGTATCTTGCGGGTCACCAGACAGAGCTAGAGGAATTAGTCGTCGCAGCAACTGGCCCCGTGCTAGATGAACCCTATCAAATTGATTGGGCAATGGTTCTCGACTCCGAATTACCAGAGAAAATTTCAAGTATTAGGGAGTCCAATCGCCAATATCTAGCGCGTAAACTGAACTATGCTGAGCGGGAGCGAAACAACCGCGCACTGGGAGAGCGTGGTGAATCGTTTGTAATAGAGTATGAGCGTTTTCGGCTAAATCAAGCTGACCGTCCTGATCTGGCTAGAGAGATAGAATGGAGCAGTAGTGTGCATGGTGATGGTCTTGGCTATGATGTACGCTCTTTTGACCCGTCGCGTGATAAAGAGCTGTTTATTGAAGTAAAGACCACGAATAGTGGCAAATACTTTCCGTTCTTTATTAGTACAAACGAAGTTGAATTCTCTAAAGAGAAAGCGAATAACTACAGCCTCTACAGAGTCTATGATTTCAAGCAAAAAGCGAGAATTTATCAGTTAAATGGTGCCGTTGATCAGTATGTGCACCTGCATCCACAAAGTTATAAAGCAAGCTTCTCATAATAGGGATCGCCTGAGTCAAAATTGGAAAAACTTGACACAGGATCCCACAGTAAAAGAGCTGGCCCCAGTTCTTTGAACCGCAAACTCGATTCTATAAGTGGAGCCTGCTTGGGGGTTAAGCTGCCATGGGGCATTACACGTTTCGCCGCAGGGGAAAACTGTGATTCACCTAATAACACTTCGGAGCTCATCAAAGTTTTTCGACTGGATCGGGATGTTTTTTGTTTTGACTGGCGTTGTACCTCGCTATTTAACTATGTGATCGATATCAGTATCTTGTAAGCTGTGGCACGTGACAATCGCGTGCGTGCATTTTATGTCCATATGTAGATGGTTGTATGTTTTGAACTCGTTTGGTCCGATTGCCAATATAGTTAAAAATGAGTAAGTAAAAGTATTGAAATATTTAATTAAAACAAATAGATACGAGATTTTGGCTTGAATCCCAGTATACAAAAAATCAGGTGTGTCGATCTTTTTTGCGGTGCAGGTGGTCTGACCCACGGGTTCGTCCTGGAGGGCCTTGATGTGGTGGCCGGTATCGACCTTGATGCCGCCTGCAGATATCCCTATGAAGCCAACAACGACGCTCTATTCCTTGAAAAAGATGTCGCCAAGTTGACCGCTAAGGAAATCACAAGCTTCTTTGGCGACGCCTCTGTAAAAATTCTCGCCGGGTGTGCCCCCTGTCAGCCCTTTTCGACTTACGCCCAGCGATATGACGAGCGGCGTGATCACAAGTGGGGCCTGCTCAACGAATTTGCCCGACTGGCTAAGAGCACTAAGCCAGATATCATCACCATGGAAAACGTACCCAAGCTCGCTAATCATCCGGTGTTTTTGGATTTCGTGAATACCCTTCAGCGTCTGAAATATTATACCTGGTTCAATGTTGTTGATAGTTCACATTATGGCGTGCCGCAGACCCGAAAGCGTCTTGTACTGTTAGCGTCTATCCATGGGAAGATAGAGCTGGTACCACCGACATCTCCAAAGCCCCGAACGGTAAAGCAGGCCATAGGTCGATTGAGGCGACTTGATGCGGGAGATAGCGCACCGAGAGACCCGCTGCATACGACTGCCACTCTTAGTGATCTCAATATGAAACGCATTAAGGCTTCGAAACCGGGTGGCACTTGGCGCGACTGGCCCGCGCAGTTAGTGGCCGATTGCCACAATCGGTCTAGCGGCAAAACTTTTCCAGGTGTCTATGGCCGTATGGAGTGGGAGAAGCCTTCACCCACCATGACGACGCAATGTTATGGCTTCGGTAATGGCCGCTTTGGCCATCCAGATCAAGATAGAGCGATCTCACTCAGGGAGGCGGCTATTCTGCAAAGCTTTCCGAGGAACTATAAGTTCGTAGAAACCAAACAGGACGTTCAATTCAAGACCCTTGGGCGATTGATCGGAAATGCTGTCCCGGTTGAGCTAGCTCGAGCGGTAGCAATTAGCATCAAACAGCATGTGACTGAAGTCGGGTTGAACCCAAACTAGAGATATCAGTCGTTTAGATCTAAGTTAGGGAAGGAAGACAGCAACTGTGGTGCATAAAAGGAACTTATCTGATTCATCTCGAATCATTGCGACCCCTGAACCCGGCCAATTAGTCGAGGTCCGTCGCCGCCAATGGGTCGTCGCAGATATCGTGGCATCAAAAGCCACCACCAGTGGCCACTCGCTGCAACATCTGGTCACGCTTTTGTCGATAGACGAGGACGGTTTAGGGGAGGAGCAGCAGGTCGTATGGGAAATCGAACCCGGCGCGCACATCATCGAAAAGGCCGGCCTTCCCGAAATTACCGGTTTCGATCATGCGGATAGGTTAGACGCTTTTCTTGATGCTGTGCGTTGGGGCGCGGCAACCAATGCCGATCGCGGGTTTCTCCAAGCGCCGTTCCGTAGCGGCGTATCGATAGAAGATTTTCAGCTCGACCCTCTGGTTAGGGCCATCAACATGGCCCGAGCGAACCTGCTCATTGCAGATGACGTAGGGTTAGGCAAAACCATTGAGGCCGGCCTGGTCATTCAGGAATTACTGCTGCGGCACCGGGCGCGTTCGGTCCTCGTGATCTGTCCTGCATCTTTGCAACAGAAGTGGCAGGATGAAATGCAGGAGAAGTTTGGCCTGGACTTCAAGATCGTCAATACCGATTACATCCGGCAGATGAGACGCGATCTTGGTATTCATGCCAATCCCTGGACGTCATTCCCTCGCTTGATCACCTCTCAAGACTGGCTCAAATCTGGTGAGGCACTGCGATTGATGCGAGATACGCTGTCTGGCGCGAAACGGTACCCACGAAAATTCGATATTTTGGTGATCGACGAGGCGCACAATATCGCGCCATCAGGTTCGGCGCACTATGCACTTGAGAGTCAGCGCACGCGGTTGGTGCGAGAGATAGCGCCACACTTTCAGCACAAGCTCTTTCTTACGGCTACGCCTCACAATGGTTATACAGAGTCTTTTACCTCTCTATTGGAGTTGCTAGACGACCAGCGCTTTGCGCGCAACATACTTCCCGACGAGAAACAGCTGCAGCAAGCCATGGTTCGGCGATTGAAGACTGATCTGGTCGATGCCGAGGGCAAACCACTATATCCACAGCGAAAACTTCAGGCACTTGAGGTCGATTATTCCGATCAAGAGCGGCGAGTCCATCAGCTACTTGATGATTACTGTAAGAGCAGGGAGGAGATGGTAGATCAAGACAGAAAATTCATAGGTACTCACTTCGTCAACAACCTTTTGAAGAAGCGCCTGTTTTCCTCGCCGGCGGCTTTTGCTTCGACGCTCGAAAAGCATGTCAATACAATCAATAAAGGAGGTAAGCCCGCCAAGGCGACGGTCATTGAGGCGCGCATTCTTAGAAAGGCGCTGCTAAAGGCGGAGGAAGACTACGCAAGCGACGACGATTACGAAGCCGCGCAGCAAGAGGCCGTGGAGGAGGCGACTAAGCGCAGCGCGCCATTCACGGGCGATCAAATGCGATTGATTAGTCAATTACGAGACTGGGCTCAGACGGCTCAGTACCAGAGTGACTCCAAAGCCGATGCGATCTGCGCATGGATCAAGGCGAATCTCACGACTGGTGGCGATTGGAATCATCGTCGCGTCATCTTGTTCACGGAATACCGTATCACACAGCAATGGTTACAAAAGATTCTCACTGAAGCGGGGTATGGCGGTGAACAACTTGCCATCATTCATGGTGGCATGGACCAGGATGAGCGTGAAGACGTAAAGGCGGCTTTTCAAACCAACCCGAAGGATGCAGACGTAAGGATTCTCTTGGCGACAGATGCGGCATCGGAAGGTATTGATCTGCAGAACTACTGTAATTGCCTTATTCATTTGGAAATCCCCTATAACCCCAATGTCATGGAACAACGTAATGGCCGTATCGACCGCCATGGGCAAAAGGAGAGTGAGGTACTGATTTGGCACCCGGTGGACGCGGGTGACTCTGATGGTCAAGCGGTGGGTGGGCATAAAGAGGACATCATCCGCGCCCTCAAAAAGCTCGAATCAATGCGTGAGGATATGGGTAGTGTAAATCCAGTGATCGCACCACAAATGTCCGGATTGATAGAGGGCAGACAAAAAGAGCTCGATACCCGTGAAGCGGAGGCGAGATCTCAAAAGGCCAGAAAGTTCGTCAAGGCCGAGCGCCAACTGAACGAGAAGATCGCCAAGCTGCATGAGAAGCTAGTACAAACTCGGCAAGATTTTCATCTAACCCCAGAGCATATACTCGCTGCGGTAGAAACCGGGCTCTCCATTGCTGAAAAGCCACCACTTAAGGCGGTAGCGCTAGCTGACGCGCCGGACGGTAGTGTCTTCAAGATGCCAGAACTTACCGGTAACTGGGCAGCGTGTACTAAAGGGTTGCGTCATCCATATACCCACGTAATCAGACCTATCACCTTTGACCATGAAGTTGCAAAGGGACGTGACGACGTCGTCTTGGTGCATCTCAATCATCGCCTAGTGCAGATGTGTTTGCGACTATTACGCGCAGAAGTCTGGGCGCTATCCGATGTGAAGAGGATGCACCGGGTCACCCTGAGATCGCTGCCAGACGACCGAATTGATGGTGTCGCAGCAGTCATCGTATCCCGCCTGGTCATCACGGGCGGTAATCATCATCGCTTGCATGAAGAAATCACCTATTCCGGCGGTTATCTAAAGGATACAACCTATAGCCGTGAGGCCGGTGTGAAGAATCTGGATGCTCTGCTTGCCGCTGCTGAACCCGCTGTAGCGAGCGATTCTCTGTGCGATGCGTTGAAACACCGTTTCGATCACAATCTCGACTCAGTTCAAAAAACCATTGATGCACGGTCTAAGGAGCGGCTGAAAGACTTAGAGAGCACGCTGCAGAGGAGAAAAGACACCGAGATTGGAGATATCTCGACGGTGTTAGATGAGTTGGAGACGTCGATCGAAAGAGAGCTAAAGAATGCTGAGAATCCAGAGCAGCTAACTCTTTTTACTCAGGATGAGAGGACTCAGGTCCGCAGAGACCTTGATGCTTTGAATGCTAGGTTGTCGCGCATTCCGGAAGAAAGAGAGCAGGAGATACAAGCCATCGAACACCGCTATGCCGACTATGTAGCCCGAACATTTCCAGTAGCAGTCGTTTTTCTCGTTCCCCAGTCGATGTTGGGAGAGAGGTAGATGGCTGAAATGATGTCGCAACATGGCGAATGGTTGTCCCTCATTGAGGTTTCTGGCCCGTTTCTGGCTGAGCTTGTCTTGAAGGAGGCTTTTCCAGCGGGGCTGCAGAAGCTGGATTCGACAAAGAAGAAGCAGTTCCGTCAAACCTATGAAGAATGGCGTGAGGCTGTTGATTCCGACGATGAATTACAAGCCGAACTCCATCAGCAATGGATCGACTGGTTGCTGAGGCAGGGGCTCGAGTGGGATGAGGATAACGAGGGGGAAGAGCTAAAGACAGGCGACCACATACCTGCCGATATACAACTGGATCTGCCTGAGCACCATCTGTCAATCAAACCGAGTTATGTTCTCTACGGATCAGACAAGGACACACCCTATCTGCTTGTGAGCCACTACTCGGCGGATACCAATTTGAACGACGTGCTCGCAGGTGACGGTTGGTCCACCTCCCCAGCTGAACGTATGAGCCATCTTTGTCGCAAAGTAGGAACTCGGCTTGGCCTGGTCACCAACGGTGAACAATGGATGTTTGTGGACGCCCCAGAGGGAGGGATAACCAGCTACGCCAGTTGGTATGCGCGACTTTGGAGCCAAGAGCCGATTACGCTAATCGCCTTTTATGAGTTGCTGAATATTCGAACAGTGTTCAATGGTTTTGGGCTGAATGCAGTAAAGCTCACTGATCTACTTGATGAGTCTATCAAGCACCAGGACGAGGTGACCAAGACCTTGGGCGCCCAAGTCCAGCGAGCCGTCGAGGTATTGGTGCAGTCGCTGGATCGAATCAACAACGATTCGAACGGCGAGTTATTGGAGGGTATCGAGCCACCTGAGCTCTATGAGGCCGGACTCACATTCATGATGCGCTTGGTGTTCTTGCTCTGCGCAGAGGAGCGTGGACTACTGCTGCTGGACGATGAGAGGTACACGGCTAATTATGCTTTGTCGACCCTGAGGATGAAGCTGCGTGAGGAGGCAGGTCTGCACAGCGAGGAGGTGCTTTCCTACAGAACGAATGCCTGGTCGAGACTGTTGGCACTATTTAGAGCGGTATATGGTGGTATCGACCATGATTCACTGCGTATGCCTGCCCTTGGTGGGTCGCTCTTCGATCCAGATCGTTTCCCATTTTTAGAGGGAAGGTCAAAGGATTCAAACTGGAAGAGCGAGGAGGCGCGTCCGTTACCGATTGACAACCGTACGGTGCTTCTTTTTCTTGATGCTATACAGTTATATCAGGGGAGAACACTGTCATATCGCGCATTGGACGTGGAACAGATTGGTTACGTTTACGAAGGCCTGCTGGAGCGGACAGTTATAAGGGCGAGGGACGTTACCCTAGAGCTAGATGCGACTCAGAAATCTAAGAAACCCTGGGTGCTGCTGGGTGAACTTGCATCTGCGGAACTTGATGGTGAGTGGGTCGTTAAAAAGCTGTTAGTTGAGCGAACAGGAAGTTTGGCGTCTCGGATTGAAAATGATCTCGCAAAGGAGGTTAGTGATGCAGATTCTGAAATACTTCTACTGGTCTGCCTTAACGATGCGTCACTTCGTGATCGTATCAAACCCTATACGCACTTATTGAAGAAAGACGCATGGGGGAGTCCGATGATATACCCCGAAGGCGCTTTTATGGTTGCTACTGGAGCAGATCGTCGCGAAACGGGCACTCATTACACGCCCAAGTCGCTCACCGAGGCGATCGTATTGGAGACTCTAGAACCGATAGTCTATGCCGGGCCATCAGAGGGAAGGGAGCGTAGCGAATGGCAGCTGAAATCGCCGAGTGAATTGCTGGGTTTAAGAATCTGTGACCCGGCTATGGGGTCCGGAGCTTTCTTAGTGCAAGTTTGTCGTTACCTGTCGGAGAGGCTATGCGAAGCCTGGATGTTGGCTGAAGAAGCTGGTGGAAGGATTGCAGCTGAAGGCCAGGCTCTTGATGATATCAACGGACGTGAGCCGCTGACCAAGGATGCTGAAGAACGATTGGTGATTGCCCGCCGTTTGGTTGCAGAAAAGTGTTTGTACGGGGTTGATGTCAATCCGCTAGCGGTAGAATTAGCAAAGCTTTCGATATGGTTGGTTACGCTCTCAAAGGGACGTCCTTTCGGGTTTCTTGATCACAACCTACGGAGCGGCGACAGCCTATTAGGCGTCACCAACTTCGACCAGCTTCATTATCTCGATATGAATCCAGGGCCCGGTAATGAGCGAAAGTTATTTGCACAGAAAATCGATGAATCTGTCGCAGAAGCAATAGATCTCAGAATCAAATTGCGCCAGCAACCGATACGGGAGATACGCGATGTACAGGTCATGGGTGACCTAGATTGGCGATCCCGCCAAGTCTTGCATCTCCCAAATCAGGTTGCTGACGCTCTCGTAGGCGAGGCCCTTAAAGCTTCTGGCCGCGCAGTCGATAATTCACTGCTATCGATTGAAGTTGGCCAGGCATTCGATGGTGAAGAAAGTGGTCGTCGCGCAATAGAACGGCGGGCAGCAGGAATATTGAATATCGACTTGCCCGGCGGAGGAAAAGCACCCAAGCCTTTCCATTGGTGTATAGAGTTTCCAGAGGTTTTTTCATCTGATCACAAAGGCTTCGATGCCATCCTGGGCAATCCACCTTTTCTTGGCGGGCAAAAGATCTCAGGAGCGATGGGCTCAAGTTATCGTGACTACCTGGTCAATTATATTGCAAGCGGCAGGCGGGGATCGGCGGATCTAGTGGCCTACTTCTTTATTCGTGCGAATAGTCTGATATGTGACGAGGGCTATCTAGGTCTGATCGCTGTTAATACAATTTCGGAAGGAAATACGCGAGAGATTGGCCTTGATTCAGTACTAGCCGAAGGTTCTAGAATCTATAGTTGCAACCCCAATACAGTTTGGCCTGGAGCAGCAAACGTGGTCACGAGCAGTGTGCATATGACGAAGTCTAGCTGGACTGGAGATAGGTATATCGGAGAACAGAAAGCTGATGTGATCAGTAGCGCATTGACACACAGAGATAACTGGCAGCCAGTAAAGCTAAAAGAGTGCCAAGGCCTGGTTTATCAGGGCGCGATCGTTCATGGGGATGGTTTTTTCGTGGACAATGACACCTACGCTGAGTGGACGCGGTCGAAGGATAAGTCTTGTGAAGTCGTGTTTGACTATTTGATTGGGAAGGAGGTCAATCAATCGCCTACTCATACGCCAGGAAGAAAAGTCATAAACTTTTACGATTGGTCGGAATCCGAAGCAAAGGATTTCGAAAGTGCTTTCAAATACGTCGTTAAAAATGTTCAACCCCATCGCTTAGTTGCGAAAGATAAGGGAGCCCGAGAAAAATGGTGGCTCTTTCTTCGTTCTAGGCCGGAACTTTTTCACCTGATTGGCCGAGGCAAGAACTTTACTAAGCACCCTTCCGGTTGGAAAGCTGATGAGCTCACCCTTGACAGAGTGATAGTTTTTGCCACAGGGGCGACAAAGTACCCTTGTTTTACAATTGTGCCGAATACGTATGTATATGCACACTCTCTGTGTGTTTTAGCTAGCGAGAGCTATGCGTTGTTAGCCTGTTTGTCGTCTGATTTGCATGCAGTTTGGGCGTGGGAGCATGGATCAAGAATGAAACAAGACCTGAGATATACACACGGTGATGTATTCGAAACCTATCCACTTCCAATGGGGGCAATAGATGATTCAGATACGGCACTAAGAGATATTGGTAAGAAGTTTTTCGATATGCGCTCGGAGTATATGCACAATGAAAAAAAGGGCATGACAAAGACATATAACGACTTTCATAGCCCTGGATGTTCCGCTCAAGCGATAAATGCTCTGCGAGATGTACAGATGGAGATCAATCTTTACATAGCCTCAGCCTATGGCTTCGACGATATTGTACTAGAACAAGGTTTTCATGAGGTGGCTTATCTGCCTGAAGGTAAGAATTTGCGATTCACTATAAGTGAATCAGCACGCGAAGATATTCTTTACCGCTTGGCAAGGCTGAACAAAAAGCGGCATGAGATGGAAAATGAATCTTCTAAATCTTCGAAAATAGACGTTGAGAAAAAAGTCTACGACATCAGAAGTGATGAATTTGATATTTTAGATAAAGTTGCAGAGACAAAGCCTCAAATGGATATATTTGGGAAAAAATAACAATGGCTAATAAATATGAAATGACAGTCGATCTTAATGTACTGGACCATCTCGGTATAAATCTTTACAGCAATATCGCCGCTGTTTTGACAGAGGCAGTAGCTAATGCTTGGGATGCTGATGCGGAAAGTGTGGAAATAGAAATAGATAGTGATAATGACAAAATTGAAATCTGTGATGATGGTATTGGCATGACTGTGGAAGATATGAATGCCAAATACCTTCGTGTCGCTTATCGGCGAAGGGACGAGGGCGGTGACACAGGCAAAGTTACAGCGAAAGGTAGGCCTGTCATGGGGAGGAAGGGGCTTGGTAAATTGTCTCTATTCTCCATCGCTGAAGAGATTGAAGTGCAATCCTTCAAGGATGGATTGGCGCACGGGCTTCGGATGAGTATTGCTGGTATTCATAAGTCAGTCGAAGGCGGTGAGTCTAGCTATTCTCCTGATGCTATTCCAGATAATGATGTGTCGATAGAGAAAGGCACGAGGATTGGTCTGACCAAAATAAAACGCCAGCGGTTAGGTAGAGGGGCAAGTGCCCTTCGAAGACGTTTAGCGCGGCGTTTTTCAGTCATTGGTGAAAAACACAATTTCTCAATCGTCTTAGATGGCAGGCCCATTCAGATGTCAGATCGAGGAGATCTACCGGTTATTCAGTTTCTATGGGAGCTGGATGGAACCGATCTTGATAAGACTGCCGCTGCCAATGTGCTGGAAACCGATATCCTACCAAATAGATTGGAGGCCTGGTCTGATGGAAAAATAATTAGGGGGTGGATTGGTACGGTAAGTACTCCAAGCCAGTTGGATAGTGAGGATGCTGGTAATCTGAATGGCATTGTAGTTCATGCTAGAGGTAGGCTTTTTCACGAAAATATTCTCGACAAGCTCAATGATGGTAGGCTTTACACTAAGTATTTAACCGGGCAGATAGAAGCAGATTTTTTGGACGCCGATGATCAGCCCGATATTGCGACTAGCGATCGTCAGCGCGTACAGGAAGATGATCCCCGATACACCGATCTTATAGTTTTCTTGAAGTCTAGTTTGGTGCAAGTTGAAAAGAGATGGACGGAATGGAGAAAGATGCATGAGGTGGCTAAGGCAAAAGAGGAATCGCCGGCGCTTCGGAAGTGGTTTGAATCACTGCCAGATGGCTACAGAAAAAACGCTGAAGACCTTATCGCAAAGTTGAGTGCGCTTCCTATTGAAAACAAGGAAGATCAGAAAGTTATGTATAAGCACGGGGTGCTTGCATTTGAGCGAATGAAGCTTCGGGGATCTACTGAGGATCTAGTTAATAACATTCATGACATCGATAAACTTTTGGCAGTTCTCGCTGATAGAGATGCTTTAGAAGCATCACTTTACCGCGATATTGTTAAGTCTCGCTTGGATGCCATTAAGAATTTTCAATCACTTGTTGATGATGATGCAAAAGAAAGAGTCCTACAAGAATATTTGTTTGAGCACCTTTGGTTGCTTGACCCCTCATGGGAGCGGGCTACCGATAGCGAGGTGATGGAGTCGAGATTGCTTGCAGAGGGCGTAATCGTTGACGACCTTAGTGAAAAGGAAAAATTGGGCCGAGTCGATATAGCCTATCGAACTTATGCAGGTAAACATATCATTGCTGAACTTAAAAAGGTCGGCAGAAAGATGAAACTTTTGGAGCTTCAGGAGCAAGGCCAGACTTACGTAGACAAGTTGACAAAAGTACTTTTAGCGCAAGGTCAAACCTCTCCTGACATAGAGGTTGTTTTTGTTATTGGTAAGCCCGTAAATGAAGAAGGCACTAATCCTGAAAGGGTTAAGGCTTCAATGGAGGCGGTATCTCCCGGTAGTCGTATTGTTCATTACGACTCCCTCATAGTCGGCGCTCAAGATGCTTACGCGCAGTATCTTGAAAAAAGTAAAAAGCTAGACAAGCTTGACCTACTGATTGAGGACATATGAAGATAATTCCCTGTCCCCAGCTCTCAGCATCTGGTCTGCTTGTAGATGCGGTCTATGATAATAGTCACGATGGCTTGCTGGCCGGCGAGTCTCTGTCAAAGATTTTTTCAGATTTGGTTAATCTGGAAGGAAGACGCAGAAATTTCGAACCGAGATCAATTCAATACTACGCGAGATTTAATGACTATTCTGGAAGCGGCATTTCCGACAGAGGTAGATGATGAGTGAAATGTTAACCAATGTTAATCCCAGTGCCTATGTCGCGAAACAACGTTCAGTTGATATCGAATACGGAGTCGGTTTAATTGGTCAGAAAGAGTTGTTTAGGTCGATCAACAGTGGTGATTGGTTCATCTGTGCAAACGACAACGGGGAGCTTAGTTCTATAGGAAGAGCTTATAGAATTAGAAAGCAGATAGACCGAACTATCATCCTGTTTGACAAGTATCTAAAAGCCGAGGAAACAGTGCCTTTGGATGCCGTTGGATTGAGCATTCCGACTAGCGGGCAGATCGTACGACTTGAATGGTCCTTGTTCGCGGAGTCCATACCGAAGTTGACGAAGAAGACCTTGGCCGATATTCCACTGATAGAAGATGTGGAATATGTCCGCGATCTCCTGCAAATCGCTGTAATGGACGACCTACTGGGCCCAGCGAATGGTCCGATGGAGAAGATACGCGATATGAGTGTTCGCGATCGCTACCTAGTTGGCCGTCTGGCGCCTCTTGATGCGGCCGCGAAAGGTGATGATTTAGGGGTAGACGGTTCCGGAGAAGATGATGAGGAGCCGGGGGATCTCGTCGTCAAGGCACAGCCCCAAAAACCTGATTCCCCATCCAATAATGCGGTGCCGGACACTGAAACCTCAGAGGAGGTGGATATAGGCAACAATCAGTCGCTCATTCCCTCCAGTTTTGGTCTGACTTTTTGTATTGCGGGTGATGTAGATGAGATTGAAATCGAGGCACTTTGGGGTAGGTATGAGCGCTTCTATGATCACGAAGAATACAAGATTATCAAAGACCCCGAGACAGGCGAAGAGCAACAGGGGGCAAAGGTAAAGATATGGCAGCGTATACAATGTGGTGGAACTATCTCGTTAACGCTCAAAGGGAATGTGATTGCCCCAATCTCGCCCGATAAAGAGAATCCGTCGGTTGTTATTCAAGGCGCTGTGAGGGAACCGAACGAGAACGGTGATCGCCTGATAACGCTTTTTTTGGTCAATACCAAAGGCGAGCCAGATACCAACAAAGATGCTGCTTGGATCTTCCAGCCTGAAATCATTACACGAGCGGTTGGTGATGATGCGCCAATCTTTCGGCGCCGCCCTGTACTGAGCACCGATGAGAGTGAGCAGGAAAGAAAGTCGCTTGAAATGATCTATCGGAAACAGGTGGAGTTTGCAGTGGGCCACGGTGTTGCTGTTCATGCGACGGTGGCAGCTGAAAGCCTGGAACTTGCCACTGAGATTCGAACAGTGGTCATGCCTGAATATGAAGTGCCGGTTACAGAGGTCCCAGGGCTTCGTGATCACGACCGACCGGTACTCCAATCAATGCTGAGAGATGGCTATCTAGACATGTTGCGCCTAGCCAGGATGGAACGGTCGGATTTAGTCAATGCTTTGAGTCTGATGACGGAAGACTATACTGCATGGATAAAGGAGCAATCGGCGCGCATTGATTCGGAGTTCTCTGAGCATAAAGCGGCAGCCGAAACTGCGATGGATCGCTGTAACGAGATCAATGCGCGACTGAAAGAGGGTATTGCCGTATTGGCCGATACCTCCAATGAGAATGCTTTGAAAGCCTTTCGCTTCGCCAATGAAGTGATGGCAAAGCAACGTATACAGAGTATCTATGCCCTAAAGCGGCGCCGTGGTGATAAGACCGTTTCGGTCGATGAGCTAGCCAAAGATCCCAAGAACTATTCTTGGCGCTCGTTTCAGTTGGCCTTTTTGCTGCTTTCCCTACCAGCGCTGGCGGACCCAAAACATAACGACAGAACAGATCCTGCCGAAGCTTTCGCCGATCTACTCTGGTTCCCTACCGGCGGTGGTAAGACCGAAGCATATTTGGGTGTAGCAGCATTTACGATGGCTATTCGTCGCTTTCAGGGAAATTTGGGCGGTTACGATGCCGCCCGAGGGCTCGCCGTAATCATGCGCTATACGTTGCGACTGCTTACCCTGCAGCAGTTCCAAAGGGCGACAGTACTGATGTGTGCAATGGAGGTGCTTCGTAGACAATGGAATGCTGATGGCGATCAGAGCTTAGGAGAGTATCCATTTACGATTGGCCTCTGGGTGGGTAACAAGGTTACGCCTGGCACAACCAAGGCTAGCCATAAGGCCATCAAGGATGTGAGAGACCCCAATACTTTCAGCGCCGGAGGTAGCTCGCCCGCACAATTGACGAGTTGTCCTTGGTGCGGAACCGACATTGACCCTGGCAGAGACATTGAGGTCAACATTCACAAACTGCAAACGGCCATTTATTGCGGAGACAAGAAAGCGCGTTGTGAGTTCTCCAAGGGCAAATCCTCCGGGTATCCGCACCCTGGATTACCTGCATTGGTTGTCGATGAGGAGATCTATCACAGGCCCCCATCTATGATGATCGCGACTGTGGATAAGTTTGCTATGATGGCCTGGCGAGGTGAGACACGCACATTGTTTGGCAAAGTAGAACTAGAGTGCTCACGCCATGGCTTGTTATGGGCAGATGCACCCTGTAGTGGCAACCACTCCAAAACGCCCACCATGCCCAGATCTCAGGTGACGGCCATTAAACCGATACGACCACCAGATTTGATCATTCAGGATGAGTTTCACTTGATCAGCGGGCCACTCGGCACGATGGTCGGTCTCTATGAGACTGCGGTGGACGAGCTTGCTACCTGGAAACTGGATCACAAGTCGATCAGGCCGAAAATCATCGCTTCGACAGCGACGGTTCGTAAGGCCAAGGAACAGGTCAGTGGCGTATTCATGCGAAAGGTGGCCGTATTTCCACCTCACGGGCTAGACGTAGAAGACAACTTCTTTTCGGTGCAACGGCCTATCGAGCAGCATTATGGTAGGCGTTATCTCGGCATATGCTCTCCAGGTAGCGCTAGGCCCGCCGTACTCATACGCTTGTACACCTCGCTCCTCACGGCCTCGCAGGCATTATTCGACCGATTTGGTAGTGTCGCAGATCCTTATATGACGAGTGTCGGTTACTTCAACTCGTTACGAGAATTGGGCGGGATGAAGCGGTTGGCGGAAGACGATGTTCAAACCCGATCCTACCGGGTTCAGATGAGTTTGGTAGATAGGCCCGGATTGGCCCAGCGTAGCGTCAACAATATCAAAGAGCTCACATCTCGAGTCTCCAGTCAGGACATACCAAGGTATCTTGATCTATTGGAGGTTCCTTTCAAGGCTGAATATGATCTTGAGGCCAAGAAAAATGTCACTAAATGGGAGGAGAAAGAAGATCGAGCTGTAGATATTGTGCTTGCTACCAATATGTTGTCAGTCGGCGTAGACGTCAATCGATTGGGAATCATGTCCGTAAATGGGCAGCCCAAGACGACGGCCGAATATATACAGGCGACCAGTCGTGTCGGTCGTAGCTTCCCTGGTTTGGTCTGCACGGTCCTGACGTGGTCTCGTCCTCGTGACCTTTCTCACTACGAGAGCTTCGAGCACTACCATGCGACCTTCTATATGCATGTCGAGGCGCAGTCGGTTACACCATTTTCACCCCGCGCCATGGACCGCGGCTTGACCGGGGCCATTCTGAGTTTGATGCGCTTGGGTGATGACGAGCTAAATCCCAATGATGGCGCCTCCAGTTTGAAATCCACTACAGCGCCTGTAGTGGTTAAAGTAATCAATGACATCACTGACAGGGTGTTAATGGTGGAGGAGAGTACTGACGCTGAATCGCTTGCAAGAAGCGCTATAAAGCAGCGTATTGATGACTGGGTGAAGGAGAATGGCGTACCCGGTCGAACTGTCGCTTACGAGAAGAAGGGTGCAAACGTGGACTCGAAGGTGGCACTTATGCGTTCACCTGGCATCAAGGAATGGGATCGATTTACGGTGCCTATGTCGATGCGGGAAGTCGAGCCAGGAGTTAAGTTGCAGATGAACCTCAAAAAGCTTGAGCCCGGCCCCGACTGGAAGGCGCAGGTAAAAAAAGATGACGCGGGTGAGGCATGAGCGAAGTAATCACCACCCCAGTCGGGGAAGTTCGCCCTAGCCAGCTTCTTTGGACCTATGGCCCCGGTGCGCTGGTAGACATGCCTAGTCTGTCTCTTCTGACGTTAGGCATTGATCGCTGGGACAAAGATCGATGTCCGCCTATCGTTGAGGCGAGGCTGCTTGCAGCTGTTAGGCGCATCCTTGGCCAACAGGTCGAAAGCATGCGAATGCCTCCCTACGTGAAAGCGGACAACATTGATCCTTGGTCGCCTGAAGCAAAAGTGGGCGTACCTGTAAGACCGTTCCCTCGCTGGTTACGTTGCGTGAAGTGCGGCATGTTGGCTGAATATGATTCGGGTCTGTTCAAAGTCAAAGAGAGCCGATACCGCCCGGAGAACACCCGGTTTGTGCATGAGTCTTGTCGTGGTTCAGACGGCGACAAAAAAGCTCGGGACGCGGATGCCGTCCCCGCGCGTTTCCTTTTGGCATGCCGCAATGGTCATTTAGATGATTTCCCCTGGCGTTACTATGTGCACGGTGGCAATTCTGGTTGTAGTGGGGGATTGCGGTTTTTCGAAGCCGGAGCCTCGCTGCAGACTGAAAATCTTTGGGTTAAATGCGATAGCTGTGGCGCGAAGAGAAATCTTGCTCAGGCCTTTGGCAAGGCTGGAAAAGAGAACTTGCCTGCCTGTCGTGGGCGCCATCCTCATCTAGATAGATACGACTCGAGCTGCGATGAGGAGCCACGAGCTGTTCTTCTCGGTGCGACGAACAGTTGGTTTGCGCTTACGTTGTCGGCTTTGGCTATTCCGTTGACCAAAGACCCAATTGTGCAGCTTGTTCAGGATGGTTGGGATAACTTCGTTGATGTCGAATCTGTACTCGAAGTGAAAGCAATACTGAAGATTCTGGTTAAAAACGCGATCCTTCCTGGCATTGATCAGTATTCTCCTGAAGAAGTATGGGCGGTGGTTGAAGCGACCCAGAAGGACGAAGTGACCGAGGGTGTCACACAGGACGATTTGAAGGCTCCTGAATGGGGTGTTTTCATAGAGCCCAATCCGCCGAAGGACTGGCCACACTTCCTCAGTGAGGTTGTCCCGGTGCCAGTTAGTTTCAAAAAGCAAATATCCAATGTTTTGCTATTGAAGAGGTTGCGAGAGGTCAATGCTCTCATTGGATTTACCCGGGTAGAGGCGCCGGAGGCTTCGAATGACCTAGATGAGCAGCCGCGGATGGCTGCGCTGTGTAACGATAGGCCAAGCTGGATACCAGCCAGCCAGGTGCACGGTGAAGGGATATTCATTCGATTTGATGAGAAGGTCCTTGCTAAGTGGGAGAAGAAGCCTGAGGTCGCCGCGTTGGATGAAAAGCTATTCAAGGGACACAAGTGGTGGAGAAACTCTCGCAAGCTAGATCCTGAAGATCGCTATCCTGGTATTCGGTATGCGCTATTACATACTGTCGCCCACCTGTTGATTCGCGAACTGGCACTGGAGTGCGGGTACAACGCTGCGAGTATTCGAGAGCGGATATATGCTGATACCAGCGGAGAAAGCCCACAGGCCGGCGTCCTGATCTACACCGCCGCTCCTGACTCAGATGGCACCCTGGGAGGCCTTGTAGAGCTGGGGAAGCCAGACAACTTAGGCCCTTTGCTCGGACAAGCCTTCAATCGCGCCAGAATCTGCTCTTCTGACCCGTTGTGCTCAGAACACAGCCCTGACAAGGACGGCACTCTCCATTTGGCGGCCTGCCACGCCTGCACCTTTGCGGCTGAGACCTCGTGTGAGTGTGGTAACCGCTATTTAGATCGGGCGCTGGTAGTACCAACGTTTGAGAATGCTGCTGCTGCATTTTTCGGTGACGTTGCCGATGAATAAGCTGCTTGAGGCAATTTGTCGGCTAGTATCGAATCAGCATCCAAATCAAATCCGTTCTTTGGCTAACAAGGCGCGGTCTCTTTCATCGACGGACGCTGGGAAGTTGGCCGGTTTCTTCAATACGCAGGCTGCAAATCATGTGCTATTCGAGGTAATCAAGGAGTGGAGCCAAGTAGATTGCAGTGGCAGTGAATTTGCAGGCCTATTGGTGGGCGCTTCTCATGGATATATGAACGAAAGAGCACAGGAGTCGGTTGAGCTGGTCTGGAGTGGCCCTAATACGCATCATGTGCCCGTCAGACGATCTGAACAAGTCTATATCCAAATCATTGAGTCGGCTGAAGAAACACTGTTTATTGGTTCTTATGTCTGGGTCAATATCCCCAATATCGAAGCCGCTATCAAGTCAGCTATAACGAGGGGCGTCGATGTGAGGATGCTCCTAGAGTCAACTGATAAAGACGGAGCTACTTTCTTTCAAGATACCGTCCGGCGGGTCGCAAAAGAGTTAGTGGGTGCCACGGTATATGTTTGGCCTCTGGATAAACGTGACTGCGGAGCAGGCGGGTATCCGAGTATGCACGCCAAGTGCGTGGTAGCAGATGGCAAAAGAGCATTTTTGACCAGCGCCAATCTAACTTCAGCCGCGATGGACAAGAACATTGAGACGGGTGTACTCGCCACTGGTGGCAACGTGCCAAGTGCGCTTTCAGGCCAGTTTCTAAACATGATTACCCAGGGCGATATCCAGGCGTTTTGATTTCAATAGCTTTTTTCCACCGTACCACGCTACGAGGCGCACCAAGATGGAGAAAACGATACAGGTCCACAACACCCAGGTATTCCTTGAAGGCTCCGGCCCCAGCACGATCGTAATGCTCCACGGCTGGCCCGATACCCATGAGTCGTGGCGCCAGCAGATAGACTTCTTCAAGGCGGACTATGTGTGCGTCAGTTTCACCATGCCGGGCTTTTCCCCGGATGACCGCACGGATTATTCGGTGGGCGATGTGGTGGAGCGGATCAGGGAGATCGTCGATGCCGTGAGCCCCAATGACAAGGTAATCCTGCTCGCGCACGATTGGGGGTGTGTGTTCGGTTATGAATACGCGATGCGCTATTCAGACAGGGTCGAAAAAATGATCGGCATGGATGTTGGCGACGTGGACTCGCAGGAGCTGCGGCAGTCACTGTCGATTGCAGGTAAGCTAATGATATTCACCTACCAGATCATTCTTGCCATCAGTTTCGTCGTGCCCAGAGCGCTGGGTACCGCCATTGCCAAAATGGTGGCCAGGGGCTTGCAGGCGAAGAGCAACAGGGCAAACATTCATGCCGGCATGAGCATGCCCTATGCGATGCGGTGGTTTGGCGTGAATGGTGGCCTCACAAACCTGCTGCCGGTGGAGCCTCCCTTTCCGTTCTACTATTGCTACGCCACGCAGAAACCGATGATGTTCCACTCGCCGCAGTGGTTGCAGCAGCTGTTGCGAAACCCTGCCAATAAGGTGGAGGCATTCGATTGCGCCCACTGGATTATGATCGACAAAGCGGATGAGTTTAACGCGTCAGCCGCGAAATGGTTGCGTGAGTAGCAGGCAGGCGCAGGCTTATCACCACGCCTGAATCATCCGGCAGGTTATCCACAGTGACCCGGCCATGATGAAAATCGACAATCAAACGCACAATGTGCAGGCCAAGCCCCAGGTGAACACTGCCCGTCTGTTGCTCGCGCAGCGACACCATGGGCTCGAACAGGCGATCGCGTATTCCTGCCGGTAGTGCAGGGCCTTCATTGGCAATAGAGAGAGCCCAGTAATCTGGCTGTTCTGTGTCCACGCCCAGGTGCAGGGTGATCTCGCCGTGCTCCGGGCAGAAGGAGGCGGCATTATCCATCAGTTTGTCCGTGGCCTGGATAATCAGGTCTGCGACGCCGGCCACCGGTGCGCTGGCGACCTGGATATCCAGTGTCAGCCGATGGTTTGGGTAAACCTCCCGGTACGCCTCGCACAGTTCCGTCATCAGGGGCACCAGGTCAAGTGCCACGAGCTGGTTGTTCTGGATGCTTTCCTCAAGGCGATTCGCCTCACTCATGGCTTTCAGTATGCGTTGCAGCCGCGACAGGCCCTCGCGCGCTCGCTGCAGGTAAGTGGTTGACTGCGAAGCATCCGGCCCGGACTGTTCCAGGTTGTCCAGCGAGCTTTGGATCACCGCGATCGGGGTGCGCAGTTCGTGGGACAGTTTGCGGCTGAGGCTGCGCAGGTAGTCGTTGTACTCGCGCACGCGGTCCAGCAGCCGGGCGTAGTGTCGGGACAGGTCGCCTATTTCATCGCGAGCGTTGCTGCGCGGAAAACTGTTGGTCACCTGCCCGTCGGCACTGATGGCGTTGTTGGCGGCGCGCGACAGTTTGCGGATGCGCCAGGACAGCAAGCTGGCATAGCCCAGTAAGCCCAGCGCGGCGATGGCCATTGCCGACAGGCTGTATGCCAGTAAACGGCTGAAGGCCCTGTCGGTAAGGGAGAGATAGGTCTCGCCGCTCTGGCGCACAATCACCGCACCCATAACACCGGCCTCATCCATGATGGGTGCCGCGACGGATTGTATGGTGCTGCCACTGGCGTCTGGGTCGTTGTATCGCTTGCTGGCCAATTCGCCGGCGAGTGCGCTGCGGATTTCTTCATCCTCAAGTTTCCCGGCGCGGGACGGTTCGCGCGGTGCAGCCAGCGTATCCTGCGACAGAATGCTGCGGTAGATTAGCTGCAGTAACCAGAAGGTATCGTCATTCGACGCTTTGGCCCGCTCGTTTGTCGCCACGTCCGCAATCTGCCAGCCCTCCCTGTCCACCACCTGAATGCGGCTTCCCTGCCGACGGAAGGGCGCCAGCAGCGCCTGCAAATTGGCAGGGCTGACAATTAACCACGGTGGTGCGGTGTTATCCAGCGGGCTGATGTTGCCCGCGGTCTGTTGCGTCGTGCGACTGCGGCTGTTGCCGGTGTCAGCGATATACAGGCCCAGCCTGCCACCCGTGTAGGCGAGGGGGATTTGCAGTTCGAGGGTATAGCCGCCAACGGCATCCTGCCAGTAGCCCTGAATGTCTGCGGGTTCAATATCCGGCTCTCGCCGGTTGGCCGCCTTGGCCCTGACCCTGCCGGGTGCGCTGGTGGCGATGACATAGTCCTGTCGCCTGCCGTCTCGCCACAGGCGTATCACCAGGCGATCGCCGTTCGGTTCCCGTGATAGCCGCGGGTTGTGGTAGATCACCTCCGCGTCGTTCACTTTTAGCATCAGGTAGAGATAGTCTTCGTCGGTCTGTGCCTGGCAGGTAATGGACAAGTCCGTATTCGAACTGAGGCTGCAGGGGCTGCTTTTCACCGCCTCCCAGCCATCGGCGTAGCCATCGATATACACTGTTTGCTGGGTAGGGTAAGCGTAGATGGACTCGCGCTCATCCGCCGGTGCGTGGCGGCGCGCGGCGATGGGGTACAGCAACGCTTCCTGTGTGCCCAGTACCGTGGCAATGGCCTGGGCGGTGGCGCGCAGGGATTGCTCCTGCCCCTTGCGCATGGCGCCTTCCATCTCACGGATAAACTGGCAGCCGGCCCAAGGCAGTGACAGCAACAGCAGGCTCACCACCAGTAACTGGCGACGCAGGTTCACGGCTATTTCCCCGACCAGCGATAGCCGACGCCGTACACAGATTCGATCTTCTCGAAGCCCGCATCGATATCCGTGAATTTACGGCGGATGCGCTTGATATGGGAGGTAATGGTGTTGTCATCCTGCACCACCTCCGCCGCGTCCATCAGTTGCTGGCGCGATTTGATTTGTCCGGGGCGCCGGGCCAACTCGCGCAGGATTCTGAATTCCGTGAGCGTCATATCGATGGCCTCACTGTTCCAGGTGACTGTCATGCGCTCGACATTCAGCGTCAGCGCACCCTGCTGCAACGTGTCCTCCTGCTGCTCCGGTGCGCGTAACGCCCGGGTGCGACGCAACAGGGCGACGATGCGTGCCAGCATGTACTCCTGGCTGATGTCCTTGGTCCAGTAATCATCTGCCCCGAGCCGCAGGCCGGAGATCATATCCAGCTCCGAATCCCTCGCGGTCAGGAATACAATCGGCAGCTCCGGGCAGCGGCTGCGTAAATCCCGGCATAACTCAAAACCGCCATCCATGTCATCGCCGAGGCCGATATCAATGATGGCGAGGTCGGGAAGCTGTTGCCGGAAGGCGTTGCTGGCCGTCGCCTGGTCACTGTACAGGGAGACCTTGAAACCCCTGCGCTGCAGCGCATCGCGATAGTTGGCGGCGATGGCGGCTTCATCCTCAACGATGGCGATATGGTGCGGCATGGGTTCGGTATCCTGGCTCCGGTGGTGCGGGGCCCATAGTTCCAAATCGGGGGGATGATCTCAATAGGCTGCCACAATTTGCCACAATTCATCAGCACAAAGCCATATTCAGTCCCGTGTTTGGCCATCTCGATCTCTTTAAATAGCGCAAAACACAAGGAGAGATCGTATGGCCTACAAAATGCTTATCTGGCACCGCCACGCCCAGTGCACGCGCCCGCGAGGCAGGCCAGCCTCGCGGCTGTTTTTCCGCTGCTTGCCTGCCCTGGTAGTGGGCGGGCTATGGTTACTGTTACTGTCGGTTGCACCCGCCAGAGCGACTGCTTTTGAGGAGGTTGAGGATGCCGGGCCCAATGGCGTTGGCAGCGGGCATCTGCTGATGCGGGACGATGCCAGTGGCCGCTTTATACCGGCACTGGTACATCACAGTAAGGTGCACTTCGAGATCAATGGCATGATCGCCACCGTGCAGGTGGAGCAGACATTCCGCAATGACACGGATCGCTACCTGGAAGGGGTGTACGTCTTCCCGCTGCCGGACAATGCCGCCGTGCGTGCGCTGGAGATGCAGCTGGGCGATCGCCGCATCGTGGGTGTGATCAAGGAGAGGGCGCAGGCAAAGACGATCTATGAGGCCGCGAAAACGGCTGGCAAGAAGGCGAGCCTGGTGGAGCAGCAGCGCCCCAACCTGTTTACCAACCGGGTGGCGAACATTGGCCCCGGCGAGGAAGTCACGGTGCACCTGGAATACGTGCAGACGGTGGCCTACGAGGCCGACGTGTTTTCCCTGCGTTTTCCGATGACAATTACACCACGTTATATGCCAGGCACATCGA
>TARA_R110002124_G_scaffold6564_37_pt1 | contig 34940 bp, 30 predicted proteins | sample TARA_R110002124 | Tara Oceans TARA_R110002124 (sample SAMEA4397445) | marine metagenome | biome: Polar Biome; feature: [SRF] surface water layer (ENVO:00010504); material: water (ENVO:00002006), including particulate matter (ENVO:01000060) such as... | depth 5 m
AAGCCAGTCGGGTTCTGCGCAGGCCGCGCCCGCTTCGGTGAGTTCCCGAGCGGCGGCCTCAGCTATGTTGCGAATTGACGCGCCCGCTGTATGATCAGTGACAAGTGTAAGAACAGAAGTTTGAGCCATGGTAATCGACAGATATTCCCAAAATGGATAAAGACCAGCCGCAAACCCACCGCCAGAATGGTTGTATCCTGCTCGCGGGACCGACCGCCAGCGGCAAATCCGCTTTGGCCATTGCCATAGCAGAGGAATTTGACGGTGTCATCATCAATGCGGACAGCATGCAGGTTTATGACGGCCTGCGTGTCCTGACCGCCCGGCCGAGCGCGGCGGAGGAAGCGAGCGCCCCGCACCGGCTTTATGGCGTGCTCGATCCCGCGGATTACTGCAATGCGGCGCGCTGGCGCGATATGGCGCTGAAGGAGATCGAGGCGGCGCGGGCTGCCGGAAAGCTGCCGATCCTTGTCGGGGGCACCGGCCTGTATTTTGATATCCTGACCAAAGGCATTGCGGAGGTTCCCGACATCTCCGAGGAGGTAAGGGGCCGCCTTCGCGATCTTCACAAGACTGAGGGGAACGCGGTCATTCATGCGCGGCTGCGCGAGAAAGACCCGGAAATGGCAGCCCGGCTTAATGAGGGTGACAGCCAGCGACTTCTCCGGGCGCTGGAGGTGGTGGAGGAAACCGGCATTACATTGGGCGAGTGGCAGAAGAAAGCCCCAACCGGGGATATACTTGAAGGGCCGCGTCTTTGGCTGGCGCTGACGCCGGAACGGGACTGGTTGTACGCCCGCTGTGATAAACGGCTGGACTGGATGATCGACAGGGGCGGGGCGCTCGCCGAGGTGGCGGGTTTCATGGCGCGCCGGCTCGATCCGTCGCTTCCGGCGATGAAGGCGCTTGGCGTGCCGGAGTTGATGGCGGTGCTGAAAGGCGAGATGGCTCAGGACGCGGCGCGGGAGCGGGTAAAAATGCTCACCCGCCGCTATGCAAAACGGCAATTGACCTGGGTCCGGAATAAGATGTGCGAAGCAAATCGCTCTTCTGCGCAAGATTTGGAAAGTTTAAAGGCCGAATTCTTTCCATTTATTCGTCGATTTTTGTTGACGGAGGCCAATTGAAGGTCTAGTTTCTCCCGAATTGGCGGCTTTCCGAAAGGTGAGCCTGTTTTTGACCGCCCGGTATCGTGCCGGGCGTCTTTTTTCTATTGAACTTTTTAAGACAAAAGCCGAACGCAGAATTAGGATAGTGACGATGGCGAACCAGGAACTGACAGGAGCGGGAATAGTAATCAAGGCGCTGAAGGATCAGGGTGTCGAGGTGATTTTCGGGTATCCTGGGGGCGCCGTGCTACCGCTCTATGACGAGCTGTTCAAGCAGAACAGTATCCGTCATATCCTCGTCCGTCAGGAAGGCGGCGCGGTTCATGCGGCGGAAGGCTATGCCCGTTCCACCGGTAAGCCGGGCGTCGTTCTCGTGACCTCCGGTCCCGGCGCGACCAATGCGGTCACCGGCCTCGCCGATGCACTGATGGACAGTATTCCGATTATCTGCCTGACCGGGCAGGTGGCGACCCATATGATCGGCAATGACGCCTTTCAGGAGGCGGACACGGTCGGTATTACCCGCCCGGTGACAAAGCATAACTATCTGGTGAAAGACGCAAACGATCTCGCCCGCGTCATGCATGAGGCCTTCTTCGTGGCGACCAATGGCCGTCCGGGCCCGATCGTTGTCGATCTGCCGAAGGACGTGCAGCTGGCGACGGGTACTTACGTGCCACCGTCGATGGTCAAGCACAAAAGCTATAAGCCGCAGATCAAGGGCGACCTCAAGGCCATCAAGGCGGCGGTCAAGCTGATCTCGAACGCGAAAAGGCCGGTTTTCTATACCGGCGGCGGTGTCATCAATTCCGGCCCCAAGGCCTCGAAGCTGTTGACGCAGCTTGTCCGGCTGACCGGCCATCCGATCACCAACACCCTGATGGGCCTCGGCGCCTATCCGGCGAGCGACAAGCAGTTTCTCGGTATGCTGGGGATGCACGGCACTTATGAGGCGAACCATGCCATGCATGACTGCGATGTATTGGTCTGTATCGGCGCCCGCTTCGATGACCGGATTACCGGGCGTCTCGATGCCTTCTCGCCGAAATCAAAGAAAATTCACGTCGATATAGATCCATCCTCGATCAACAAGAACGTGGCTGTCGATATCCCGATTGTCGGAGATGTCGCCCATGTCCTGGAAGACATGATCAAGGTCTGGAAATCGGAAGTACACAAGCCTGAAGTGGCGTCGCAGAAGAAATGGTGGGCGCAGATTGAGAGTTGGCGGTCAAAAGACTGCCTGAAGTTCGAGCAGAAGGGCAAGGCTATCAAGCCGCAATATGCCCTGCAACGGCTGAATGAACTGACGAAAGGCATGGATCGCTATTTCACCACGGAAGTGGGGCAGCACCAGATGTGGGCGGCGCAGTATCTTCAGTTTGAGGAGCCGAACCGCTGGATGACCTCGGGTGGGCTGGGCACCATGGGCTATGGCCTGCCGGCGGCGATGGGCGTGCAGATCGCCCATCCGGATGCGCTGGTTGTCGATGTCGCGGGCGAAGCCTCGACCATGATGAATATCCAGGAACTTTCCACCATCCTGCAATACCGCCTGCCGGTGAAGGTGTTCATCCTCAATAACGAGTATATGGGCATGGTCCGCCAGTGGCAGGAACTGTTGCATGGCGGGCGCTATTCGGAGAGCTATATGGAAAGCCTGCCCGATTTCGTGAAACTGGCGGAGGCATTCGGCTCCACCGGCTTGCGCTGCACCGATCCGGACAAGGTCGATGACTGCATCAAGGAAATGATCTCCATCAAGGGCCCGGTCGTTGTCGATATGATTATCGACAAGACGGAAAATGTCTTCCCCATGGTACCCTCGGGCGCCGCGCATAACGAGATGCTGCTGGGGGACGAAACGGACGATGGGGGTCCGAAAGTCACGTCGGATGGACTGTCGCTGGTATAATCGACCCCTATTTCCTTCGAAAAGCTATGGATTAAACGCTAATGCTGGTTTAAAAGAGACCGCGCTTGCAAAGGATATGTCTGGACAATGACTGAAAATACCGAAATTTTCCGCCATACCATCTCTGTTCTCGTCGATAACGAGTTCGGTGTGCTGGCACGCGTGGTCGGGCTCTTCTCCGGTCGCGGATATAACATTGAAAGCCTGACCGTGGCCAAGGTCGACGAATCCGAAAATCTTTCGCGGATCACGATTGTCACCACGGGAACGGCCATGGTGATCGAGCAGATCAAGGCGCAGCTGGGTCGGCTGGTACCCGTTCACAAGATCGCCGATCTCACCATTGATGGGCCGAGTGTCGAGCGGGAGATGGCACTGGTGAAGGTTATCAGCAAGGGTGAGAAGCGGGTGGAGGCCCTTCGTATGGCGGATATCTTCCGCGCCCGCCCCGTTGATACAACAGAGGATTCCTTTGTTTTTGAGGTGACGGGCGTGCCGGAGAAGGTGAAGGCCTTCATCGGGTTGATGGAGCCGCTGGGCAAGGCGGAAGTCTGCCGGACAGGTCTCGTCGCGGTGCATCGTGGCACGGACGTGATCTGAGGCTAAAAACGTAATTACAATATTTGAATGGACGAAAAGTTTTAATCGAGAAGGAACGATAGGATGCGCGTATACTACGACAGCGACGCCGATGTAAATCTGATCAAGGGCAAGAAAGTTGTCATCGTCGGCTATGGTAGCCAGGGCCATGCCCATGCCAACAACCTGAAGGATTCCGGCGTCAAGGACGTGGCCGTCGCGCTGCGAGAAGGCTCTTCCTCAGCGAAGAAGGCCGAAGAAGCAGGCCTTAAGGTTATGACCCCTGCGGACGCAGCGGCCTGGGGCGATGTGATCATGATGCTGACCCCGGACGAGCTGCAGGCGGACATCTATGAAGAAGAGTTGGCGCCGAACATGAAGGAAGGCGCGGCACTTGTCTTCGCGCATGGCCTGAATGTGCATTTCAATCTGATCGTTCCGCGCGCCGACATGGATGTGTTCATGATCGCGCCAAAGGGTCCCGGACACACGGTTCGCTCCGAATATCAGCGCGGCGGCGGCGTGCCTTGCCTTGTGGCCGTGCATCAGGATGCCTCGGGCAACGCGCTTGATCTCGGGCTTTCCTACGCTTCCGCCATCGGCGGCGGCCGTGCGGGCATCATTGAGACCAGCTTCAAGGAAGAATGCGAAACCGATCTCTTCGGGGAGCAGGCCGTTCTTTGCGGTGGCCTCGTGGAGTTGATCCGCGCCGGGTTCGAAACATTGGTTGAAGGCGGCTATGCGCCGGAGATGGCCTATTTCGAATGCCTGCATGAAGTGAAGCTGATTGTCGACCTGATCTATGAAGGCGGTATCGCAAACATGAACTACTCCATTTCCAACACGGCGGAGTATGGCGAGTACGTTACCGGTCCGCGGATCGTGACGTCGGAGACCAAGGCGGAAATGAAGCGGGTTCTGGACGATATCCAGACCGGTAAATTTACGCGCGACTGGATGCTGGAGAACAAGGCGCGTCAAACGAGCTTCAAGGCAATCCGTGCCCGCAACGATGCGCACCAGATCGAGGAAGTCGGTGAAAAACTTCGCGCCATGATGCCCTGGATCGCGGCTGGTCGTCTTGTGGACAAATCCAAGAACTAGGGCTTGCCGTAAAGCCAGACTGTGATAAAAAGCCGACCACTGCGTCGGCTTTTTTTATGCCGGGCGTTTGGGGCTCTCTTATATATTAGAGAAAAATATTCGATTGATCCTCGTAATTTATGGTTAATCCTGTTTGCGTATTTCCCCCATCTGCTTTACAAATCAATTGCCTGCACGCGGGGGGAAATCGTATTTATCAACTGATGGTGGGAAATTATTAACTATCTTCTGCAATAACTGCTAAATGCTGCTCAGGCATGTCTCGACAGATATCTCCGGCAGCACAAATACGCGGATGTTGGCGTGGGTAGGCAAGGGTGAATTTTGAACCGGTCTGCGACAAAAACTGGAAGTCAGGTGCGCGTTCTAACGTAATTGCGGGGCCCGGGGCCGGGTCCCATTTTTGGGTATATGAGGCAGCTTAATGTTAAACGGATTACTCGGCTGGATGTCAGCCGATATGGCCATCGACCTTGGAACCGCAAACACGCTGGTTTATGTCAAGGGCCGCGGTATCGTCCTGAATGAGCCATCGGTTGTGGCGATCCTGCATAACAAGGGCAAGAAACAGGTTCTGGCCGTTGGCGACGAAGCGAAGATGATGCTGGGCCGAACTCCGGGCAATATCGAAGCCATTCGCCCCTTACGTGATGGTGTTATCGCTGATTTTGAGATTGCCGAGGAAATGATCCGGCATTTTATCCACAAAGTTCATAACCGGCGCAGCTTTGCCCGCCCGTTGATTATTATCTGCGTGCCGTCGGGTTCCACCGCTGTTGAGCGGAAAGCGATTAAGGAGGCGGCGGAAAATGCTGGTGCCCGTCAGGCGATCCTCATCGATGAGCCAATGGCCGCAGCAATCGGCGCAGGACTTCCCGTAACGGAGCCCACTGGCTCCATGGTCGTTGATATCGGCGGCGGCACGACAGAGGTTGCGGTTCTCTCGCTTGGCGGGATTGTTTATGCAAAAAGTATTCGCGTGGGCGGCGACAAGATGGATGAGGCGATTATCGCCTATATCCGTCGCAATCATAATCTGCTGGTCGGCGAAAGCTCGGCGGAGCGGATCAAAAAACTAATCGGCTCAGCCTGCGCGCCGGAAGATGGCGAAGGCGAGACCATGGAAATCCGTGGTCGCGACCTCATGAACGGCGTGCCAAAAGAACTGATTATCAGCCAGCGACAGATTGCCGAAAGCCTCGCGGAGCCTGTCGGGGCAATTATTGAGGCGGTGAAAGTCGCCCTTGAACATACGGCGCCGGAACTGGCAGCGGATATTGTCGACAAGGGCATTGTGCTCACCGGAGGCGGGGCGCTGCTCGGGAATTTCGATCATGTCCTGCGGCAGGCGACAGGCCTGCCGGTCTCCATCGCCGAGGAGCCGCTTTCCTGCGTCGCCATCGGCACAGGCCGCGCGCTGGAGGAGATCAAGACTTTGCGCCATGTTCTGAGTGGAGAAAACTGAGCGCCACAGTGAATATTGGTAAAACCGGGGTGTAACTAGATGGCTCCAAGGCAGAGCTCGGTATTTAAACTGACCTGGCCGCTGAAGACAATTCTTCAGCGTTCTGCCTTTCTTGCGCTTATTTCGCTGGCCATTGCACTTCTGTTCCTCGGCAAGGCGAATATTGGTGTTGTCGAGCGGATGCGGACAGCAACAACGGACATCGTCGCCCCGATCCTCGCCACCATATCCCAGCCCGTTGATGCCTTTCATCAGGCCGTTGGCCGGGTGCAGAAGCTGACCAGCCTGATTGAGGAAAACGAGCGACTGCGCGAGGAAAATGCAAGACTTCTCAAATGGCAGGCCGTCGGCCGCACACTGGAACAGGAGAACGAGAATTTCCGCCAACTCCTGAATGCCCTTTCCGATCCCCTTGTCTTGCCGATCACGGCGCGGGTGGTCGGCGATAATGGCGGGCCGTTCGTGCGCACGCTGCTGCTCAATGCAGGTCGCCGCGATGGTGTCCGGGTCGGGCAGGCGGTGGTCGCACCGCTCGGTCTCGTTGGCCGTATCGCCGAGGTGGGGGAACGCTCCGCCCGTGTCCTGCTGCTGACCGACCTTAACTCCCGCATTCCCGTGGTGATGGAGAAATCCCGTCACAAGGGTATCCTGCTGGGAGATAACTCCACATCCCCGATCCTTGATTTCCTGCCGACGACTGCAACCGTGTCGCCGGGGGACCGGATCGTGACCTCCGGCGATGGCGGAATGTTGCCTGCCGGACGACCCATTGGCATTGTCTCCTCGGTCACGGATCGGCGTATCCGGGTAAAGGCCTTTGCCGACTGGACCCGTCTGGAATATGTCAGCGTGCTGCGCTATGATCTGCCGGGAATGAGTAGCCCGGATGAAAACCCGGGTGATCTTGGCGAAAGCAGATTGGATGCAAAGTGAGCCCGACACTCGCCTATCAGTTTAACCGTTTCCTTCGAGGCAGCGTGCCGTTTGCCCTGACGGTGTTGCTGGCGATGATGAGTGTCGTGCCGATCGGGATCAGCGGCTATGCCAATGTTACTCCGGCCTTCGTGGCCATTTCCGTGTTTTACTGGAGCATTCACCGGCCCTATCTGATGAACGCACCGCTGTGCTTTCTGCTCGGCGTTATCTCCGATTGCCTGACGGGAACACCGCTTGGTCTGTCGTCGCTCCTGCTGCTGTTGACCCATGGCATTGCGCTCTCGCAGCGGCGGATTTTTATCGGGAAATCCTTCTTTCTCACCTGGTTCGGCTATCTGCTGATCGGCTTTATCATCGCGATTCTGAGCTGGGTCATCGCCTGTCTCTATTCGCTGGCCTATGTGCCGATTGCACCCATTCTCGCGCAATACGGCCTGTCGCTGCTGGTGTTTCCATTCTTTGCCTGGCTGTTCGGTCTGCTGCAGAACAACCTGTTGAGGCTGACCTGATGGCGAAGGACCAGCATAAGGAAAAAGGCAGGGTTTTCTCCCGCCGGGCGCTAATGATGGCAGGCGGGCAGGCCGTGTTGATGTCAGCGCTGGCCGGACGGCTCTATTACCTTCAGGTTATTCACTCGGATGAATATTCGATGATGGCCGACGAAAACCGGATGAATCTCCGGCTGCTCCCACCGCTTCGGGGACGGATCGTCGATCGTTTCGGCACCGAGATCGCCAGTAACCGCCACAACTACCGCGTTATCCTGATCCCTGAGCAGACGGCAAGTATTGAGGCAACGCTGGATGCGCTTGGACACTTTGTGCCGCCTGAATCGATTGATCGCGAACGGGTGCTGAAAGACGCGAAGCGCAAGCGCAGTTTCGTTCCCATTCCCGTCGTTGATAACCTGACATGGGACCAGTTCGCCCGCATCAATGTCAATGCACCGGACCTGCCGGGAATTCAGGTGGACGTCGGCTCGACCCGCGATTATCCCTATGCCAAGCTGTTCGCCCATATCGTCGGCTATGTCGGCGCCGTTTCGGAGAAGGACCTGCAGAATCAGGAATATGACCCGCTTTTGGAATTGCCTGAATTCCGCATTGGCAAGAGTGGGGTCGAAAAATATTACGATCGGACTTTGCGCGGCAAGGCGGGCCTCAGCCGGCTGGAGGCAAATGCCTATGGCCGCGTCATCCGCGAGCTCAACCGCGAGGAAGGCATCCCCGGCAACGATGCGGTGCTGACCATCGACAAGCAGCTTCAGGAATTCGCCGTCCGCCGCATGGGAGAGGAAAGCGCCGCCGCCGTCGTGATCGACATTCATTCGGGCGATATTCTCTCGATGGTGTCAGTGCCATCTTTCGATCCCAATAACTTCGCCAGCGGTATCAGCTCCGCCGACTGGAAGGAGCTGGTGGAAAACCCGAAGCGACCGCTCGGCAACAAGGCCATCGCCGGACAATATCCGCCCGGCTCGACCTTCAAGATGATTGTCGCCCTCGCGGCGCTGGAGGCGGGGGTGATCACATCCGGACATGAGGTGTTCTGTGGCGGCCATACGCAACTTGGCAAGCATCGCTTTCACTGCTGGAAACGGGGCGGGCATGGCAAGCTGAAACTGGAAGATGCGATTTCCCAATCCTGCGACATCTATTTTTATGACATCGCCCGCAAGGTCGGCGTCGACAAGATTGCCGAGATGGCCCACCGTTTCGGCCTTGGCGAAAAACTCGGCATCGACATACTGGGCGAGCGCGCGGGCCTGATCCCGACAAAAGCCTGGAAACAGGCGGTGCAGGGCGTTTCCTGGCAGCTTGGTGAAACCTATAACACAGGGATCGGGCAGGGCTATGTGCTGACGACGCCATTGCAGCTTGCTGTGATGACGGCGCGCCTCGCCAATGGCGGCAAGAAGGTGAACCCGCGGCTTGTTCGCTCGGTCACCGGCCAAACCCTGGAAGGCGCCGTTCTGCCCCCTGTGGACGACGAGGCGGCCAACCGGGATATCGGCGTCAGCCAGAGCGCCCTTAAAACCGTTCTGAGCGGAATGAACAAGGTAGTGAACGGCCCACGAGGCTCGGCCCGCGCCGCAAAAATTCAGGTAGAGGGCTGGGAAATGGCGGGTAAGACCGGCACCGCCCAGGTCCGCCGCATCTCGCGCAAGGAACGCATCGAGGGTGTGCGCAAATCGGACGAGAAACCGTGGGAGGAACGCGACCACGCGCTCTTCGTCGGTTTTGCGCCCTATGATGATCCGCGCTATGCCGTCTCGGTCATTGTCGAGCATGGCGGCAGCGGGTCCGGCGCCGCCGCGCCGATTGCCCGCGATTTATTACAGGAAACGCTACGTCTCGATCCGTTGCGCCGGCCCAGCTATGACATCGCCATCCGCCGTCCGGCAGGAGGGGGGGATGTATAGGGAGCTGGGGCAGAAAAATGTCACTATTCCGCTTACCCGCAAGATCTGGGATATCAACTGGGGCTTTGTGCTGCTGATTTGCGCGACCGCGTCGGTCGGCTTCCTGATGCTCTATTCCGCGGCTAATGGCAATCTGGAGCCCTGGGCGTCACGCCAGATGATGCGTTTCGGGGCAGGCCTGATCCTGATGTTCATGGTGGCGCTGGTCGATATCCGCATCTGGCTCAATCTCGCCTATCCTGCCTATTTCGTCGCGCTGGTGCTGCTCGGCGCGGTCGAGGTGATGGGCGATATCGGCATGGGTGCGCGGCGCTGGATCGACCTCGGGCCGTTCCAGCTGCAACCCTCCGAAGTGATGAAGATTGCCCTGATACTGGCCCTTGCGCGCTATTTCCATAATATCGGACTGGAGGATGTCCGGCGTATCCGCTGGCTGGTGCCGCCGCTTTTGATGGTGCTTGTACCGGCGGCACTGGTCCTGCGTCAGCCGGACCTCGGCACGGCGCTCATGCTGATTGCCGGGGCGGGGATTGTCTTCTTTGTCGCCGGTGTGCGGCTCTGGAAATTTGCGCTTGTCGTCGGCACGGCCATTCCGGCCGGGTTCTTCGCCTTTCAGTTCTTGCATGAATATCAGCAAAAGCGCGTGCTCACCTTCCTCAATCCGGAGAATGACCCTTTGGGTGCGGGCTATCACATCCTGCAATCGAAGATCGCGCTCGGTTCCGGCGGGGTGTTCGGCAAGGGATTGTTGCAGGGGACGCAAAGCCATCTCAATTACCTGCCCGAGATGCGAACCGACTTCATCTTCAGCATGCTGGCGGAGGAGTTTGGCATGGTCGGCGGGCTGTTGCTGTTCGCGCTCTATATCCTGCTGATCGCCTATGGCTACGCCATCGCCTACCGCTCCCGCAATCATTTTGGCAAGCTGCTGGCCATCGGCATGACAGGCATCTTCTTCCTCTATATCTTCATCAATGTTGCCATGGTCATGGGGATGGTGCCGGTGGTCGGCGTGCCGCTGCCGCTGATCTCCTATGGCGGAACGGCGATGCTGACCCTGATGATCGGCTTCGGCCTGATCATGAGTGTTTATATCCACCGCGATATCGATATCCCCGGCAAGCGCTAGCCCTTTTCACGTCTGAACACACTATCCGGACGTTCCCGGGTCTGCCGCATTGTGGCGAAATAGACCCGCAAGGGTGGAATGAATTCCGCCTTTTTCCTTATTTGCGCCTTTCTTAGACCACAAATCCGGCCGAGGCTGGCCTCGTAAACACAACATAATTTCGTTTTGCCGGCTTGCCGGGTAACTATTTTATCACAGGAGATTAGCATGCGTGTACGCAATCCATTCCTCGACCCCCGTTCGAATTCCCGTGATCGGGATGATCGTTCTTCCCGCAATGAAGACCGCCGTCGTGATCCCGCAAATGAGAATGACCGCCGTGATGATGAGCCGCGCGGCTCCCGGAATCGCGACCGTGATCGCGATCGGGACGACCGGCAACCGCGGGAGGATGACCTGCTCGATATCCCCGCACGTCCGGTTGATGGCACCGGCACGATTGAGGGCAATCCCGACTGGGGCGCCGCCGGTCAGACGCTGCTCCGGCTGGGAGAGGCGAATTATGCCGACGGCATTTCCGGGATGAATGACGATCTGCCGGGCGCCCGGGATGTCAGCAATGCCATCGCCGCGCAAACAGAAGATGAGCCAAATTCCTTCGGCGTCAGTGATCTGTTCTATGTCTGGGGCCAGTTTCTCGATCATGATATCGACCTGACCCTCTCCGGCGGCGATCCCGCGCCGATCGATATCCCGGAGGATGATGAATGGTTCAACCCCGATGCCGATATGGCCTTCACCCGCGCCGTCCCGGTGGAGGGAACGGGCGTCGACAGCCCGGCCCAGTATGCCAACGGCATCACGGCGTTTATTGACGGATCCATGGTCTATGGATCGGATGTGGAGACAGCGGCGGCGATCCGCACTGATGAGGGTAAGCTGCTCCTCGACGAAAGTGGTTTGGTCACCTTTGATGACGAGGGCAACATCCTCGCGGGGGATATCCGCGGCGCCGAGAATGCCGGACTCTATTCAATGCAGAGTTTGTTTGCACGCGAGCATAACCGTTGGGTCGATGAACTCTCGGACCGGAATCCCGACTGGACAGAGGATGAGCTGTTCGATGCGGCGCGCGTCCGGGTCGAAGCGGAAATCCAGGCGATTACCTATAATGAATATCTTCCCCTGCTGATCGGCGAGGACGCCATTCCTGCCTATGATGGGTATGATGCCAGCGTCAATCCCGGCATCACCGCCGAATTTTCCACGGCGGCCTATCGCTTTGGCCATAGTCTCGTCTCGGCGGCGACAGCACGGCTGGAGGAAAACGGGGACAGCATTGAAGCAGGTGTTTTGTCGCTCCGCGATGCCTTCTTCAACCCGGCCGCTGTGGCGGAAAACGGCGGAATAGAGCCGCTTTTGCGTGGCCTTGCTGATGGTGTCGCGCAGGAGCTTGACCCCGAGATCGTCGATGAGCTCCGCAACTTCCTGTTCAGCCAAAATGGGGATGTCGGACTTGATCTGGCGGCGCTCAATATACAGCGTGGCCGTGATCTGGGCTTGCCGACCTATAATGACTTGCGCGAAGCTGTCGGCCTTGAAAGAGCCTTGGATTTTTTCGACGTTACTTCCGATGCGGCCCTCGCCGAAGCTCTCGCCAGTGTCTATGATAGTGTGGATGATATCGATGCCTGGGTTGGCGGGTTGTCAGAGGACCCCTCCGGCGGCGGCATGCTGGGCGAGCTGTTCGCGACCATCGTCACCGACCAGTTTATCCGCCTTCGCGACGGCGATCCCTTTTGGAGCGAGAATTCCGACCTGCCTCAAAAGGAAATTGATGCGCTCCGGGATACGAGCCTCGCCGATATTATCGAGCGGAACAGCGATATCGACGCGATTCAGGACAATGTCATGCTCGCCCACGACCGCATTGGTGGGGACGAAAGCGAGAATTTCCTCGAAGGCGGAGAGGAGAGTGACCTGCTCCTTGGCTTTGATGGCGATGATACGCTTATCGGCGGCTCCGGCAATGACCAGCTTGAAGGCGGCAAGGGCGACGACCTCTTCGTGTTTGACAATCTCTTCGGGGAGGATTTGATCAAGGATTTCAACGACCGTCAGGATACCCTTGATCTCACACTGCTGGAATTCGCCTCGATCGACGATGTGACCGATGCGGCGACACAGGCAGGTAAGGATGTGGTGATCGATTTCGGCGCCGACGGTATCCTCACGCTGGAGGATATGCGCCTTCGCGATATCGACTCAGATAACGTCCTGATCTGATCTAGCGGATGGGTTCGCGGCTGTCCATGAGAAGGAAAATATCCTGTTCGTCGAAGCCGCGGACCTGCTGCTTGCCCCGATATTCGAAACGGAAAGAATCCCTCAGCACGTCATAGATCGGGGCATTCGTCGTGATCTCCATCGCTTCCGAGAGGTCCTGCAGACGCGAGGCGAGGTTCACGGCAGGCCCGAAAATGTCATAGACATATTTCTGGATGCCGACGACGGAGCCGACCACAGGACCGCTGATAATCCCGATACGACAGCGCCACTGGTTCGGATGTCCCTCATTCCGCCGCTCCAGATAACGGATGAAGCGGATCGCGGCATTGGCGACGGCGCGGGCATGGTCCGGGGTGGGGTCGGGCAGGCCGGCAACCGTGATATAGGCATCGCCCATGGTCTTGATCCGCTCGCAGCCATATTGCTCTCCGATGCGGTCGAAGGCGCTGTAGATGTCATTCAGCTCGCTCACCGTCACCGCCGGATCGGCGGAGGCCGCCATCTGGGTAAATCCGACGAAATCGAGCATCAGGACGGAAACAGGATCATAGAGCTTCGGAATAACCACGCCGAAGGTCTTGAACTCCTCATAGACCGAGCGAGGCATCATGTTGAGCAGGAGTTTCTCCACCTGCTCCTTCTCGCGGTTGATCTCACGGGTATTGCGCTCGACCATCTGGGAGTAGCTGTCGATCATCGATTCCAGCTCGCGGATACGGGAAATATTCTGGCAGACCAGGATGATCATGCCGCCGGCATTTTCCTCCGACAGGGTGAAATCCGCGGCATATATCCGTTCGCGCCGTCGGGCCTTTCGCCGGATCTCAACGGTGAAACGCCCGTTCTCCTGCAATTGCGACATGAGGTCATTTATGTCGAGGTCAGGAAACAGGGCATCAAGATGGGTCTGTTGTGCCTCCTCATTGAACCATTCCTGGAAGGTCTCATTACGAAAAATAAAACGTTGATCTTCCACCACGAGGACCGCAACGCCAACACCTATTGCGCGTAGAAGCTGCTCATTGATGGCCTCAATTGACATTGTGGCTGACAATGACCGATCTCCTCTGCTCAAGAGCCTCATTCACGAGAGCCAGATCTCCGGCACTGAAGCCGTGTCTTTTAAGGGTTGCACCCAGGGTTTCCAGGACTTCGTCGAAATGCTTGTTATTGAGTTCCAGCCGTTCATGTAACCTTTTCAACTGCTCATCCGTATAGGATGCCGGCCCGCCCAGAAGGGACGCAATGAATTTCGTCTGGTGATCGATCAACCGGGGCATGTCGACATCGTCGAAGAACGGGCCAACCTCATCGCTGTCGAGCAGGACATCGTAGAAATCGAGAACAATTTTACTGACGGCGGAGAAGCCGCCATATTTTTCAAAAAGGGTTTGCTTGGCCATTTTCGAGTTCCCGTGGTGGTCGGCATTTGAGTTGAGGCACAAGTCGTTGAAGACGTTATGATAAAGGCGGGAAAAACCGTTGTCGAGTGTTTAGTGCCTGTCTCACCTCTTGTCGGGCGGGAATTCCTGTGGTAAACAATCGCTCCCGGCGCGGAGCGATGTGGTTTTCAGGCTCCGGGAACACCAATCGAAGGGCCGTCTGCCGTTCGAAAAACCGCGATAATGAATGCTTATTGTGGGCGCTTAGCTCAGTTGGTAGAGCAGCTGACTCTTAATCAGCGGGTCGTGGGTTCGAATCCCCCAGCGCCCACCAAATTTTTCAATGGCTTGCCGTTTTTCCGGTGAGCCATTTGGATTTTGCGGGTATTCATTCCGGGCGATTTTAAAATAGTATCCTGTTACCCGAAGTATCAACAGTCGGTGGCCTGAAAGGATTATCGCTAGGGTGCGAGGCAGTCCCGCAATTTGGAAACCACAAAGGTTTCGGCCTCGTCATGGTTGGTGGTCGAGATCAGTTCAATCTCGAAATCGCTGGCCTTCGCCTTGGCATGTGCCATTGAAACAAGGATACTGTAGGCCTCGTCATTGGTAATGACGGCGCCGCGCACATAGGTTATCCCGCCGTTGATCAGCATATCATTGAGGAAATTCATATCCGCCGAGGTGAGCTCAATCTCATGGCCGCCGCGATTGTCGAGGATGTAGAACATCCGGCCGGAGCTGTTGGTTTTCAGGATATGCTCAAACACGGGAGCACGCTCTCGCCGTCCGACTGGGCCGGTTGACCGGATAAGGTGAAGCTGCTCACCACCATAGTCATAAGATGTCAGGAAGCAGTTTTTGAACTTTTTTTCAGACGTGGTCTGATATTCCCTGTCCATCCCCGCCGTTCCACTCCGTTGATATTTCATATTATTATAATATAAACTAATTTCTTTTAACAGCAAAGCTTTGGCTGAGTATGGGATAATCCGCGGGGTCGATATTTCACTCCGGCTATGCAACAATCCTCTGTGAAATCCAGAAACATCGGGAGCACGACAATGGCATTGACTCCAGAACAGGAACAAACTTGCGCGGATAACCAGACAAATTTTTCCAACCTGAAAGCGGTTATTCTCAACTGTACACTCAAGAAAGACGGCAGCCAGTCCCATACCCGGAAACTGCTGGGCGTGGCGGAGGAAATCATGGCGCGAAACGGCGTCATGGTGGACCATGTCCATGTGCTTTCCCATCAGATTGCCTATGGCGTCTATCCGGATATGACCGAGCATGGATGGGACCGGGACGACTGGCCGAAATTATGGGAGAAGGTGGCGGCGGCGGATATCCTGATCCTCGGCACACCGATCTGGCTTGGGGAGGAAAGCTCGGTCTGCCGGGTGATTATCGAGCGGCTCTACGCGATGAGCGGGGAGCTTAATGACAAGGGGCAGAGCCTTTATTACGGCAAGACCGGCGGCGCCGTCATCACCGGCAATGAGGACGGTATCAAGCATTGTGCGATGACCATGCTCTATGCGCTGCAGCATCTGGGCTATGTCGTCCCGCCGCAGGCCGATTGCGGCTGGATCGGGGAGGCCGGGCCGGGCCCGTCCTATGGCGATGAGAATGAGGATGGCGAACCCCACGGTTACAATAATGATTTCACCCAGCGAAATCTGACAATTATGACATGGAACCTGATGCATATGGCGCGTATGCTGAAAGACGCGGGTGGTCTGCCCAATCACGGAAATGACCGCAATGCGTGGAAGGCGGGGTGCCGGTTCGATTATGAAAACCCGGAGCATCGTGCCTGATTTTTTGAAACCCGAGGGGACTATCACGATGGGTATGCCAGAATGAATTTCAGATTTCTTCGACATCCGTTCGTGATGCTGCAGACCGTACCGGCGGGGATTGCGCTCTCCATTGGCGCCCTGTCGCTTATCATCGGCTATGGGGAAACCTATCTCGGCACGGACAGCCTCAATCCCTATCTGCAGATGCTCGCGCCCGAGACGGCGCGGATAATCCTGTCGGTGATTGCGGGCGGGGCGATGTCCGCGCTGACGCTGACATACTCCATCGTCCTTGTTGTTTTTGCATTGGCAGCGGGAAACCTCGCGCCGCGCATGCTCAAGCGGTTTACCTCCGATATTGTCAATCAGGTGACGGCCGGCATTTTCGGCGGTACCTTTCTCTATGCCATTCTGGCCATAACCTTTATTAATCAGGATTTCGTTCCCAATCTCACGATCCTCGGGGCAGAAGTACTGGCCACGCTCTGCGTGATGCAGCTTATCTATTTTGTCCGAAATGTTGCGCAAAGTGTTGCAATTGATGATGAAATTGCTGGCATAACGACGAATTTAAAGACAGCTCTCGACGCCCGGAACAAGAGCCGGGGCGAGGAAGAGAGGAAAGAGCGGAAGAAGGCCGTGGAGAAAGTCGATGACTTCGTGTTCGACATCATCGCCGGCAAGCCGGGCTATCTCGGTTCCCTCAATGAGGACAAGCTGACGGAGATCGCAACGAAGGCCGAGGTGACGATTGAAATCCAGAAGCCGCGTGGCGCCTATACCCTCGGTGAAGAAGTCATGATCAAGGCGACGAAGGAGCTGGACGAGGAGACTGTGGATTCCATCCAGAAGCAGATCTCCATCCAGCCTTCCCGCTCCGAGGACAGCCCGATCGAGTTCTCGGTTAATTTGCTGCTGGAGATTGCGCTCCGCGCCTTGTCGCCGGGCGTGAACGATTCCTTCACGGCGATTGCGACGGTGGACAGCCTGTCGAACGCCCTGTCGCAGGCGGAGACGCAGGAAGCGGCCACGGCCTCTATCCATAAGGATGAGGAGGGCTATATCCGCCTGATGGTGCCGCAACTTTCCATCGGTAACCTGATCAACCAGGCCTTCCATCCGCTGCGCCAGGCGTCGGGGAACAATATCCTGATGGCGATCTGTATCGCCCGTGCCTATGCGCGCCTCTGTGCGACCTGTGGGAAAGAGGTGCAGGGAATCCTGAAGGACCATGCGCTCCTGTTGATACGGGAGGTCGAGAAGGCCGGACATCTGCCTGAAGATATCGAGAGCGTGATCGAGGTATTGCCACCGACCTTCCGCAAGGCCATCCGGGACCGTAAGAAAAAGGACGGAAAGGATGAATGACAGCGAACCCCTTGCCACAGGCGTAACCCTCGCGCGGGAGACGATGGCGAGCTGGACCGAAGCCTTCTATGCCCTGATCCCCAACCTGGTCGTCGGCCTTCTCGCCATGATTCTGTTCACCCTGCTGGCCCATGCGGTGAAGCGGCTGGTGGCGGCCTATTTCCGGCGCATGGACCGCGGCGACCTCGGGCTGATCCTCTCCAGTTTCAGCTTCTGGGGCGTGATCGTTTTCGGCCTGCTGTTGTCAACGACCATCGTATTCCCCTCGGTCAAGCCTGCCGATATGCTGGCGAGTCTCGGGATCGGCTCGCTCGCCATTGGTTTCGCCTTCAAGGATATATTGCAGAACTGGCTGGCGGGGCTTCTGATCCTGCTGCGCATGCCGTTCCGGCGCGGCGACCAGATACGGGTTGGCGAGGCGGAGGGGGCGGTTCTCCGGGTTGAGCCGCGGGCGACGATTATCCGCACCTATGATGGCCGCGATATCGTCATTCCCAATACGACGATCTATACCGGCACAGTCATTGTCAATACCTCGCAGAAGGAGCGCCGGATCGAAATCGACCTGACCGTCGGCTATGTCTATGACATCGGCAAGATGACCGCCATCATCGAGAATTCCCTGAAACAGGTGGAGGAAATCCTGACTGACCCGCCGCCGCAGATCCTCTGCTGGGAACTGGGCTCGACTTCCCTCGGGATGAAAGTCCGCTGGTGGATCAATTCCGAACGCTCCGCCGAGGTGGTAACCCGCTCCCGCGCGGTCCGCGCCATCAAGGAGGCGTTCGAGGCCAATGATATCGATCCGACCGATCCGCAGCTGATCTACTATCAGAGCACCGACGGAACACCGGTTGCGGAGGGCAGCCCATCCGCCTCAACTACCGCACCGGAAACAGAAGAGATTGTGGCGGGTCCGCCGCCGCCAAAGCTGACCATCAGCGAGGATGACCCGGAGGCGGAAAAGCCCGAAGATGCGTCGAAGGCCGGGACTTTGCTGGTTGATAAATAGAGGGAAAAGTCCCATAGAAGGACGATGAAATTAAAACCACAATAAAGGCTTGAGGCGACTTCCATGAAAATTCTGATCGTAGGGGCTGGCGGTGTCGGCGGGTATTTCGGCGTAAAACTGATGGCGGCAGGGGCCGACATCACCTTCCTGCTGCGCGATAAACGCCGGGCACTGATCGAGGAGAACGGCCTCACCATCGAGACGCCAGAGGGCAGTATCACGGTACAGCCGAGAACCGTTGACGCCGATCAGCTGACCCCCGAATATGACCTGATCATCCTCGCGCCCAAAGCTTATGACCTCGCGGATTCGCTGGCCTCCCTCAAGAAGGCGAGCGCAAAGGGCGTCTTCCTGCCGTTCCTCAACGGTTTCGATCATATTCAGACGCTGGACGAGACATTCGGCCGGGACCGGGTGATGGGCGGCGTGGCGCAGATCGCCGCGACGATTACGGAGACCGGCGCGGTTAAGCGCATGGGCGACGTGGCGGGGCTGATCTCGGGCGCGCGCAGCCCAGCCCATGAGGACATCGCCCAAGAATTCGCCGGCTATTGCGAGAAGGCCGACTTCAACTTCACCGACGCGGCGGATATCGAGCAGGCGCTCTGGGATAAATGGGTGATGCTGGCGACCCTTGCGGGCATGACGACGCTCTGCCTTGGCTCGATCGGCGAGATTGTTGCGACGCCTTACGGCGCCGAAATGTCCCGCCGCATGCATGGCGAGGCCTGCGCCATCGCCGCCGCCAACAACCATGCCATCGCGGAGAAAGTGCAGTCAGGTCAAAGCGCCATGCTGACGAAGGAAGGCTCGATCTTCACCGCCTCGATGATGCGCGACCTGACCGGCGGCCTCAAGACCGAGCATGACCATATCCTCGGCGCGTTGATCGCGAAGGGCGCCGCCGCAAACATCGACTGCCCCCTCCTCAAAATCGCCTACACCCATATGGCCGTGGCAGCAGGGCAGGGGTGAGCGGTTAGCTCTAAAATAGGATAGCTTAGTGTGAAAATAGTTAGCTATTAAGACTGGCTTAAATATTCGTCAAATGCAATAAATTGGTGCAAATTTGGTTTTTCGGATAAAGTAATTGGATTGGATATTCTATCAGTGAGATATTGTTGAAAAGCTCAAGCTATGGATTGCTTAATTAGTTTCTTTGAAAAAGTTGAAACTTTAGAACCTAGTACTATCGGGTTATATTTAAATGGCGGCAGGTTTGTTAGTAAGTGTTGGCATCGTATCATGGCAAGTCAGCAAACAGTTTAAAAACAATAGAAAGCTTCAAGAAGAAAGAATTCGCTCAGATTTGAGGCTTAAAATTTATAATGAAATTGATGATACAGCTCAGAAGTTATCTGAAGCAGAAATAATAGCATCTAATTTTGTTCGAACTCTTGTAGAAAATTTAAAGCATTGTCTGAATAATCAAACTCTTGATTATAGGTTATGGTTGGTAGGAAAAGATCCTAATAAATTTAATCAACTAAATTTTGAAGTTGGTGAAGCCCATGGCGCATTATTGGGGGTCTTAGAGCGATATGAAGTTGCATTTCCAGATTTGCAAATATTTAGAACTGCATTTAACTACGCACACGATGAACAGCTAAAAAGCTTTCTTAGCCTTTATCCAGAATTACTAAAGGTATTACCTCTGGTCGTCCTTAAAGAATTTAATGATGGTACAGACGAGAAACATATATATCAAAAACTACCAAATGAAGAGTTGCTAAACACAATTTCCGAACTCGGTAAAAAATATATAGAAGCTAACTCAATGATTTCAGACTTCATTTACGATTTGAGAGTCGAAAGTCAAAATGCTTTATTGGGTGAGTTGTTTTCAAATAAAGTAAAACGCAGGAAACCGCTTGATCCTTCAAATATTGTTATCAAAACTGAAAAATCTGATATTGAAAGGCTCGATAACTTTTTTCATAAAGAGACAGATTGGGGGCGTCGAATCTCTAAAATAGAGGAAGAAGTCTCATCAAGTTTTAAAAAAATAGATAATTAGCCGTTTCAGTAAAACAACAAAAAAAGGGACCGGTCTCCCGGTCCCTTTTGCTTGCTGCCGTATATCGCCTAGTACATCGCGACCGGGTTGATGATCATCTGCACCGTGCCGCGGACGCGGGCCTGGCCGAGGACGAACATGAACTCCGTCACCCCGTCGCGCACCAGCGGACCGGTGTTCATGGTCTCGAGGATATAAATCCCGTTCTTTTTCAGCAATGTGACATGGCCGTAGAAGGGGCGCCCCTCTTTTTCCGGTGGGACCACGTCAAGGCCCCAGGTATCCGAGCCGACGGCCATCACATTCTGCGCAGCGAGCCATTCCGCCGCATCCTCCGATGTGCCGGGCTCGCCGCTCGCCCAGGCCACGGGATCGCTTTCCAGCTTTGCATCCGTCCAGCCGGTATAGAAGAGGACGATGTCGCCCTCGCGGATTTCAATGCCCTGGTTCTTCGCCGCTTCCTGAATGTCGGCGGCGGTGAAGAACTGCCCGGCCTCCAGGCTTTCAACACCGAAATGCTTGGTCATGTCGATGACGATACCCCGGCCGACCAGTGGCGGGATGTTATGGGTGCCGAGCTTCGTCAGGCCGGTAATCTGCGAGATTTCCTTCTCGTCGAGGCAGTTGTAATAGAGGCCGTTCTCACCGAGATGGCCGAGCCCGTCGATCTGCGAACCGATGCCGAGCCAGAGCTGCATCAGGTCATCGTTATAGTTGCCGTCAAAGGCGAAGAGCTTCTGCCCGCCCTGCTGGTTCGGCTGCACCACCTGCAGGCTGAGGCCGCGCGGCGGGAAGGCGGGGGTCGTGGAATCGATCACGATGCCGAGCGGGACGCTCTTGCCCTGCTTGACCAGCTTCGTGGCGGCGAGCGTGCGTTCCGGCGAGACAAGGTTGGCGGAGCCGATTTCATCATCCGCCCCCCATTTTGACGGTGTGCATTCCTGCGCCAGTGCCGTGCCCGCAAGAAATGTCATTCCCACCGCGGTTGCGGTGAGGGTTTTCCAGATTGTCATGATGTATCCTCCCAGATATTATTTTTATAAGTCAGGAAAGACTATTATTTAAAATGCTAATATGCAAGAGGGTAGCGGTTCTGATGAAATCGCCTGTTGCATCACGCCCTGAACATCGTATTCTTGAATAATAATAAACAAAAATCGGCAAAGCCGAAGGGGGTGGATATGAGCGATACATGGGAAATCTATGCGCTACGTTATGCGGGGATGAAAAACCGGACGCGTCGGGAATCCTTTTTGTTCGCCGATGATCACGCCGCGCCATATCCCATCGATTACTACGTCTGGGTGCTGAAGAACGGAGAGAAAACCATTCTTGTGGATACCGGCTTCGATGCGGAGGAGGGGAAGCTTCGTAACCGGCCGCTCCTGCAGACGCCAGTGGAGATGCTCGCCGATTTCGGCCTCCCTGCGGAGACCATCGACACTGTTATCGTCACCCATATGCATTATGACCATGCGGGTTCTCTCCATGAATTCCGTAGCTCAAAGCTCTATGTGCAACCGGCTGAGCTGGAATATGTCACGGGCCCCTGTATGTGTCACGACGTGCTGCGTCATCCCTATTCCGGGGAGCATGTGGTGGAGATGGTCCGCTCCCTCTATCAGGGGAATGTGGTCTTCTGCGAAGGATCGAGGGAGATTGCGCCGGGGGTCGAGGTGCATCTGATCGGCGGCCATACGCGCGGACAGCAATGCGTCCGGGTGCGGACCCGGCGCGGCTGGGTGGTGCTCGCCTCGGACAGCAGTCATTTCTATGAGAATTACCGTACCGGCAAACCGTTCCCCATTGTCGTGGATATGGAGGCGACCTTGCGCGGCTATGACAGGCTCAGGGCACTCGCCGACAGCGACGATCATATCATTCCGGGGCATGATCCTTTGACCCGCGCCTGGTACCCGATCATCGACGGCGGATCGGAGAATATCGTTCAGCTCCACGCCGATCCAAAGCTGTGAAGTTCAGGAGACGCAATTCGCGCTAGGTCGGCGGGGAGACATTTGCTAAAGTCCCTGCAAATGGAAAAAACAATAATAAAACAACCCTTTCCGCGCTGGGCGCTTATCTCGCTCAGCACCGCCTATTTCATGGTCGGGACGTCCAGCCTGTCGGTTATTGCATTGACCTGGCAGATATCGGACGGTCTTGAGGTGCCGCCGTCGGATATCGCCTTTCTGGTTACCGTCTTTGCGCTTGCCTTCGCCATTGCCGCACCGCTCACCCAGGTGTTTTTCAGCGGTTTCGCCCGCATAAAGATCCTCTGCACGGGACTTGGTCTGTTGGCGCTTGCGCTGATCCTCGGCGCGGCGTCGACCAGCTACGAGATGCTGTTCATCTCGCGCGGGCTGATGGGGTTGAGCGCGGCGGCGATCAGTCCCATGTGTTCGGCCATTGGCGCCGGTATGGTGCCGCCGGAGCAACAGGGCAGGGCAATGGGCATTGTCTTTGCTGGACTGACCTTCGCCTCGGTCTTGGGCACGCCGATTTCGGCCTATCTCGGCACCCTGATGAGCTGGCGTCTGGTGTTCCTTGTGATGGCGCTGGTGGCGCTCGGTTCGATGGCCTCAATCCTCTATCTCGTGAAGGACCGGCAGGCTGGCGCGCAAATCTCCTTCGCCCATATGTTCGAGGCGCTGACCCGCGTTCGCTCCTCCTTCGCGGTGCTCACCACCTTTTTGCAGATGACGGCGATTTTCTGCACCTACGCCCTGATTGCCCCCTATATGTCCCAGAAATTCGGCCTCGCCGAAAACCTGATTGCATTGGTGCTGCTGGCCTATGGCGTCAACGGGGTGCTCGGCAATGTGTTCGCGGGGCGCTTGAGCGACCGCTTCGGCCCGGATCGGGTTATTTTCGTGACCCTCATCGGGCTCGGTGCGGGCTTCCTGATGATCTGGGCGATCGGGCCGAATTTATGGCTCGCCTTTGCGGCCATCGTCATCTGGTCGGCTTTCGGCATGATGTTCCACTCGCCGCAGCAGCAGCGCATCGCCAATATCGACCCCGAACGGCGCAGCTTGCTGCTGGCGCTCAATGCGGCGGCGCTGTATCTTGGCATTTCCGTCGGCTCTTGGATTTCGAATTTTGTGTCGGTGCGCTGGGGCTATGATGTCCTGCCGCTGGTCTCGCTGGCCGTATTGGCGGGCTGCGCGCTGATATTCTGCCTGTCCGTCCTCGCGATGCGGCGGGGCAATCATTCTTCCCGAGGAGGCATGCAATGACGATGAATCCAAGCGCCGTGCGCGACGCATTTTTGCGTCAAGATGAGGCCTGCGAGAAGCTCGGCTCCCCCTTTACCGCCCGAATTTGCCGCCTCGCGGGGCAGCGCCTGCATCCCGGCTGGGCCGTGGCCGATGCCATTCTGGGATGGCAGGGGGATGCCTCGGCGCTCGGCGATTCCGTGCCGCTTCGGCTCTGCGGCGCGTTGCATGCGTTGGTTATGACGGGACGTAGCTCTTCGCTCGCCGCGCTCTATCCGCCGCACCATGAGGGCATTTCCGATGATGAGCTCTGGGTTGCGGTTGCCACGGCGCTTACCGAGCATAAGGCCTTTATTCTTGATCGCCTGACAGGGCCGCCGCAGACGAACGAGGTGCGCCGCGTCGGCGCGACCCTGCCGATGTTTCTGGAAGTCACGCGCCAGACCGGCCTGCCGCTGGTCCTCTCGGAAGTCGGGGCGAGCGCCGGTCTCAACCTGCATCCGGATCATTACCATGTCGATCTTGGCGGGATGAGTCGGGGGCCGGAAAACTCGAAAGTTCGGATCTCGCCGAAATGGCCGGGACGGGCGGCGCCGGATGTGCCGCTGGAGATAAAGGGGCGGGCGGGCTGCGACCTCTTACCGATCGATCCCGGTAATCCCGCCGATCGCGACCGGATGCTGTCCTTTATCTGGGCGGATCAGGCCGACCGGTTGAGCCGGACCCGTGCTGCGCTCGATATCGCCGCCGCAAGCGATGTCCGTGTGGAAAAAGCCGATGCCATTGACTGGCTGGCCCGGCGCACAGCCGAGCCGATGGAGGGATGCGCCCATGTCATCTACAGTACCATCGCCTGGCAATATATCCCCGAAAGAGCCCGCGCAAAGGGGGAAGAGATTATCCGCGCCGCCGGGGCCCGCGCCACCAGCAATGCACCGCTCGCCTGGGCACGGATGGAGATTGACGGCAAGACGCCGGGCACCGGCCTCACCCTCATCCTCTGGCCGTCAGGGGAGGAGCGTCTGGTCGGCCGCGCCGATTTCCACGGGCGCTGGATCGACTGGCATGGCTGGCCGGAATAGACTTTCGGTTCAGTCTCTTAGGCCATTTTCTCCATCCACGGGCGGAGATCCATCTCATGGGTCCAGGCGCTTTTGTTCTGGCTGTGCAGATGCCAGTAATTCTCGGCGATATCGTCAGGCTGCAAAATACCATCCATGGCTTTGAGGGCATAGCGTTCGGGGAAGCGTTCCCTGACAAAGGCGGTGTCGATTGCGCCGTCAATGATGACATGGGCGACATGGATGCCTTGCGGCCCCAGCTCCCGCGCGAGGCTCTGGGCGAGGGCGCGAAGGCCGTGCTTGGCTCCGGCAAAGGCGGAATAGCCTGCGCCGCCGCGCAATGAGGCGGTCGCCCCGGTAAACAGGATCGTGCCTTTTCCGCGCGGCAGCATGGCTTTCGCTGCCTCCCGCCCGGCAAGGAACCCGGCGAAGCAGCTCATCTCCCAGACCTTGCGATAGACGCGGCTCGTCATCTCCGTAATCGGGAAATTGACATTGCCGCCGATATTGAAAACCACGACACCAAGCGGAGCGACCTCTTTCTCGATCTTCGCGAACAGTTCGATCATCTCGTCTTCATTGCGGGCATCCGCACCGAAGGCATGAGCGCTGCCGCCGTCCTTCCTGATGTCCTCGGCGAGGGCGTTGAGATCGTCGAGATGCCGTTCCCGCCGGACGATGCAGGTCTCGAAACCTTCTTTTGCAAAGCGTCGGGCGATGGCGCCGCCGGTGGCATCTCCCGCACCGATGACAAGACAGGATTGTTTGCTCATTCTGTTATCCTTTTCCAACAATTCTGCGCATCAAAAAGGCTAGGCCTGCAACCGGACAAAGTCAAATGGCATGGGCGACAAAAAAGAAACATAATCCTGTGTAGAAATGATCTGGTCGCTTCTGTTAGTAATGAGGTGACAAGGGGGAGTACAAATGGCGCGTATCTGGCCGTTTACATTGCGACACGTTACCGGGCGCTCAGACGCCGATCAGCGCATCGAAGGCGGCATGATCGACCGGAAGAGCCCGCTTGAGTTCCGCTTCAACAGAGAAGCACTCCTCGGTTTTGCCGGGGATACGCTGGCCTCCGCGCTGCTGGCGAACGGCCATCTGACGCTCGGGCGCAGTGCAAGATACCGCCGTCCGCGCGGCCTCGACGCTATCGTCCTGATCGAGCGCGGCGGCAAGGTTGAACAGGTGCGGGCGAGTGAGCAGGAACTGTACGACGGGCTGGTGGCGCGGCAGTCCTTCTCGTTTTTGCCGTGGGTCAAGGCTCCGGAGGATAGTCCCGGCGAGGTCGAGCATGTTCATGATCATACGGATGTCCTGATTGTCGGCAGCGGCCCGAAAGGCCTGCGCCGCGCCGTTCTGGCGGCGGAAGGCGGGGCGGACGTCATTCTGGTGGAGCGTGATTTCGAGTTCGGCGGTCGCCTGCTGCATGAGGCAGGGAATTATTCGGGCCTGGATGCGCCCGATTGGCGCGCGCAAATGATCACGCATCTGAAGGCGCAACCGAATGTTAGCCTCTACTCCCGCACGACGGCGATTGCCGAGGACGGCAAGACATCGGTCTTACTGGAAGAGCGGGTGCAGGATCATCTGCCGGACACCGATCCGATGTTTCCCACGCGTCGCTTGCGACATGTCAGCGCCGAAAAGCTGGAGCTGGCGACCGGCAGGGAAGAATTCGGATTTGTTTTCCAGAATAATGATTTGCCCGGCATATTTGATGTAAAAACGGCGCTCTCGCTGGTGCGGCGCTACGCTGTGCTGCCGGGGAAGCGGATCGTGCTTTATGGCAATGACGATGCGATCTATAACCTCGTTCCCGCGCTCCAGGAAGCAGGCGTACCGCTTGCGGCCATTGTCGATCCGCGGGAGCTGGTGCCCGCGCACTGTCACCAGTTCGCCCGACAGGCCGGTATTCCGCTCTATCCCGGCCATTGCATTGTCGCGGCGCGCGGGTTCCGCCGTCTTCGCCGTCTCATTTTGCGGAAAACCGGCAATGATCCGCTGCAGCGGGATATCCATCTCGACTGTGACGCTTTGATTCAGTCCGCCGCAATCACGGAGGAGCAGCTGCCGATGCCCGCAAAGGGCCGGGGGAAATGCTTTGCCGACCCGGAGACGGAAATCCTCTGGTCGCCGGATAGCCCGACCTACAGCCTGTTGGGGCGTCCGTATCCGCTGGACGGCGAGGTCATCGTTCCTGCGGAAAAGCTGCCCGCGCGCCGCGTCGGACCGTTGCAGAGCGCAATTGAGCGGGCCGGGGCGGTTTTCACGATGCAGGGCGATTGGTATCTCGCCAAGGCTTATCCGGCGGCGGACGAGGAAGAGATGGACGCAACGCGGCGCGAAGCCCTTGCCGTGCGCACCGGCGCCGGTCTTTGCGATATCAGCTGCCTTGGCAAGGTTGATGTTCAGGGCCCCGATGCGGCGGCCTTCCTCGGCCGACTGTTCGACGATGGCTGGGCGAAACTGTCCGTGGGCAGGCTCCGTCACGGGATCCTCTGCCGGGAAGATGGCCGGGCACTCGCGGGCGTGATCGGCTGGCGGCTTGCACCGCATCACTATTGCCTTACCACGGCGGCAAGTCCCTTCGCTGCCGCTCTATCGAAGCTGTTGGAGATGAAGCTGGACAATGAGAAACTGTCGGTGACCGACATCACCGATAGCTGGGGCGCCCTCGCGCTGGAGGGACCTGCCGCCCCGGCGATCCTCGCGGAGTGCTTCCCGGCGCTGGCAAAGGAAAATTCGCTTCCGGCCATGGGTTTTGTGGCGTTCGAGCAGGACGAGCTTCCCCTCCGGATCGCGCGGCTCTCCCTCTCCGGCGGGGCAGGATATGAGATCATGACCCCGGCGGGCTATGCGGACATTCTCTGGAATTTACTGCGCGAAAAAGGGAAGTCACATGACTTGACCCCGGTGGGCACGGCGGCGCGGGATATTCTTCGGATCGAAGCCGGGCACATCGGACCGGCGGAGATCCGCGCGGGGGCGACGGCGGCGGGGCTCGGCCTGACCGCCACACCGGGAAGGGATCGCAAGACTGATCCGCAACTCGTTGGTCTGAAACCGGTTTCCGGAACGGAGGAGGGAAAGGAGGCCGTGGAACTCAGGGCTGGAATGAGGCTCTATGAGGGCGATGGCACCCCGCCACGCGGGCCCGGTATCGGGATCGTGACGTCCGCCGGCCACAGCCCGACACTCGGCCATGACATTGCGCTTGCCCTGTTGACCGAGGGACGGGCACGAGTGGGTACCCTGATCCGCGCGGCTGGTGATGACGGCAAGCCGGTGATCGATGTGAAAGTCAGGGCCCCCCGGCATCTGAACTTCAGGAAGGAGGATTCCCGTGCTTGAACGCAATTCCGCCCTGAAGGGTCAGCGCATCCACGGACGATTTGGTAAAGCGACTGAGCAACCGGGCGTAACTATTGAGGAAATAAGGGAGTTTTCTTATCTCGACATCTCGCTTTGGGAGATGAACAAAGCGAGCCTGCGCTCAAAGCTGGCGGAACTTCTGGGTATTCAGGATCTGCCTGCGCGGCAAGGCTCAATCGCGCTTTCGGGTGGACGTCTGTTCAGCCTTGAGGCCGGTCATCTCGGCTATCTCGGAGAAGCAGGCCCGGCAGATATCCTCGCCGCCGCCATCGCGCCGGAGGAAGGCAGCGTGGTGTCGCTCGGTCATGGCTATTGCTGCCTGCGCCTCGGCGGACCGATGGTCATCAATCTGCTGCGCCGGGGCATCCGGCAGGACCTGCGGGACAAGGCCTTTCCCGTCCATCATGTGGTCCGGGCGGATATCGGCGGGATCGATCTCCTCCTGCTCCGACGCGACGGCGGCCATTTTGACTTGCTTGTTCCGCGCAGCCATGCACCGGAACTCTGGCGCTGGCTGACCCGGCGGGCGGCGCAGTTCGGCTATCAGGTGCTATAACCCGGTGAGGGCCTCCTGGATGAGGCGGAGACGCTCCTCCGCCGCGTCCTGTTTGTAGGGCACCGCGTCGCCCTGGCCCCAGACCGGTGCGGGCCAGGCGGCATCATCAGGCTGGCCGGGCAATCACATGGACATGCAGCTGCGGCACCATATTGCCGAGCGCGGCAACATTCATCTTGTGAGCCCCGAAAAGCGTCGCCATTCGTTTGCTGGCCTCGCGTATTTCGCCGCTCAGGAGCGCATAGTCATCATCGTTCAGGTCATGCATCTCGACAAGATCCGGCCGCTCCGGCACCAGAATGATCCAGGGATAGCGCGCATCATTCATCAGCAGGACGCGCGAGAGCGGCAGCGAACAGACGTTGAGCGTATCGCTGGCAAGCCGGGGGTGAAGGTCGAACATATTTCTCCTCAGGTTTCGGGCGGGACATTTTCGGATCAGGGTAGGAGCTTTGGCGGCAAAGGCCAACGGAATTCTGCGTCTTTCCTGTCCGCCGCGCGGGTTTCGCATTCTTTGCTTTGCAAGCGCCGGGACAGCGGCTAATCTGCGGAAAAAACCACCCATGGCGACAGTTAAGCCGCCAAAAGACGAATATCGGAGATATCATGAGCCAGACGACCCCTGAAACTTCCCCTGACGCGCCTTTTCCTTTCGTTCATTATGCCGAGCGTATTCGTCGCGCTGCCGCCGCCAATCCGTCGCTGGAAGTCATCAAATGCGAGGGCGAGGTCCGGACCTGGGCGGAATTCCTTCCGCGCACGAATATGGTCGCCAATATGCTGAACGGGCGCGGGCTTGGGCGCGGGGATATGGTCGCAGTGCTGGCGCGGAGCAGTGTCGAGTATCTGGAAGTCTATCTCGGCGCCTTGCAGGCCGGGCTCTGCATCGTGCCGCTGTCGGGCATGGCGTCTTCTGAGCAACTGGACGTCATGATCCGCGATTCCGGCTCGAAGCTGGTCTTTGCCTCCCAATCGACGCGAGACCTGATCGAGCCGTTCCGCGGCAAGATTGAGGGTGTTCCGGCGGATGGCTATGTCGCTTTCGATTTCGAGGGAGACGGCTGGACGGCATATGAGGATCTGCTGCAAGGGGCGTCCGCTGAGCCGCTCTATGTCGATGTGCAGCCGGAGGATGGCTTTAACCTGATCTATTCGTCGGGTACGACGGGGGTGCCCAAGGGGATCGAGCAGAGCCAGAAAATGCGCAGCCAGCATGTAATCCGGTTCGAGGCGCTGGGCGTGCACAGCAAGGCGGTAACGCTGGTCTCGACGGCGATGTATTCGAACACGACGCTGGTCGCGCTGCTGCCGACCCTGGCGCTTGGCGGGCGGATCATCGTCATGCCGAAGTTCGATGTTGAGAAATTCCTGAAAATCGCAGAAGCGGAGAGGGTTACCCATGCCATGCTGGTCCCGGTGCAATATCAACGCATTCTCGCCCATCCGGATTTCGATACATACGACCTCAGCAGTTTCGAGGTGAAACTCTCGACCAGCGCGCCGCTGCGCGAGAAGGTGAAGCGCGATATCATCACCCGCTGGCCCGGCAAGATGATCGAGATTTACGGCCTGACCGAAGGCGGGATCGGCACGGCGCTGTCCTGCACGGAATTCCCGGACAAGCTGGCCTCCGTCGGCATGGCGGGCGAGGGAACTGAACTTCGCATCATTAATGAAGAGGGGGTCGAGCTCGCACAAGGAGAGATCGGCGAGATTTTCGGTCGGTCGGATGCCATGATGACTGGCTATCATGGCCGCAAAGATCTCACCGAAGCAATGATCTGGCGGGCCCCGGACGGCAAGGTTTTCTTCAAGAGCGGCGATATGGGCCGGTTCGATGAGGACGGCTTCCTTTTTCTGCTGGACCGCAAGAAGGACATGATCATTTCCGGCGGGTTCAATATCTATGCCGCCGATATCGAGGTGGAGCTTGCACAGCATGAGGCCGTGGCCGATGTTGCGGTGATCGGTATCCCGAGCGAGGAATGGGGGGAGACCCCGCTCGCGCTCGTGGTGGCGAAGGACGGTGCAGACGTCACCGAGGCCGAGCTGACGCAGTGGGTTAATGACCGTCTTGGCAAGACGCAGCGGATCAGCGGCGTTGAATTCCGCGACGAGTTGCCCCGCAGCACCATCGGCAAGGTCATGAAACGCGAATTGCGCATTCCCTATTGGGAAGCAGCCAGCACCGCCTGAAACGACTGTTTTTGAAGCCCGGGGACGGCATTTCTGCTTTACGAAGGGTTAAGTTTTTTCTGCGATATTCTGTTCTCTGGTTGAATTTAGTTTGGACCGGCCGCAGAGGCATATCAGGTATCTTGGATGAGCGCAGAAGCAAATAGCCCCGAAATGGACGCAAAACAATCTATCAAACGCCGTTTGCGCGCGTGGTGGGACGGCTATGAGTTGGAAGCTGAAGAGGCCACGGCTGAGGCTGTTGAAGAGGCCGAGCGTGAGGCGGTCGCCGAAGACGGCCCACCGACGGTCAAGGGCTGGAGCATTAGTCGACAACGATCGGTGGTGACCCTGTTCGGGGAAGGAATGACCCGCTGCATCCCGGATGATACGAAAATGCGGCTGACCAAGCCCCTCGGCATCAACAAGAAACTGAGCGTGGCGGAGCTGGGCTCTGGTCTTGGCGGCTTCGCGCATTGGGTCTCCAAGGAATATGACGCCTATGTCACCGGTTACGACCCGGACCAGATACTGCAGGACGCCGCCATTGAGATGACGACGATGGCCGGGCTCAACCGCAAGATCAACTTCTTCCATTGCGATTTCGAGAATTTCAATCCCAAGCAACGCTCTGCCGACATAGTTTATTCGTCTGAGGCCTTGTTTCCGGTGAAAAGCAAGGCGCTATGCTTCTCGGCCATTCACAAGATGCTGAAACCCAATGGTCAGTTCATGATGTCCGACTATATGCTGGAAGGATCGGATGGCAATGCGCCGGGGATGAAGGACTGGATCGCGGCCGAACCGCTGACGCCTTATCTCATCGACGTTCAGGAAACCAGAACGCTGCTGACGAATGCCGGTTTCGAAGTCAGCATCGCCGAGAATGTGACGCCGGAATATAAATCGAATGTGCTGCGTGCCTTTGCCGACTATGCAACGCGCACCAGCAACGGCGAGAAGAGCGGCCATCTTCATGACTGGATCCTGAAGGAAGGCGAGCTGTGGATGCGCCGGATCAAGATGATCGACGCGGGGCATCTCAAGGTGTTCCGCATTTACGCGCGCAAGCCCGTCGAAATTACCTGATCAGAGGGGCTTCAGGGAAAAGCGGGATTTCTTCCGAAATTCGGCCCTTTTCTGGATTGACAGGGCGGGGCGGGGCCAGTATGTTCCGGCCTTCGAATTCACCAAGTTGTTAGGATCTGGACAATGAAAGTCTTGAACTCGCTCAAGTCCGCGAAGAAGCGTCATCGCGATTGTCGCGTGGTACGCCGCAAAGGACGCGTTTACGTTATCAACAAAACCAACCGCCGTTTCAAGGCGCGTCAGGGCTGATTCTGCCGTCGACGTTACCGGTTCTGTAATGTGGAAAAAACCGTAATGCCCCGGCATTGACGGTTTTTTTGTTTGCATCGACGCCGCTTTCCGCCCTATGTCAGGAGACATAGGGAATAATCCGAAGGGGGAGCCGCGATGTTAATGCCCAAGCCAAACGCCGATGTGCTGGCCAAGCGCGACGCGCTGGTGGCGGGGCTTCGACGGATCATCCCCGATCCGGAAGGCGTGATCGACGACAAGAACGATTTGCGCGCCTTCGAATGCGACGGTCTTAGCGCCTATCGCCAGTTGCCGATGATCGCGGTCCTCCCCTCCACCGTCGCGGAAATCGCCGAAACCCTCAAATACTGTCAGACCGAAGGGGTCAATGTGGTGCCGCGCGGCGCCGGGACCTCGCTTTCGGGCGGGGCGCTGCCGCTCGCCGACGGCGTGCTGCTCGGCCTTGGCAAGTTCAACAAGATCCTTGAAGTCGACTATGACAACCGCTGCGTTGTGGCCCAGCCCGGCGTCACCAACCTTGCCATCACCGATGCCGTCAAGGCGGACGGCTTTTACTATGCGCCAGACCCGTCCAGCCAGATTGCCTGCTCCATCGGCGGCAATGTGGCGGAGAATTCTGGCGGCGTGCATTGCCTGAAATACGGCCTTACCACCCATAATCTGCTCGGGATCGAGATGGTGACCATGGACGGCGAGATCATCCGCCTCGGCGGCAAGCATCTGGACGCAGAAGGCTATGACCTCCTCGGCGTGATGACCGGATCGGAAGGGCTCCTGGGGGTGATTACCGAGGTGACGGTGCGCATCCTTAGAAGCCCAGAGCATATCTCCGCCCAACTGATCGGTTTTCCGTCCAGCGAACAGGCTGGCGATTGCGTCGGCAAGATCATCGGCGCGGGCATAATTCCGGCGGGCATGGAGATGATGGACCGCTACGCCATTCAGGCGGCGGAGGAATTCTGTCACGCGGGCTATCCGCTGGATGTCGAGGCCCTGCTGATTGTCGAGCTCGATGGCCCGGAAGTCGAGATCGCCCATTATCAGGAACAAATCGACAAAATCGCTAAAGATTGCGGCGCAACTGTCAGCCGGATCAGTACCAGCGAGGCAGAGCGGATGTCCTTCTGGGCCGGACGCAAGGCGGCCTTCCCGGCGATCGGGCGGCTGTCGCCCGACTATATGTGCATGGACGGAACGATCCCGCGCGGAAAACTGCCGCTGGTGCTGGCCCGCATGAGCGAGCTTTCCAAACAATATGGCCTCAGGGTCGCCAATGTCTTCCATGCGGGGGACGGCAACCTTCACCCCCTCATCATGTTCGATGCGAATAATCCGGGCGAGCTTGAAAAATGCGAGGCGTTCGGCGCGGATATCCTGAAACTCTGTGTCGAGGTCGGCGGTGTCCTCACCGGGGAGCATGGCGTCGGCATCGAGAAACGCGATCTCATGGGGGAGATGTTCTCCGAAGACGACCTCAAGCAGCAGCAGCGACTCAAATGTGCCTTCGATCCGGACGGACGGCTTAACCCGGGGAAAGTCTTCCCGATCCTCCATCGCTGCGCCGAGCTGGGCAAGATGCATGTCCATAACGGCGAATTGCCGTTTCCCGATATTCCCCGGTTCTGACAATCCATGCAGATCACAAAGATAACAGAAGAACAACAGATTAAGGACATGCTCGACTGGGCGCTGGCGGGCAAACATGGCCTGACCGTGCAGGGGGCGGGCAGCAAGACTGCGATCGGTCGTCCCGCCGCGACGGACCATGTGCTCGATCTTTCCGGCCTCACCGGGGTCGAGATGTATGAGCCAGCGGAACTGGTGATGCAAGCAAAGGCGGGTACGAAACTGACCGACGTTCAATCGATTTTGCGCGAAAGCGGACAGCAGCTTGCCTTTGATCCGCCCGATTACGGCCCGCTTCTGGGCTCTGGCGCGGGTGAGGGGACGCTTGGCGGCCTGTTCTCCTGCAATCTCTCCGGCCCGGCGCGTCTCAAGGCGGGCAGTGCCCGCGATCATCTGCTGGGGGTAAAGGGGTTTACCGGACGCGCGCAGACCTTCCAGACCGGCAGCCGGGTGATGAAGAATGTCACCGGTTATGACCTCTGCAAGCTCGTGGCGGGCAGTTACGGCACGCTCACCATCGCCACCTCGCTCACCTTCAAGGTGCTGCCGCAGCCGGAGAAAACCCGCACCGTCCTTCTTTATGACGTGTCGCTGGAAAAAGCACAGCCGATCATGAACCGCGCTATCTCCTCGGTGCATGACATTGCCGCCGCGGCGTATCTGCCTGCGGATATCGCGCGTCTCTCGCCGCTTGGCTATATCCGCGATCCGGAGAAGTCGGTGCTGGCTCTCAAGATTGAGGGGCCGGGACCTTCCGCCGAGTTCCGCTGCAACGCGGTGCGGGAAATGCTGGCGAAGGACGGCGAGCAGGAGGAACTTCACGGCGTAAATTCTGAAGCATTCTGGGAGTTTGTCGGTAATATTTCGCCCTTTGTGGGAACTGCAGGAACGCTCTGGAAGCTCTCCATACCGCCCGCCAATGCAGCGAAGCTTATTACCATTATCGAGGGTAAGGTACCGGACATGCGCTATTTTCTCGACTGGGCAGGCGGGCTTGTCTGGGTGCAGATACCGGAAGACAGTGCCGATGGCGGGGAGAGCCTTGTGCGGGGTGCGATCAACGGTGCGGGCCATGCGACGCTGATCCGCGGATCAGAGGCGCTTCGGGCG
>TARA_R110002124_G_scaffold223917_7_pt1 | contig 34772 bp, 21 predicted proteins | sample TARA_R110002124 | Tara Oceans TARA_R110002124 (sample SAMEA4397445) | marine metagenome | biome: Polar Biome; feature: [SRF] surface water layer (ENVO:00010504); material: water (ENVO:00002006), including particulate matter (ENVO:01000060) such as... | depth 5 m
CAAAATGATAGGGATACTATCGTATAAATCCGACCATATCCCTACCCCTATGCCTATTGGAAATTACCTTCCCTACGTTTTTCCCATCCGGATTAAACAGCAAGTTCTGTTAAGGTTGAAGTATTAAGTGCTCTTTGAGCGCCACTAGCTTTATTGCTAGAAGCAGACTCCCATATTAAAGTTTTTTTGTACTTAAATACTTCATTTTTCTGCTCGGGATCCATCACCATCAGGTAAATCCATTCGTTGTCAAGAAGTGATTTCAGGTGACTGTTTCTCTCCAAAATACCCACTATTCGATTGATGGGAGCATGAATCATCACGGTCAACCGCAAAGGCTGGTGATACATGCCCTGATCAGAACTGTATAAAGATTGAAGCGGGAGTCCCATTTTGAGGTCACCTCCATTCCCTTGCATCACGGCAAATTTACCAGTGATATTGTGGGTGATTTTAGAACCTCCACCGTAAGTGTTGTTGTCCACAGTAGAAAAATAGTAATGGTTATTGATCCACTGAGTCACAACCATTGGCCCTTGCATGATGCCTTCCAAGGCTTTGCCAGTTGTATCCAATTCCCAATCGTAAGAATGAAGGAAGCAGCGACTGTCAAGGTTGGTGTTTTTGGTCAAGTCTCGTGGTCCCACTATAAATCCTGCATTTTTCGCTAGCCCCCATTCCGGTCGTGTTTCTCCCCAATTGTTTGCTTTTTCTTGCGCCTTCGAAAGACTATTGCCATTTGTACCAAGTCTGTTTTGTGTGGCGCTTTGCTGTGCGCGCCAAAGGTTAACTTTCAAATCCTCTATAAGCAATTTATGTGTCTCCGGAGCTTCTGAATCAAACAGTACAATTTCATCTGTGGTAGTATTGTGCTCGGCTCCTAAAAACAGCGTATTCTCCGGAATAAAAACACCATGAATTTCTGCCATTGCCTTTCTTACATGAAGTAAGTTGGCAAGTTTCGCCAGCATTCTTGCATTGTGTCGACCAGGGCTTGCCGCACATGCCCCGCAGTCCAAACTTGAGCCGAAAGGATTGTTGGCAGAGTGACTTCCATGCCCTACAAATAGGACCAAAGGTGCAAATTCTTTCCAACCCATCAAGTCAAAAGCCGATTTAACTATGGAAACCTTTTCTTCCAAAGTTACACCCGGTAGATCCCTGTTCTCTTGACTAATGTTTACAATATCTGGTTGGCATGTGGCCTCCATCGGAGAAACATTCTGTTGATTTTTTCTGTAGATCGCACCAGGAATTAATGTTCTCGCCAAAAGGGACAGCCCATAATAGACGCCTGAACCCTCCACATAGCCAAAGGCTGAAGGCAGCATATTTTTCATTCGCTTAAGAAAATAATTGCCAAATTTCATGCGTTCATTTTTCTTCTCGTAGGAGAGAAACTGCCCTTTTTTATCCACTTGAGCTGACTCTGAAACAGTGTAGGCTGAAGAGACAATTGGCGGGCAGGCTTTTCGCGTGATACCATCTTTCGGACTTTGGTAATCCATGGCTATTCCAAAAAAGCCAGCATATCCAAAAGTTTCATAATTCCCATTGGACTCTACATGTCTTCGTATTAATTCAGACCGGGTATCAATACAAAACACCATCTGAGCATCTGGGACAATCGGTTTATCAATGGTCTGGGGAATATTGGCACCATTCTCCATACTTAAGACCAATTCATTTTGCCAACTTTTCTCCCAAGCTTGAAGCCAAATGAATTGGAGCCGTAATAAAAAATCATCTGTATTCGCTTCCGTTTCTTCTGGAAGTAGGGTTACATTCAATTTTTGAGCCATCCATAATCGAACCGCTAAATAATCCATTAAATCTATCGGAAAGTTTTGCTGCCAATCAGAATTGGATTCAGTACGGTGCTTGATGTATCCGACCCAGCCGGGCAGTGCTGCCAAATGCTGACTAAATATTTCGACGTATTGACTTTCAGGATAACCATTTAATAATTCACCCAATGCGGCTGCGCTAGTTTTTGGAATGTCTTTCAACGAAGTAGTCCCTAGCTCTGTATCGTAGATAACCAATAGTCTCCATGCGGTATAAAAACCTTCACTTTTATAAGGCATTTCCCATTCGGAAAGCCCTTCATCCATAAAGGCAGACAACCATTTTACAGTTAAACGATCCAAATTGTGGTTACCATTTACCTCCTCCAAAACCTGATGCCCCTCTAATAATTTAAGGTAGTCATCCGCAGGTTTGGTAAAACCATTCTCTTTTAAAAGATGATCCAAAACCTTCAAATCAATATCTCCCTTTTCCCAAGCCTGGCGATAAAGTTTTGCTGCTGGAAAAACATTGGCATTGAATTGTTTTTGGGCTGCACTTACAGCTTCCAAAAAAGGCCCTTTTTCATACCCTGCCAAAGGATTTGAAGCAACGAAGGAATACAAGGGCCAGGTTTTGCCTATTACTTCAGCGGCTTTATCAATACTGCTTAATAGATACTGGTTCATATTGATTTTGATTTATACATTAGAACTGATTTTTTATTTGGCTGGGACAGGTTCATTAATTTCACATAAAGCCAAGGAATTTTTTTATATACCCCAAGTTTCATAATGAAAAACCCAATTAGAAAAATCACACCAAATATGACTTGTACAGAAGTCAAAGGCAAAGGCCGAGCAACCATAGGCATGTCGGCCATAAGTACTGTAATCCCATTGTACATCAAAGCATAAATGCCTATTCCTGCGATAAAAAGTAGGGGTGGTACCACTATTTTCTGCAGTAATGAAAGGCTTTGCTCCTTCACTATATTGTAGGTCGCCTGTCCTACTGTAATGGCTACAATGAGAGTTAGCAACAAGCCGCTATTTAGCAAGACTCCTTTCCCTGTCCAACTTGCAAATAGAAACGCTCCCATCCCTCCAAACAATAAAACTATTACGGCTTGAAGTGGTCGGATTCTCAATGGCTTTAGCTCCTCAGGTTTTAACTGTGCTATTTCTTCACCAGACGACAAGAATAAGTAGGCCTTATAAAACCCATGCAGAATTAAATGAACCACTGCTGCATTAAAGAATCCTAAACCGCATTGCATAATCATGAAACCCATTTGAGCAATGGTAGAGCAACCTAATTTTTGCTTGACATTCACTTGAAGCAACTTTGTAAACTGCGCAATGATAGCCGTGAATCCTCCGATAATAAACAGTATATACAAAGTATTAGAGGCAAAGAGCAGGCTGGCAAAAAGCGCCAACAAAATACCAGCTCCATTGACAAATCCTGCATGCATAAGCGCAGAAGCAGGGGTTGGTGCAGTCATAGCGGAAAGTAACCAGCGATGAAAAGGATACATGGCTGATTGTACAATGGCTGCCCCGATGACACAAAGCGCCGATAGCTGCAATAAATAATATGGCATGCCGGTAACAACTTCAGCTATGCCACTGATTGTATATTGGCCACTATACAAAGCTAGTGGGATTAAGCCTACCGCCAGGAAGCTGCTCCCTGCTAAAAAGTATTTCTGCGTAAATTTAGCTGCCTCCCGAGCTTCCCCCCAGCTTTTGTCTATTCCAATCAACTGAGACATTAAGCCTCCCATTATCAACCAGCTAAAGATCAAAAGCAAGATATGTTGGGCCATGACCAATAACATCACGGACAATGAAAAATTTAAACAGAGCCACATAAACCTGGAGTGAAATTTAAATCCTGTCAGATATGTGCCCGCATAGCTGCTGACGATGGCACCAAAAAAGCTGACAGTAGTCCAGATCAAAATGGTAAAGCCATTGATCCTGAAAACACTCCCCCATGTCCAACCAGGCATTTTATTGAAATTAAAAAGGAGGAATAGGGCGTTTCCTATAAACAAGAGCCATAACAATAAAGTCACAATGCGAACAGCGAATGGCTTTTTTTGGCCGGTATCTGTACCCATAACTTTTAGAGCACTGCTTAAATCTAAATTCTTTTTAGGTGTCATTTCTAAGTTTTTTTCGATTTCGGTTTTATTTGTATTTCCACTATTGGGTAGAATTACATCAATTGTTTTCAAGCTGATTTTTGGTCTTTGTTTCACCTGCTTTTGACACTACCTTCAAGTGTTTTGTGCACATAGGCCATTCCTAAAATGAAAAAGCTTGATAAAACAGCATCTAAAAACAAATGGTGACTGTAATAAGACATTACAACAATTGATACCAGAATAAGTAGTCCTAAAATTGAAAGTGTTGGATTTTCCATGAGGTGCATTTTTAGCTCTTGATTGAAGTTTTTAAGCAACAGAAATTTTTAGAACCCCATTAATGCTTATTTTTTGACCAAGGCCTCTCGTAATGTTTATAAATTCCTGGGCCTTCTTTTTTTCCAATTCTAATTCTTGAATTCTACCATCCAATTGATCTGTCTTGGACCCATGATTGCCTTCCCAAATTTGAAGTCTCTGGATTTTGTGAAAGTTGATCTTTTCGTCAATCAAACCCATGAGTACATGTGTGGCTTCCGATGGCGTAAACTCACCTTTTACCAATTGGATTGTTTGTGTAGTTTTTCCTAATTGTGCTGTTTCTTTGGTTTCCATTTTACCTGATTTTAAATGACTTCAATAATTTTATTTTCTATTGACAGCACAAATATTGGCTATTACATTCATTAATTTTTATTTATATTTGTTATGTTACACATAAATATTATTAATGAATTATACTTTACATCAACTCCAAATATTTCTTAAAATAGCTGAATTACAGAGTGTTACTAAAGCTTCTGAAGCATTGCATTTGACTCAACCGGCCGTTTCTATACAGCTTAAAAATTTTCAAGATCAATTTCCAATCCCGATCACAGAGGTAGTAGGAAGACAGTTATATGTCACTGATTTTGGAAAGGAGATCGCAAATGCTGCAGAAAAAATTCTCAATGAGGTTTATGCCATCAATTACAAAACACTGGCCTACAACGGGCAACTTTCCGGTCGGCTAAAAATCTCTATTGTTTCCACTGGAAAATATGTCATGCCCTATTTTTTATCGGGTTTTATAAAGCAAAATGAGGGGGTCGATTTGACAATGGACGTAACGAATAAATCGAGTGTGGTGGGAAGTTTAGAATTGAACGAGGTCGATTTTGCATTGGTTTCTGTACTTCCCAAAAAATTAAAGGTCAATAAAATTGCGCTGATGGAGAACAAACTCTTCTATGTCGCAAGTAATAAATTAGAAATAAAGAAAAACCTGACCAAGAAAAAACTTTTTGAACAAATGCCTCTCATCTTTAGAGAACAAGGCTCCGCAACACGAAATGCCATGGAATCCTTCATAACAAAAAACAACTATTCAGCCCGTAAAAAAATGGAGTTGACTTCCAATGAAGCAGTCAAACAAGCGGTCATTTCAGGATTAGGGTGTTCAATCATGCCGCTTATAGGCATAGGGAATGAATTAAGCAATAAAGACTTACAAATTATCCCTGTCAAGGGCCTACCATTAAGAACAGAGTGGAATTTAATTTGGCTTAAATCTAAGAAATTATCACCTATAGCTTTGGCCTATATTGAATTTTTGAACAAAGAAAAAGAGCTTATAATAAATGAAAAATTTTCTTGGGTAAACGGTTTTTAAGCTATTACCATAGACTTTTCTGTACAATATTGACAGATTAATTTTCTTGTTTCTGTAGATTAATTATGTAAGATTTATTACTACTATTCTGTTTTAAAGGTACGCACATTGGACCAATCACTCCAATTCAGGTTTTGATCCCGAAAGCGAACCCTCCAATAATAAGTAGTATTTGGATTGAGTCGCTCCGTTTTTTCATCGGTTAAGTCATCGTCCTTTTGTCGGTTTTCTTTATAATACCAGTTTTCAAATTGTTGCCAGCTCTCATAAGCTAGATTTTCAAAATCCTCTGATTTTGACACCTGCCAATGGGAAGCGGCATGAAAGGTGCCTGTAAATTCGCTTTTAAACTCTCCCGCTTTCAAAACAGCACCCTTTATAGAAACGCCCTCTCCAGAAGGAGAAAGAGCTTCGGGAGCAGATGGTTTGCGCTCTTTTCTCCATACGGTAATGCTATCCCTCAATTCATTTTCCCTATGCGCTATCGTATTACCTCTGCTGATACGCTTAATGGTAAACTTAGGGTCTTTTCTGTTTCCATCTACTGATACCATTACAAAGCCGTATTCATCTTGGGTAACCGTAAATTCATCGTAGTCCCTTCCTTCAAATTCGCCCCAGTTATCTATCGCTCCGCCAGCTGAAGCAACATTGATCCAAAGGTGCTTGTGGTCCCTGGACTGTCCTCTTGAATAGCCGTGCGTATGCCCAAAAAAGTGGATACTAGGTTTCCCGGTCTTGGTTGAAAACTGTTCCAATTCTGTCACAATTTTCCCTGTAAAATCCTCTTCGCCGGGAATCCAAAGTTCGGATTTAAAAGGATGATGCAATTGAGCAAAAACAAAATCGATATTATCGTCTTTCTCTGTGTCTGCAAGTAGTTTTTTTAGCCAATCAAGTTGTTCTGACAAATTTCTGTAACCATCATTTGAATCCAATCCAATTACACGTGTGTTGCCATAATCTTTGTACCACCAGTGTTCTGCATAGGCCGGAGTACCATTCTCTGGCAAACTGAAATACTTAAAGTAATACACTGAATTCCGCTCATGATTACCCGGTACAGGATATACGGGCACTTCAGAAAATAATTTCTCTGCTGGATTAAAAAAGTGATCTTTCCACTGATAAAATTTAGATCCTGTCTGCACCAAATCACCCGGAATAAGCACCATGGCCAAATTGTCCGGCAAAGATCCACCAAACTCTTTTTCAAGGTAACCGATAACACCTTCGTTCACCACTTCACTAAATTTATCAGGTTGATTGTGATCATATTGCATATCACTCATGGCCACCATCTTAAAATCTTCCCCATCATTAGAAAAAGGAGGTGTTTTAAATTGAAAGATATCAGAGACCACATCTCCTGTTCGAACACGGTAATAATATTCAGTAAAACGATCCAGACCGGTGATTTTAACGGTATGAACCTGTACCTCATCAAAATTGATTGCCTCAGCTGTTCCTCTAGCAGTATTGCTTAGATTAGGACTTGTCCCCCATTCCACAATACTTTCCTCTCCCTCTGAAGTTTGCCACATTACTATGGCAGAATTTGGTTCTACATCTTGTAGATAGGGCTTAATCTCAATTACCTGAGCCATAGACTGAGTGCAAACACAAGCAATCAGTAAGGCTAAAAAAACTTTGAATTGCATTTTCATTTTATTTATAGAGGTACTTGGTTTATCAATGAATTTATATTTAATCTCCTACTATTCAAACCAATACATATAGACTCTCATATGAATGGTTGTCGATATTTTTTTACTATTTTATATTCATTTCTTTGGGAACTCCCCTGTTCAATATTCCCTTCTTTTCATCCGTTCATTCGTTTCGAATGACAATTGGGAGGCGATCTATTCCACAACTCCAAGGTAGAAAAATATTATTTACCTCCCAAGGAATAAAACCTAATATAAGACCAAAGCCTTTACAGAAAAATAAATTTTTTTATTATGTTTGGTTTTTTATATAAAAAAATAACAAAACATCCAATATGAAATTACCCTTAGACCTAAAGAAGCCTACTAATATCTTGATAGGCCTGTGCCTGCTCCTTTCTATTGCTTGCAGTCCTTCTAAGAAGGACCTTTTATTAGCACCTAGATCAACTTATGACATTGACAAGGACGACAACCAAGACAGCATTCGTCTCAAGGCTGCCCATGTTGTACCGACAGAAAACCAATACAATGCGCTTAAAGATGAGTTTATTGGTTTTGTTCATTTTGGCCCAAATACTTTTACGGCCAAAGAATGGGGTTCCGGCATGGAGGATCCTACCGTATTTGATTTAAAAGAACTTGATACGGACCAATGGTGCGAAGCAATGAAAGCTGCTGGCATGACCAAGGTAATCTTTACTGCCAAACATCATGATGGCTTTGTATTATGGCAATCAAGGTACACCACACATGGTCTGATGTCTACAGGTTTTAGAAATGGCAAAGGCGATGTATTGAAAGACCTCGCTGCCTCCTGCGAAAAATATGGGCTTGACCTTGGTGTATACCTTTCTCCTGCAGATTTGTACCAAATTGAAAACCCTTTGGGTCTGTATGGAAATCTTAGTAAAAAAACGAAAAGAACCATTCCTGCAGTTGTAAAAGGAAGACCATTTGAAAACCAAACTACTTTCGAATTTGAGGTAGATGATTATAATGAATATTTCCTTAATCAACTTTTTGAATTACTTACCGAGTATGGTCCTATAAAAGAAGTTTGGTTTGATGGCGCCCACCCGAAAAGAAAAGGTGGCCAAACCTATGATTACTCCTCCTGGAAAACCTTAATCAGAAAACTAGCCCCAGAAGCTGTTATTTTTGGCAGACAAGACATCAGGTGGTGTGGCAACGAATCAGGGCAAACTCGAAAGATAGAATGGAATGTTATCCCATATCAGGAAAACCCTAATCAGATGAATCGCTTTGAAGACATTACCGGGGAAGAAGTTGCTTTTTTGGAAAATTTATACACGGCTAAATATTTGCACTATCAACCTGCAGAGACAAATACTTCCATTAGAGAAGGCTGGTTTTACCGAAATGACCACGAACAAGGAGTAAGAAGTGCTGATGACGTTTTTGACATGTACGAAAGAGCTGTTGGTGGAAACTCAATCTTCCTTCTCAACATCCCCCCTAACACCCAAGGGCTTTTTCCTGATAGGGATGTAAAAGTACTTAAGGAAGTAGGGAAGAGAATAAGGAATACTTATAGTAAGGACTTATTAATTGATGCCAATGGACCCAAAGAGGTTCTGGACAATGATGACCAAAGCTTTATTTTACTCGACCAATCAAAATCATTTGAGATTAGCTTGAAAGCCCACATAAAAATGAATCGATTGGTTATCCAAGAAGCAATCAAATCTCATGGTGAAAGAGTGGCGGCCTTCACATTGGAGGCTTTACTTGATGGGGAATGGAAAGAAATAGCAAATGGATACAATATAGGCTATAAAAACATCCTCCGATTTCCTGAAGTTTACACCAACAAGCTTCGGATTACAGTAGATGAAGAAAGGTATATCCCCGCCATAAGTAAAGTGGCTGCTTACTATTATGAAACCCGTCCTCCACAATTAACCATTGAAAGAAACCTAAAAGGTATGATAAGCATTGCGCCAAAAAAAGTGGATTTTGGCTGGAAGACCTATGAACAAGATATTGCCGGGAGCCTCAATAAAGACCTAAGCATAAGGTATACCTTAGATGGAAGTGAACCCAACAGCCAATCTAATTTGTATGAAGGACCTTTTCATTTGTCTCATGGAGAAGTAACAGCAGCAGCATTTGGTAAAAATGATCGTGGTGCAATCACTAATTCCCTCTTCGGAGCCGTCAAAGGAGATTGGAAAATTGTAAGCGCATCCTCTTCTGAAGTTAATCATGATGCTTTCAATGCAATTGACGGTAAACAAGAAAGTTATTACAAGGCAATAGGAAGTAAAAATGGGGGACAACAAATAACTGTGGACCTAGGCACCTCTCAAACCATTACAGGATTCACCTATTTGCCACCATTAAAGGACAAAGAGGGCATGATAGAGTTAGGAAATATTTATTACAGCTCAGATGGAAAAAACTGGCAACTTCTAGAGGGTTTTGAGTTTGGTAACCTAATCAATGACCCTACTTTGAGACGGCATGACTTTATAAGCCCTATAAAAACAAGATATATAAAACTTGAAGCCAAAAGAATTGCCGGAGGCAATACATTTGCTGCAATAGCAGAACTTGGACTATTGGTAAAATAGGCGGCAATTTAATTTTGACTGCTAAATTGAAAATAGCAGCGGAAAACTATTTTCTGCTGCTATTTTTTTGCCCCTATTTATTTCAACCCAATCCCCCAACTTTTAGGTCTTACTTATTATAAAAATTTCTAAAAAAAAGTCCACTTACATTCTTATGTAAGTGGACTATTAAGCTCCTCCTCTTGGGCTTCCCGATTCACTTTGATCTCGGGACAGGCGAACCAAGGACCCTTCCCGGTCGACCGGGATCAGATGCTCTAAATTATTTACTGTATCCGTTTTGAATAATAGCTAAAATTACTTTTCTAGATTTCTGACTTTTTATAAATTTTTCAGCCTTCAATGCTTCTGTTCTAGAGTTGAAGGGAATCGCTTTTTTGAGTACCCAGGGAATCCCTCTTTTAGTCCAGACGTTATTCCTTTGAGAATCGTTGTGAAATAGGAGTCTTTTGTCGATGTCCCCTGTCTGTCCAACATAGAATTTATCGATTAACTCAGAATATATGATATAGACATAATACTGATCCATAACGAAAAAAGCCAACACTATCTGTGCTGGCTTTAGCTCCTCCTCTTGGGCTCGAACCAAGGACCCTCTGATTAACAGTCAGATGCTCTAACCAACTGAGCTAAGGAGGAATTTGTTGTTTTTTTAAGGCCTTTGCCTTAATTGAGATGCAAACATAACAGGTAACTTAATTTTTTCCAAACAAGAGGCTATGGTTTTTTCAAATATTTTTCAATTGAAAAAAAATGATCTTCTAAATCAAGCACTTATATAATTAAAAAAAATTAAAAAAAGTAAATCCTTTTTTTAGCATTCATTCAAGTTCTATTCTTGACAATATTTTTGAAATGAATCACTTTTAATTAATTAAAAATAAATTAAATTTGCCCTTCCTATTTAGGCAAACAAATAAGGGTGTTTTAATAGTAAATCTCGGGGTGTAGCGCAGCTCGGTAGCGTATCCTGATAAAGGTCAGGAGGGTCGTCTGATCGGACTCCGGATAAAATTAAAATAGTAACAATAAATAAATCTCGGGGTGTGGCGCAGCTCGGTAGCGTATCCTGACAAAGGTCAGGAGGGTCGTTTGATCGAACTCCCGTTAAAATTGAAATAGTAACAATTAAATAAATCTCGGGGTGTAGCGCAGCTCGGTAGCGTGTCCTGACATGAGTCAGGAAGGTCGCTTGATCGAACTCTCGTTAAAATTGAAATAGTAACAATTAAATAAATCTCGGGGTGTAGCGCAGCTCGGTAGCGTGCTTGCATGGGGTGCAAGAGGTCGCAGGTTCAAATCCTGTCACCCCGACGAGAAGCCAGGCTGGGATTAATCCGGTCTGGCATTTTTTATGAATTATTCTGGGAAAGAATAGCCTCTTATAAAGCCATATAACAAAAGTTAAATAAATTCAGATTGCCTCTCATCCCCCGAAATACCTTAAATACTTATTGAACATACTTCTCAAGGCACAAGTTATTTTTACCCCTCCACTTTAACTTCTATCATAAACCCTTATCATTCTCAGAGATTAAAGAATTTTTTTTATAACTTTAACAATTTATTTTTACCTTTTTTCATTGCTTTTATAGATATACATGCTTATATTGATATTAAAATATTTATTTTAGATATTAAACATGCTTTAAAATAAAAGGTTTCCGATAAAAGAGCTATACCTATTACAGATTGTGTTTTTAGGTTATCAACTAAGATTTAAACTCATATCCAATGAAATTAGTAACTGCAGATTTACTAGACATCCACCATTACCCATTCGGATCTAGTGATCCCAATGAAGAAAAAATTGCCAGCAGGTTATTTTTACCTCCAGTATTGACAAAACCTGCCCAAACCAAAATCCGCACCCATTTAACAAATTACTTTATCGCACATCGCAAAATGCCAGATGAATTAGCCATTGTAAATGCGGCAAAATACAGACTTAGATTTTTCTTTAAATCTCCCTACCACCACCATGGAAGAGGAAAACTAGGCTACTTTGACGAGGAAAGGAATCACAAACTCCCCTTGGAAAATTTGGCAGATTGCTACTTTATGGACAACGGCAAAACAATTGAATTGCATATTTTTGACAACATGACCTTTTCATAGCCTGATACAAGACTAAAACAGCCGCATCCTTACTTTTTCGCGATGGATTCTACCGAAATACACCACTTTTTCACTTTTTGAATCTCTTCCTAACTTTACTAGTATACAGTACTAGTATACAGTCGCTAGATGGTGTGATTCACTATCATTTACACTTTTCAATTAAAAACCCTAGTTTTAAATCTCAATTGCAAGCAATTGAGACAATTGTAAAAAGTAAATCGTCTTGACAATTAAACACCTTTAATAACCATCATGAAACATACAAATTTTCTAATTATTTTGATTTGGTTTGCTATTAGCACAAGCTCTTGTACAAATTGGGAGGACAGTTTTTCAAATGGAAGCCTTTATGATACTTGGGAAGTCGTAAACTTGCATGAGGGCTACGGACTGAATAGTGTCGCAACGCTAGTAATCAATGAAGACAGGACTTTTACCAAATCCATAACTTACCGACAGCCAAATTCAGGAGAACTAGTAGGGTATTATTTTTTCTCAACAGGCACTTATCAACTAGACGATAAAAACATCACTTTCACGCCTAATCAAAGTCTTTTTATTGATAACGATAAACCTTGGGGAGAACTTGATGACTTGAACCCTGTAGAAAACAGCAATGGTTTTCTGCCCGTTACCTCCACATTAGAATACAGAGACAATGGCATGAAATTATTGATCGCCACCCCATGCAATGACATAGCCCTCTCTTCCTGCGCCCCCTCTCCAATATACAACAGAGCTGATTAAACCCGAAATATGCAATAGGCATTCTATTACATAATCCGGATTAAACGCAATAAAATACAGTCTCCTCCCAAAATTAAAACAATAAGAGAAATAGCAGAATAGCACCAAAACATCAATTCCATTCATAAATTCGAATTAAATAGCCTTATTACACCTAATATAAGTAGTAAATCTAGGAGTCTCAATATTTCATTGAAACGTGAAAATCACCCTTGCAACCTCCTCAAGTCAGCTAGAAATCTTAACAACATGAAAGTCTTTAAATTTACTGCTTTTTTAATGGTCTGTTTACAATTCAGCCCAGTCCAGGTTTTTTCTCAAAAAATAGCTTCCGGCCCTTATTTCCAAGAAGTCAGTCAAGAAATTGAACTCCCACTTAATGCTGGTTTAGACGTCGTGAAATTATTTAAACATGGCAATACAATTAAAGCAGTTACCTCCCATGGTATATTTTACAATAAGGAAGGGCAATGGTCAGGCCAACCTTTTGTTTCAGGTATAATCAATGCTACTTCGGACAACTCCCAAACAGTATGGATGAACAATGACAAAACCATTTGGTCTGAAAAAGGCGATAGAATACCCAACCCTCCACGAACAGCCGGACGCCAATCCATCACAAGTACACATTGGATTAATAGCAACACCCTTTTGACTGGAACCACGCATGGACTATACACGTGGAACGGAGCCTGGGAAAAGGTAGCCTCCTTCCCTAATGTAAAAATCAATGCAATAACCCAAGACAATGAAGGCATAATATGGATCGCCTCCGACGAAGGCCTTTGGAAAAATAAATCTGGAGAGTGGCTAGATGTGGACAAAATTGGCCTAGCCTTAGGGCATGACAGCCAATACCTGACGGTAACCACCGGAATAAATGGTAAAGACATTTTATTTAGCTCGCCAAAGGCAATCGCCTCCCTTGCCACTGATGGCAATCATTGGCTAAAAAGAGGTGCAGATGGGCTACCATATGGCCCTGTCACAACAATACTTGAAACAGACAGTCTATTATGGTTAGGCACTCCAAAAGGTTTGATCCGCAAGGGGAAAAACTGGAGGTATTACACCAGCAAAAGATGGTTGGCAGATGACCAGATCAACGACATCCTACCCATTGAACCCGGGAAAGTATGGGTAGCAACACCCAATGGCATCTCAGAGATCGGATTAAAAGCCATGACCCTGGAACAAAAGGCAAATGGAATTGAAGACATCATCGAAAAAAGACACAATCGGATAGGCATAATCAACAGATCTAAATTAGCCATCGCAGGAGATATTAACAGTAGCTTTTTGGAAAATCAAGACAATGACGGACTATGGACCTCCTGCTACCTCATTGCCGAATCATTCAGATATGGCGTCACCAAAAGTGAAGATGCCAAAGCAAAGGCGAAGCGAACTTTCGAAGCCCTGGAAAGACTGGAAACAGTCACAGGAATACCAGGCTATCCCGCCAGGTCCTATGTAAGGTCAGAAGATCTTTTGGCCCCTTCAAGGTCTCCTCATCCAAAAAACTGGCACCCATCACCTGATGGAGAATGGCAATGGCTGGACGATACCAGCTCCGATGAGATTGTCGGCCATTTATTTTCAATGGCGCTCTACCATGACATGGTAGCTGATGAGGCGGATAAAAAGAAGGTGGTAGACTTGATCGACAGAATTGTTAGCCATATTGTAGACAATGATTTGCAATTGATCGATTACGATGGGAAACCCACAAGGTGGGCCATATGGACCCCTGACTCCTTGAACAGATCTTCCAATTGGTATTACGAAAAAGGATTGAACTCACTTCAAATCCTTTCCTCTCTGCAAACAGCCTATCATTTTACTGGAAAGGCGAAATACAAGAAGGTATACCGCCACTTGATAGAGAAAGAAGGCTATGCACAAAATGCCTTACAAGCTAAAATGACAGACCCTTTTGACATCAGCCATTCTGATGACATATTAAATTTCTTCCCTTATTACAATTTACTCAAATACACACCCAAAGAAGACCCCAACTACCCACTTTACCTACAAAGCCTCCAAAGATCTTGGAAAGCCGTACAATCAGACAACATGCCTGTTTGGAATGTTTTTGCCAGTGCTTTATTAAAGGAGGACAAGGATTTAAACATCGCTTTGCGAGAAATTCAAACTTTCCCCTTGGACATGATTACCTGGTCTATCGACAACAGCCATCGCTGGGACTTAAGGGTTGATGAATTTCCAGGCAGAGGCAGAAGCCCTCAAGCCTACATCGCCATCCCTTCTCCTGAAGGAAATGCCTTTAGATGGAACACCAACCCCAAACAATTAAACATTAGCGGAGGGGGAAAAACAGAAGTAAGTGGCACTTATTACTTGGTAGCCTATTGGATGGGGAGGTATTACGGGTATTGGGAGTAAGAAAAACCTAAAAAATGATAACAATAAAAAAGCCGCTTAAAAATAAATTTAAGCGGCTTTTAAACCTTTGCCTATAAAAATAAGCATTGTACCAGGAGCGGGAATCGAACCCGCACGACCGTGAGGTCACAAGATTTTAAGTCTTGCGTGTCTACCAGTTCCACCATCCCGGCAACATTAGCGACAACTAATATAGAAAAAGGAAAAACCATTTCCACTATAATTGCCATCTAAATAATAAAGCCCTTCGATAAGGGCTTTATGTGAGCGAAAGACGAGATTCGAACTCGCGACCCCGACCTTGGCAAGGTCGTGCTCTACCAGCTGAGCTACTTTCGCTTGTTATTTTTACACAGAAAGCTTTTCTTTCCGTGATTGTGATGCAAATTTACGCGTAAATTTTTAAAGTCCAATATAACGAAAGAAATTTTTATCAACATAATGCTACTCCCCTGACAATAAAGGCACTAAATTATTCCAACATCTTTTTTATTTCATTTAATTTTAGCAAAGCCTCCACCGGAGAGATGGTATTGATATCAAGAGCCTCTAATAAATCCTTTGCTTCCTTGAATTTTGGATCCAATTCAAACATGCTCAATTGATAATTGTTCTTTGGTATGTCTTTGATGTTTTCCTTGTGTTGCTGAAGCTGTTTGTCCTTTTCAAGGTACTTCATGATCTCTGCTGCACGCAAGACCACAGGATTAGGCATCCCCGCCATCTGAGCAACGTGAATACCAAAACTATGCTCACTCCCTCCCTGCTGTAGCTTCCGCATAAATACAACCTTATTCCCCAACTCTTTTACCGCCACATTAAAATTCTTCACCTTAGGAAAATCATTGGCCAGTTGATTCAACTCATGGTAATGCGTGGCAAATAAAGTTTTGGCCTTGCATTTGGGATGGTTGTGCAGATACTCTACAATGGACCAGGCAATGGAAATTCCATCATAGGTGGAGGTACCTCTTCCGATTTCATCCATTAATACCAAACTCCTATCAGAAAGATTATTTAAAATACTGGCGGTCTCAGTCATTTCCACCATAAAAGTAGATTCCCCTTTGGAGAGGTTGTCTGATGCCCCTACCCGGGTAAAAACCTTGTCCACAATCCCTACCCTTGCAAAGGAGGCTGGCACGAAGCTACCCATTTGAGCCATCAACACGATCAAGGCAGTTTGCCGTAGCAATGCCGACTTACCTGCCATATTCGGTCCCGTGATGATAATCACCTGCTGTGTAGAATTGTCCAGGTAGATGTCATTGGGCACGTAATCCTCTCCTATTGCCAGTTGCTTTTCAATTACAGGATGTCTACCATCCTTGATCTCAATGGCATCGGTATCGGCTATTTTAGGTGCACAATAGTTGTTCTCAGCAGCTACTTCCGCAAAGCTTAACAGACAATCCAAAGTTGCCAAAACCCTTGCATTCTGCTGAATCTGCTCTACATAGTCTCCAGCATCCTGAACCAACAAATGGAAATACTTCTGCTCCAGAGCAATTAGCCGCTCTTCAGCATGCAATATTTTTTCTTCATAAACTTTAAGCTCCTCGGTAATGTACCTTTCAGCATTGACAAGTGTTTGTTTTCTGATCCACTCAGGCGGCACTTTGTCTTTATGCGTATTGCTTACCTCTAAATAATAGCCAAAAACTTTGTTGAAGGCTACTTTCAAAGAGCTTATACCTGTCCGTTGAATTTCTCTTTGCTGGATTTGCACCAGAAAATCTTTACCAGAGTTGGCCAGTTTACGGTATTCGTCCAGGTCAGGATCTACCCCGTCCTTTATGATTCCTCCCTGATGTGAAAGCATGGGCGCATCCTCCATCAACTCTTTATCGATTTTTTCTAGCAGATAGGAACAAGTATTCAATTGGTCTGCCAACTTTTTTAGTGCTCCATTTTGCTGATTGCCCATCAATTCCTTAATCGGCAAGGTACTGAGCAAGGCTTTTTTAAGATGGTTCATCTCTCTGGGGTTGATCCTCCCCACGGCCACTTTGGAAATCAACCGCTCAAGATCCCCCACATGTTTTAGATGGGAAAACAACTCCTCCCTCAATTCTGAAGCTTCGTAAAAAAAACTAACTGATTTTTGCCTTTCTACGATCAATCCTTTTTCTTTCAGTGGTAGTACCAACCACTTTTTCATCATTCGGCTACCCATAGGTGTTTGGGTCCTGTCCAGAATTTGAATTAGTGGCACCCCTCCTTCTTGTTGTGGATAAACCAATTCTAAATTCCTGATGGTAAATTTATCCAGCCAAACATATTTCTCCTCTGCTATCCTTGATATGGAAGCGATATGCTTGACTTCCTTATGCTCTGTTTCTTCTAAATAATACAATATGGCACCTGCTGCAGTACTGCCCAGCTCCATATTATCTATTCCGAAACCTTTTAAATTTTTCGTCCCAAAATGATTGGTAAGTTTTTCATAGGTGTACGCGCTTTGGTATACCCAATCCTCGCAATGAAAAGTATGAAAATCATTCTTTAACAGGTTTCCAGCTGCTACCTTAGCTGCTTTAGAATGAATAATTTCTGAAGGGTTAAAACTCTGAAGTAGTTTTTCTATATAGGATTGGCGCCCTTCGGCACACATAAACTCGCCCGTAGAGAGATCCAAAAAAGCAATCCCCAATTGATCATTCCTGAAATGAATACTTGCTAAAAAATTATTCCGCCTTTTGTCCAGCACATTGTCATTGTAAGCCAGACCAGGCGTAACCAATTCTGTGACCCCTCTTTTAACAATCCCTTTTACCTCTTTTGGATCTTCTAATTGATCACATATGGCTACTCTATTACCCGCCCTTATCAGCTTGGGCAAATAGGTGTCCAAAGAGTGGTGCGGAAAACCGGCCAACTCAATGTGAGAGGCAGAACCATTGGCACGTTTGGTAAGTACAATGTCAAGGATTTTACTGGCCTTTATTGCATCTTCTCCAAACGTTTCATAAAAATCCCCTACCCGAAAAAGCAAAATGGCTCCGGGATGCTTTGCCTTGATAGCATTGTATTGTTTCATTAAAGGGGTTTCCTTGGCTTTAGTCTTGCCCATTGTTATTTTTCGGTTTTAGGACCTGAATTTAATTAAGAATGTAAGGGAAACAAAACCTAAATCTAATACTAGGCCTTAGTCTCTCTTGTTTTTTTTGTCTGGAAATAAGTAAATTTGAGGTCCTTTGGGCTTTGAAAGCCCTACCATTCACTAAATCAGCATTTTAAATTTTAAATTTATATCCCGATGAAAAAACTCAGCATGGAAGAACTCAACCGACTCTCTGTTGAGGATTACAAAGAAATCGAAAAAAATCCAATTGCCCTGATTCTTGACAATGTTCGTAGCCTAAATAATGTAGGTTCAGCCTTCAGAACCTCTGATGCTTTTCTGGTGAAAAAAATCTTTCTTTGCGGCATTACTGGTCAGCCTCCTCATAGGGAAATTCAAAAAACAGCCCTAGGTGCTACTGAGTCAGTAGATTGGGAACATTACGAAAGTACATTGGACGCAATCAAGCTTTTAAAAAAAGAAGGCTATGAGATCTGTGTGCTAGAACAAGCCTCACACAGTACTCCTCTCAATGAATTCGCACCAAAGCCTGGAAAACCTTATGCCTTTGTATTTGGAAATGAAGTGTTTGGAGTGGAAGAAGATGTTGTACTGGCTGCAGACCAAGTATTGGAAATCCCTCAATTTGGAACCAAACATTCTTTAAATATCTCAGTAAGCATAGGGATAACCCTTTGGGACATGGTTAGCAAAACCTACGGATTTAAATAAGAGAAGGGATAATTAGAGCAAAATTGTAGGTCTATTTTATATAAACACCAGTAAACTCAAGTGCATTTATACTGGGTCAACTTCTTCAATCACTCTTCTCTTCTCAGGTACCTGTCAATTATCTCATCCGTATCCTGATCTTCCGCCAATTCAAGCAATGCCCTGTTGACTTCATATACCAGGTTACTCTCGAGTGGAAAAGCAAAACCATATCCCTGTTTGTAATATTCCGCCTTGGCCATAAATAAATCTTCGTCCCCATGCTTTTTTAGGTAATACAACAATTGTGGGCGATCATAAACTACTGCAGCAACCTCCTTTTTATTTAATATGGATATGGCTTCTTCCAATGTATACACCTCCACAGGCTTGGCATAATGTTCCTCCAAAAACACTTGCGAAGGCGAGTTGGAGATGGTTGCCACATTTTTATTTACCAATTGCTCTATACTAGAAACCGGAGATTTTCCCATGGAAGCCAAAGTAAGGGTACTGGCTATTCCAGCCACCATTGAAGTAGCAAAAATAATTGAGATAATCATCCAACTGCCTGCAATAATGCGCCCCGTCAAACTAACTGGTGCTTTGTCTCCATATCCTGTGGTACTCATGGTAACAATGGCAAGCCACATCCCATTCCCTATCCCATCTATTGGGTCATTTGGAAATTGATCCTTGGAATGCTTTCTTTCTGCCAACCACAATAGGGTACCCACTATGGCAAGAATGAATAAAAATACAAACACGGCAATCAACAATTTAATACTAAAAAATGGCTTGATCTTGTCCCAATATCCTTGTTTTTCAGACCGGGACACGATGGCCAAACTTGAATTATAAAAAGGCTGAGAAAACCTAAAGTCCTTCACCCTGCTGGAAGTAATACTGATAGGCCCTATCACCAAATCCAAAGCCCCCTGTTCCAAGGAATGTAAAGCATCATCCACGGTATTAAAAGACTTGAAATAATAATTCCATCCTTGTTTGGCCGCCAGTTCTTCCCAGATTTCCACGGAAATGCCACTTACTTCTTGTCCTTCACCATAGACAAACGGCTCACTTCCTGCCACACCCACAAGCAAGGTATCAATGTCTAGGCGCAATTGACGGGCTTGAAGGTTTGTCGTTAAGTGAAATAAACCTAGTACAAAGAAAAATAGAATTGAGCTTTGACGTTTCTGAAACATGTGCGTATGTTTTATTAAGGACAAACCAATTTATTGAAATTTATTAATAAATTGATTCTAAACAGCTTCCAATATAAAAGGAGAACCCTTAAAATAAGGTGCAGAACTTTTCTCTCAAAATGAAAATATTTTCCAAGTCAGGAAAAATGTCCTTAAAAAAATTTAGAAGTAATAGTCTTATTCTGTATTAAAACTAAAGTAGTTTTTCAATTTTTAGGAAAACTAAAAAATATCTGCTAATTTTTTTAGTTCATAGACCCTAACCGAATGAAAGACAGCATTTACTGTATAGTTTTCGCTTTATTCCTTGCATGTAGCGGACAGAAAAATGGAGCCGACGGTGCACTACCTCCCTTGGTAATCACCATGGACACAGTCGTAATAGATCCTGGAGAGGAGATCTTATTTTTAAATGGGCGATTAAGATTAAGTGCACTAAGTGAGGATAAGAAATACCTTTATAATGTAAACCTTCAGGAATACCTCATAGAACAAATCAATCTCAATTCTCTGGAATTTGAGAAAAATTATCCCTTTGAAAAGGAGGGACCAAATGGTGTTGGAAATTATGTAAGGGGTTTCTCCCTTATTATTAAGGATAAACTTTTTATTAGCGCTTATCCAAAGGATAATGTATTGGATTGGCAGGGTAGAAAGCTGGAAAGCATTGATATAATTGAAATGATCAAAGAATATGAGGAGTTGGATGAGGAAGATAGATCTAATAAAACAATAAGCTTGGCCACAGATGGTAGCCAATTTGCTTCCCTGATTTCCAATTATAGAAATAAAACCACTTTTTTTGCCTTGATAAACCGTAACAATAAAACCTTTAAAAAATTTGCTATTCCAGGAATTGAAAAGGCCAAGAATTTCGAGCCTTTTCTCGATGATGGAGAATCTGCCATGGGATTGGGCACTGATCGGTACCTAATAAAAGAAGGTGGAAAATTAATCTTGGGAACTGGGATAAGTAGTGAGCTCTATGTAATGGATAAAGACAGTGACTCTCTCAGGCACATTACCTTTAACAGCCAACTTACCCTAACGAAAAAAGCGGTACCTATCCCGCTGAGGTAGGGGATCGTAAGGAATTCGAAAAGTATTTTAAAGAAATTCAAGAAGACATTAATTTCAAAGGTCCTGTATGGGATGAAAAAAAGCAGGTCTACTATCGTTTCTCCTATCAATTTGATTATGAAGATAATCCTGAACAAAAGGAAGATCAATATTTCCCTCAACCTTCTGGAGCAACAGTTTACTTAAGTATTTTGGACAAGGAGCTCAATTTGATTGCCGAAGGAACTGTCCCTGAAATGGATCGATACCCCAGATTCCATTTTGCCAAAGACGGAAAACTATGGCTATTTGAAAATATAGAAGATGAAATGGGTTTTGTAAGATTTGATATCAATTGGTAACCCTCATTCTTTAAAAACGTAAAGGACATTGCTTATAAGCAACATCCCCGGTAGATATTCTACCAAATTAAAATTCACATATTATCACAGCAACACTTTACTATTTTCCGAAACATTTTTTTTATTATCTCCTTCTTATAATTGTAATTTTATTTCTTAAAGATATTCAATAACTTTAAGGTTAACTATTGACAAAAATTACCCGTTAAATTAAGCTGAATGCAAATGACATTTGGCTAAATAATTGTCATATAAAATTATCAATTTTCAATAAATGACACGAGTCATACCCAAAATAATACACAGGTTATCCTTTCCTTTCACCTTACTGCTCCCTCTCTTGGTGGGCTGTGGATGGGAGAAACCTGAAGCCATCCAACAGGCCTATAAGGACCTGCCGGAAGCCATAGATTTTAATTACCATGTCAAACCCATTCTCTCAGACAAGTGCTTTGCCTGCCATGGACCCGATGCAGCCAACCAAGAAGCTGATTTAAGACTTGACCTGGAGGAGTTTGCCTATGCAGCACTAAAAAGTAATTCGGGGCATTATGCCATTGTTCCGGGTAAACCGGGCAAAAGTGAGGTAGTAAACCGTATACTGACAGAGGATAAGGAGTTGATGATGCCTCCACCTGAATCTAACCTAAGCCTGAGTACATCCGAGATAGCCACCTTAACCAAATGGATAGAACAGGGAGCCAAATACAAACCCCACTGGTCATTTATCCCTCCGGAAATGCCAAAGATTCCTGAGATTGAGGATAAAAGCTGGGCTAAAAATGAAATTGATCATTTTGTAGCGGCCAAATTGAAAAGCAAAAATCTAAATCCCTCAGAAAAGGCCAGCAAAGAAAACCTTATTCGTAGGGTAAGTTTCGACCTGACAGGTCTTCCTCCTTCCCTAGAAGAAATCGAAGAATTTGTTGACAGCGATGACCCTAAGGCTTATGAAAAATTAGTCGACAGACTCCTTGCTTCGGCGGCCTATGGTGAGCGAATGGCCGCAGACTGGATGGATGTAGCCCGATATGCCGATTCCGATGGCTATTTGGATGACAAACACCGAGACTTCAGTCCTTACCGGGACTGGGTCATCCGAGCTTTTAACAAAAACATGTCCTACGAGCAGTTCATCACTTGGCAATTGGCCGGAGACCTTATTGAGGAACCCACGCAAGAGAGCATACTGGCAACTGCTTTTAACCGACTACATAAAAAGAATTCTGAGGCCGGTATCGTTTTCGAAGAGTACAGAGCAGAATATGTGGCTGACCGTACCTCCACCGTTGGAAAAGCCATTATGGGCTTAAGTATGGAATGTGCCCGCTGCCATGACCATAAATATGACCCCATAAGTCAAAAATCCTTTTACCAATTGTCCGCATTTTTCAACAGTACCAATGAGTTGGGCACTGCGGTATATGGCCCAGGTCAAGTTCCTGGCCCGGCCTTATTGCTTACAAACGAAGAACAAGACAAGATTTTAAATTACATAGACAATCAGATAAAGTCCAAAGAAACCCATTTGGGTGATTTGCAAAAAGAAGCTCAAAAAACACAGCATATCGAAGAAGCCAACCTTCTGCAAAACCTACAAAAAAAGCTACCTACAAAACTTGTAGCCGCTTATGATTTTGACAAAATAATTCCTGGAACCAATAAAACAACCTTCACAAGCCCCGGAAAAACTTCACAACTTGGCCCAGTAATTATCAAAGAGCCTGTAATCAAGGCTGGAGCTGAGGGTCAAGGCGTTTTCATCAATGACTTTACTACCCTAAGTCTCCCGGACAAAGTGGGTTGGTTTGACCAAACAGATCCCTTTTCTGTAAGCCTTTCGGTATTTCCCGACACGGTTTACAACGAAGCAGTTTTGTTTACCCATTGCGAGGATATTCGCTTGGGACTAAAAGGCTATTCTCTATTTCTGGAAGACAATAAATTAAATTTTATCATGGCCTACAGTTGGCCAGACAATGCCATTCAGGTAAAAACGCTAACAGCTATCCCTGAGAAAGAATGGACAAACCTTACCATTACTTACAATGGTATGGGTAAAGCTGACGGCATTGGTATTTATCTCAATGGAGAAAAAGTGCCTGTATCAGTATCAGCTGATAATATTTATAAATCCATTTTATTCAAACCCGACATTCACACCTACGGATTCAGAGGTTTTGTATTAGGAGTCAGGGACAAAATGAAGACTTTCCTCAATGGCGGTCTGGATAAATTAAGAATTTATGATCAGGAATTGAGTGCTTTGGAAGTACTCTATGAAACCAATCCTGAGAAAGCCAAAAAAGCCATCACAAACCCCGCAAATCAGATTGACAAAGCCATGATTGCCGATCATCACTTTAGGAGTGACAATCCCGAAGCCAAAAATATCAGAAAGGCAATTGTGGATTTAAGAAAAGAAAGGGCTAAAACCACTACTGATATTAAAGAAATAATGGTAATGGGTGACCTTGAGGAGCCTAGGCCTACCTATATTTTGGACCGGGGAATGTACAATGCGCCCACGGAACAAGTTGATCCCGGTATTCCTGAAACTGTTTTTCCTTACAATGAAAAGTGGCCAAAAAACCGTTTGGGACTGACAAAATGGCTTTTTGATCCCGAAAACCCATTGACAGCCCGTGTGTTTATCAATAGAATCTGGCAAATGCATTTTGGAAAAGGGCTGGTCGTTACCTCTGATGACTTTGGCAATCAGGGAAGCATGCCATCACATCCTGAACTTCTGGATTGGCTAGCCGTTACCTTCCGGGAATCTGGCTGGGACATCAAGAAAATGCACAAACTGATTGTGATGTCTGCTACTTATCAGCAATCTTCTAAAAACACACCTGATTTGTTGGAAGAAGATCCAGACAACCTTTTGTTGGCAAGAGGCCCAAGTTTTAGAATGACTGCAGAAATGGTTCGTGACAACGCCCTTGCCATAAGCGGACTGCTAGTTCAGAACACCAGTAGCGAAAGTGCCTACCCTTATCAACCTGATGGGCTCTGGGATGAAATCTCTACCAAATCCTGGAGGTACAGGTATTTGCAGGAGCCTGGTGATGGGCTCTACAAAAGAAGCCTCTACACCATATGGAAAAGAACTTCCGGACCTCCTTCCATGATGATATTTGATGTCAGCGACAGATCAGAGTGCAAAGTGAGGAGAACTGAAACCAGCACCCCTTTACAGGCACTGGTTTTATTAAATGATCCGCAATACGTAGAAGCAGCAAGAGTAGCTGCCGAAAAACTAATCAAAAAATACCAACCAGAAGAACAACTGGCCAAGGCCTTCAAATTAAGCACCGGTAGACAAGCTGATGCCAAAGAAATGGAGATCATTGAACAATTTTATCAGGAAGAGCAAAAGCGCTTTGGTCAGAATATAGGAGATGCAATGGCTTACTTAAGTACAGGTAGTAAACCTTTGGACAATTCGCTGGATCCAGTTAGAGTAGCCTCATTGGCCACTGTAATAAACGGTATAATGAATACCACTGAAGGCTATACAATAAGATAAATATCGCCATGAACGAGAATGACATAAACAAATTCGGAGAAACAAGACGTGGCTTTTTGAAAAAAACTTCACTGGGCTTTGGCGCCATTGCTTTGTCCAGCCTTATTGGACAAAAAACTGGCTTTGCCGAAGCTCCTGATAGCTCAGGACTCTACAAACCACAGGGGCTTTACACAGGCACCCACTTCCCTTCAAAAGCCAAAAGAGTGATTTATCTTTTCCAGTCTGGCGGGCCTTCTCAAATTGAAACCTTTGATTACAAACCCTCACTGGAAAAATGGCATGGCAAGGAAATACCTCCTTCCGTACAGGGAACCCAGCGAAATTCTGGAATGGTAGCAGATCAATCTACTTTTCCTTTAGTGAAATCAATTTATGATTTTAAGCAATATGGACAATCTGGAGCTTGGGTAAGTGAAATTTTTCCTCACACTGCCAAGGTTGTAGATGAGCTTTGCATTGTCAAATCCATGATCACCGAGGCCATCAACCACGAACCTGCCGTCATGTTTATGCAAACAGGTTCGCAATTGAGCGGTAGACCTTCTATAGGCTCCTGGTTGAGTTATGGTCTGGGAAGTGACAATGAAAACCTGCCCAACTTTGTAGTCCTGCTTTCAAAAAGCCCTGGATCACAGCCTTTAAATTCCACGGCCTGGGGAAACGGGTTTCTACCCTCCCATCATCAGGGCATTCAATTTCGTTCGGGCAAAGATCCTGTTTTATACTTGAATAATCCGCATGGGGTACATGACCATGACAGGCGTCGTGCCCTGGACCATATCGGTAAGCTCAATGAAAACCAGTTTGACTTGTGGCAGGATCCTGAAATTCAGTCCAAGATCAGCCAATATGAAATGGCCTATAAAATGCAGAATTCCGTTCCGGAGGCAGTGGACACCAGCAAAGAACCTGATTATATTTACGAACTTTATGGGGAAGATGCGAGAACACCTGGCACCTATGCTTCCAATTGCCTGCAAGCCAGAAAACTTGCAGAACGTGATGTGAAATTCATTCAGCTCTACCATATGGGATGGGACCAACATGGCAGTTTGCCTAAAGGCATCAAGCGCCAAGCCTTAAGTACAGACCAGGCCACCGCAGGTTTGATTCAGGACCTTAAACAAAGAGGTTTGCTAGAAGACACTTTGGTCGTATGGGGTGGTGAATTTGGTAGGACCAGCTTCTCTCAAGGAAGGCTCACCGCCGACAATTATGGCAGAGACCACCATCCTGGATGCTTTACTATGTGGATGGCAGGAGCAGGAGTAAAAAAAGGAATGGTCTATGGAGAAACGGACGAGTTTAGCTACAATGTGGCTAAAAACCCCGTACATGTGCATGATTTTCAAGCCACATTACTCCATTTATTGGGCATAGACCATGAAAAACTAACATTCAAACATCAAGGCAGAAGATTCAGACTTACAGATGTCCACGGACAGGTAGTAAATGAACTCCTGGCATAAATACAATTCATGCATTCACGAAGAAAATTCATTCAAAAATCCATCACCGGTGGGGCAGTAATTACTGCAGGAATACCTCTTTTCAATATCAACTCAAATGCCGCGCAGCTTCAAAAGGACATGCTAGGCCATGGTGATTTCCAGTACAGGTTAGAAAGAGACTGGAGCAAAACCAACAGCAACAGCCATCCGGTCAACAACTGCCATGAAATGGTCCTGGACAAAAACAACAGGCTAATATTGTTGACAGACCATCCGAAAAACAATATCCTGATTTACGATACTTCGGGAAAAATTTTAGACACATGGACATTGGGATTTTCCGGAGCGCATGGTTTGTCTATCACGGAAGAAGGTGCTGAAGAATTTTTATTTATCACAGATACTGGTTTAGGAAAAGTAGTAAAATGTACCATGGATGGTGAAATTCTTATGGAATTGGATCACCCATCCAAGATAGGTGCATACACCGAACATGCATTTTACCGACCAACGGAAACAGCCATAGGTCCCAATGGGGATATTTATGTGGCCGATGGTTATGGTTCACAGTTTATCTTGCAATATGACAAGACAGGGCAATTTATTCGGAAATTTGGAGGAGACAGTTTTCTCCAGCCAGACAAATTCAAACAAGCCCATGGTGTAGCCATTGATTACAGAGACCCTACCAACCCTACCTTACTTTGTTCTGCAAGGATAAAAAATACCTTCAAGCGATTCACATTAGCTGGCGAATACCTGGAAGACCATTACTTACCTGGGGCATACATTAGCCGACCTGTTTTGGATGATGAAAACTTGTATTCCGGAGTCTGCTTTGGAATGGAAGAAGGCAATTATAACATGCATTTAAACAAAGGCTTTGTCACTATTTTAGACAAAAACAACAAGGTCGTCTCCAACCCTGGAGGTACCGAACCGGTCTACAAAAATGGCAAGCTAGAGCTCATGTTTCAGGAAAAACCCATCTTCAAACATTGCCATGATGTCTGTTTAGACAGAGACAAAAACCTATATGTTTGTCAATGGAATGCAGATGGTGTTTATCCTTATAAATTACACCGGGTGTAAATTTACACTTACCTTTTTACTGGCATTTTTATTTGTTGCAAGAAATGTGATTTACTTGTGATGCTAGGTTCAGTGTTATCATTTTAAAATCAATTGTTTTCCCTGGGATAATGGTGTCTTTTATGGTAAGCCATCAAACCTCCTATTCCTTCTTTTTGCTACATTTTCCCGATTTCAGCACATAATAGATTGTCTATTGCATATTTCGGGGATAATAGTGAAGAGAAAATGCAAACGCATATTGGCATTGCGCGAATTGATAGCAAAAGAGAGGTTAAAAAGTACTTAAGTAAATGGTAGTAGTTATCAGAGAATGAAGGGAAATGGAGAATCCTTCCGATAATTAAGCATACATCAAAATCAACCCGGGTCAGGTAGGGGTAAATCAACATTTCACCTGATCCGGGTAAATAATTACTGATCAGAAGTTGTACTCAACTGTTCTTTCAGCAATTCGTCCTCCATCATTCTTTGTTCGAGTTCTTTGGCATAGGTTCTTCCGGCCTTGAAGCCGTACTTAGTATATGCCCTCGCTGCCCAATCTTTGGCCAACATTAAATCTCCAAGTACCTCATATCCCAAAGATATATTGTAACAAATTTTACCGTAAGTTTTATCATCTCCCGGAAGGGAAAGCCCACCTTGCCAGCTTTGAATGGCTTTTTCCCATTCATTGACTTCAGCAAAGCGTGCCCCTTTTTCTAAAGCGGGGTACTTCTTTGATTTGGCATAAAAAGTACGGTTTAGGTCTATGTACATAGGAGCGATTCTCCTTGCATAAGCAGCACCAGCCATTTGCCCCACATACCTGGTTGCTTGGGCTTTTTCGATTAGAAGCAGCAAAGCCTGGGCTCGGGTCTCCGCCTCAGCTGACCATAAGTTGGTTTAGGAAAGGTCACTTTGGTCTAAAATATTGCCGCTTTCAGGGTCATACAATCTAAACCCTACTTGTACGGAAGCCAGCCCTTCCACCAATATACCGGGCACTTCTATGGTTTTGGCATTCTCCTCTTTTCCAACTTTTTTCTTGATGGTGATTTTTTTGTCTGTAATGACAAAATCCGAACTGAACTTCTCCAAAGTCAATACCGCATCCGTTTCATAACGCTCACAAAGGCTTCGGATCATTTCCCGATTGAGAGGAGCAGGAAAAGTTTGTGAAAAAAGTCCTCCTATCAGTCTTTCATTCGCCCGTACAATTTCATACCTGGGAGAAGTATTTAGCTCTTGATGAATAGAAGCCAGGGTTCCATCAATGGCATTTTTTACTTCAAAAGGCATTTCTCCAGTAAGAAGTCCTTCAATTATTGCCACTCCCTGACTTTCAGGCTTCGTCCTGTCTACAATGAGTAAACGCTGTACTTGATTCGGTATATTAATCTCTGCAGGCATTAATCTCGTTATAGAAACATTCTTGGTGCAGGAGCCAAATGCCACTAGGATCAAAACAAAGCGTAGACATTTAACAATCTCTGAATTGGGGAATTTCATAAGCTTGAATATTTTTTTTGCAATTTAGCTGAAATTAGGAAAAGTAATTGGCGGTTTTGAGCTAAAAAAAGGGCTCCCCTTTCGAAAAGCCCCTTATTATGATAAATTTAAATCACCTCACTACCAAGGTTTCCCAGTACCTTGAATTACCCAAGGCTTGGACCAAGCACTATTGGCTCCGTCTACTTCAGAAAAATTGGTTGTTTCCAAACGGTTCATGGCTTCTTCCGAATTGGCTCCATTAAGATTTCGTTCTTCTACCATATAATAAAAACGGACAGGCAAAACAGATCGTATGGTATAAGGTCCGGCCTCCAATTCAGGATAGCCAGTTCTTCGGTAATCAAACCAAGCCTCTGCAGCAGCGGTCCAAGAGGACACCCACTTTTGCTCCATCAGTTGTTTTAATGTACCATCGAATTTAACACTTTCCTGTTGCAGGTAATTTTCTACCTGACCAGAAATTCCCCAAGTAGTAAATGAAGCCTGAATGGCTTTATTGTAATACTCTTCAGCAGTTCCTCCAACAGCCCAACCTTTCAGTGCGGCCTCAGCCAAAATAAAATTAACCTCTGTTGCTGTAATTAGTCTGGCTTTTAGCAAAGGACCATTGGGTTCCCTGTATCGATCATTAAGCCAGGAAACATGGGGGTTAAATGAAGCCTGATTGGCATCTGGGCTAAGGTTGTATACCTGTGAGCCCGCGATACCCGGAGGAATTCCAACATAATCAGGATTCTGGCTGATGTCTTCAAGCGCTACATTTCTACTTTCCAACACATCTGGAGAAAGGTACCTTTTTCCATCTTGTATTACGTCTGTTCCTGCAGGCAAACTGGCATCAACTACCAAAGGTATTTCTACCGGGTTGGCCCAAACTCCAAGCCTTGGGTCATTATTTACCCTCATGGCTTCTACCAGAGTTTGGCACATTTTTAACCTCCTATAGTTGCTTGCATCAACATCAAATTTGGTATTTTTAGGCCAGCTACTTGCTTCACTCTCTGTATTAAAAGACATGGTAGCATCATCCCCGGTACTGGTGATGATGGGATATGTCCCTGGATCGGCTAGTATAGTTTCAATACCTTGCTTGGCAAAATCAGGCAACTTTTCCGACAATCTCATGTAAAACCTAAGTTTTAAGGAATTGGCCATCTTCCTCCATTTTTCAGGATTACCACCAAAGTAAACATCTGCCCCTTCAATAGAGCTATTGTAAGATCCTTTTGGCTGAGAAAGCAATTGATTGGCAGTCTCTAGTTCCCCAAGTATTCCTCTATAAATTTCCTCCTGAGTATCAAAGGAAGGAAAAGTAGCTTCAGGAGTTCCTTCAGCACCTTTGAGTGCTTGAGAATAAGGTGCGTCTCCCCAAAGATCAGTAATAAGTCCGAACATCATTCCGCGAATCACCAAAGTGACTCCCTGATGAAGTTCTTGATCCAGCTCTACAGCCCTGTCATAAACAAATTGGTTGTTTCTAAGGATAGCATAATAGCCAGACCAACTATTGCTTCTGTTCCAGTCATAGGAATTGTGTGATCCTGACCATCCATCCTTTTGAGTATGTTGCATCACTCCTGCAATGTCTTGATACCCAAGATTCAACACAGTTTTGCCTGCCTCGGTCAACACTGTTGAAAGCACCAGGTTGGGATTGGCCGATTCAGGGCTTGCTCCATTTGGGTTAATATTCATCTCTATGAGATCTTCCTTACAGGAAAATGTACACAGCAATAAAAGCGCCCAACCGAAAATTAATTTATTTTTGATAATCATAGTAATTTCGTTTATCAGTTGAAAACTAACACTTAAAAAGTAGCATTTACTTTAAACCCAATTGGCATAACCCAAGGCATCACATTCCATCTTTCTATTCCCTGTTTAAATTGGGTCCCTGCTTGTGTGCCTCCTGATGGTTGAAACGCCATCTCTGGATCTATATTGATTTTTGCTGCTGTCCAGAGAATAATATTCCTGCTATAAACCGAGAAGCTAAGATTTTGCATTTTTAGTGATTTCGCAAAGTTCTGTGATACATCATAACCTAGAGAAACCTCTCTCAACTTCACAAAAGAGGCATCATATAAGAATGCCCTTGCAAAACTCCAAGCTGTACTGCCCGCATAAGGCAAGGTTAAAGTTCCTCCTGGCTGCCCAATGTTTTCGCCTAGGTTTTCAGCATAAGCTGTAGGGTTTCCATTCTCGTCAAATTCTGTAGCATAAACCCCAGGAATAAATACTCCTCCATGTGGCAAAGTAAATGGTCCATATGTGAATGGATAACTTCCGTATTCTGGAGTCGGCCCACCAACCAATGGAAAGTTATTGCCATTGATCAAAACCATTGATTCCTGATTGTCTACAAGATAATTCTTCAGAGCTTCTCCTTCCAATTCTCCTGGATTGATCAGCTTATCCAAGAATACAGATGACCTGCCATGTTCTTCACCGAATCTGTAAGTTTGGGACACAAAATCACCACCATTTCTCCAGTCAAATGTCATGTTCAAATGAAAGTTTTTATAAGACAAGGAGGTCTGCATTCCAAGAATAAATTTAGGATTGAAATTTCCAATCTTATTTCTTGAACTCACAGCATCAATGCTTTGCCATTTTCCGGTTTGATCCAAAATTGGGTACCCAAAATAGGGTGACTCAGGATCTTTTACAGTCACAACTTCCGCATCATAAATATCCCCAATCTCTTCTCCTACATAAGTCCATGAACCACCTCTGGCATCTTCCCATAAGGTATAATACGGCATATTATCAGCCAATTCAATAATTTTGGTCCTGTTCCTAGTCAGGTTAAGGTCCACAGTCCAATTCCAATTATTGTTTCTGATGATGTCCGATCCAAGGGTTAGTTCAACACCCTCACTTTGTAAAAGACCAGCATTGATATTTTTTGAGGTATACCCTGTAGATGGCGGTAAACCTATGCTAAGGATTTGGTTTTCATTCTGTACTTTATAGTAGGTTCCACTAAATCTAACTCGATCATTGAAAAGATGTAAATCAATTCCACCTTCGTATGAAGTAGCAATTTCAGGTTTCAGGGTAGGATTCAATAAACCACTACGCAATGATAACCTTGGTATATTGCCCCATGCTCCAGCATTATACAATGTACCTAACAAGTTGTATGGACTAGCATCATTACCTACAGAAGCATATCCACCTCTCAATTTCACCAAGCTAAAAGGCTCAGGTAAATCAAGCATTTCACTGACCAATACGCTCAGCGCTGCAGATGGATAAAAGTAAGGATCTGCTGCAGGCAATGTACTGGACCAGTCATTTCTAGCCGTTAGATCCAAATATAGCATGTCCTTATAGGAGAAGTTTGCCAATCCATATAAACTGTGAATTCCTCTCTCAAAGCTACTATTGCCGTATTGAATATTATCAGGGGCTATATTGCTAAGTGTATAAACCCCAGGTGTAATCAAGCCCACACCGGATTTGGAACCTGCGAATAAATTACTTCCATTTTGGTACCTAATGTTACCACCACCTGAAAGTGTAATTCCAAAATCATTTACATCCTTATTATAGGTAAGTAGGAAATCTGCGTTGGTTTCCAAGCCATGAAGCTCTGTGATACCATAGGCACCTTCTGGTTCCTGGCTGTAACTCCTACCTATTTTACTCTCTCTGGTTTCATTATATAAGTCCAAGGAATAACGTGCAAAGAAGTTAAAGGAAGGTGAAATCTGCCAATCCGCTTTTACATTCCCAAACACCCTGTCTCTTTTGAAGCTATTGTTAACTTCATTGGCAAGGAAATAAGGGTTATCTGTTACCCTGACTTCTCCACCGGCATCCATGGTTTTTTGCTCCAATCCTTCCTGACCTGGAAGCCAATAGTCCTTTAAGTCCAAAATATTGACATGGGGAGAGGTTTCATAAGCCCATTGTAAAGGGTTGGTACCTCGTTCACCAGCAGGCCTATTATTGGAATTGTTTCGACTCACATCAATATTGGTACTGAAATTCAACTTATCACTTACCTTAAGGTTGGAGTTGATATTTAAGGTATTCCTGAATAAATCTGAATTCGGTATAATACCCTTATTCCTCATATTGGAATAAGAGATTCTATAGTTCATGACATCATTGCTATTGGCAACTGAAAAGCTATTGGAAGATGTGATACCTGTTTGCACAAAGTTTTTAACATTGTCAGGATAGGAAACCAAAGGCATCGCTATGGGATTACCATTTTCATCCAAAGGGCTGTTCCATTGCACTTGCTCGTAACCTTTGTCCAATTCTGCACCAAAGGCAGCATTTACGTTCTCTTGAACCAAACTTCCAAATGGGTTGGTCAAAGGGTTTCCACTAATATCTACAGGAATAGCAGAATATTGTCCTGCTCCAAATTTACTGTGCCATTTAAGGTATTTGTAAGGCACATCAAAAACAGTATTGGTACTTACATTCACTGTTAGTCGGTCTACATTCCCTCCTTTGGTGGTAATAAGCACTACTCCATTTCCTGCACGAGATCCATATAGCGCTGCGGCACTTGGCCCTTTCAGGATGGAAATGTCAGCAATGTCATCAGGGTTAAGACCCGAAATGGCATTTCCATAATCGACCCTGTTTTCGGAGCCAACCGAAGACACATTATTAAGCGTGTTGGCGATAGGAACACCATCTACTACAAAGAGCGGCTGGTTGTCGGTATTTAATGAGGTAGCCCCTCTAATTACCATACTTACCGATGAACCCGTACCACCTGTGGTACTGATGGTAGCACCGGCTACTTTTCCTGCCATGGCATTAAGAAAACTTTCCTGAGCCACTCTAGTCATTTCTTCGCCACCCACACGTTCTATGGAATAGCCTAGAGAAATTTCTTCCCTTTTAATTCCGAGGGCAGTGACAACAACTTCATTCATCTCTGAAGCATCTTCCCTTAGCTGCACATTAATAACAGAACGGTTGCCTACCAGTTCATTAATTGGTTCGAAACCTATAAATGAAAACACCAAAACCGTGTTGTTATCAGCAACAGTTATGGAATATTCTCCATTTACATCAGTGGCAGTACCTGACTGACCTCCCTGAATAAGTACATTTACTCCGGGAATACCTAAGCCATCTCCCTGAGAAGTGACTTTACCTGTGACTCGCCTACTTTGAGCCAAAGCTTCTGGAACTACGGATCCTATCAGGAAGCATAGCATAACTAAACAACACCAGTTTCTAAATTTTGTAAACCTGTTCACCATAAATTATTTTTATAGTTTAAACTCTATTTCCTAATATACTTAGTTACCTCAAAAACATACCACTCTATTCACAATATATATTGGCAAATAAGTACAATCTCAGAAACCTAAACCCTAGTCAGGTATTATTTAAACATTTCCATATTGTTAATAATAGATTATGAGATAGTTTATTCTGAATTATCATCTTAGAACTAATGTTTTCCAAATACCCTGTTGGACAAAGGATTAAATGGCTTTTTACTAAAAAATGGTGAAATGACTTATTGTAATAAAAAAAGGCTGAATCCAAAGGCCTGACCAAGGAATGATAACATATAAATTATTTTACCTACCCAATAAATGAAACCTATCCCATACTAAGGCCAGTTAATTTTAACCCGGATTATCAATGTCGTTTAGTTAAGGAATTTTTATT
>TARA_R110002124_G_scaffold393_1_pt1 | contig 34689 bp, 30 predicted proteins | sample TARA_R110002124 | Tara Oceans TARA_R110002124 (sample SAMEA4397445) | marine metagenome | biome: Polar Biome; feature: [SRF] surface water layer (ENVO:00010504); material: water (ENVO:00002006), including particulate matter (ENVO:01000060) such as... | depth 5 m
CAATAGAGGTGAAATAGCACTACGTGTTATTAGAACCTGTAAAGAGATGGGTGTTAAAACTGTTGCAGTTTACTCGACTGCAGATGCAGATAGTCTTCATGTTAAGTTTGCAGATGAAGCAGTTTGTATTGGTCCACCACCAAGTAACCAATCTTATTTAAAAATATCTAATATCATTGCCGCTGCAGAGATTACAAATGCAGATGCTATTCATCCTGGTTACGGATTTTTGTCTGAAAACGCAAAATTCTCTAAAATATGTGAAGAACATGGCATTAAATTCATTGGCGCATCTGAAGAGATGATAGACCGAATGGGTGATAAAGCCAATGCGAAAGCGACGATGAAAGCTGCAGGTGTGCCTTGTGTACCTGGTAGTGAAGGTGTAATAGAAACCTTTGAGGAGTGCAAGAAACTTGCTAAAGAATCTGGTTACCCTGTAATGCTAAAAGCTTCAGCAGGTGGTGGCGGAAAAGGGATGAGAGCCGTTTGGAAACCAGAAGATCTTCAAAATGCTTGGGAATCTGCTCGTGCAGAATCTAAAGCAGCATTTGGAAATGATGATATGTATATGGAGAAGCTTATAGAAGAGCCTCGTCATATCGAAATACAGATTGTTGGTGATTCAAATGGAAAAGCTTGTCATTTATCAGAAAGAGATTGTTCGATACAACGTCGTCATCAAAAATTAACGGAAGAAGTGCCTTCCCCATTTATGACTGATAAGTTGAGAAATAAAATGGGTAAAGCTGCTGTTAAAGCTGCGGAATACATTAAATATGAAGGAGCTGGCACTGTAGAATTCTTAGTTGATAAGCATAGAAACTTCTACTTTATGGAAATGAATACACGTATTCAGGTAGAACACCCAATTACAGAGCAAGTTATAGATTTTGACTTAATACGTGAGCAAATCTTAGTCGCTGCAGGAGTGCCAATTTCTGGTAAAAATTATTTACCACAATTACACTCTATTGAATGTAGAATCAATGCAGAAGATCCATTTAATGACTTTAGACCTTCACCAGGTAAAATAACAACATTACATGCTCCGGGTGGGCATGGTGTTCGCTTAGATACTCATGTTTATGCTGGTTATAGCATACCACCTAATTATGATTCTATGATAGCGAAGTTAATTACTACAGCCCAGACTAGAGAAGAAGCTATAAATAAAATGAAACGCGCCTTAGATGAGTTTGTTATCGAAGGGATAAAAACCACAATTCCGTTTCATAGACAGTTAATGGAACATCCAGATTATTTGGCAGGTAACTATACCACTAAATTTATGGAAGACTTTGTGATTAAAGAAGAAGAAATTGAAGATTAAACTAAAAGCTCCTAAATCTAGGGGCTTTTTTATGCTATGAATTTATCCTATTGGGAAATAAAAAGTTGGTTAACTAACGTAGATTATACTATTGTTGGTAGCGGTATTGTTGGCCTTAACTGTGCACTACAGCTAAAAGCCCATTTTCCTAAATCAAATATACTCATATTAGAAAAAGGAATGTTGCCACAGGGTGCAAGCACTAAAAATGCCGGTTTTGCTTGTTTTGGTAGCCTGAGTGAAATTATTGATGACCTTAAATACCATTCTGAAGATGAGGTCTTGGAGCTCATCAAAAAACGTATTAATGGGTTACAACTACTTCGTAAAACTCTAGGTGATAAGACTATTGGTTATCAAAATTTAGGTGGTTATGAGTTGTTCATAAAATCTAATGAAGCACTTTACGAGACTTGTCTTAAAAAACAGAGCGAGATTAATACGCTTTTACAACCAATTTTTGGAGATGATGTGTTTTCATTAAAGGAAAACAGCTTTAAGTTTAACAAAATATCATCTAAGTATAGTTTTAATCAATTTGAAGGTCAGCTTGATACTGGTAAAATGATGGCGTCATTGTTAAGTAAAGTGCAACAAGAAGATATTAAAATATTAAACAACTGTAGTGTTGAAGAATTTGTAGAAGATAATAATGGTGTGAAAATTAAAACTAATAGTTTCGAGCTTTCGACCAAAAACCTTCTTATCGCAACTAATGGTTTTGCGTCGAAAATTATTGAGCAACCTGTTAAACCAGCAAGAGCACAAGTTTTAATAACAAAGCCAATTAAGGGTTTACATGTTAAAGGTACATTTCATTTAGATAGAGGTTATTACTATTTCAGAAATATTGATAACCGGATTCTATTAGGAGGCGGACGTAATCTCGATTATAAAACCGAAGAGACATCTGAGTTTGGTGAAACAGAAATCATTCAAAACAAGCTAAAAGATTTATTAAGAACCACTATTTTACCAAATACTGATTTTGAAATTGATCGTCGTTGGTCTGGCATTATGGGAGTGGGTAAACAGAAGAGCACTATAGTAAGGCAACTTAGTAATTACGTGTATTGCGGAGTCCGATTGGGTGGAATGGGTGTTGCAATAGGTAGTTTGGTGGGAAAAGAATTAGCAGATTTAGTTGAATGAATACAAAACAGCAACTTTACTTAGCGTGTCAGAACTTCTTAAACAAGCGCTTTGGAGTTATTCAAAACACCATTTCCGATATTCAGAATTCATTACAATCCGAAACTAAAAGTAGTGCAGGTGACAAGCACGAAACAGGTAGAGCTATGCTGCAATTAGAACGTGAAAAAGCAGGCCATCAATTGTCTGAAATTCAAAAATTAAACGAGACACTTCATAAAATCAATGCTGAAAATAAGCATCAAATTGTAGCATTAGGTAGCGTTGTCTATTCTACACAATCTAATTATTTTATTGCAATTAGCGCTGGTGAAATAACAATTAAAGACTCTAAATTTTATGCCATTTCGCCAATAACTCCAATAGCAAAACTTCTATTATCAAAATATGTTGGTGATACTATTCAGTTTAGAGAAAGTACCTTTATCATCACAAAAATTGAGTAAAAGAAACAACTTAAAAACTTTATATATAAATCGATGAGAAGGTTTGAGAATCTTATAACTTAAGTTCAATGAAATAAAAGTAAATTTTTAGTATAGAAAAATCATTTTCATTAGCTCATTAAAGTATTGAAATTCAATATTTAAAAAACCGCTTGATTTTATTTTATCAAGCGGCTTTCATTTTCTATTGTTATTTCTGCCTTTCTACTTCGATTAAGATAGGTTTTGGTAAGAATTTATTTTTTGATAAACTTTCGCTTTATGCTTTTTCCATCAGATTCTAATCTTAAAAAGTAAATTCCGCTTTCTAAACTTGAAACATCTAAGGCATTCGATTTTAATTTTATATTAAGAATCCGTTTTCCATTAATATCAAAGACTGTAGCAATTTTATTAGTAATATTAGCCGTAGTTTCGATATTTAGTTCTTTATCAACAGGATTTGGGTAAATAACAACATCCGCTAATGCTTCGTCCGTAATGCTTAAAGCAGAACCTTCTTCAATATTATGTGTTGTATTAATTGTTGGGTTAGCAATATAATCTATAGTACCAGAAGGCCAATATATAGTGATATTATCAATTGTAGTTGCTGTACCAATACCAAAATGTGTAGTCAAAGAACTCATAAATTCAAAGCCTTCGCCACTTCTTACATCTCTAATTTGAGTCCCTGCGCTTGTTGTAATCTCCACTCTTGCACCAATACCATTTATATTACTCATGTTTGGTGTTACATGATCCATACCTATGGTATTAATTTTAATCCAGTTATTGCTATTGCCTTGATTATAATAAATAGTACCGTCGAAATAGGCATCAATAAAACCATCATTGTTTAAATCACCAAAAGCTCCATTTTTATAATTGATTTGGTTAGGATCTGCATCTTCAAAAGTCATATCTCCTTTACCATACATTATTGCTCCACTACTAACAATGTCTAAGTAACCATCATTATCTATATCGAATGCCGAGCTTTCCCAGCCTGTTGGTGCAGATATACCAGCACCAGCTGTAACATCTGTAAATGTATAATTAGCAGCCTCACCATTATTCACCATTAACTTATGACTACCAGAACTTGCTCCAACAAAAACATCCATATTTCCATCATTATTAAAGTCTCCCCATGCAGAAGACCATGTTTGCATAGGATCTGCTAAACCGATACTTGCTGCGTTTTCCGAGTATGTATTGTCTCCATTATTGGTTACCATCATATTAGTCCTTCGTTCTTCAATACCTCCACATTTTGCAATAAATAGATCCATATTTCTATCGTTATTATAATCTATCCAAATAGATCCATAATCACCACCTCCAGGATAATTACCTAAAGAATATGGTGCGCCTGGTGTTGTGTCTGATTGATAGAAGGTAAAATTTCCCGTTCCGTTGCTATCATTTAGAAAGTAAACATTTGGTTCAACATCATGACAAACAAAAGCATCGAGTTTGCCGTCATTATTAATATCAACAAAATTAGAACGTTGAGAAAATGTATATTGATCACCTCCAGTAGTGGACTGTTCTGTAAAACCGGTTCCATCACTATTAGCTTTCATAAATGTAACACCACTTCCTCCACCATATAATAAATCGGTTTTTCCATTAGCATCAAAATCTGCAGCAGCAATACTCCAAGACGGAGTAAAGTCTGCAGTAGGAGTAGCTATATTAATATTAGTGAATGTACCGTCTGCATTTTGTTGTTGTATATTAACATTGTTAGCAGTTACACCAACGATATCATCTAGAAAGTCACCATTCATATCTACAACTGCAGATGGATTAAAGGGCTCGTTTCCATTTAAAGTAATTGGGCTAGTTGAAAAATTAATTCTAGAGCTAAGAAGTGTATTAAAGGTTATTGGACCTACCCAATTACTATAATCTCCACCACCACAGTTACCGCGAACATAAACTTCATAGGAGGTGTTTTCATTTAAACCAGTTGCATTGTAAGGAGAATTTGTAGTAGTAGCTGTTCCATTTGTACTTGGAGTGCCTAATGCTGGATCTTGAATTACTATTTCCCAGGCTAATTCTGTTGATCCAGGCGACCAAGATAATTCTGCAGAATTAATTGATAATTGTGCAACACTTAGATTTGTAATATCAGGACATGCTGGAGGAACAGATGATGTAATTGTAGGAGATGTAAAACAGAATCCATAGCCATAAGAATTATTATCTTGGTAATAGATGCGATACTTAAAATTTGATAATTGATTAGCAGTAAACCCCGAAATATTTAAAACAGCACTTTCAAAATCAGCGTATTCTGCTGAACAGTAATCACTTGTTGTGGCATTTGGTGTGCTAGTATCTAGAGGACTTCCAAAATTCACCCAATTAGAAGCGTCAGCATCCCAATATTGTAAAGTTAAAGTTTCATTTTGCCATACTCTTAAAACATAAGTTGCAGTTACATTAATATAAGATTCATTAGCATTATATGCAGGTGTTAAATCTATGACTGTTGATTCTGCTGCAATATCATTTAAAGATGTATTACCTGCATTATCATCATCGAACGCAAAGAGCGACGAACTTGTTGGGTTTTGTAAAAATACATTTGCATCATCATCTATATAAGTGCCCGAAAGTGTCCAATTACTGTTTGGCCAGCTTGCAGACTCATTTAAGACTTGAGCGTAGCTAAAATAACTGGTGATTAATAGTAAACATAAAGTAATTTTTTTCATAATAAATAGTGTTTAATCGCAATTTGTTAGTGAGGTTATCCATTCTTGTACTAATCTAACACCCTCTTCGTGTTTGAGTGTTCTACCAAATAAAGGCATTCTGAGCGACTCATCAGTAGTATTTATTCTATAATAAAGAATTGAAAGGTCTAAATTATTGGGTGTTACAATATACGAATTCGGAATGAATTGTGTTTCGGGTTCAACACAGACACCAAGATTTTCAGAGTCTGCATTGACTTGATATGCAAATCGCATAGGTCTGTAATCACAATAACTATCATCTGAATGACAATGTGCACAGTTAATATCTACATAAGAGCGCACTCTAGATTCTAAAGATTGGGACGTATCATCCCAAGCTACAGTAGTGTCAATATTGTTTGGTAGAGCATTTTCTAAATAACCAAATTCAATTAATTTAGATAATTGATTCATTGTTCCGTCAGCAAATTCATAATTCCTATTTAAATTTTGAGGCTTAGGACCTATAGGAATTGGTATGCTAGCAGTATTATGACAAACAAAACATTCTGCTCTCGACGGAATACGATAATTAACGGTTTTAGTAATATTATTCTCTACCCAACTTAAATCTATGTAACTCCCATCATTTTGGAAATATGCTTCGGTTTGTTCGTCGTTCCAAACGTATTTCGCAAATTCCCAACCTTCCGTTTTCTTATACATTATTCTGGTTTCAATGATTTTTGTTGTGCTGTTTGGTAACACGTTATCGTAATAGAAATTTTTTATTAGCGCTGTACCAGTAGGAAAATCTAAAGTAGAATAGTCATCTATATAATTTGCTTTAACTCCATTTGGCATCCAAATAAAGCGTTTTTTGTGAGCGTAATCTGTAAAAAGTGGAGAGATTAAATCATAAGGAATAACACCAAAAGATGGATTAAGATTTTTTAAATCACCTTCAAAAAAATTGTATTCTGAAAGGTTTTGAAAAGGAGTGTCTCCTGTGAAAAAAGTAACTATAGAAGATGATGTAATTGTAATTGAGACATTTTCTGTTTTGCAGTTTTCTGAATTGTCACAAATAGTATATTGAAATGAATCTTCACCAGTTTCATTAGGATTTGTGACATAAATTATAGTATCGTCACTTGGGTTATTTGGAGTATTGTTTGGGTCAATTATTGTTGCATTACCTCTTGTAGGATTACTTATAGTTAATTGCCCATTTGAAGGAATATTAGAATCATTTGAGAAAATAAAAATTTCGATTTCCGAATTTTGTATAAGAGTAACGGAATCTGGAGCTGTTTCTATATTTAAGGATGTTAAAGAATCATCTGTACCACAAGAGAGCAGAAGTAAAATAGTAAGTAAAAATAAAGCGTAGGTTTTTTTCATGCACAATTAAATAATTCAACATTAATAGAACAGTTAACTACTTAAAAACCCTATCATTAAATTGAAAAATTAGAGATAAATCTACGTTATTTTTATTAAACCGTTAGTTTTTAACCGAAAAACTACTTATATATTAGATTAAGTAGTCTAATCACTCTACTTAAATACGTTATATTTTAATAGAAAGAAACGGCTTAAAACATTAAATCTAATGTATTTGTTAAAACCAAAATAGAGATAAATTAAACACATAGGAGTAAAAAAGGCTATAAACTTGTTTTTTTTATACAACATTGGCTTTAATTTCACTAAATATCTAAAGTACTTTTCTGGTGTCATTAAAAATTTCAACACTTCCCTAATCGGGCTTTTAAATTTTGGTGGTTCGTAAGAAATTCCTACTTGGTTATCACCCACATTTTGGTAGAACCCATGACTTAAAGTATCTAAAAATTTTAGTTTTTTAGTGCTTTGAAACAAACCTACTTTTAAAGCCATTTTAGTCATAGTGTTTTGCATCATTTTTTCTGAGTAACATAATGGCTCTAGGTTTTCTAGAAGCTTTTTATGTAAGCAAAACATGTCTTCTTGGTGTGCTTTAATATGATTGTCGTACAACCATTTTTCTTCAGGCTTATGATATTCTAAAGTATAATCTTTGGTTTCTAAACTATAACCTAAAGCACTACCATGATCTGCTGCAGAGAATTGCTCATAAAGTTGCATGTTAGCCATTAATATATATTCATTATAATCTGTGTATGGCATTAATGAATAATTGAGTCCGTAACGTTTGGTTTTAGGCTGAATATCATAGATCTCACCAAGACCAAGATAATAGCCAGTCACAGAGATTTTATGATTATAAAATTTATATATAGCCTCTTGCATTGTTCCTCCCCAACCAATATCTACAAGGTTAATTCCATTTTTTTCAATGCCCGAGTTAAAAGAATTAATGTAGGTTTTAAAGGCTTTGTGACTTAATTCCCTATGCGTATCATAATAATTTTTGAAGGTTTTGTTTTGCTTTAAGTTTTCAAAGACGGAAGAGCTAAAGAAACCTTCAATATTAGTTTCACCTTCAACATTAAGCTCTGATATAATTTGAGTTCTCAAATCACTGGGACAATTGACAGCTAATAAAAAATCATCTGTAGAGATGTCACTATACTTTTTTTGTAAATATCCAAAATCTTCAACATCAATATCTTGTAATGCAATTTGAAGCGATGCTTGTCTCGATACTTTTAAATAGTGCGTATTTATTTTTCGACTTTCATCTATTTGAGTAAAGTTTTGATAGGAGTCGAACAGTTTTTTAAGAAATTGTCCTTCGCGAGATAAGAAGAACAAATCCTTGAGGTTCTTTCTTCTTGCGGTTTCGTACATACGCTCAACAAACGTATGATAAAACACAATGTATTCTGTATAAGGAATAGAAGAACTTTTATTGCAGGTTTTATAAACGTCATTAATGATACTTTTTAAAGCCTTTTTATCATTCCCAAAATTATTGCGCCTGTTCTTTTTTAGATATTTTTTGTGAGGAAGTAGATAGGCATTAAGCCCATTTTTTTTGGCGTTGGCATAATCACTTCTTAGATTATCACCAATCATCATCACTTCTTTGGGATTAAGAGATAATTCTGAAAGAATTGGTTCGTAGATTGAGCTTGTGTGCTTACTTTTTTCTAGTGCAGCCGAACTGTAAATACCTTCAAACAAATCTAAAATGCCATGATGCGTCAGTAACTTTTCGAACAGTGTTTTTGATCCATAAAAATCTGAAACCAAATAAACCTTTCCTCCATTAGATTTAAAATATTTTAGGGTATCTAACACATCCTGATTGAGGTATTGAACATCTGATTCTGCTCTTACATCAGCATCTTCAAAAAGAGAAATAAATTCATTCTTACCTTTAATCAAAACGACATCTGCATTAATAAGACGTTTGCATATTTCTTCTTTTAATGTATCATATGGAATTTCGACATCTTCCCTGCCCAAGGTTTTAATAAGATACTTAACCGATTCTTGCCTTATAAAATAGAGTTCATCGATAGAGATAGGTAAACCCAATTCTCTTATCATAAGTTTAGCCCAAATTCTTTGTGTATAGTTTGGGTGCACACGTCTATGGACTATAGTATCGTAATAGTCTGTAAAAAGAAATTTTATATTCTTTTCTTTAAGCTCTTTTTGTAATTGGTTAAGTGACAAATAGTTTAGATTGGTTAATAGCTAAATAATAGTTTATCCTTTTACTTTTTCTTTCGTTTTACTCGGTAATACATCAAATCCCATGTTATAAAGTGTAAAACCAAAAATATCTGCATACTGCTCAATCGTTTTACTCACAGGAGTACCAGCTCCATGACCAGCATCGGTTTCAATTCTTATTAAGGTTGGGTTATTGCCTTTTTGTTTACTCTGTAATTCAGCGGCAAACTTAAAACTATGTGCAGGTACAACTCTATCATCATGGTCTCCTGTAGTTACCATTGTGGCAGGATATTCCACACCTTCTTTTACGTTATGTAAAGGTGAATACCCTTTTAAGTATTCGAACATTTCTTTGTTATCTTCTGAGGTTCCGTAATCGTAAGCCCAACCAGCACCAGAAGTAAAGGTGTGATAACGTAACATGTCTAAAACACCAACAGCAGGCAAAGCAACTTTTGCTAAGTCTGGACGTTGTGTCATTGTGGCACCAACTAATAATCCACCATTAGAACCACCTCTTATTGCTAAGTAATCTGATGAGGTATAATTATTATCTATAAGATATTCTCCCGCGGTGATAAAGTCATCAAAAACATTTTGTTTTTTAAGTTGTGTGCCTGCATTGTGCCAAGATTTTCCATATTCTCCTCCACCTCTAAGGTTGGCTACAGCATAAACACCTCCTTGTTCCATCCAAACTGCATTGGGAATACTAAAATTTGGTGTTATAGAAATATTAAAACCACCATAACCATATAGAATAGTGGGATTTTTACCATTAAGTTTCAAGCCTTTTTTATGTGTAATAATCATAGGTACTTTAGTGCCATCTTTAGAGGCATAAAATACTTGCTTACTTTCATAGTCTTCTGGATTAAAATCGATACTTGGTTTTCTAAATAATTCTGAAATTCCGTTTTTTATATCATATTTGTAGATACTGCCAGGAGTTACATAATTAGTGAACGAATAGTATAATTCTTTATCTTCCTTCTTTGCTCCCGAACCCCTTATGGATCCTACACCTGGCAATTTAACTTCTCTCACTAATTTGCCATCATAATCATACTGTAATACTTTTGAAACAGCATCTACCATATAATTGGCAAAAAAGTAACCTCCGCCAGTTACAGTACTCAATACGTTTTCGGTTTCAGGAATAAAATCAACCCAATTCTCTGGAATTGGATTTGAAGCATCAACCGTAACAATTCTTTGGTTTGGCGCTCCAAGATTTGTCATTATGTAAAGCTTAGAACCTAGATTTTCAATAATGTTAGAATCTGAATCTGTATGCCCTAAAATTTCAATTAATTGAGCATTAGGAACGGTTAAATCCTTAATGTATAATTTGTTGCCAGAAGTTGATACTCTAGGCGTAATAATTAAATAACGATCATCTTCCGTAACTCCACCATAAATATAACGGTGTTTTTCTTCCGTAACTCCACCATATATTAATTGATCCTCAGATTGTTTAGTTCCTAATTTGTGATAATACACTTTATGTTGATCTGTTTTAGCAGACAGTTTGCTTCCTTTTGGTTTATCGTAGCTAGAATAGTAAAACCCTTCATTTTTGTACCAAGACATACTAGTAAATTTAATATCAACTAAGGTATCCTCTACGACTTCTTTTGTTTCTGCATTCATAACAAGAATCTTTCGCCAATCACTTCCTCCTTCAGAAATAGAATAGGCTAATATCTTACCATTTTTAGAGAAACTTATGCCTCCTAAAGAAATAGTACCTTCTTCGTTAAATGTATTTGGATCTAAGAAAACTTCAGCTGTTTTTGGATCATCACCAGTTTTGTATTTGTAAATTACGTATTGGTTTTGTAAGCCATCATTTTTATAAAAGTAGGTATAATCACCTTCTTTAAATGGTGGTCCAATTTTTTCATAATTCCAGAGTTTAGTAAGTCGTTCTTTTAATTCTTCTCTGTACGGAATATTGTCTAAATATCCGTAAGTAGCTTCGTTTTGAGATTTAACCCAAGCTTCGGTTTCTTTGCTCCGATCATCTTCTAGCCATTGGTAAGGGTCAGCAACAGATTCACCAAAATAGGTGTTTACAGTATCAACTTTTTTAGTTTCAGGATAATTTACAGCTATAGCTTTCACGGGTTCAGTTTCATTTTTACAAGAAACAAAAATACTTAGTAAAGTGGCAATGAGAATTATTTTTTTCATATTTAGGATCTTTGATATAAGATGTTGTTAAAATCAAAAATAAGAATTTGCTAAAATTGACTTAAACCGAAATTTTTTAAAACTTAAAGTAATTAGGAGCAGCAATATAACTAGAAACGCAACTAAAAAATTAATTAATTAGCTGAAATACAAAAATTTACTGCTATTCTGAAGGCTTTTAAAAGCTAAAAAAGGTTTACACTAATGCGCTATTGACTAAGTATTCTGCTATTTGTACTGTATTAGTTGCAGCACCTTTTCTAAGATTATCACTAACGACCCAAAGATTTAGAGTGTTAGGTTGAGACTCATCACGTCTTATACGACCTACAAAAACATCATCTTTGCCATTGGCATACATTGGCATTGGGTAAACATTAACATCTAGATTATCTTGTACTGTTACTCCATCAGTTTCATTGAGTAGTTGCCTCACTTCCTTTAAGTTAAAATCATTTTCAAACTCAACATTAATGGCTTCACTATGTCCACCAGCAGTAGGGATTCTAACAGCTGTTGCAGTAATGGCAATTGTTTTGTCGTCAAGGATTTTTTGAGTTTCCCTTACCAATTTCATCTCTTCTTTGGTATAACCATTTTCTTCAAAAATATCGCAATGCGGAATTGCATTTTTGTGAATTGGATAAGGGTAAGCCATTTCTCCTTTTTTACCCGCAATTTCATTTTCCATCTGCTCAATAGCTTTAACACCTGTGCCAGATACAGATTGGTATGTGGAAACTACAATACGCTTTATTTTGTATTGTTTATGAAGTGGAGCTAATGCCATTACCATTTGTATGGTAGAACAGTTGGGATTGGCTATAATTTTATCGTCTTTAGAGAGTTGATTGGCATTAATTTCTGGAACCACTAATTTTTTAGATAAATCCATTCTCCAAGCTGAAGAGTTATCAATTACAATAGTACCAGCTTCTGCAAATTTTGGGGCCCATTCTAAAGAAGTGCCACCACCTGCAGAAAACAAAGCAATATCTGGGCGTTTTTCTATAGCAGTAGGCATACTAATAACCTCAATATCTTCTCCTTTAAACTTAACTTTCTTACCAACAGAACGCTCTGAAGCTACTAATAATAATTCATTAACCGGAAAATTACGCTCTTCTAATACTTTAAGCATTACATTTCCTACTAAACCGGTTGCGCCTACAATTACTACTTTCATGACAACATATTTTGTTTAACAAAATTATAGTATTTCCTCAAGTAAATAAGGTTATTTAGTCATAAAAATGGAGTGCTAAAATTATGAGTATCAAAAAAAAACCCAAACAATTAAGTCTGGGTTTGGCTAATAATAGGTAATGTAGCGGTATCGCTAAATTTATTATTTTTTTAGAGCATCTCTAATCTCTTTTAATAAATCAATTTCAGATGGTCCTGCTGGCTCTTCTGGAGCTGGTTCCTCTTTCTTTTTCATGTTGTTAACGGCTTTAACGATCAAGAACATGACAAATGCCACAATAATAAAGTCAATAATATTAGTTAAGAATACTCCATATTCTAAATAGACTTCACCTGCTATTTCCCCAGCATCATTTAGGATGCCATCTTTTAATTTATATTTTAAGGCTTTTAGGTCTGAATCGAAAATTAAACCAATTAATGGTGAAACAATACCTCCAGTAAATGCAGTAACTACTTCTTTAAAAGCAGCACCCATTACAAAACCTACTGCAATGTCCACAAGGTTACCCTTCATTGCAAAATCTTTAAATTCTTTTAACATAATTTAGTGTTTTAATAGTTAGTTAATATATTAGTAGGACACTAAGGTAGTTAAAAAAGTCACATTTTTTAACATGCTAGTTACTGTCTTATATATGAGCGCTTTACACGTTGAGAAATAGATGTAATAATTTCGTAAGAAATGGTATTGGCTGACTCAGCGAGATCTGATGCTTTATAATTGGTGTTAAATACAACAACCTCATCACCTTCTTTACAGTCAATATTTGTAATATTAACCATAATCATATCCATACAAACGTTGCCTATAATTGGTGCTTTTTTACCTTTAATAATTACAAAACCTTTTTCATTTCCATAAATACGGTTAATACCATCAGCATGACCAAGAGGAATAGTAGCCGTTTTTTCAAAACCTTTTGATTTATAGGCTCTATTATAGCCAACCGTTTCGTCCTTTTCAATCTTATGAATTTGTGAAATCACAGATTTTAAACTTGCAATTGGCTTAAGGTTTTCATCTTCTCTAGCTGAATTACCAAAACCGTACAGTCCTATACCACATCTCACCATATTAAAATGAGCTTCAGGATAATTTATAGCACCAGAGGTATTACTTAAATGCAACCAAGGTTTATAACCGATTTTACTTTCAAATTTTTTTGCAGTAACAATGAAGCTTTCAATCTGATGATTTGTGAATAATTTTTCATTAGCATCTTCACTAGCTGCCAAATGTGAAAAAATAGATTTTGCAACAACCGCTTTTGTGGTTTTGAGTTTAGAAACGATATAATCCACGTCATTTTCCCCAAACCCTAATCGGTTTAATCCTGTATTAAATTTAATGTGTATAGGGTAATCGGTTTGAGACTGTTCTTCGGCAACTTTTATAAATTCTTTTAAAACTTTAGCATTGTAAATACTAGGTTCTAAGCAACGTTTAATTATAGTTTTAAAATTTATGGGTTGTGGGTGCAAAACAAGAATTGGTGTTGTAACACCTGCATCTCTTAAAGCAACACCCTCCTTTGCATAGGCAACTGCAAGATAGTCCACGTTTAAATTTTGAAGATGTTTAGCAACTTCTACCGAATCGCTCCCGTAAGCAAATGCTTTTACAACGGCTAAAAATTTCGTTTCGGGTTGTAACTTGGATTTTAGATAGTTGAAATTATGGGTTAGTGCACCTAAATCAATTTCTAAAACCGTTTCTTGTGCTTTAGGCATCAGACTTTTTTTCTTTAGAATCAATTTCTTCAGCATCATTCACTTTCATTTTCCTCACTTTATCTCTCAGCATACTTTTGTAATAAGCTGCTCTGCTTAAAGGTTCGTATTCGTCTACCTCACCAAGTAAAACTAAATCATCATTTTTTGATTTCCTATAGCTATACTGGGCTAAATTTCCTGTTTTAGTGCAGACAGCATGCACTTTAGTCACATATTCTGCAGTCGCCATAAGATATGGCATTGGTCCAAAGGGATTCCCTTTAAAATCCATATCTAAACCAGCAACAATCACTCGAACTCCTTTATTAGCAAGGTCATTACAAACTCTTACAATCTCGTCGTCAAAAAACTGAGCTTCGTCAATGCCAACGACGTCACAGCCATCTGCCAAAATAGGAATATTGGCTGCGGCAGGCACTGGTGTAGAGCGAATTTCATTAGAGTCGTGAGATACCACCATTTCGTCATCATAACGCACATCAACAGCAGGTTTAAAAATTTCAACCTTTTGTCTTGCAAATTGCGCGCGTTTTAATCTGCGAATTAACTCTTCAGTTTTACCAGAGAACATCGATCCACAAATCACTTCTATCCACCCAAATTGTTCTTTCTGATTTACCGTATTTTCAAGAAACATTTCGTAATTTTAGCACTAAAACGTAGTATTTTTTTCGTTTGTATAAAGGTCAATCAAATTTATTAAAAATCAAAAGTAAAACTCATGAAAAAGAAATTAGAATCAGAATTAGTTAGTATAGCACACAGAATTCTGAAACTTAAGAGTAGGGAAAATATAGATAGAATGCACGAAGAGGTTTCTAAACTATACGAAAAGCTTACAGTTTTAAAATTTGCACAAGAGAATTTTGAGGAAGACATGCCAACAATTGGTAATGATTCTTCGTTTTTTGATATGTTAGATACGGCTTTTAATAATAAGGTTAGTGATAATATAGAAGTTGAAAATAAAACCTATATCAATTTAGATGAGGTTGAAGACGACGGCATTATGGTGCCTGTAATGGAGAAGATTAAAGATATGGTGGCACAAATGCCTGAAGAAGCGCAACAAGTTGATGCAATTTTAGAAAAAGCGTTATCTAAAGAGACACCAACGACCATTGAGTTTGAAACAATAACTTCAGGCTTTGCTCAAATTCCGGAGTTTGAACCTATTGAAGATGCACAAAAACGTGAAGCTGAGGAGCAAAAGAGATCTTTAAATGATAAGTTAAAAGGGAAGAGCCTGCAAATTGGGTTAAACGACAAACTTGCTTTTATTAAGCATTTATTTGAAGGCAAAAATGAAGATTATGATCGTGTTATTTCTCAAATTAATACTACACACTCTTTAGGCGAAGCTCGAAAATTAATTTTAGAAATGGTAAAGCCAGATTACAATAATTGGGAAGGTAAAGACGACTATGAAGAACGCTTTATTGAAATTGTAGAAGGTAAATTCAACTAAATTGATGCGTACCAAACAAATTGTATATTGGATAAGTACTGCTGTTTTATGTGGTATTTTCCTGTACTCGGCTTTTATGTATTTCACTAAAACCGAAATGATTAAAAGTTTCTTTGAAAGTTTTAATTATCCTGCCTATATAGTCATTCCTCTTGCAATTTTAAAAATTTTAGGAGTTGCAATGATTCTATGGAGACAAAGGAAGTGGTTAACAGAATGGGCTTATGCTGGTTTTTTCTTTGATTTAGTTTTAGCCACAGCTGCACATAATTATGCTGGTCACGACATATTTGGTTTTTCACTTTATGGCTTAATTGCTATTTTTCCGTCGTATTTTCTTGGTAAATATATTAGAGACTAGATATAAACTTTAAATAGATTCCCGATTTCTCGGGAAATGAATATGAGCAAACTTTACCTAGTACCAACACCTATAGGAAATTTAAAAGACATCACTTTTAGAGCGATCGAAGTTTTAAAAGAAGTCGATTTAATTTTGGCTGAAGACACAAGAACTTCAGGAAAACTATTAAAGCATTACGAAATCTCTACTCAAATGCAAAGCCACCATATGCACAATGAGCATAAAACGGTGAATCATTTAATTGAAAAATTAAAATCAGGCTTATCGATAGCAGTCATTAGTGATGCTGGTACTCCAGCGATTTCAGATCCTGGATTTTTACTAGTTAGAGCATGTGTCGAGAACAATATTGAAGTAGACTGTTTACCAGGAGCAACAGCTTTTGTGCCTGCATTAGTAAATAGTGGTTTACCAAACGACAAGTTTGTGTTTGAAGGTTTTTTACCTGTAAAGAAAGGTCGCCAAACAAGACTTTTACTACTAGCTGAAGAAACCAGAACTATCATTTTTTACGAAAGTCCACACAAGTTGGTTAAAACTTTAGGTCATTTTTGCGAGTATTTTGGTGAAGATAGATTGGTATCTGTCTCAAGAGAAATAACGAAACTCTATGAAGAAACCATTCGTGGAACAGCTAAAGAAGTTTTAGAGCATTACACCAACAAACCACCAAAAGGGGAAATTGTTATTGTGGTTGCTGGAAAAAAGTAAACCTATATCAGTTTTCGTCAGTTCAAGTGTCAAGCTTTTTTGCTTGATGTATCGAGAACCAATTTTATATGGATTCATTATTACACGATATTTCTCAATGCACAATCTGCAAATCAAACCTTCCATTGGCTCCAAGACCTGTAGCTACAGCACATCAAAACTCTAAAATTATAATTATAGGCCAAGCACCAGGAACTAAAGTTCACGAATCTGGAATTCCTTGGGATGACCAAAGCGGAAAAAAACTAAGACAATGGCTAAACGTGACTGACGAGCAATTATTAGATAAAATGCCTAATGTAGAATTGATAATTCTAATTGGTGCCTATGCACAGAAGTATTATTTAAAAGATAAAGCGAAACGAACTTTGACAGAAACAGTTGGAGAGTACAAATCTTATTTACCAGAGTATTTTCCTGTTCCGCATCCATCACCAACCAATCGCTTTTGGAGAAGTAAGAACCCTTGGTTTGAGGAATTGGTTGTGCCTGAGTTACGCTGGATAATTAGAGACATTATTTAGACTATCAAATTATAAACTTAATGATTATCAAGATAAGTAGGTTATTATAAAAAGACATCAACATTAGTTGTTTATCAAAAAACACTAAAAATGATAGTCAAACTACTTTGATTATCATAAAAACAAAGATATTAACATCAAAAGACTTTGTTCTTAATAAATATAACATGAATAATATGGTACTAAATTTTGAAAAGGCAGTCGATTATCATTATGATCAATTTCCTCCACAGTCACTTCGTTACGAGAGGTTTATAAATGAACTAATAAAAGCTACAGATGCTATTGCAAGATATGATCAGATGCTCAAAAACATTCACAATAGTGAAATTTTATTAGCGCCATTAAGAAATCAAGAAGCAGTTCTATCATCAAGAATGGAGGGTACGATAAGTACAATAGATGAAATATTACAGTTTGAGGCCGATAGCGATGGTATTTCACCTCAAAACTCCAACTTTAGATCAGATGTTTTTGAAACTATTCTCTATCAAAGAGCTCTTATTAATGCTCAAAAGGCAATGGAGGATGGCTATAAATTTTCTAAAACTTTAATTAAAACTATGCATCAACAATTACTGTATTTTGGGAGAAGAGCATCTAAATCCCCTAGTAACTTTAAGTATGAGCAAAATTATTTAGCAGACAAATTAAAGAGGAATATTTTATTTGTCCCTATTAGCCCAGAGAAACTAGATGAAGGTATCGAAAATCTTATTACTTATCTTGAGAATGAGGATGGTCACCCTACTTTAATTAAAACAGCTTTGATGCATGTTGAGTTTGAAGCTTTGCACCCATTTCAAGATGGGAACGGAAGAATAGGAAGGATTTTAATAACACTGTTTCTTTGGTCAACAGGAGTTATATCTGAACCTCATTTTTATATTAGCGGTTATCTAGAAGAGAATAAAGATTTGTATATAGATACAATGCGCAATGTCTCTAAAAATGGTGATTGGGAAAGTTGGTGTGCGTTTTTTTTAAATGCTGTTGAGAACCAAGCAATGAGAAATTTAGAAATAGCAGAAAAAATCAAAGAACTTTATGAAGAAATGAAGAGCATTTTTTCGGAAGTATTATCGTCAAAATATAGTGTGAATGCATTAGATTACATATTTACAAATCCGATATTTAGAAAAAATAAATTTACTTCAAATAGCGGAATACCAGCTCCAACCGCATCGAGATTTACTAGAATTCTTTTAGAAAATGAATTAATTGTTACACGAGAAGAATCCTCTGGTAGAAGAGCGGCTTTATATTCATTTGAACCATTAATGAAATTAGTAAGGGTATAAAACCTCACCATTTCTGGCAAGGTTTAATCTAATTTATCTAAAAGACGACTTGTGCAGGGTGAAGTCGAAGTAAGCGCTCTAAAAATTTAACAATCTAGATTCCTGCCTTCGCAGGAATGACAATCTAATATTGTGAGCCATCATGTTTCCCAACCTCATAACCATGCTTCCCTAAATATTTGTTTCCGCTTTCTACAGCACCTTCTTCAATAGAAGTTCCCATAGAATCATTCCAACGATTTAGGTATCCAAACAATGAAATTACACCAAGCATTTCTACAATTTCACCTTCGTCCCAATGCTCATATAAACGTTTTTTAATATCTGCATCCACAGCATTTGGCACCATAGAAGCCGCTAAACTAAAATCTAAAGCAGCACGTTCCGCATCAGAAAACGCAACATGTGTTCTGTATTCCCAAATATTATCTAATTGCTCTTGTTCTGCGCCATAACGTTCCGCAGCTCTAATAGCATGTGCTTGGCAATACCTACAACCTGTTGAGTTACTACTCACCCAAGCAATCATACGTTTTAATGCTGAGGTTACACGACCTTCGTTAGCCATAACCGCTTTATTTAAGTTTATAAAGGCTTTACTTATAGCTGGTCTGCGTTGCATGGTTAAGACCGAATTAGGACAAAACCCAAGAGTTTCGTTAAAGAATTCAGCCAATTCTTTGGTTTCTAAATCGTGGTCCGCAGACAATGGTGTTACTAATGCCATAGTTATTTTTTTAGTAGTATTTTTGATTGTACAAGATAGGAGTTCTAATATTTAAACTAAAAGAAAATGGCTGATAAAATCACAACACATTGGCAAGGCGGAATGACGTTTGAGTCTGACAACCCAAGTGGAAAATCCGTAATAATGGATACAAATGTTGAAGGACAAGATGAGCGATTTGGCTTATCACCTAAAGCTTTAATGTTATCGTCTTTAGCTGGCTGTACATCATTAGATGTAATTTCTACTCTAGATAAAATGAAAGAAGAGATTGATGATTTCAAAATTGAAGTTTCAGGAGAATTAACAGATGAACATCCTAAATATTATCACTCTGTAGTTGTGGACTATCACTTTTATGGTTCAGATTTAAATAAGAAGAAATGCGAACGTGCTGTGAATTTATCCGTTGATAAATACTGTGGAGTGATGGAAATGTTTAGACGATTTGCTAAGATTGAAACAAATATTATTTATCATATAGCTACCAAGCGATATTAGCTAAATTTTTTTATGCGTTGGACACTAAAACCAAAACCAGAACCATCAAAAGTTGAAGACTTAAAGAAAGCACTTCAGGTAAATGATATTGTTGCGACTCTATTGTTGCAACGTGGCATTGATTCTTATGAAGTCGCTAAAACCTTTTTCAGACCAAGTTTTGAAGAATTGCACGATCCATTCTTAATGAAGGATATGGGTAATGCAGTTGCTAGAATTGAAACCGCAATTGAGCAAGGTGAAAATATTTTGGTTTATGGAGATTATGATGTGGATGGTACAACGTCTGTCGCTCTAATGTCTTCCTATTTAAAAACTCGAATTAATTCTGTCGCTACTTACATTCCAGATCGTTATGACGAAGGTTATGGAATTTCATATAAAGGTATTGACTTTGCGCACGACAATGATTTTTCTTTAATTATTGCTTTAGACTGTGGCGTCAAGGCTATTGATAAAGTGAAGTACGCAAATGAAAAAGGTATTGACTTTATTATTTGCGATCATCACAGACCAGGAGATAATCTTCCGGATGCTGTAGCAGTTTTAGATCCAAAACGAGACGATTGCGAATACCCTTTTAAAGAATTGTGTGGCTGTGGAGTGGGTTTTAAATTGATTACAGCTTTAGCATCAAATCAAGGTGAAACGGTTGAAGATTTAGTAGAGTATTTAGATTTAGTAGCAACAGCGATTGGAGCAGACATTGTTCCTATTGTAGATGAGAATAGAGCACTAGCTTATTTTGGATTACAAGTGATTAATACCAATCCACGACCTGGAATGAAAGCAATAATCGCTGAGGTAAAAAAAGATGAATTGACGATTACTGATGTGGTTTTTATTATTGCACCAAGAATAAATGCTGCTGGCAGAATGAAACACGGCAATCATGCAGTAACACTTTTAACTGAAACAGATTTTAATTTAGCGGCTGAGTATGCTATGGATATTGATCAGTTTAATACAGATCGTAGAGAAACTGATAAACGAATTACTGAAGAAGCTTTAATTCAAATTGAAGAAAACAACGAACAAGAAGGCTGTACCACAGTGGTTTACCATGAAACTTGGCACAAAGGTGTTATTGGTATTGTTGCTTCGAGATTAATAGAAACCTACTACAGACCAACATTGGTATTTACGAAAAGTGGTGATAAACTCGCAGCTTCGGCACGTTCTGTTTCTGGTTTTGATGTTTATAACGCTTTAGAGGCTTGTTCAGAATATATCGAACAATTTGGTGGTCATAAATATGCAGCTGGCTTAACATTACTACCAGAAAATTACGAAGCTTTTAAAGCAAAATTTGAAAGTGTAGTAAAGGAAACCATAGACCCAAAATTATTAACACGAGAACTGAAAATTGATACAGAAATTGAATTAGGAGAAATCAATGATAAATTAATGCGAATTCTAAAACAATTTGCGCCATTTGGGCCAGGTAATTTATCACCAACCTTTATGACGCAAGGCTTAAAAGATACAGGTTATGGGAAATGTGTAGGTGAAGATGATAAACACATTAGACTTACTGCTACTCAATCTTTCAACGACAAAATAGTCTGTATTGGTTTTGGGTTAGGTGATAAAATAGATATCATTAAAAACAAAAAATCGTTTAGTGCTGCCTATTCTATTGATGAAAACCATTGGAAAGGCAATGTGAGTTTACAGCTAAAGCTAAAAGATATAAAAGAATAAAATTTATAACACTTCGTTGAGTAGATATGAAACAACCAAACATAATTTCTATTCTCATTTTCAGCAATATTTTAATTGGTCAAAATCTAGTAATCAACCATAGTTTCGAAACTCATAATGAATGTCCTTGGCATATAGGAAATTTTGCTAGTAGCGTTTCTGATTGGTCAATACCAAATATGGGTTCAACAGATTTTTTTAATGCTTGTAGTAAGAATGATAATACAGGTATTAAAAATTATAATGGATACCAAAAACCTAAATCTGGTGATGCTTATGCTGGCATGTATTTTTTTACGGATAAAAATTATAGAGAATACATTCAAGGAAAACTATCTAAAACATTAATAGAAGGGGAAAAGTACAAGATGACTTTTTATATAAGTCTTGCAGACAAATCATCTTATTCGCTAAAAGATATTCAAGTTTTAATTACAGAAGAACGATTAAAACCTTGTTATAAATCCAATAATTGTGAGAAAGCGATAAAACCTTCAAAAGCAACAAAAGAGAAATTTAAGATGTATTCTAATTCAGAAGACATTTACTTTTCTGATAAAGAAACCTGGATGGGGTATTCTTTCGAATTTACAGCAGAAGGTTACGAGAATTACTTTTCAATTGGCAATTTCTATAGAAATCCTAAAACCAAAAAACAGAAAGTATTATCTACAAGTACACTTTTCTTTTCATACTATTACATAGATGATGTTTCGATAGAATCATTAGAAAAAGAAGAAGGGAAACTTATTGAAAAAGTTGTTGAAGAACCAGAAATAAAAGTGAATGAAGTCTACACCTTTAAAAATGTACTATTTGATTTTGATAAGTCTGAATTGTTAGACGTCTCAAAAGAAGAGCTAAATCAACTTTACAAACATCTTAGTAAAAACTCAAACTTAAATATTGAAATCTATGGACACACAGATAATGTTGGCTTAGACAAACGAAATAAAGAATTATCTGAACAACGTGCAAAAGCTGTGGCAGATTATTTAATTTCGCAAGGCCTTGATACGTCTAAAATTAAGTCCTTTGGATTTGGGAGCTCCAAGCCGATTTCTGATAACGAAACGGATGAAGGACGACAACAAAATAGACGTGTTGAATTTAAAATAACAGACAGTTAACATTTGGCAAAAAACGACCCATACGCAGCTTTAAGAATCAAAGAATTCAACATCTTTATATTGGTGCGCTTTGCTTTAGTTTTTGCGTGGTCTATGCAGTTTGTTGTTATAGAATGGCAGGTGTATGCCTTAACAAAAGACCCTTTATCACTTGGTATAATTGGTTTAATGGAAATTATTCCAGCTTTAGGAATGGCTTTATTTGCTGGTCATATCGTAGATCAGCGCGAAAAACGAAACCTCTTAGCCATTTGTATTGCTGCATTTTCACTGATCAGTTTTGGTTTGTTTTGGCTAACATCAGACGGCATTGAAGCGACTTGGTCTAAAAAAAACATCCTGTACTCAATATATGCACTAGTATTTTTCGGCGGCTTTTTACGTTCATTTTTTGGGCCAACCATATTTTCACTAGTAGCTTTAATTGTACCTAAGAAAATTTACCCAAATGCAGCAACTTGGAATAGTTCTACATGGCAAATGTCTCGTGTATTGGGTGTTGGTTTTGCAGGTTTTTCTATTAGTTGGATTGGTGTGCATTGGTCTTTATGTATTGTTTTTGGTCTGGTAATGTTTTCTTTGCTAGTTTTATTTCAGATAAAAAAGAAACCAATTCTCAATCCAAATATAGGTGAACCGATGGTGCAGAGCTTAAAGGAAGGTGTCAATTTTGTTTTTAAAACTAAAGCTATTTTAGGAGCTTTAACTTTAGACATGGTGTCTGTATTGTTTGGAGGTGCTGTGGCTTTATTGGCGGTTTTTGCTCAAGATATTTTAAAAGTAGGACCAAGAGGTTTCGGTATTTTAGTCGCTGCTCCTTCTGTTGGTGCATTTTTAACCATGTTGGTAACCGCTTACATTCCTATCAGTAAAAATGCAGGAATGAAATTACTTGTTGCCATTTTTGGCTTTGGAGTGTGCATAATTGTATTCGGATTGTCTTCGACTTTCTGGATTTCAGTCGTTGCTTTATTCTTTAGTGGAGTTACAGACGGAGTATCTATGGTTATTAGACAAACCATTCTTCAACTTAAAACACCAGATCATATGCGTGGACGAGTTTCTTCTGTAAATTCTATGTTTGTTGGGTCATCAAATGAGTTAGGTGCTTTTGAAAGTGGGTTAACAGCAAAAATCATGGGAACAGCAACTGCGGTAGTTTTTGGTGGTACCATGACGTTAATTACTGTAATTACTACAGCTGTGGTATCTCCTTCTTTCAGGAAACTAGATTTAAGAAAGGATATTGCGGAACACGAAAAAGAAGAGACCTAATTTCTTATACTGTTCAACTCTGCTATGAGTTCATCTTTTATAACACTATCAGAAATATTTAAAGGAAGCTGATTTGCATTTAATAGGTTTGGATTTTCGAGAGGGTTGTTACTTAAATTATAGAAGGCTTCGTTAGTATTACCAAAGCTAATATACTTATGTGTTGCGTCTCTAATGGTATAATTTGTAGTGCCATCATCGTTACCAATTTCTGTGTAAATATAGTCTCTTGTTTCTGCATTAGAACTTGTTAATAGGTCTTTAAAGCTTTTACTATCATTTATTTGTGGTGTTGTATTACCTGCTAATTCAGAAATGGTAGCAAATAAATCGGTAGTATTAATTAAGGCATCTTCAATAGCATTTATTCTGGTAACATCTTTCCCCGAAATTATCATTGGTACGTTAACACCTCCTTGATAAACACTTCCTTTAGCTCTTTGAGAAGCATATTCTTGAACCACCTGATTAGGTGTACCATTATCTCCTATAAAAATAATGACTGTATTATCTCTTTCTGCTTCAGACATAGAAGCTATCAATCGTCCTATTTCAGTATCCATAGCTTCAATCATTGCTAAATAATAAGGTAATGGATTAGCATCAATACTTGCTTGGTCTGAAGGCAAACTACCTTGACTATGAAGATTATTAGGTGGTAAATGAAAAGGTGTATGTGGAGCATTGTAGGCTAACCAAAGAAACCAAGGCTGAGTTTGTTGGTCAACCCAATCTATAGCTAAATCAGTAAATTTTGTAGTTGTGTATTCATTAGAACTAGACGTTGCACCATTTTCGGTAAAATTCCAATTGGTGTAAGATTGTACACCACCATTTATTAATCCGGCATAATAACTAACACCCATATTAGTGGGATGACTTGGATCTGTTGACAAGTGCCATTTTCCTATAACCGCATGAGAATACCCAGAATTGGTATTGTCTAAATGCTTTTGTAAGGATGTTTCAGATATAGACATGACGTCTTCAACTTGCAGAACATTTGTTCTAAGTCCATATTTTCCTGTTAGAATAGTTCCGCGAGTAGGAGTACAAACAGGATTAGACCATAATTATTAAACCTTAACCCAGAATCTATAATGCCTTGCAAGGTTGGCATATTTGGTTTTGTGATTCCAATAGCGTAACCAGGAGTAGCGTCTAAACCCATATCATCTGCTATGATTAGTAATATGTTTGGTTTAGTGTTTTCAGGATTATTGTTACTTATAACTGGTTCATCAGTATTACTGCATGAAAAAAGTAATGCAAAAGCTAGGATGGTTAAGTTAAATTGGTAGAATTTCATAAAGTCGATTTTATATAAGACTAAATGTTCTTATGAAGGTTTAATCGTTACTGTAAATACACTATTTAGTCTTTTTGAAATGTTTTCAACTCAAAATTTTCTCCATTAAAAATACCATAGGTATAATATTGAATCCAGTCACCTAAGTTGATATACTTAGATTTTTCATTAAGCTGAATTTCTAAAGGCAAATGTCGGTGACCAAACACAAAGAAATCGCGATGTTTTTCTTCAAGCTTTTTTCTACTGTAAACCGCTAGCCATTCGTTCTCTTCTCCTAAAAATTTAGCATCGTCATCTCCAGAAATTAGTTTGTTTTTTACAGATAAATACTGTGCAATTCGCATGCCTATGTCTGGATGTCCCCATTTAAATAACCACTTAAAGAATGGGCTTACAAAGACTTTTTTCATACGTTTATAACCTTTGTCACCAGGTCCTAAACCATCTCCATGACCAATTAAAAAAGAGGTGCTGTTAAATGTGAATTCTTCAGGTTTATGGTAAACAGGAATACCCAACTCTTCTTCAAAATAACCATTCATCCACAAATCGTGGTTACCAACAAAGTAATGAATAGGAATGCCAGAATCACTAATTTCAGCTAATTTACCAAGAGTTCTAGTAAAACCTTTTGGAACAACGGTTTTATATTCGAACCAAAAATCGAATAAATCTCCTAGCAAAAAGATAGCAGCAGCATCATGTTTTACCTCGTCTAACCACGCTACGAACTTTTTTTCGCGCGGTCTCGATGCTTCAGCAGTTGGTGCACCCAAATGATTATCGGACGCGAAGTATATTTTTTTCCCTACAGGAATTGTTATGTGGTGAGATTTAATCATTATCTGAAGCAATCCACTCTGCGAAGCTAGTTGCTGTTTCTTGAAGTTTTAAGGAGTGAAGCTTTATGTCATCTGGTAAGCGTTTCTTAATTTTTTTAGAAAAATCAATAACCATCATTTCACTTGTTGGCTGATAATCTACCAACAAGACGTTGTGGTCTCTATCTTGTAATTCTTTTGCTAATTCTACATGTGGTGTGTTTTTGTTAAACACAGTGGCATGATCAAACACATCAACAATCTCTTCTTTTACAATTTTTTTTAAATCGCTAAAATCGATGACCATCCCAAATTTTACGTTTGTATTATCAGAAATTGGTGTGCCTATAACAGTGACATCTAATCGATAACTATGTCCATGAACATTTTTACATTTTCCATCATAACCATAAAGTGCATGGCCAGTTTCAAAAGAAAACTGTTTTGTAATACGTATGTTGCCCATTAACGTCTTTTGTTTCGATTTATGAAGTAAAAAACTATTAAAGCTATTGCCAGTATTAAAAAAAGATAATTTCCCATTTTATTCGTCTTGTATTCTATTCTTGTTATATCTATAAATTGTATAAGCTATAATTACTAAAATAACAAAAGGTAACATAGTACCAATAAAAACACCTATACCATAGTTGTCATCTGGTGCTTCTTTTAATTTCTCATCAATGTTAACATCTTGTAATAATGTAATTAATAGGTTCATTTACAATTATAAATCGATTTATTGACCAAATTTAAGTGTTTTGAGTTAGAGGTTTAAATGTTTTTCGGAATTTTATAATTAGTGGTAAACCACGAGCAATAATCCAGAGGGTAAAAGCTATAAAGACACCATAGAGTTTGTAGTCTAGCACATCTGCCCAAATAACAACAGGAATGAAAACTAAGAGTGTTGAAAACAATAGGACATTTCTAAGGTATTTCATTCTACCAAGACCCTTAAAAACGCCATCAAAGATAAATGCTAAGGCACATAATGGTTGCATTAGTAGTACAATCCAAAAAACTTTATAAAATTCCTTTAAAACCTTTTCGTCGTTACTAAACAGATTTCCAATAGGATAATAAAATAGTGCGCCAATTAAGCCGATTATCAATCCAACAACAATACCATATTTAATAAGTTTATTGCTTAATTCTAAAAGGTTTTTATAGTCTTTTGCTCCAAGAAGTTTTCCGGATAAGATATTGCCAGCACTAGCATATCCGTCAATTAAAAAAGCACCTAAAAACCAAAGATTTATAGCAATAGTGTATGCCGCAATGTAGTTAGTTCCGTATTTTGTAGCAAAGCTAGTTCCAAAATATAATGCAATATTTAAAGCAATGGTTCTAATGAATAAATTAAGAATCATCAACGCAAAACGTTTTATCTCTGGATTAAAAGGAAACCTAACTATTAACGGGATATCTGTTTTTTTAAGTAAATAATAAGTTGACAAAACAGCCATTATGATTTGAGCAATCACACTCGCATAAGCCGCACCTTTTATATGCATAGGCGAGATAAAGCCATCAATTCCATAGACAAATACAATATCAAGTATAATATTAGCAACAGCACCTGAAATAGCTATTAGCATTGGAAAGTATGTGTTTTGAAGCCCTCTAAATGTGCCAAAAACTGCAATTGTAAATAAGGTAAATGGAAAACCAAACACTCTTATTTGATAGTAATCGATACTATAGTTTAAAATAGAATCTGATGCATTATAGAGTTTAAAAATTTGTGAAGCAAACGGATACGTCGCCACGATAATTAAGAAACTTAAAGACGTTATTAAAAATATGGCTTGAGCTGGTAAATTTTTTACAGCGCTGAGGTTATTGGCTCCTACATACTGAGAAACGATTGAAGAAATAGCACTACGTGTTTGCCCCAAAACCCAAATAAGCATAGATATAAACGTAGTTACAATACCAACGGCCGCAAGAGACTCTGTTGCATTATAATTCATATTACCAATAATAGCAGCATCAGTCAGTGATAATATTGGTTCAGATACACCAGAAATTAATGCTGGTATCGCCAATTTGTTAATTTGTTTTAATGTAATTGATGTATTCAAATGACTAATTCATAACAGTGAAAGGGATGTTCACTTTGTTTTGGAAAAAAAACATCACCTAATCGTTTATAGCTGCGAAGTTCGTAAATTTTTTGGTTTCTTTTGTTTAAAGAAAAAGTATCTAATCGAATAGAGGAGTAGTTGTTCTCTATAGCAAACTGTTCTGCAAAGTTAATGAGTTGCTGAGCATAACCTTTTCCTTGAAGTTCAGGATGAATTGCTAAGCGATGAATATAGATATTATTTTCATTTTTAGTGAGCCATTTAATAGGGATATATTCTTTGTCCATTAGTGTAGAAATAACAATACTTCCTTTTACCTCTCCTTCAATTTCTAAAACATAAAGCTCATTGCGTTTTATATCATTTTCAAAGGCGGTTTTGTTTGGGTAATGCTCATTCCATTGATAAATACCGTTGGCTATCATTGCTTTAGCACAGACTTTTGTTACAATCATTATAGGTTCAATATCTGTTTTTGTAGCTATACGAATCATTTATAATGTGTATTTTTGTTTCAACAATTTTATTTCGATGAAACATCTATAATAAAAACATACCTGTAAAAAGCAATTATTTTAAAGATGTTCCTTGTGACAAATAAAAATAAATATTAGCACATGAAAACGATACTAGTTCCTGTTGGGTCTTCAAAAAACGCAAAAACACATCTACAATACGCTGTAGATTTTGCAAAAGCATTTGGAGCTAAATTATATGTGGTTCAAATATATAATGTTTATACCAAAGCAGGAACCATGATAAACGTAGATCAAATCATAGAGCGAGAGTCTAAAGATTTTTTAGATAATCATGTGGCTTCAATAGAGACTAAAGGTGTTGAAATATACACCAGAACCCTTAAAGGAAAATTAGTTGATACTTTAGAGAAAGTATGCGACGCTATTGATGTGGATTTAATCATTTTAGAACCGCGTACTAATTCTATTAAAGATGAAGTGTATTTAGGTAAAACATCAGGTAAGATTATAAAACAAACTCAAATTCCGGCCTTAATTGTGCCAGAAGGTTATGTATATAAGCCAATCGTAAAGATTTTGCTAGCTGTTAAATCTGCAATAGTTAAGAAGGAAGGAGTTTTAGATCCATTATCTGCTTTTAAAAATCAATTTAAAGCGGTTGTTAATGTACTTTTAGTAAAAACGTCTCATCACATAAAGGAGGATTTTGTATTCAATGACGAATTAAAAGGGATGATAACTAATACTACAATTGCAGAAAGCCCAACAACGTTTCAAGCTGTTTTAGAGCATTATAAATCTAATTATCCTGATTTATTATGTGTGGTTAGGAGAAAACGTGGGTTTTTTAAGAAACTTTGGGAAGAAAACACGGTTCTAAAAAAAGATTTTCACAGTACCGAGTTGCCTGTTTTAGTATTGAGTGGTTTAAAATAAGTAATTTGGGGATGTAGCTCAGTTGGCTAGAGCGCTTGACTGGCAGTCAAGAGGTCGTGGGTTCGAATCCCATCTTCTCCACTTTTTATTTGTTAGCAAAATCTATAATTAATTTACTTACTCTATCTAACTTAGTAGATAAGTTATAAGTATTCCATGGATGTTTTGTGTTAAATACATGATCTGCATTTTTAATAATTTTAAGTTCACAATTCATGTTCCATTGTTGTAGTTCTTTCGCCTCATTTAATGAAACAGAAGTATCACTATCTCCATGAATAAGAAGTATAGGGATCTTTAAGCGTTTAATTGCAGATTCGATATGTAATCGTTCTTCATTGGTTTTAAAATCTTGGTAGAACTGATAGTAATGTGGCATTTGTTGTTTTGTTCTTCCGTTTAAAACATATTTTACTCCAGTTTCTTTCCATTCTTTTAAATCGCCTACTGTTGCTGTGCGTCTTTTAAAATCACTTACGCTAGCTAAGGTGATGAGCTTTTTAATTCTATTATCTTCCGATGCTTTTAAAATTGCAATTCCACCACCACGACTATGACCAATCAAAGAAATTTGATCTACATTAACATTTGAATCATTTTCAAAATGATTTTGAACCCAGTCAATTACGTCATTTAAATCATCGAGCTCTTTTGTGTAGTTATTATTACCAAAGGCTTCTAAGTCTGGGAAATCAATAGGATTGTTAATAGTGCCTCCATTATGAGAAAAATTGAATTTAATAAAACAAAATCCTGCTTTTGCTATATATTCTGCCATAAGATTCCATGCTCCCCAATCCTTAAAACCTTTGTATCCATGGCAAAAAATAACAATGGGTTGACTGCTTTTATCTTCAGAATAAAATGTATCGATTAGAATTGATTTTTTATCTACTCTCTTTAATATGATGTTGCTATCTATTCGCATTAGTCAAGTTCTTTTTCAATGAAATCAATGTTTGGATTACAAATCTCTAATATGAGTTTTTTTAGTTCAGCCTCGAAGTTATTCAATGTATCTTCGGTAATCAGTTGGTCTTTGGCTCTACTATGAGAAGATTCCTTTTTTCCAAATTTTAAAAAACCTGCATTGAGGTTCTTAAATGAAATAATACCAGCTTCTACTGGCAATTGAATTCGATTTTTTTGATGCATCATGTAAGCATAACATAAGACTTGAAACGACTTGCTGTATTTATCGTAATCTGTAGTTAAGTCTTTCCAATCTACAATTTCGACTTTATTTTGCTCAACTTTACCAGATTTATAATCAATAACACGTGTTAGGCCGTTAAACTCATCTATTCTATCGACTTTTCCATTTAATTTAATCGGAAAGTCTAAGCCTTCAATTTTAAGGTCAATAGTTTGTCCAGCTTCTATGGCAAGGATTTTTATTTGGTTGCCAGCTTTAAGGCTTTCAATTTCTGAATGTATAAAATTTGAAATGTAACGCTGGGCAATTTCAAAAATGATGAGATTCTTCCCCTTAGTAAAATCACCGTCTTTGTAAAGGTTTTTAAAGTGTTTTGTTACGGTCTCCTTGATTTTAGTTTCAAAAGCACTAAGATGATCTAGGTTTAAAAAAATACCTTCTAAAGGTTTATAAAAGTCTTCTAGAGTATTATGAATTACAGAACCCAAAGTATTTGCTGCAATGTTTTCTTCAACATCTTCAAATGCTTTAATCTCAAGAATTTTTTCGCAATAAAAACCCATTGGATTTCTCATATAATTAGTTAGCGATGATGGTGAAAACCCTTTATGAGATAGTTCTTTTAGCCTTCTAATAACCAATGGTGTTTTAACGATTTGCTTTAATTGTTTTTCAATAATTGGTACTTCAGGTGAAACAATTGTATGTTTAATTTTATGAATCCCCTCATACTCTAATTGGGTTATAAACCTGCTTTTTTCTCCACCTTTTAATGCGTCAACCTCTGTATTATAAAGTATATATACATTTTTGGCCCTCTGCAAGAGCCTGTAGAAGTGATATGTATAAACAGCATCTTTTTCTTTATAAGTTGGTAGGTTGTTTTCAACTTTTACATCGAAAGGGATAAAAGAGTTATTCGTTTTTCCTGATGGAAGGATTCCTTCATTAACAGAGCTTATAATAACCGTTTCAAAATCTAATACACGCGACTCTAACATTCCCATTATTTGCAGACCCTCAAGAGGTTCACCTTTAAAGTCTAAGGTTTCTAAACTTAATAGTTCTTTATATATAGAATGTAAGACCGTTATTGAGTTAATATGTTGGTAATTATTATTTAGTTCTAATAGCTGGTTGAATAAGGTGTTGAAACGATATAAATACTCTAACTTTAGACGGTTACTTTGCTTGTTATTATCTAAATTAGCCTTCATCTTGAAGATGAAGTTGGAACAGTTTTTTAGAGCAATTTCTGGTTTATCTTCCCAGGACTTAAATATTAAAGTGATAAGCTCTTTATGTGAAATTGCATACTTAATCAATTCTTCATCAGTAATATAGACCAGGTTGTTTTTTTGAATACGTTCTACTAAATAACTAGAAGTATTTCCAGATTCGGCTTCAAATAAAGGATAGATTGAAGGGTGAGACAGAATACTGATTACATCTTTATAGTAAAAGGATGCAGTATTGCTTTTGTGAATGGAAAATAGGTATTCGAAAAATGAAGCTAAAGGCACATAGCTTAGCGATAAACCCATTGTGACATTAAGTTTACTAATAGCCTTAGGAATAGAATTAAGTACAGGCATTAATAGATTTTCTTCTCCTAATACAACAGCTACACTAGATAGATTTTTATTGGCTTTACTAATATTTTCTAGTAATTGACCAATATACTTAGCTTGACCTACAAATTTAGGAATTCCTACTACTTGAATGTTTTTTTGCGTTTTGTAATGAGTACTTGCCCAATTAAAAGGTTGTTTTTTGAAGTAATTCCATTTCTTTTTATGTGCTCTCAAAAATAGTCCTGCATCATGGATAGTATCGTCTATAAATGTCTTGTCTATATCCCAATATATATGTGCTAAATCATTTTGTATTAACCCTTGTATAATCCTTGATTCTGATTCGTTAAGGGCATTGAAGCCAATAAAAACATGCTTTATACCATTCTGATTTTCAATATAAGTCTCAAGGTTTTCACATGCTTCTCTATAGATTAGACCTTGATACCCATTTTTAGACTGTAACAGGTTGTCGGTAAAGGATAAGTAAAATTCCTTAAGGCGTTTCCAAAAATTGAGGTGATTCTTTATTAAATCGGTTTGCGGCGCCTCAAGAGACCAGTGGTTCAGTTCTTTTATAGCATTTAGGTAGTCAAATATCTGTTCTTGTGGTATAAGATAACGGTCTATCTCATTAAAGTCTTGTAATAAGATTTGTGCCCATTTAGAAAATGAATCAAAAGATTCTTGATCAGATGCTTTAGTTAGATTTTTATAAGTTTCATAAAGTCTAAAAAGAAGTTCTGTATTTGGTACACTTTGCAAGCCAGACAATTCCTCAACAAACTCTTCAATGCTAAGGATTTTAGGCGAAAATATTGGCTGATCTAATAAAGTTGATAGTTGGTGTTTTAGAAATACACCAGCACGTTTACTTGGAAGTATAAAGAATAAATCTTCAAGTATAAATCCCTTTTCTTTAAGATCTATTAATACAGCTTTTATAAAACTTACCATTTTATAAAAATAAAAAACGCTCCGAATTTCGGAGCGTTTTTTTAATATATTTTGAAGTATTTTATTAGTTTTTCAACCTTACTTCAACACGTCTGTTTTCTTTTCTACCAGCTCTGGTTTTATTGTTAGCAATAGGATTTTCTTCACCGTAACCTTTAGCTGTTAATCTTGCAGCACTAATTCCGTTAGCAACTAAGTAATCTCTAACTGCATTAGCTCTTCTGTGAGATAACGCTTCGTTACTAGATTTAGAACCTACACTATCTGTATGACCTTCGATTGCGAAATCTGCTCTTGGGTATTCTTTAAAGATTACAACCATAGCTTTTAATACTTTATCAGTTTCATTTTTGAAAGAAGCTTTACCAGTATCAAACAAGATAGATCTTGCATATGTATTTAAAGCTTTCACCACTTCTTGAGTTGGCTTAACCTCAGGACATCCATTGTTAGCAGCTGTACCAGCCTCGTTAGGACATTTATCGTCTTTATCTAATATGCGATCACCATCAGTATCAGGCCAAGGACATCCATTGTTTGCAGCAGGACCTGACTCGTTAGGGCACTTGTCATCACCATCGGTAACACCGTCACCATCAGCATCAGGACAACCCATAAGTGCTTTTAAACCAGCAACAGTTGGACATTTATCATCTTTATCCATTACGCCATCACCATCACTATCAGGGCAACCATTAAATTCTGCTAAACCAGCAGTGTTTGGACAATCGTCTTTAGAATCTTGAATGCCGTCATTATCAGAATCTGGGCAACCATTAAAAATTTCTAAACCAGCTTCTTCTGGACAAGCGTCATCTTGATCGTATATGCCATCTCCATCAGTATCTGTACCACCAAATTTAAAAGTAACACCAATTGTATGTTGGAAATGCTTAGGTAAGTAATCTTCAAATGAGTGCTTGTAAGTAGAATTAACATTAATCCCAACGTTTTCTGAAGCCCAGTAAGTTAATCCTAAAGTTCCATTTAAAGTTCCTGCACCTATATTATCTATCCAAGTATAACCACCACCAACACCTAAATAAGGGTCTATAGTTTTAGATTTTATGACATCCATAAAGCTATATGAAACTCCACCATCAATACCGAAGTATGCTAAGTCATCAAGTTCTCTTGTGGTTTCTTCACCAGTAATTGGGTCAGTATCAGAACCAAATTTACTGATTTTATTTATAGAACCAGTAGCAGTAAAGGTAAAACCATCACTAAGATATCTTGAAACAGAAAGTGTAGAAATCGATGGAAGAATATTCCAGTGAT
>TARA_R110002124_G_scaffold6564_46_pt1 | contig 34608 bp, 34 predicted proteins | sample TARA_R110002124 | Tara Oceans TARA_R110002124 (sample SAMEA4397445) | marine metagenome | biome: Polar Biome; feature: [SRF] surface water layer (ENVO:00010504); material: water (ENVO:00002006), including particulate matter (ENVO:01000060) such as... | depth 5 m
TATAGATAAAGCGATGACAGGCCTGTCGGAAGCTTTCCGGTGTTTTCTTTTGTCCAAACCCATATACATCCACGCCCTGTTCCCGAATACGTGAGGCCAAGCGGGTAAAATCACTGTCTGAGGAGACAAGGCAGAACCCATCGAACAATCCCGTGTGCAGGAGGTCCATGGCGTCAATTACCAGCGTGATGTCGGACGCATTCTTGCCTTTCGTATAGGCATATTGTTGCTGAGGGATAATGGCATGTTTTTGAAGAACCGCTTCCCAGCCCTTCAGGTGAGAATCTGAGAAATCTCCGTAAATTCGCCGCACACTCGCCGTTCCAATCTTGGCGACTTCCTCGAACAGGCCGTCGGCTATTCTGGCCGAGGCATTATCGGCATCGATCAGGACGGCGAGGCGGGGTGAGCGGGGTTCGGACATTGTCGGGCCTCTCTATAAGGGCTTTGGGTCGAGCCCGACAATGTCGCATGTACCGTAATTTTACAACCATGATTGTACAACTGCGGCGCCGTTTGTTTCAAATCGGGAGATATCAGGACAGCTTTGCGGCGAAGGTTGCGATCCGTTCGCCATAGAGGCGGGCGGTTTCAAGATCGCCGGAGCGCGGCGCCTCGTCCGGATCGGCATCTACCGGCGAGATAGAGAAGGCCCCGGAAAAGCCACCTGTCCAATTCACGTCCTCTGGCCCGTGTTCCTTCTTGTTGGCGGGGAGCAGCCCGGTTCCGATCCAGACTTGCCCATGCTGCTGTGACAGGGTGAAGAAATAGAGAATGGTGTTGAACTTGTCACCGTTCACTGCGCCGGAATTGGTGAAACCACCCGCGATCTTGTCTTTCCATTCCATGTCAAACCAGCGTTTTGAGCTTTCATCGGCGAATTTTTTGAACTGCCAGGCCGGGCCGCCCATATAGGTTGCGCTGCCATAGATGATAGCGTCGGCCTCGCCAAGGGTTTCCCAGTCATCGTCGCTGATCGTGCCGTCATCAGGGATATTAATGGTGGTGAGGGACACGTCCTGTACCGATGTCACGCCTTCTTCAACGGCTTCCGCCTGTTTTTTTGTGTGGCCATAGCCACTGTAATAGATAAGTGCAACTTTCGTCATTTTTTCTCCCCTTCATTTACGTAAGAGCGAATAAAATCCATGCTCATGTCCGCATGGACTGTTCTTCAGCACATAGGGAGACATTTTGCAAAAAGTTGGGCATTTCCCTGCATTCATAAAAAAAACGGCCGCCGGCTTTTGCGGGCGACCGTTTTCGAGTCAAAAAGAGCGGGTGGGATCAGGCGGCGACGGCGACGCGGTTTCTGATCGCTGCTGTCGCGACCCGCGCCCCATAGAGGCGCGCGGTTTCAAGATCGCCTACACTGGAACCCTGATCAGGAGAGGAATCCGACGGGGCGATGGCGAGGGCACCGGAATAGCCCGCCGTCCAGTTCACGTCGCCGGGGCCATGCTCCAGCTTGTTGGAGGCCTGCAGACCCGTGCCGACCCAGAGCTGGCCATGCTGCTGCGACAGGGTGATAAAGTAGGTGATGGTATTGAACTTATCACCATTGACCGAGGCGGAAGTCGTGAAGCCGCCCGCGACCTTGTCCTGCCAGGCGAGGGTTGCATATTGCTTGGAGCTTTCATCAGCAAATTTCTTGAACTGCCAGGCCGGGCCGCCCATATAGGTCGGGCTGCCATAGATGATGGCATCGGCATCGGCGAGGGTTGTCCAGACGCTGTCCTCAATGGTGCCGTCGGCCGGGATTTTTATGGTGGTGACAGTGACACCGCTGACCGAGGCCGCGCCTTTTTCGACGGCTTCCGCCTGCTTGACTGTGTGGCCGTAGCCGCTGAAATAGATAATGGCAACTTTCGTCATTTTTTTACTCCTGAGGCTTCCGAAGAAGCGTATAATTTTTTCGAGACAAAAAGCAGGTAAGCCCTTTACTTTCTTTTTGCAAGTAGTTACCTAAAGGTAAGTAATGAGATAATTTCAATTTTATTGGAGATTATGGTCATGGCGGCGAAAGAAGATCACACTCAATGCCCGATGGAGAGCATCCTCGGTCAGATTATGGGGCCCTGGACGCCCTATATCCTGTGGCTGCTCTCGAACGAGGAAACCTTACGATTCGGGGAAATTACGGCGCGGATACCCGGCATCTCGGCCAAGGTCCTGACGGATCGCCTGCGCAAGCTTGAGGCTTCGGGATTGATCCATCGCGACTACAAACCGACGGTTCCGCCGACGGTGAATTATTCCCTGACGGAACGCGGGGCGGAACTTCACAGCGTGCTACAGGGCCTGAACGAGGTGGCGATCCGCTGGGATGAGGAAGACCGCCAAGTCGCGGGCGATCCGGGCAAGGAGACAATTGCCGCGGAGTGAGCCGCGTGATAGCCTGAAAGAAAACGGCCGGGCATAGCGCGGCGCAACAGGGAAATCACGTCATGACCGAGATCAATATCCAGTTCACGCTTTTCTCCGCCTTTTACTCCCCGCTGATCTCGACCATGTCGGGTGGGTTCCTGCAGGAGGAAGGGCTGGAGCCGAAATGGTCCGTCTCCGCCCCCGGCGCGTCGGCCATCGATGCCCTGAAGGACGGCAGCGCCCATGTGGTGCAGTCGGCACTCAGTCAGGGGTTTAATGCGCTTGCCCGCGGCGAGACGATGGAGACCACCCATTTCGCGCAAATCAACGAGATGGACGGTTTTTTCCTGACCGCGCGCGAGCCCGATTCCAATTTTAACTGGAAAAAGCTGGAAGGGGCGGAAGTCGTCCTCTTTGGCGGCGGCCAGCCGCTCATGATGTTCAAATATGCCTGCTACAAGGCCGGGATCGATTTCGACAAGATCAAGGCGATCAATGTTGGCGGCGCGGCGGCCATGGACAAGGCGTTCCGCGATGGGCAGGGCCAATATGTGCAGCAGCAGGGCCCGTTTCCACAGCAGCTTGAAGCGGAGGGCATTGGCCATATCGTCGCCCAGGTCGGCAAGCAGATTGGTACTTGCGGCTTTTCCAGCCTGGCGGCGCGCAAGGACTGGCTGGAGACCGACATGGCGGTGGCCTTCATGCGCGCCTATCGCAAGACGCGGGCCTATATAAACGATGCCCCGGCGATCGAGATTGCAAAAGCTGAAAAACCCTATTTCCCGGACATCGAGGAGGCGGCGCTGGCCCAATGCATCCGGACATATCAGAAGCTTGGCTGCTGGTCCCGGCATCCGGAGATTACCCAGCCTGCCTATGAGGCAACCATGGATATCTTCGCTTATAATGGCCTTCTTGAGGAACGCTATCCTTACGGGCGTATCTGCAGCCTGCCGCCCGCCTAAGGGAGCAGGCTGAGGGCGACCGACGCCACCAGCATCACCGCGAACAGGATATTGACGATCCGGCCGATGGTCGGGTTGCGCAGGACGCGCGCAAGTAGCGCCCCGAAGTACAGCCAGATCGAATTGACGAGCAGGATCACAAGGCTGAGCGTGGCGATCTTGACGATGGTATCGAGCAGCAAATTGTCGGGCAGGAGGATGTTCCCTGAATAGACCGCCCCGATGGCGACATAGGCCTTCGGATTGGCGATGGCGAGCAGGAAACCGCCCGCGAAAGAGGGAGGCTTGCTGGCGGTCATGCCGCTGCCGATGACCGGCGCGGTGGCGATCCGGTAGGCGAGATAGAGGATATAGGCGGCGGCGAGCAGGCCGATGACCGTGGTCAGCGCCGGTTCGGCGAGAATGAGCCCCGTAACCCCGACGGCAATCAGCGAGAGCACCCCGGCTGTCCCGAGGATGATCCCGAAAAGATAGTTGGCGGACTTGCCCGCGCCGAAGGCGGCTCCCATGGCGGCAAGGCTCAGGGTTGCCGGTCCCGGGCTTCCCATCAGCGGTAGCGCCGCCAGCACCAGTAATATCAAATCCCCGGTCATTTCGTCTCCGGCATGGTTCTAGAGCAGGTAACTTAAGCCAAGTCCGCCGATGGCACAAACCAGTAATACCGGCGTGACAGACCATTTCCGGTAGAGCAACAGAAAGGCGGCGACGAATGCAAGGATCAGCACCTTGATATCGAAGCTGGCGAGCGTCGGCTGCCAGAGGGTGACCGGACCCGCCTGCTGTTTCGTCACCTCGGAGAAGAAGACATGCAGCGCGAACCAGATGGAGAGGTTGAGGATCACGCCGACCACCGCCGCGATAATGCTGTTCAGCGCCCGTTCCAGTCGCGGCTGATGGGAGATCCAGTCGATATAGGGGGCGCCGGTGAAGATCCAGAGGAAGCAGGGGATGAAGGTCACCCAGAGGGTGAGGGCGGCACCCGCGAGCCCGAGCCAGAAGCCGCCCGCCTGAAACGCCGCGAGGAAGCCGACGAATTCCGTCACCAGAATGAGCGGACCGGGTGTGGTTTCCGCAAGGCCGAGGCCGTCCATCATTTCGCCCGCACTCAGCCAGCCGAACTGGTTGACCACATCCTGCGCCATATAGGCAAGCACCGCATAGGCCCCGCCGAAGGTCACCACCGCGAGCTTGGAGAAGAACAGCGCGATGTCGGTCAGGATCGGCGCGCCGGAGAGCGGTCCGACCAGCAGCACCGGCGCCCACCAGAGGGCGAGCCAGAAGACAATCCAGAGCGCGGTTTTCAGGAGCGAGCGATCCTTCGGGAACGGCTCGGGCGCGTTTTCCAATTTTCCGCCTTCCCAGAAAAAGCCATAGAGCGCCGTAAGGAGGACGATGAGCGGGAAGGGCAGTTCCAGGAAGAAAATCCCGATAAAGGCGAGGGCGGCGATAATCCAGGGCATTATCCCTTTCAACGCCCGTTTTGACACCTTCAGCAAGGCCTCGATCACGATAATAACCACAGCGGCCTTGATGCCGAGAAACAGCATGCTGACTAGCGGCACTGATCCATAGAAAGCATAGATGCTCCCCAATGCGAGGATCACAAACGCGCCCGGCAGGACGAACAGCAATCCCGCGATCAGCCCGCCGATCACCCCGTGAAGCCGCCATCCGGAGTAGGTCGCGAGCTGCATGGCCTCGGGGCCCGGTAGCAGCATGCAGAAGCTGAGCGCGTTCAGATACTGCCGCTCGCTTAGCCAGGCTTTCTCTTCGACCAGCACGCGATGCATCAAGGCGATCTGCGCCGCCGGGCCACCGAAGGACAGGATGCCGATTTTCCAGAAGGCCGCGAACAACTCGGGCAGGCCGGGTGCGGGACGGGGGATGGCTTGGCTTGATCCGGTTTCCGTGGTCATCGTTTCAAGCTCCCGTCGTCGCAGCGGGCCAGTCGTGGCCCTCATTACTGGCATCCCGAACCCATCTGTAAAAGGCATCATAGAGCGCCATTCCCGCGTCAAGCTGTGCGAGATCATCGCGGTACATGCGCGAAAGACCAAGGGATGCCGCCATCAACCCGGCCGATTCCGGCGCCAGATCATGGCGGTTTGTGTCGGCACCGCGGATGATGGTGGCGAGATGTTTCATGGGCTCGGTTTCAAGGGCGAATTCCCGGATCATGGTGTCAAAGGTACATTGATCGCCGCGATGGCTCCAGAAGACATCTTCAACATCGAAGGGCGTGGCGTTGAACTTTTCGGCCACAGTTTGGACTTCCGACGGCTCGACAAACAGGAACTGGGCGTTGCGATCAACAAAGCGGCGGATCAGCCAGGGGCAGGAAATGCGGTCGATTTTAGGCCGATGACGGGTAACCCAGACGGTTCGTCCTTCCGGGTCGTGTACGGGAAGGGCGGACGCCGGGACCATGGGCAATTCCGCATCGCGCCAGCCGAAGACGCCGCCCTCAAGGCTCTCGGCGGCAATGCCGCAATTGCGGAGAACAGCTGCCGCACCCTGGCTGAGTTTCCGGCCTTTCTGGCATATAACGACGACGCGCTGGCCCGCGAGCTTTGGCGCGAGAGCGGCGATATCCTGATACGGATGACGGAAGGCCGTCGGCAACAGGCGTGGATCATCGGCAAAGTCTTCATCAATGCAGACATCGACAAGAACCGGCGCATCGGGCAGGCCGACCAGGCGGGAAAGCTGTGAAACGGTAATTTGTGTAGGAGACGTCATAGCGCCCATCCTTTCATTTAAAAGGTTGTCGGACGCGAAATTTGGGCTGACGCCTCACGGGGTACTTCGCAAACCCCATAACTACTTATGGGTAGCATCAGCCTGCTTTGTCAACCGGATTTTTATGAAGCTTTGGCGACGCGGGCCTCGACAATCTTCTTGATATTGGCAAGCGCCACCTCGGCCTCCGCATCCATGCGGGCGATCTGGTCGTCTGTCGGCGGTTTCGGGCGCGCCGGGTTGATCATGGTGCGGGTAAAGCGAACCTGACCTTCCTCGGCTTCCGCGACATCATAGCGAACGATGATGGTGCCGATAAAATCCGTGCTTGTCTCCCCGATCCAGACATGCGGCGGCTCGCATTCCGTGACCAGCCAGTCGAGCACGGCGGGGCCGCTCCGCGTATGCCAGTTTTCGCTGAAGGTATCGCCTTTACGAAGCGGGCGGTCCGGGCTGTCGATTTTGTGCGAGGCGGCGAGCCATTCGGGCCAGCTGTTGGGGTTGCAGACATAATCCAGCACATTCGCGGCGGGCGCCGTGATCAGGATATCGTGGCTGCGTTCGAAGGCATGGGTATCGCTCATTATTATTCTCCTTTTGCTTTATTAAACAGCGCGCGGGCGATCCGCTCATTCTGGATTTCGGTGGTGCCGTCAACGTAATTCGCAATGCGGGCGCAGGCGATCTGACGTCCGATCGGATAGTCGCGCCGGAGCCCGGCGGCGCCCATCACCTGCATGGCGCGGGTAAGGTGGGTGTCGGCCATGCGGGCGGCGAACTTCTTGGCATGGGCCGCGGGCAGTTCGGCCGCCGTGCCGTCCTCCACTGCCAGCACGGCGCGATAGGCGAGCAGGCGCGCGGCCTCGATATCCGTCTGGGCATCGGCAAGCTGCCAGCGCAGCCCCTGAAAATCCGCGATATGCCCGCCGAAGGCGGCGCGCTCGCTGGCATAGCGGGCGGCAAGCTCAATGGCCGCCTCGGTCATACCGCAGCACATGGTAGCGACATAGCTCCGCGCAGCATTGACCCCGGCCATGGCGGCCTTGAAACCGTCACCAGGTTCGCTCATCTGGCGGATGTCGGGCACAAGATGATCTTCTAGAATAAAACCGCCGACACCGATGGCGTGGCCCCCCATAATCTCGAACGGTGGCACGCGGGTCACACCCTCCTCACGCGCATCGATCAGGAACCCGGCGACACCCCGCCATCCTGCGGCGGGATCGGTCTGGGCGTAGAGGAACATCAGGTCCGCATGGGCGGCATTGGTGATCCAGGCTTTTTCCCCGTTGATTACCCAGCCGCCGTCGACCTTCTTCGCCGATGTGGTGATGGCGGCGAAATCGCTGCCCGCCTGCGGTTCGCTGAGCGCTGTGCAGCCGATGGCCTCTCCGGCCAGCATTTCGGGAAGATAGCGCTTCTGGATGTCGGCGGGGGCGTCGCGGGCGATTTTCCCGGCGAGGCCCATATGGTTGATCATGGAAAAGGAGAAAGCGAAGCAGTGACGGGCGATTTCCTCGGCGACGCGGGCCTTCAGGCGAAAGCGCATCCCACTGCCGCCAAGGCTTTCCGGCACTTCCAGCCCGGCCAGCCCCGCAAGTGAGGCGGTGCGCAGGGCCTCGATCGGCTGGCGACGCTCTTCCTCCCATGTTTGCGCGTTCGGCGCAACGTGCGTTTCGGCGAAATCGATGGCGCGGGCGAGCATCGCCGCTTCCGCATCGGTGAGTGGCAGTTCCATGAAAGCTCCCTGTTCTTGTTCTTTTAAAGCGACTATAGCTGAGGGCGCAGCTTCACGGAAGCGGCTTTTCCATGCGGAAGTTGATGAGCGCAACACCGCGCCCGTCACTGTGATCGCGTATCTGCGTGATCGATTTGTTCATTTGCAGGGACACTCGGCTTATGAGAAAATAGAGCGATCAGGCGCGCATGATAACAATCCCTTATTGCGTCTGGAAAGGAAAAGATGACACGAGTGTTGGTGGTGGGTGCGGGGCCGACGGGCCTGACGGCGGCGGTGGAGCTAAACCGGCGCGGCGTTGAGGTGGAGATTATCGACAAGCGGGCGGAGGGCTCCGGCCTGTCGCGCGCCGTCGGTATCACCCCGCAGAGCCTCTGCCTGCTGTATCCGTCCGGTGTGACCGACAAGTTGCTGGCCGAAGGCATTCATTTCCGCGAGGCCCGCATCTATCGCCGGTCGGAACTGGGGCTGACCCTGCCGATCCGCGCGACGCCGCCGAAATATGGCTATGACTTCATCCTAGGCCTGCCGCAGGACCGGACAGAAGCCCTGCTTCGGGAGACTGTGGAAGAGGCGGGGGTAAAGGTCCGCTTCTCGACGGAACTCACCGGCCTTAAGGAGGAAGAGAGCGGTGTTCTCGCGACTGTGGCGGATGGTAAAAGTGAGCGGTACGACTATGTACTCGGCGCCGATGGCGTGCATAGCACCACCCGCAAGCTGCTCGATATTCCATTCCCCGGCCATGATCTGCCGGAGACCTGGTCGATCGCCGATGTCAATGCCAAGGACTGGCCGCATCCGGAAACCCTGACCCTGTGCCAGCTGTCGCGAGGCGGGGTGGTGGTCGCCGTTCCGCTTGCAACAGATCGCTATCGCGTTATCTCCAACCGGCCGGACGCGCTCCGGCAGTTGCCACTGGAGATGGACGTGACCAAAATCCGCCGCGAAGGAGAGTTCACCATCTCCATCCGTCAGGTGCCGACCTATAACAGGGGCCTTGTGTATCTTGCCGGGGATGCCGCCCATAGCCATTCCCCGGTCGGTGGGCGGGGGATGAATGTCGGGATTGCCGATGCGGCCGAATTCGCAAAGCGGCTGGCAGAGGGATCGCTTGAGGGATACAGCGCGGCGCGCCTCCGGGAAGGGGCCAAGGTTATCGCCGGGAGCGAGCGGGTCCGGAAAATCGTCACCTCGACAAGTCCGATGACGGGCCGTCTCTTCCGGCTTGCGCTGAAAGCGGCCGCCCTGCTGCCGCCGGTCAGGCGGAAAATTGTCGATGTTCTTCTCTACGGGTGATCCGGCATGGGCGAAGGCGCGCTTATGCTGCGGTGCAACGTGAGTTCATCCGCCCAAGATTTTGTTGCAAAAGAGAAAAATTCATGAACAATGGAGTCTTGAGGCTCCTTGGGGCATCCAAGACGCTCCAAAGGGCGCAAAAAATTTCTGTGATATTTATTGGGAGGATATAAGAATATGCGTAAAGCATTAATGGTTGCGGCGGCCACCGCCGTCTTAATGGCATCCGGCTCCATGGCCTATGCCAATTGCGAACCGGGCGAGATCGTTATTAAATTTGCCCATGTGACGAATACGGACAAGCATCCCAAGGGGATTGCCGCCAGTCTGTTGCAGCAGCGGGTGAATGACGAGATGCAGGGCAAGGCCTGCATGGAAGTCTATCCGAACTCGACCCTTTACAATGACGACAAGGTTCTGGAAGCATTGCTGAACGGCGATGTCCAGCTCGCCGCGCCGTCGCTCTCGAAGTTCGAGCAGTTCACCAAGCAGTTCCGCATTTTTGACCTGCCGTTCATGTTCAAGGATATCCAGGCCGTTGACGCCTTCCAGAACTCCGACACCGGTCAGGCGATGAAGGAAAGCATGACCAAGCGCGGTCTTCTCGGCCTTGCCTTCTGGCATAATGGCATGAAGCAGTTCTCGGCCAACAAGCCGCTGGTCACGCCAAGCGATGCGGAAGGACTTAAATTCCGTGTGCAGTCTTCTGACGTGCTGGTCGCGCAGATGGACGCCCTCGGCGCCAATCCGCAGAAAATGGCTTTCTCCGAGGTTTACGGCGCCCTGCAGCAGAAAACCGTCGACGGACAGGAAAACACCTGGTCGAACATTTATGGCCAGAAATTCTTCGAGGTTCAGGACGGCACCACCGAAACCAATCATGGCGTGATCGACTATCTTCTCGTCACCTCGACGGAATTCTGGGAAGGTCTTCCGGATGATGTTCGCTCTCAGCTTGACACCATCATCAACGAAGTGACGGAAACCCGGAACGCCGAATCAACCAAGGTGAACGAAGAAGCGAAACAGGCGATTATCGCCGCCGGCGGCGTTGTCCGTCAGCTTTCCCCGGAAGAACGGCAAATGTGGGTTGATGCCATGAAGCCGGTCTGGACACAGTTCGAAGCGGATGTCGGTGCCGACAATATCGCCGAGGCCCAGAAGTTCAATATGACCAACTAGGCGTTTGAACCGCTGGCGCGGTGAGGGAGCCGCGCCAGCATCTTTTCGCGTACCGGGCAAGGGGGGAGGCCATGTCGGGGCACAATCCAAAGACAACGCGATCGTTCATCGACTCGCTTGAGGAAACGATGATCGCCATCATGCTCGGCATTATGACGCTGGTCACCTTTGCCAATGTTATGGCGCGCTATGTGTTCAACTCGAACATTCTCTGGGGGCTGGAGGTCACGTCGATCCTGTTCGCCTGGCTTGTCCTGTTCGGCGTCAGCTACTGCGTCAAGAAAACGGCGCATCTGGGCGTCGATGCCATCGTCAGCCTGCTCTCCCCCGCGGCGCGCAAAATCTGCACCCTCCTCGCGGTGGCCTGCTGTATTATCTATGCCTTCCTGCTGCTGAAAGGCGGCTGGGACTTCTGGGCGAATTTCGCCAATCTGCCGGCGACGACCGGACGCTGGTTCCCGACCGGGTTCCAGGAAAAATTCCTCGCCAAGGGTTGGTATGAGACCAACGATGTCTTCATGCCGGAGATGTTCCAGTTTATCGCTGACTGGTTCAACGACGGGGAGCGGTATGAGAAAATCCCGCGCCTGATCCCCTATGTCATGCTGCCGTTCGGCATGGCGCTGCTTCTCTATCGTTTTATTCAGGCCGGATGGGCCGTTTTCACCGGCAAGCAGATGCTGATTATCGTCAGCCATGAAGCCGAAGACGCGGTTGAAGAAGCCGCCGCAAAAGCCGCACGGGAGGAATAGACGATGGAAATTGCCATTCTGTTTGCCGTCGTCATCGCGCTGTTACTGCTCGGTGTCCCCATTGCCGTCGCCCTCGGGCTGACGTCCATCTTCTTTCTTCTCTCGGCGTCGGACAGCTCGCTTGCCTCCGTCGCCCAGACCTTTTACGAGGCCATGGCCGGGCATTATACATTGCTCGCCATCCCGTTTTTCATCCTGGCCTCCAGCTTCATGTCTACCGGCGGTGTGGCGCGGCGTATCATCCGCTTCTCGATTGCGGTTGTCGGGCATTTCAGCGGTGGCCTCGCGATTGCCGGTGTCTTCGCCTGCATGATGTTCGCGGCGCTCTCCGGCTCCAGCCCGGCGACGGTTGTAGCTATCGGCTCGATCGTCATCGCCGGGATGACCCAGGTCGGCTACAGCAAGGATTTCGCCGCCGGGATTATCTGTAACGCGGGCACCCTCGGCATCCTGATCCCGCCCTCCATCGTCATGGTGGTCTATGCGGCGGCGACGGATGTGTCGGTCGGACGGATGTTCCTCGCGGGTGTGATCCCGGGCCTGCTCGCCGGGCTGATGCTGATGGTCGGCATCTATATCGCTGCGAAATGGAAAGGCCTGCCGAAGGGCGACTGGCTGGGCTGGGGAGAGGTCTTCAACGCGGCGCGGGATGCGGGCTGGGGCCTGTTCCTGATCGTGATTATTCTGGGCGGTATTTACGGCGGTGTCTTCACCCCGACGGAGGCTGCGGCTGTGGCCTCGGTCTATGCCTTCCTGATCGCCAATTTCATCTATTGCGACATGGGGCCCCTACATCGGCCGGGGGAGTCGCCGATCCCGCTCTGGCGCGCGCCGCAGGCGCTGATCACCGTGTTCTTTCACAAGGATACCCGCGATACGTTGTTCGAGGCGGGCAAGCTGACCGTCACGCTGATGTTCATCATCGCCAATGCGCTGATCCTGAAGCATGTGCTGACCGACGAGCAGATCCCGCAGCAGATCGCCGGTGCAATGCTCGACGCGGGCTTTAACTGGTGGGTTTTCCTGATCATTGTCAATGTCATCCTGCTGATCGGCGGACAGTTCATGGAACCGTCGGGCCTGATCGTGATCGTCGCGCCGCTGGTCTTCCCGATTGCCATGGAACTCGGCATCGACCCGATCCATCTCGGCATTATCATGGTGGTGAATATGGAGATCGGCATGATAACGCCGCCGGTCGGGCTCAATCTGTTTGTCACCTCAGGGATAGCGGGGATGCCGATCATGAACGTCGTCCGGGCGGCGCTGCCCTGGCTCGGCATCCTGTTCGTCTTCCTGATTCTGGTGACCTATATCCCGACGTTGTCCACCTGGTTGCCGACGACCTTCATGGGCCCGGAACTCGTCATTAAATAGGATGATCCCTGGACAGCCGCTTCTTGATACGCCTGAGCGCAAACCAGACGGCGAGCAGAATGACGGGAATCGACGCGCCCTTGATAAGCTCGACATTGACCGCAAGCCCCAGCGGACGGGCCATCTCGGCGGCATACCCGACGAGGCTGACCAGGTAATAGCTGATAGCGGCGATGGAGAGTCCTTCTACCGTTTCCTGCAGGCGGAGCTGGCGCTGGGCGCGCTGGTTCATGGCGGCAAGCTGGGCCTGGCTCTGTTCGGCCAGCGCGAAGTCCGTCTTGGTCCGCAAGAGATTGGCGGAACGGGTTGCCCGCCGCGAAAGATCGGCGAGCCGGTCGGCAACGGAGTTGCAGGTTCTGACCGCCGGGGCAAGTCGGCGATCGAGAAATTCAGATATGGTCTGGTAAGGATCAACCGGAATTTCCTTCAGTTCGGCAATCCGGGACAGGACGATTTGGTAATAGGCGCGGGTCGCGCTGAAACGGTACGCGGTTTTTGACGCCAGCGTTTCGATCTCGGCCGATACGCGCGTCAGGTCGCGCAGCAGGTCCTTCTCGGCGGCGGCACTGTTTGTCTGGCCCAACTCTTCGGTAAGTTCCGCAAGCTCGCTATTGATCAAGGCAATCTTTACGCTGACTTCCCGCGCGAGCGGCAGCGCCAGCAATGAAAGATTGCGATAGACCGCGATCTCGAAAATACGGAGCAGTACGCGTCCCGCCTTGCGCGGCGACATGCCGCGATCGTAAATAAGCGAGCGGATGTAGCCGTCATTGTCGATCCGCATATCGGTCCAGCGCTGCGCGCCATTGCTGCCGATCAGGCTGCTGACCAGACTTTCGGAAACGAAATATTTATCCAGTTCGGCATCGCTGGGGCGGGATTGCCCCTTGTCCAGGATTTCAGCTTTGATCGCCGTCAAAAGGAGCCCCGGCAGCGCCCGCAACCATTCTTTTGGAACTTCCGAGCAGGCGGTCTTTGCAAATGGCTCCTCATCCTTGTTCTGGCGAAGAAAGGTATAGGTCGTGAATTCTGCATGCCGTTCCCACCTCAACCTGAAATTACCGAAATCCGCCGCAAAGTGGTTGGCGTTTTCCATCGGCGGATGCAGGCCATAGCGACGGCACAGATCGCAGATATGGCGATATTCCTGCTCCTCCTGATGCTCTTCGCTGAACATGGCGTAATGGGTCGCCGTTAGCGGGGCGACAATTTGCTCGAACGGACGGGCATGAATCTCGTTATTGATATCGAAACGCAAGGGGTGCGGTTTCAGTCCGGCGCAATCCCTAGGCATATTCAAGTCATCTTCTACCATCTTCAGACTGCACCTTTACCAATAGTCGTGATCCGGGTACGCAAGGACTAAACTGTCTTAAAATCCATGTCAATTAGCGAGCGCTGATACGCGGAACTATCAAGCGATTGCTGTTCCTTTTTGTGTGGATAACCCTTAAAACACTCTAAATATAGGGGGTTAGGGCCCTTTTTTGCCAGATTTGTCGAAAATATTTGCGTAATTTTTCCATTTGACTCATCATGGCGTCAGTTGGGGGTGGTAACAGTATGCGTAAATGTCATGATTCGATCAGTTGACGGTCATTTGCCGACACTGTCGGCGTCACGGAAACCGCGCCAGTTTGACCCGGTGCCACAGCGGAAAATCTTGCTGGTTTCCATCAATATTCCAAAGAATAATGATCCGTATGGATCACTCGATACCTTTGTCTTCGGCCATGTGCCCGTTGTCTTCCTGATCGCGGAGAACGCAGACGTGGCGGCGGACATGCTGGAGACGCATCCGGATATCGCCGTCGTGATTGTAGATGTGTCTGGTGAGAAGGGTGAGAGCGGTCTCGCGCTGGTACGCAAACTCCGCAAAGAGCTTGCCAACCAGACGATCCGGATTGTCTTGCTGGGGGAGGCGACGGCACCGGGGGAGACGCAGAACCAGTTCCTGGATTATGACGTCAGCGATTATCGCGATATTTCCGAGATCAACCTGCCCAAGCTGTTCACCAGCCTGACCATCGCCCTGCAATCCTATGAGCGCCTGGTCACCGAGGAGGATAACAAGCAGTCGCTTCAGACCATCCTCGATATCACGCGGGAGCTATACGGCGTCCGCTCGGTAGAGGATTTCTGCCTGACGATCCTGACGCAGCTTCAGGTCATCTGCAAGAATGTCGAGGATTGCTTCTTTGCCATCCCGAACGAGCATACCGGGGAACTTTCCGTCACCGCGGGTAAAGGGCATTATATCACCGCCAACAAGCAGCGGGTGAAAGAGGTTGTCGATGAGGAGCTGTTCGGCATGATCCTCGGCGCGACGGTCAGCCGGGAGAATATCTTCACCGAGGTGGTGAGTATCCTTTGTATCAGCCGGGACGACAAGCTGAAGGGGGTTGTCGTGCTGGAAAACGGTGCGCCGCTCACCTTCCTTGAAACCCGTCAGATGGAACTCATTTGCGCGAACATTACGCTCGGCCTTGAGAATGCCGATATGTTTGAGGAAATCAAGCGCCTTGCCTTCAATGACAGCCTGACCGGCCTTGACAGCCGAGCCAAGTTCCGCTCCGATGTGCAGCAATATATCGAGAAGGTGGCGCGGCCGGAGAAAAAGCGGCTCGCGGTGGTCCAGTTTACGCTGGAACATCTGCCGGAGCTGAATATTGCCCTTGGCCATGATGCGGGGGACGAGCTGTTGCAGTTCGTCTCCGAACAGCTGACGCAGCTCTTCCCGAACGCCATATCACTTGCCCGGACGTCGGGAAACGGCTTCGGCCTCTGCATTCCCTACAAGACGACACCGGAGCTCAAGCAAATTCCGAAAACCATCCATCGCCTGTTCGAGCATGGGCCGTCAACGCGGGAAAACTTGCCGCATATCATTCCGCGCATCGGGCTTGCCATTTACCCGGTGGATGCGGACAACGCAACGACGCTGTGGCGCAACACCAATATCGCGCTCGCCAATCTCAAGGTCCGGAACGGCTCTTATTTCTGTTTCTATAACAGCGCCATCGCCAATGACATCAATGCGCGGGTCGAGATGAACAATGCGCTGCGCACCGGCATCGGCCGCAAGGACCTGTCGCTCAAATACCAGCCGCAGGTCGATCTGGATACTGGCACCATCATCGGGGTCGAGGCGTTGATCCGCTGGCAGCGGGAGGCAGGGAAATTTGTCGCGCCGAACGAGTTTATTCCGGTTGCCGAAAGCTCCGGCCTGATCGCGCCGATCAGCGAATGGGTGCTTCAGGAGGCCTGCCGCCAGCGCCGCATGTGGCTGGACGAGGGCGCCGATGATTTCCGCGTGGCGGTCAATCTGTCGCTGTCGATCTTCCAGAATGATGATTTTGTCGACCTGATCCGGAAGACGCTACAGATGACACGCTGTCCGGCCCGGCTTCTGGAGCTGGAAGTGACGGAAAGCGTGATCATGGAGAACCCTGCGCAGACACTCCGGAATTTCCGTGAGCTGCGCGATCTCGGCGTCAGCTTCGCCATTGACGATTTCGGTACCGGCTATTCGTCCCTCAGTTACCTCCGGCAGTTGCCCGTTTCGGCGCTCAAGATCGACAAGACTTTTATCGACGGGCTGACCGAGAATGCGGATGATGCGGCGATTGCCCGGACGGTCATCTCACTCGGCCGCAGCCTCGGCATGAAGGTGTTGGCCGAAGGGGTAGAGACAACGGACCAGGTGGAATTCCTATGGTCCGCCAAATGTCATCAGGCGCAGGGCTTCCTGTTCTCGCGTCCGGCGGCGGCGGACGAGATTTTGCCCTTCATCCGCAACCCCGGCTTTACCACCTTCACCCAGAAATCGCTATTTTAAGAGCTTTCCGGGGTTCATGATGCCGTCCGGATCGAACGCCTTCTTGATCAGGCGCATGAGGTCGATCTCGACTTCCGGCTTGTAATGCACCAGATCGTCGGCCTTGAGCCGGCCAATACCATGCTCTGCACTGATGGAGCCGCGCATTTTCACGGCAATATCATGCACGGCGCGGCTGACTTCCTCCCAATGCCCAAGATATTCCTCCCGGCCCATATCCGCGGGCTGCATCGGATTGTAATGCACATTCCCATCGCCGATATGCCCGAACACGACGGAGCGGAACGTTGGGACGATCTTAGCCACCGCGATATCGGCCTCGCGGATGAAATCGGCATAACGCGAGACGGGGACGGAAATATCATGCTTGATGCTGCCGCCCTCGGGCTTCTGGGCGGCGGAGATTTCCTCGCGCAGGCGCCAGAGATGCTGTTGCTGCGCCTCGCTCGCGGGCACGACGGCATCAAGGACGATCTCCTTCTCGAAACCTTCGGCGAGGATGCTCTCCATCAACTCCTTCAACTCCGGTGTCGCGCTTGACGACAGCTCGACCAGCACCTGCCAGTCATACCGCGCGGGCATTGGATCGGTGAAATCCGGCACATGGCGCACGACCATATCGATGCAGTAGCGGGAGATGAGTTCGATCGCGGTTACCTGATCGCCGCTCATGGCGCGGGCGAGGCTCAGGAACTCGATCGCCGCGTCGACGGAGGGAACTGCCGCGAGCGCCACCTGCTGGTATTTCGGTTTGGGATACATCTTCACCACCGCGCCGGTAACGATGCCGAGCGTGCCCTCCGCGCCGATGAAGAGTTGCTTGAGGTCGTAGCCGGTGTTGTCCTTGCGCAGGCCCGTGAGCCCGTCCCAGATACGTCCGTCCGGCAGCACGACCTCCAGACCGAGCACCTGTTCGCGGGTGTTGCCGTAATGCAGGACCTGGACGCCGCCGGCGTTGGTGGAGATATTGCCGCCGATCTGGCAGCTTCCTTCCGAGCCGATGCGAAGCGGAAAGATGAAGCCGTTGTCTTCCGCCACTTGCTGCAAATTCGCGAGAATACAACCCGCATCGACAGTAAGCGTGCCGTTCAGCCGGTCAATCTCCCGCACAGTGTTCATGCGGTTGGTGGAGAGGACCACCTCATCGCCGCCGGTAAAGGGGATGGATCCGCCCACGAGGCTGGTATTGCCGCCCTGCGGTACGAGCGCGGTTTTTGTTTCGGCGCAGAGCTTGACGACGGCGGCGACTTCTTCGGTCGTTTTTGGCTGTACCACGGCGCGGGCACGCCCGACGAACTTGTCGCGCCATTCCACCACGAAGCCCTGCATGTCGGCCTCGTCGGTAATGACATGCGCCTTGCCGACGATATTTTCCAGCTCCTCGATAATGTTCATGGGCCGACCTCTTCCTTTGCTGGCTTCGGCGCAGCGGCACGACGAAGCCGGTCATTGATGGCAACGCCGAGGCCGATTTCCGGGATCGGACCGACGGCGATGCGCTTGAAATTCATCTCGTCGAGCAGATGCAGGGCGGAGAAGAGCCGTGCTGTCGCTTCGGTCAGGTCGCCTGCCTCGCTCAGGTTGATATCGGCCAGAGTATCATATTCCCGGCCAAAGCCAAGATAGGCCTCGCCGTCCTGTTTGTCGGTGGCGTTGAGGCGGATATCGGCCTTTGGCGCGTAATGACTTTTGAGCATGCCCGGGCTCGACGGCGCATCGTCTGCGTCCGGGCGGAGCAAGGGACCGGCGACGGCCGCAATTGCCTCGCGGGTGATGCCGCCGGGACGAAGCAGGACAGGCTTTTCACCGGCAAAACCGACAACCGTGCTTTCGACGCCCACGGCGCAGGCCCCGCCATCAAGGACCCCGGCGATCTTTCCGCCAAGCCCGTCGATCACATGATGTGCCGTGGTCGGGCTGATCCCGCCGGACGGATTGGCGCTCGGCGCGGCGAGGGGGCGGTCGCAGGCGATCAGGAAGTCGAGCGCCTGCCGGTGACCGGGAATACGGATGGCCAGCGTCTCCAGCCCGGCGCTCGCCAGTTTCGAAACTGGACAATTTTTTATGCGCGGCAGCACAAGGGTGAGGGCGCCCGGCCAGAAACTCGCCGCCAGCCGCTCGGCGAGCGGGCTGAAACTGACATAACGGCGCGCGATGTCGAGGGTGGGCACATGGATGATCAGCGGGTTGAAGCTTGGTCGGCCCTTCGCCTCATAGATGGCGGTAACCGCCCGGTCGTTCAGCGCATCGCCGCCAAGGCCATAGACCGTCTCGGTCGCGAAGGCGACAAGCCTGCCCGCCCGAATCTCCACCGCCGCCGCGTCATTTCCGGCCGGGCCGGGTTTGAATATCTTCATCTCTGGTCGATCCGCTGTTGTCCGTGAGCGAGGCTTTACCCGAAAACGCCGTCCGGTCAAGCGTCGCGGCATTGCGCGAAAGTCTTTTTTCTCATTGCGGGATATGCCATAACATCCCGAGAATGAGAAAACAAATTCGGGAAAGGCGTTTACATGGCAGAATATAGTGCTCCGCTGAAAGATATGGGCTTTGTTCTCAACAATATTGCGGACCTTCCGTCCCTTGCCAAACTGGACGGGTACGAACATGCGGAAGCGGATGTGGTTGAGGCGGTGCTGGAGGAGGCCGGGAAATTCGCGGCCAATGTGCTTTCGCCGCTGAACAAGCCCGGTGACGTACAGGGCTCCCATGTAAAAGACGGCGTTGTGACCACGCCTGATGGCTGGAAAGAGGCCTATGCAGGGTTTGTCGAGGGCGGCTGGAACGGGATTTCCGCGCCGGAGAAGTACGACGGCGGCGGACTGCCGAGCGCGGTGGCGCTTGCGACAGTGGAAATGTGGAATGCGGCGAACCTCGGCTTTTCGCTCTGTCCGCTGCTGACCCAGGGCGCCATTGAAAGCATCATGGCCCATGGTACCGAAGAGCAGCAGGACAAATACATGAAGAAGCTGGTCAGCGGTGAATGGACGGCGACCATGAACCTCACGGAAAGCCAGGCCGGATCCGATGTCGGCGCGCTACGGACCAAGGCGGAACCGGCGGAGGATGGCACATGGCGCATCTCCGGTCAGAAAATCTTTATTACCTACGGCGAGCATGAGATGAGCGAGAATATCATCCATCTGGTGCTGGCCCGAACGCCCGGGGCGCCAGCGGGTACACGCGGCATCTCCCTCTTTATCGTGCCAAAATATCTGGTAAATGACGACGGGACGCTGGGGGCGCGGAACGACCTTAAATGCGTCTCGCTGGAAGAGAAAATCGGTATTCATGCGAGCCCGACGGCAGTGATGTCCTATGGCGATAATGGCGACTGCGTCGGCTATCTGCTGGGGGCGGAGAACAAGGGCATGGCCTGCATGTTCACTATGATGAACAGCGCCCGGCTGAATGTCGGGGTACAGGGCCTTGCCGTTGCCGAGCGCGCCTATCAGCAGGCGGTGGAATATGCCAAGGACCGTCGGCAGGGGCAGGCGCCCGGCATGCCCAAGGGCGAGATGACGCCAATTATCAATCATGCCGATGTGCGGCGGATGCTGATGACCATGCGCGCGAATATCGAGGCCATGCGCTGCCTGATCTATCTGAACGGCGCGGCCCTCGACGAGGCCCATCACGGGGCCGACGAGGCGGCGCGGGAGAAGGCCATGGGCCTTGCGGAACTGCTGACCCCGATGTCCAAGGGCTGGTGCACGGATCTGGGCGTCGAACTGGCGTCAACGGCAGTGCAGGTACATGGCGGCATGGGCTTTATCGAGGAAACCGGCGTCGGGCAATATTACCGCGATGCCCGCATCCTCCCCATTTACGAGGGGACGAACGGCATTCAGGCACTCGATCTTGTGGGACGCAAGCTCTCCTTGCAGGGCGGTGCGCCGGTGAAAGCACTGTTCGGGGAAATGGACGCAACCGTGAAGGCACTGGCGGCGACTGGAGATGAGATGGCCGCCATGTCGCTTCAGCTCAATCTTGCCGTCAGCGCCCTGAAAGAGGCGACGGACTGGCTTTACAGCAACGCGCCCAATGATCCCCATGCGGCCCCGGCTGGAGCCACGCCGTACCTTCGGATGTTCGCAACGACGGTAGGCGGATATCTGCTGGCGAAATCGGCCCTGAAGGCGCGCGAAATGCGGACGGCGGGCGACGCGGACACGGCGTTTCTCGATGCCAAGATCGTGACGGCGCGCTTCTTCATGGCGCAGATCCTGCCGATGGCGACCGCGCTGCTGGGCCCGGTGACGGAAGGGGCGGAGACCCTGTTCGCCATTGACGATGCCCAGCTTTCGGCATAGAACAAAGACAGATATTAACGTTAACGTAAACGTTAAAGACGAAATTGCCGGAGCGGAAATCCCCCGTTCCGGCAAACCGATAATAGGGTTCATAATGAAAAATCAAGAAATAGAATACCCGCTGAGTACGCGTCCTGGCGACGGGGAAGTCCTGGAAGTCGCAGAGGGCATCCTATGGGTTCGGATGCCGATCCCCATCCCCGGGCTGGATTACATCAATCTCTATCTGCTGGAGGATGATGACGGCTGGACGATGATCGATTCCGGCCTCAAGACCCCGAAAATTCGCGAACTGTGGGAAAGCATTTTTAAGGCACATCTGAAAGGAAAGCCGGTAAGTCGTTTGATCTGCACGCATTTTCATCCCGACCATATGGGGCAGGCGGGCTGGGTAACGAAACGCTGGGATATCCCTTTGACCATGACCTTCGGGGAATGGACCTTCGGGCGGATGCTGTATCTGGAGGCGCAGGAGGAAACCCCGGACTTTGTGATCGATTTCTACACCTCCGTCGGCTTTGACGCGGAAATGTTGGAACGGGTGAAGAGCCGCGGGCACAACCATTTCCGCCAGATAATGTCGACGGTTCCTATGGGTTTCAAGCGTATCGCCGACGGGGATGCGATCAGAATCGGCAAGCGCGAGTGGCAGGTGATGGTCGGCAAGGGGCATTCGCCCGAACATGCCTGCCTCTATTCGAGAGCCGATGGTATCCTTATCTCCGGCGATCAGGTGTTGCCGCGGATCACGCCGCATATCGGCATCTACCCGGCGGAACCGCTCGCCAACCCTCTCAAGAAATTTATCCAATCTATTGATAAATTTGAAAAATTACCGCGCGATACGCTGGTCCTTCCGGCCCATAACGATGTTTTCACGGGGCTGCATAACCAGCTCGACTATTATAAATCACACCATGAAGATAGACTTAACCGGTTATTGAACGCTTGTGATTCGCCGCAGTCGGCACTCGACCTCCTGCCGGTCCTATTTGATCGGGAACTGAATGAGGGGGACAGGAGCATGGGCGTTGCCGAAGGGCTGGCCCATTGTCACTACCTGATCGGCGAGGGTCGGTTAGAGAGGGTGAAGGATACGGACGGTGTCTGGAAGTTCCAGCGCCGCGGCGCGGCGCACCTGGCGGTCGCCTAACGGGTTATTTTCTACAACAAACAACAACAAAGAAAAGGAATGAAAATGTCTGACGATCTTCTCTATGAAAAGAAGGATGGCATCGCCACCGTGACCCTGAACCGGCCAGAGGCGCGCAATGCCCTGTCACCGGATATGCGGGAGGGGTTGTTCCAGTCCTTTATCGATGCGGAAAGCGACGATACGATCCGGTGCGTCGTCGTGCGTGGCGAGGGTGAGCATTTCCAGGCGGGCGGCGACGTCAAGGCCTTCAATGAATTCGTCAAATTGAGCCCAAAGGAACGCGAACAGACGTTCGAGCGGCGCATCCACGGTTTGCACCCGACCATCTTTGCCATGCAGCGGATGCCGAAACCGATTATCGCCAGCGTTCGCGGTGGGGCGGCCGGGTTCGGTCTGTCGCTGATGATGGCCAGCGATATGGTGATTGCGTCTGAGGATGCCTTTATCACCCTGGCCTATATCAATATCGGGACGACGCCGGATGGATCGGGCACCTATACCCTGCCGCGCATTGTCGGCCTGAAAAAGGCGATGGAGATTGCCATGCTCGGGGACCGGATCAAGGCGGCGGAAGCCAGGGATCTCGGTCTGATCAATTTCGTGGTTCCGACCGGGGAACTGGAGGCGGAAACGGCGAAGCTGGCCAAGCGTCTCGCGAATGGACCGACGGTGGCCATCGGTCGGACGAAGCAGTTGCTTAATGCCTCACTTGGCAATACGCTGGAGACGCAGCTCTCCCTCGAAGCGCAAGGCTTTGCCTTCTGCGCCGCCAGCGATGACTGGGCCGAGGGAGTGCAGGCCTTTAAAGAGAAGCGGAAGCCTGATTATAAGGGAAAATGACGGGCTCTCCGGTTCTTAACAGAACAAAGGGAGAAATGCGATGGCTGATCTTAAGGGAAAGACCCTCTTCATTACCGGTGCAAGCCGGGGGATCGGCCTCGCTATCGGCAAGCGGGCCGCTGCCGATGGCGCCAATGTGGTGATTGCGGCCAAAACCGCTGAGCCCCATGCCAAGCTGCCCGGCACCATCTATACCGCGGCGGAGGAGATCGAAGCGGCGGGCGGCAAGGCCCTGCCGCTTATCGTCGATGTGCGCGAGGAGGAGCTGGTCGAGGCGGCAATGGCCAAGGCGGCCGGGACCTTCGGCGGGATTGATATTCTTATCAACAACGCCTCCGCCATCAGCCTGACCGGCACGCTCCAAACGCCGATGAAGCGCTATGACCTGATGCACCAGATCAATATCCGGGGCACCTTTCTTTGCTCACAGAAGGCTATTCCGTACCTCAGGAAAGCCGACAATCCGCATGTGCTCAACCTGTCCCCGCCGCTCAATTTCGAGGCGCACTGGTTCGCCCCGCATGTCGCCTACAGCATGGCGAAATACGGTATGAGCCTCTGTGTACTGGGAATGGCCGAGGAATTCAAAAAGGACGGTATTGCCTTTAACGCGCTCTGGCCGCGCACGGCGATCGCCACAGCGGCCATGGACCTGATCGGCGGGCCGGATGTGCAGAAGAATTGCCGCAAGGTGGAGATCATGGCCGATGCGGCGCATATTATCCTGACCAAGCCGTCCCGGGAGTTTACCGGTAATTTCTGCGTCGATGACGAGACGCTGGCCTCCGTCGGGGTGACGGACCTCTCGAAATACCGCTTTGACGGGGTGGCAGAAAAGGATCTTCTCCCCGATTTCTTTGTCTGATCAGGCGGCCTGACGCAGGCCGAGGCGGAGCCAGACATCCTTGAGCGCGCCGACCAGGTCGGCCATCATCGCATCGTCATGGAACGGCGTTGGCGTGATGCGCAGGCGCTCTGATCCGCGCGAGACCGTCGGGTAGTTGATCGGCTGGATATAGATGCCGTAGTCATCGAGCAGCATATCGCTCGCCTGCTTGCACAGCTCCGCATCATAGACCATGACCGGCACGATATGGGTGACCGAGGGGAGGAGCGGCAGAGCCGCCTCCGCGATCAGCTGTTTGAGGGTGGCGGCGCGTTCCTGATGGCGGTTGCGCTCGGCCTGGCTTTGTTTCAGATGACGGACACTGGCAAGCGCACCAGCGGACATCACCGGCGAGAGGGTGGTGGTGAAGATAAAGCCGGTTGCGTAGGAGCGGATGGCGTCAACAATATTCTCGCTGGAGGTGATAAAGCCGCCGACAACGCCGAACGCCTTGCCAAGGGTCCCCTCGATAATATCAATACGGTGCATCAGCCCTTCGCGCTCGGCCACGCCGCCGCCGCGCGGGCCATAGAGGCCGACCGCATGCACTTCATCCAGATAGGTCATGGCGTTATATTTATCGGCAAGATCGCAGAATTCGCGGATCGGCGAGATATCGCCATCCATGGAATAGACGGATTCGAACGCAATTACCTTGGGCCGCGCAGGGTCTATCCGTTTCAGCTTGTCCTCAAGGTCGCGGGCATCGTTATGGCGGAAGATGATCTTCTCGCAGCCCGAATGGCGCACACCGTCAATCATCGAGGCATGATTCAGCTCATCGGAGAGGATCACGCAGCCAGGCAACAGCTTGCCAAGGGTGGAGAGGGTCGCATCGTTGGAAACAAAACCGGAGGTGAAGACGAGCGCGCTTTCCTTGCCGTGGAGATCGGCGAGTTCGCGCTCCAGTTCGCAGATCATCCGGGTATTGCCGGAGATGTTCCGCGTGCCGCCCGCTCCGGCGCCGTAGGTATCGGCCGCGTTCTTGATTGCCGCAAGAACATCGGGATGCTGGCCCATGCCGAGATAGTCGTTGGAGCACCAGATAGTCACATCCTGCCGCTCGCCATTTTCAAGATAACGGGTGGCGCGGGGAAAGTCGCCTGCATGGCGGCGGAGCTCGGTGAAGACGCGATATCGCTTTTCCTGTTTCAGAGCGGCGATCGCCTGCTCGAACATGCTGTTATAATCCATCGCGCGCCCTTAACCTGTGACTGTCATCATCGATTGCCTTCGATAAATACCGAATTCGCCCTTTCCTTGACAAGGGACAAAAGGTCGCAATCGGCACATTGTCGCCATAACGTGATCCCCCCTACAGGGGCGGATGGATCAATTATACTTTCCTAATGCGCCATCAACACCGGGATCGGGCAGTTATTCAGCACTTCCTCGGTCACCGCGCCAAAGAACAGGCGGCGCAGGCGACTCCGGGTGTAGGCGCCCATCACCAGCAAATCCGCGTTGCATTTATCGGCCTGTGCGAGCAATGATTCGGCGGTTGACTTGCCATTTGTTCCGGTAATCTCGCAGCGGTCCGCTGTCACCCCGTACATGGCAAGGTAGCGCTGGACCGCCTCGGGGTGGATATCCTCATCCAAATCGTCGACGGCGGAGATCAGCATCACCTTCTCCGCGCTTTGCAGGAAGGGCAGCGAGAAGGAGAGGGCGCGGCTTGATTCCACCGAACCGTTCCAGGCAAACGCGACCCGCTTGCCGATATCCAACGGGATTGCCTTGTCCATCAGCAGAACCGGATGGCCGGTTTCGCGCAAGGCCGTATTGATCAGCAGGGAGTTGTTAATCTGTTCCTCCCCATCCTGTTTGCAGATCATAATCAGGTCGAAAAGGCGGCCATAGCTGTGGATCGTATCTTCGCTGTTGCCCTGTTTCTCAACAAACCGGCTGGACGGGCCATCTGCTGTCGGGCGGTCGGCGATATTGGTGATAACCGGGATTTCCATGCGCGAGGTGATTTCCTTGAACAGGGCCGCCGCGCGCAGGCGCCGTTCCTCCCCGTCCTTTTCTGCCATCTCGATAACGCTCTCGATCATGGTCGAGGTCATGCCCTCGCCGACGAAGGCGGCGGCCGAGCGCGGATCGATCTTGATATGAAGAGCGTTGACATGGGCGCCGAAACGGATGGCCATGTTGAACGCACTCTCCAACGCCTGGGCGTCGCTGTCATTGGCCGCACCGGACATGGGGACAAGAATATTCTTAAAATGCATCGGGCACCTCAACCTGCGAAATTTCATCCAAATGTAACACTAAGACCCTAAATCTTAAAGGTTTTTATGGCTCAATCCGCATTGCCGCCGGTTTTCGTCTCCGCATCGACATCCACCGGGTCCTGATGGACGATGGCTTCGGCCTCGGGATATTCCGCCATCAGCCGCACTTCGACTGTATCGGCGATGAGATGGGCGTCATGCAGGCTGATGCTGCCGTCCATATCGATATGCATCTGCATGAACACCTGCTGGCCGGAGCGGCGGGTTCGGAGATCATGCAGGCCGAGTACGCCGGGCTGGCTGAGGACGATCGTCTTGATATTCTCCCGTTCCTCGTCATTCAGCTCTTCATCCATTAGATCGGCGAAGGAGGTGCGGATGATGGCAATGGCGCTGTAGAGCAGGATACCGGCAATCAGGATCGCGAACAGGCCGTCCGCATAATGCCACAGGAAGACCATCTCAAGGACAAGTGCCAGGATCACGCTGCCGTTAATCAGCAGGTCGCCAAGATAATGCAGGGAATCGGCAGAAATAGCTACCGAGCGTGTTTTGCGGATAACATAGCGCTGATAGGAGACAAGGCCGAGGGTTAGCAGGATGGAGATCACCATGACGATAATCCCCATTGTCTCCGCCTGAATAGGTTTCGGGTTGAGCAAGCGCTCTCCCGCCTGGAACAGGAGGAAGACTGCGGATCCGGTGATGATGGCGGACTGGAAGAGCCCGGCCAGCGCCTCCGCCTTGCCATGGCCGAAACGGTGATCCCGGTCCGCCGGGACAAGGGCCTGACGTACGGCGAAGAGGTTGATGCCGGAGGCCACGAGATCGAGCAGGGAATCGACCAGCGTTGATAGCATGGCGACCGAATTAGTGGCGAAATAGGCGAACAGCTTGATGCCGATCAGGGTCAGCGCGACGCCCACCGCCGCATAGGTCGCTGAGCGCATCAGGCGGCTATGCTCCTCATTCGTATCTTGCGTAAAGACCTTATCCTGTTCTTCTGTCACGATACTGCTTTCCTATGGGAACAGGACGCTTTCCGTCCAGCCGTCGGCGCCCTTTTCGTAACGGCGGCGTTCATGCAGGCGGAAGGGGCGGTCGCGCCAGAACTCGATACGGTGCGGCATGACACGAAAGCCGGACCAGTATTCGGGACGGGGAATCGGACCAATGGCATACTTTGCTGCGTATTTCGCAACCTCCGCCTCCAGCGTGAACCGGCCCGGCATGGGCCGCGACTGCTGGCTCGCCCAGGCACCGATGCGGCTGTCGCGCGGACGGCTGTCGAAATAGGCGTCGGCCTCGGCATCGCTGACAACCTCGACAGTGCCTTGAATGCGGATGCTGCGCCGGAGGGTTTTCCAGTGAAAGCCGAGCGCGGCACGGGGGTTTGCGCGCAGCTCCATGCCCTTTTGGCTTTCGAAATTGGTATAGAAGACGAACCCCCGCTCGTCCGCGCCTTTCAGCAGGACCATCCGCACCGACGGCTGTCCATCGGCATCAGCGGTTGCCAGTGACATGGCGGTGGGATCGTTCGGCTCGCTTTTCTCGGCCTCCGCCATCCAGTCCTGAAATTCCGCCAGAAGCTCGGTAAAATTTTTCACAGTCATAATTATTCACTCGTTATCTTGCCGGTTAAGCGCAGATTTCCGCCAACCTAGCCCGCGCCGACGGAATTGTCGATCCATGTCGTTTAAACTAAGATAGCCTTTCCCGTAAGTTTTTGAAATTATTTGTGATGGGTCTTTACTACAAAAACGTATGCTGGCCCTATATAGTAGAAGGGAAGGCAATTGCCTGATTAATTGTCAGGGGTAATTTTTTACGATGACAAGGATTGAAGGATGTTTAAATCAAAATTATGGACGGTAACGGCACTGGCTGCAGCGCTTGCCTTGGCGGGTTGTGCGGACGCTCAGAATAACCCTAAAACAACAGGCGGGGCGATTATCGGCGGTATCGGCGGCGCGCTGCTTGGCTCCGCATTTGGTAAAGGAACCGGACGGCTCGTTGCTGTTGGTGTTGGCACGCTTGCCGGCGCGATGATCGGGAGTGAGGTCGGCAAGTCGCTGGATGCGGCAGACCGCGCGGCGATTGACCGCGCCGAGAGACAGGCAACGACCGCCCCGATGGGACAGACGATTACCTGGAACAATCCCGACAGCGGAAATTCCGGATCGATCACACCGGTACGGGATGGCAACCATCAGGATGGCCGTTATTGCCGGGAATTCCAGCAGACGGTTGAAATTGGCGGTGAGCTTGAAAAGGGTTACGGTACCGCTTGTCGCCAGCCGGACGGTTCCTGGCAGATCATGAGTTAGAATAGGGGGAGGGGCGGCCCGTTGGTTTGTAAAATGGCAAGGAAAGGGCCGATCAACAGTATTTATGAAACGGATTGAGCTTTTCACAACGGCGCTGGCAGCGGCGCTGTTGATGTCGTCAATACTGGCCCCTCTTTCCCGCGCCGGGTTTGAGGAGGGGGTCACGGCCTATGAGGCGAAAGACTATATGACCGCCTTCGAGGAATGGCTGCCGCTGGCCAAGAAAAATGATCCGGCGGCAATGCGGAATATCGGCCATATGTACCGCCGTGGCCTTGGTGTGCCGCAGGATTTCGGCAAGGCCATGACCTGGTACAAGCGGGCGGCGACCATCGGTTTCGACCGGGCGCAGGCCAATGTCGCGGGCATGTATCTCGCCGGGGAAGGCGTGAAGCAGGACTATGCCCAGGCGGCTAACTGGTTCGCCAGAGCGGCCCAGCAGGGGCATGTCATCTCGCAATATAACCTTGCGCTGCTGCTGGAAAACGGCCTTGGCGTCCAGAAGGATGAGCGCATGGCGCTCGGCTGGTTTGAACTTGCCGCCAAGGCAGGCCATCCCGGGGCTACAAAAAGGGCTGCGGAGCTAACCGCTGAGTTGAAGACCCGCCCACCCGTCATCGCCGACGCATCTTCACAACAAACAGCGCAGATGACGGAGTCTGCTGACGCAGCGGAAACGGATGTCAGCACCCAATCCGCCACTCAATCCGCGACGTCGGAACAAGATACGACGGCAACTGAAAAGACCCCTGCCATGGCGGAGACGCAATCAGCGGAAAACTCAGGTTCGGCAAAACCGGCAACCGTTGCGGCGGCGACCGCAACAGCCTCTGACCCCGCTTCGTCGGACGGAGTGCAGAAGAAAGGTTTTTATGAGGCCCTTCGGTCGCTGGTGACGAAGAAAGCGGCGGAAGAAAACGCGGTGGAGCCGGCTGTACCGGCCCCGTCGGTCGCCGCGGTGGAAACACCAAAGGATGTCGCTGCGACCAATGCCATAGAACCCGCGACCTCCGGGGCAGTCACCCGCGCGGAAGAGCCGCCGACACCTGCGGCAAAACCCACAGATAAACCGGTGGTTGCCGCCGCCCAGCAGGAGCCGGTGAAGGTTGCTTCCGCTCCCGCCCCGGCGGAGGCAAAAACAGCTCCGAAACCGTCTGCTCCTGCGAACGCGGTGCCCGGATCGGGCCTGAGCATGGCGGAGAAGCTGGAGATGGCGGATCTTGCTTATACCCTGCAACAATATCAGCAGTCCCTTAGTATCTGGGCGCCGCTTGCTGCCGACGGCAATGTCGAGGCGCAGTACCGGCTGGGGGTCCTTTTCAACAACGGGCAGGGGGTTCCGGTAGACCGGGTTCGGGCCTATTACTGGTGGGATAAAGCGCAGAAAAACGGCTCTACCGCCGCCGCATCAGCAATCGGCAATCTGGAACAGACCCTGACGCATCTCGAAAAAAGACAAATAGATCGCGTGAATTAGTTAAAACCTAAGGAAAGAAGTCATATATACTATGAAGGACGTTAGTTTTGACTGAGGTGACGCGTTTGCGTCTGGCATAGCAACGAATGAAGAACTTATACAGTATACTTGGTATTTCGAAGTCTGCGAGCCAGCAGGATATCAAATCCGCGTATCGCAAGCTCGCGAAAAAACATCATCCGGACGCCAATCCGGGGGATACGAAGGTGGAGGAGAAATTCAAGGAAATTTCTTCTGCCTATCATATCCTCGGGGACGAGAAACAGCGCGCCCGCTATGATCGCGGCGAAATTGATGAGAATGGACAGGAGAAAATGACTGGCTTCCACCAGAGCCATCGCGGTGCGGCGGGGGCAGGCGGTTTCGGCGGTGGTGGCGCAGCCGATGATATTTTCTCCGAGATTTTTGGTAATTTTCGCGGTGGCGGCTTTCGCGGCCGGGTGCCGGAAAAGGGCCGGGATCGGAAATTCGCCATCGAGATCGACTTTTCCGAGGCGGCACTTGGCGGCAAGCGGCGGCTCACCATGGGCGACGGTGGACGGACACTGGATGTTTCCATTCCTGCCGGGGTAACGGATGGACAGCAGATTCGCCTGAAAGGCCAGGGGGAGGAAGGTATTGCCGGTGGTCCGTCCGGGGATATCCTGATCAATGTTACCGTCCGTCCGCATAATTTTTTCCGCCGCGACGGCAAGAACATCCTGGTCGAATTGCCCATCAGCCTGCCAGAGGCAGTGCTTGGCGCCACTGTCAAGGTGCCGACCGTGGACGGAACCGTCAATCTCAAGGTGCCGGCGGGATCGAATACGGGAACAACGCTTCGCCTCAAGGGCAAGGGCGTCGGCAAGACTGACCGCGGGGACCAGCTGGTGAAGCTGAAAGTCGTGCTGCCGGAAAAGCAGGACAGCGAGCTTCAGGACCTTGTGGCGAAATGGTCGGAAAAGCATGATTATGACGCGCGATCCAAGCTGAAAGCGAATTAGTCTTTTGACTGCCTTTCACAAGCGGGATAAAAAGACTGTGACAGTTTAGGGTCAAACCCTAAATACGAGAACAGTAGCGAGGGGATCAGTATGACGCAGCAGCAAGGGCTTATGGCTGGTAAAAAGGGCCTGATTATGGGGGTTGCCAATAATCATTCCCTGGCCTGGGGGATTGCAAAAGCACTGAGTGAGCATGGCGCAGAAATTGCCTTTACCTATCAGGGGGAGGCGCTGGGAAAACGGGTGGTACCGCTCGCGGAAAGTCTGGGCTCGGATACGGTTCTGGAATGCGACGTGACCGATGATGCCTCGATGGACGCGGTGTTCGCGGCTTTGAAGGAGAAGTGGGGTAAGATCGATTATTTTGTCCATGCCATCGGCTTTTCCGACAAAACCCAGCTTCGCGGTAATTTTTCCGATACGACCCGTGAAAATTTTGCCATGACAATGGATATCTCCTGTTTTTCCTTCATTGCCCTTGCAAAGCGTGCCTCGGAACTGATGAATGACGGGGGCAGTATGGTGACGCTGACCTATTATGGGGCGGAGCGGGTTATTCCGCATTATAATGTCATGGGTGTCGCCAAGGCCGGACTTGAGGCGGCGGTTCGCTATCTCGCTGTCGAGATGGGGAAGAACAATATTCGCGTCAATGCGCTATCCGCCGGGCCGATCAAGACACTTGCAGCCTCCGGCATCGGCGATTTTCGCTACATCCTTAAGTGGAACGAATATAACTCGCCGTTGAAGCGGAATGTCACTATTGATGATGTCGGCGGATCAGCGCTGTATCTCCTGAGTGACCTTGGCGCCGGTGTGTCGGGGGAGACCCATCATGTGGATGCGGGCTATCATGTTGTCGGTATGAAGGCGGAAGATGCGCCGGATATCACCAAATAGGCCGATTGTCGCGGCGCAGAAAATTTTAAGACGGAAGACCTTATGTCTCACAATAGTTTCGGTCACCTGTTCCGGGTGACGACTTGGGGGGAAAGCCATGGCCCCACGCTCGGCTGCGTCATTGACGGATGTCCGCCGCTTATTGAGGTGAGCGAGGCGGAACTCCAGCACTGGATGGACCGGCGCAAGCCCGGCCAGTCGCGCTTCACCACCCAGCGCAAGGAACCTGATGCCGTCCGCATCCTCTCTGGTGTGTTCGAGGGGAAGACGACGGGCACGCCGATCAGCCTGATGATCGAGAATGTGGATCAGCGCTCCAAGGATTATGGTGACATCAAGGACAAGTTCCGCCCCGGCCATGCGGACTATACATACCATACGAAATACGGCATTCGCGACTATCGCGGCGGCGGACGATCCAGCGCGCGGGAGACGGCAGCGCGGGTCGCGGCGGGTGGTATTGCGCGAAAGGTTCTCGGCGATGGTATCAGGATCAAGGGCTATCTCACCCAGATCGGCGACAGGGAGATTGACCGCTCCCGCGCTGATTTCGACAGCATTGACAACAATCCCTTCTGGTCGCCCGATCCCGGCATCGTTGACGAATGGACGGTCTATCTCGATGCGATCCGCAAAGCCGGTTCCTCTGTTGGCGCGGTGATCGAAGTTGTGGCCTCCGGTGTGCCCGCGGGCCTCGGCGCGCCGATATACGGCAAACTCGATTCCGATCTCGCCATGGCGATGATGACGATCAATGCGGTGAAGGGCGTGGAAATCGGCGACGGTTTTTCTGCCGCCGCGCTGACCGGGGAAACCAATGCCGATGAAATGCGCGCCGGGAATGAAGGCTTCCCCCGGTTCCTGAGCAATCATGCGGGCGGCATTCTGGGCGGGATTTCATCGGGGCAAGATATCGTCGTCCGCTTTGCCGTAAAACCGACGTCCTCCATCCTGAAGCCGCGCGATACCATCGATATTGAGGGCAACGAGACGGAAATCCAGACCAAGGGCCGCCATGATCCCTGCGTCGGCATTCGCGCCGTGCCGGTGGGAGAGGCGATGATGGCCTGCGTCCTTGCCGATCATCTTTTGCGCCATCGCGGCCAGAACGGCTAGACTGAAAAACAATAACACCCAGCGAGAGGAGAGCCCCATGTCCCAACCGAAATATGTTCATGCCCTTGATATAGAAGTGCCCGCGCGCGAGGACCTGGACGAGGGGACCCGCAAGTATTTCGCCATTTGTGACGAGAAGCTCGGGATGGTGCCGAACGTGCTCGCCGCCTACAGCTTCGATGCAGCGAAGCTGCGCCCCTTTTCGGATATGTATGGAGAGTTGATGCTGGGCGAGTCGGGCCTCTCGAAGCTCGAGCGCGAGATGATCGCCGTCGCCGTCTCCTCGGTGAACAACTGCTTTTACTGCCTGACCGCCCATGGCGCGGCGGTGCGGGAGCTCTCAGGCGATCCGATCCTCGGCGAGTTGATGGTCATGAACTACCGCGCGGCGGAGATTTCGGCGAAACAACGGGCCATGCTGGATTTCGCCTACAAGCTGACCAAGACACCGAACGAGATGGAGGAAAGCGACCGTCAGGCGCTCCGCGATGCGGGCTGGACCGACCGCGATATCTGGGATATCTCGGCGACGGCCTCCTTCTATAACATGACCAACCGCATGGCCTCCGCCATCGACATGATGCCGAACCCGGAGTATCACTCCCAGGCGCGATAAGGTCGGCATTGCGGCGGATAACTATCTGTTGATGTTAGCACAGTTTTCTGACGTATTGAGCTGGGGCATTTTTTCAGGAGGTGGCTTTTATGGGTTCATTATATCCAATATTTGATCTCGTCGGGCGCATATTTATGGCGCTTTTATTCATCCCTGCGGGGGCCGGGAAGATTTCCGGTTATGCAGGAACGCAGGGCTATATGGAATCGATGAACGTGCCGGGCATCCTGCTGCCGCTGGTGATCATCGTGGAGCTTGGCGGCGGAATTGCCATCCTCCTTGGGTGGCAGACGCGCATTGTCGCCTTCCTGCTCGCTGGATTCTGTCTTGTCGCGGCGCTGCTCTTTCATTTGCAGCCAGATGACCAGATGCAGATGATTCTGCTGACCAAGAATGTCGCAATCGCTGGCGGTCTTCTGTTCCTTGTCGCCAACGGCGCGGGCGCGTTCAGCATCGACCGCTGGCGCCAGAAGAGCTGATAGGTTAATCGAACCGGGGGCTGCGCCATCCTGCTGCGAGGGCCTCGATCTCAGAGCAAAACCAGCGCTCCCCGTCTTGTTCATTTATGCGCGTCCGGCTGTACCACTTGCTTCCCGGTGTGTGATAGATTTTGCCATTCTCGCTGATATTGCCCTTGATGGCGCAATCATGCGTTTCTTGCGCAACCGTTCGGCTTTCCGCGCGCCAGACCCAGGGCATCCGGAAACTGCCTTGCCAGAGACCCTGGCCGGTGTCCTTTGCCGATTTCTCGACGGAGGCGTATTTTTCCGAATAACGACGATAGGCGACGGCCCAGCCAGCGCGGACCATCTCGGCATTGATATCCCGGGTATTAATATAGCAGGTGGCGATCAGGCGGCCATAGCGGTCGGCCGTGTCGCCTTCGCAGTGGACATCTTGCGATCTGATGAGTTCTTCAAGGGCGTTGCTGGCGGCAATCCCGCAAGGATAGGAGGCGCCGTCATCGGCGAAGCAACTCTGATCCTGTTCCGGCGCGTCAATGCCGTTCATGCGGATTTTTACTCCGGCGACCCAGATCGTATCCCCGTCGATGATTCGCGCAGGTCCGCTAATACTCCCGCCATCGGGGATAGCATCTTTTCCTGCATTGAACGGGGTGGCCGGCATTAGCGCAATAGCTGTTCCCGCGACAATACTGGCGGCACCGATGAGACAATACTGGACAAGGCCCTTCATCTGTCACTGCCTCGTCTGCGGTTTCAGGGAAATCATATTTTTCTTATGAGAAGGCGCACGCCATTTGCCATGCGGGCCGGACTTGCCGCGAAATTTCCTTGAACTGGTCTTCACATGCCTCATCACTGCTCCGTCAGGTCAGATATGACGAACTCAGTTCAATTATGTGATGTGGATATTAAGAAATTCGTAAGCGCGGCGGTTTTTACGGGCTCCCTAGCGGGATTTTGAGGCCGCTTCGGTGAGGATATCGATATCGGCGTCCTTTAGGTGCGCTTTTTCCGAGATATGGCGGCGCCAGGCGCGGGCGCC
>TARA_R110002124_G_scaffold26361_2_pt1 | contig 34442 bp, 26 predicted proteins | sample TARA_R110002124 | Tara Oceans TARA_R110002124 (sample SAMEA4397445) | marine metagenome | biome: Polar Biome; feature: [SRF] surface water layer (ENVO:00010504); material: water (ENVO:00002006), including particulate matter (ENVO:01000060) such as... | depth 5 m
AGCGGCACCAGGATCTGGCATTTCTCGCACGTCTTGCCGGGCACCAAGATCGGCACCGGCGTGGTGGTCGGACAGAACGCCTCGATCGGGCCGGACGTGACCATCGGCGACAACTGCAAGATTCAGAACAATGTCAGCGTCTACAAGGGCGTGACCCTGGGGCGGGGCGTGTTCTGCGGGCCGAGCTGCGTGTTCACCAACGTCCTGACGCCGCGCGCCGAGGTCGACCGCAAGGACGACTTCCGGGAAACCCCGGTCGGCGAGGGGGCGACCATCGGCGCCAACGCGACCATCGTCTGCGGCCATGCGCTCGGCGATTACTGCATGATCGCGGCAGGTGCGGTCGTGACCTCCGACGTGCCGGCCCACGCCCTGATGGCCGGTGTGCCCGCGCGGCGCATCGGCTGGGTCAGCCACGCGGGCGAACGCCTGGGCGATGATCTGGTCTGTCCGCGCGAAGGCCGTAAATATAAAGTCACCGATACCGGCACATTGAAAGAAATCACCTCATGAGCGTCTCTCCCATCGCCTTCATCGACCTTCAGGCTCAGCGCGCGCGCCTCGGCGACGCGGTGGACCAGGCCATCGCCAAGGTTCTCGACCACGGCCGCTTCATCATGGGGCCCGAGGTCGCCGAGTTGGAAACGCGCCTGGCCGACATGGGCGGCGCCGCCCATTGCGTGAGCTGCTCCAGCGGCACGGACTCGCTTCTGCTCGTGCTCATGGCCTGGGGCATCGGGCCCGGCGATGCGGTCATCGTGCCGGCCATGACCTTCGCCTCGACCGCCGAGGTGGTGGCGCTGACCGGCGCCACGCCGGTGTTCTGCGACGTCCTGCCCGACACCTTCAACATGGACCCGGCAAGCGTCGAAAGCGCCGTCGCCACGGCCAAGGACGCGGGCCTGAATCTGAAGGCGATCATCCCGGTCGATCTGTTCGGCCAGCCCGCCGATTATCCGGCGATCCAGAAAATCGCCGACGCCCACGGCCTGAAGGTGATGGCGGATTCCGCGCAAAGTTATGGCGGGGCGCTGAACGGAAAGCCGGTCGGGTCCTGGGGCGACGCCACATCCGTCAGCTTTTTCCCCGCCAAGCCCTTGGGCTGTTACGGCGACGGCGGGGCGGTGTTGACCGACGACGCCGACCTGGCGGCCCGCATGCGGAGCCTGCGCGTACACGGCCAGGGCACCAACAAATACGACAACGTGGCGGTCGGGCTGAACGCGCGGCTCGACACCATCCAGGCCGCCGTGCTGCTGGCCAAGCTGGACATCTTCGCGGACGAGATCGAGAAACGTCAGGCCGTGGCCGCCCGTTATGCCGAGGGGCTCGCCGGCATCGCCACACCGCCCGCCGTGATCGACGGCGCGGTCAGCGCCTGGGCCCAGTACACGATCCGCGTACAGGACCGCAACGCCGTCGCGGCGACGCTGAAGGAGAAGGGCGTGCCGACAGCGGTCTATTACCCGGTGGCCCTGTCGGATCAGCCGGCCTATGCCCATTATCCCCGCGCCGGCAACGGCACGCCGGTATCGCAGGCCCTGGCCCATGACGTGCTGAGCCTGCCCATGCATCCCTATCTGGACGCCGCGACCCAGGACCGCATCCTGACCGCGTTGAAAGAAGCAGTCGGCGCGTGACCCGCATCGTCACCGTCGTCGGCGCCCGCCCCCAATTCATCAAGGCGGGTCCCGTCAGCCGCGCCTTCCGGGACGCAGGCATTGAGGAAGCCCTGATCCACACGGGTCAGCATTTCGACGACGGCATGTCCGACGTGTTCTTCCGCGAGCTGGGTCTGGCCGCGCCCGATCACAACCTGGGCATCAGCGGCGGCGGCCACGGCGACATGACCGGGCGCATGCTGATCGCGCTGGAACCGGTGCTGACCGCCGACCGTCCCGACGGCCTTCTTATTTACGGCGACACCAATTCGACCCTGGCGGCGGCCCTCGTGGCGGCCAAGCTCGACATCCCCGTGTTCCATGTCGAAGCCGGCCTGCGGTCGTTCCGCCGCGCCCAGCCGGAAGAGATCAACCGCCGCGTCGCCGACCATCTGGCGGCGCTGCTGTTCTGCCCGACACCGCAGGCGGTCTCTCATCTGGCCAAGGAGGGCATCTCCGCCGGCGTGATGCTGGTCGGCGACGTGATGTTCGACGCGGCCCTCGCCGCCGCCGAACGGCCGGAAGGTTCGGACGTCGTCCAGCGTCTCGGCCTAACCCCCGGCCAGTACGAGGTCGCGACCGTCCATCGGGCCGAGAACACGGACGACGATGCGCAGTTGGCCAAGGTTATCGAATTCCTCAAGGCGCGGGCGGGCACGGTCGTCCTGCCATTGCACCCCCGGACCAAGGCAGCCCTCCAGCGGGCCGGCCTGACCCTCGACGGCATCACCGTGACGGCGCCGCTCGGCTATCTCGAGATGACACATCTGGTGAAGGCGAGTGCGGGGGTGCTGACCGATTCCGGCGGCCTGCAGAAGGAAGCCTATTTCCACCGCGTGCCCTGCATCACCCTGCGCGACGAAACGGAATGGACCGAGACCGTCGACGCCGGATGGAACCGCCTGTGGCTGTCGCCCGAAACAAAGACCCCGCGCCGCGACATCGACGCCTACGGCGACGGCAATGCGTCGCAGCGCATCGCCCAGGCGATCACCGCCTATCTGGCCAAGGACGGTGGCACGGCGTGACCGCGCGCAAGCATCTTCTCTATCTCGCCCTGGAAGCCCCCCGCGAGGGGCAGGCCTCCTATGCCCATATCCACGAGATCGTGGGCGGGCTGCAGCGCCGGGGCTGGACCGTCGATTTGTTCGTACCGTCCTATTCCGGTCACTGGAAACGGCCCGGCCTGGCGCGGCGGATGATGGAATATCTCTGCCTGCAATGGCGGGTGATGCGGGCCTTCGAGGAAGGACAGTCGGTCTACGTACGGTCCCACTTCCTGGCCTTTCCGGCATCGCTTTGGGCGCGGCTGCGCGGTGCCCCCATCGTGCACGAAATCAACGGCCCTTATGAAGACGTCGCCATCGCCTATGCCTGGGCGCGGCCGTTGGCGGGCATCATCAAATGGATGTGGCGCAAGCAGTTCCAATGGGCCGACCGCCTGATCACCGTGACGCCGCAGCTTGCCGACTGGGTCCGCGACCAAGGTGTGGCGACGCCGGTCGATGTGGTGCCCAACGGCGCCAATACCGACTTGTTCCATCCGGACGCCCCCTGTGACCTCGATCTGCCGGAACGTTACGCCGTGTTCTTCGGCGGGCTGGCCCGCTGGCAGGGCATTCCCACGCTGCTGGCCGCGAAGCAATCCCCGGCCTGGCCTTCGGGTGTCGATCTGGTGATCGTCGGCGACGGGCCCGAACGCCCGGCGGTCGAGGCGGCAGCGGCGGCGGACCCGGGTATCCGCGATCTCGGCCGCCAGCCCTATCGCGTGCTGCCGGGCATCGTCGCCAGAAGCATCTGCGGCCTGGTGCCGAAGAACAATCTGGGCGACCGCACGGGCACGGGGCTTTATCCGCTCAAGGTGTTCGAAACCCTGTCCTGCGGTGTGCCGGCCGTGGTGTCCGACTTTCCGGGGCAGGCCGATCTGGTGCGCGACAACGATTGCGGCCTGGCCGTGCCGGCCGAAGACCCGGATGCCCTGGCCCGCGCCGTCGCCGATCTGGCAGCGGATCCGGCAAGCGTAAAGACCATGGGCGCCCGGGGCCGCGACGCCATCGTCGCCGCCCATTCCTGGAACATCCGCGCGGGTGCGACCCAGGATGTCTTGACCCGTCTGGCGAACCGAGTTCCCGGAATTTGATGCGCCTTGCCCAGGCAATCCGCGCCTTGACGCGCGACCTTCTGTTCGTCGATGGCGCGAAGATCCTCGCCGTCAATGTGGCGGGTGCCGGCCTGGCCTTTGTTTCACATGTCCTTTTCGCCCGTTGGCTCGGCGTCGCATCCTACGGCACTTACGTCTTCGCCCTGTCCTGGCTGAGCATCCTGTTCATCCTCATCCAGGCGGGTTTGAACCTGTCCATGGTCCGCTTCATCGCCGAGTATCGCGCCCAGGGCAACCGCGCGGCCATGACGGCGGTCGTCGGCTTCTCCAACCGGGTCATCCTCATTTTGGGAGCATGCATCGCGGTCGCCGGATGGGCCGTAATCGTCTGGACCCTACCGCAATCGGCCGTGGAAATGCGCGGCACCCTGTACGGCGCCCTGGCGCTGACCGTGGTGATGGCCTTGATCCAGCAACGGACGGCCGTATTGCAGGGACTTGAACGGGTGGTTCAATCGACTCTGATGTTCGAGATTGCCCGCCCTCTCGCTTTACTGGCGGCCGTTTTTGCCCTTGCACAATTCGCGGCCCTCGACGCGGCCCTGGTGATGGCCGTGAACCTGATTGTCAGCCTGGGCGTGCTGATCGTGCTCATGGCCTATGCGCGGTCCAATATCCTCGCAGAGCCGGCAACCGATGACCACCCCGCGCCATCATGGCGGGACTGGTTAAAGGTCAGCCTTCCATATGTCGCGGTCACCGGCCTGACCATCCTGCTGACGCAAATGGATATCCTAATGATCGGCCATATCCTGGGCACGGAACAGGCAGGGCTGTATGCACCCGCCGCCAAGGTTGCGCTGCTGGCGATTTTTCCGGTGGTCGCCGTGCGCGCCCGGTTCGGCCCAATGGCGGCCAAGCTGTTCGCCGAGGGCAAGACCGCCGAGCTTCAGAGCCGCATGAACATGGCGACGTTGCTGTCGATCGCGGCCTGTACCGCAATGCTGGTGGTGATTTTGCCCGGACGCTCCCTGATCCTTGGCCTGTTCGGCCCGGACTTCCTTCCGGGCGGCGAGGTCGTTGCAATCCTCGCCCTGGCGTACCTTGCCTATTCCCTGATGGGCGCCGCCGAAATGTTCTTTCTGGTCGGCCCGTTCGAGCGCATGAACGCCGTGGTGTCCGCGCTGACGTTGGGGATCAACCTGGTCCTCAATCTGATCCTGATCCCGCGTTTCGGGATCGAGGGTGCTGCAATGGCGACCGGCGCCGCGATGGTCATCCGCGCCGGCATATCAAGCGTCATTATCTGCCGGCGCACGGGGCTGGTGCCCTGGGCCCGCACCGCCGGCACGCACGGAGCACGACAATGACACCCGTCCTGATCTTGAGCGGCGGGCTGATGGTCCTGATGGCCGTTGTCGAAGGCTTGCACTTTTGGCGGACGCGGCGAATCACTTTCCTGACCGTCGCGCAAGCGCTGATTGCGGTCGGCTACTGCCTGCCGCCGTTCCTGATTGCCGTCCTGCCCGGCACCCCCTGGGCCATCGGTCCGCACGGTGCCGACGACCCCAATCCATGGGGAATCCGGCTGTACCTCCTTGACCTTTTTGAGCACCTGCAACTGCCGGAAGGCGTTTATCTTACCGTCGGCATTATCCTGTTCGGTGCTTACGGTGCTCTTCTTGCCGGCTACGGCGCGGCGCGCGCCCTATCGGTTCGCACCTTCTCCAGTCACCATGTACCGCCCGGCCTTCTGGCGCTCTCCGGCGCCGCCTTGGGGGGGATCGCCGTGACGGCAATGGCGATTTACGCTTCGCAGTACGATGGGGTTCGCGACCTGATCAACATGGGAATTCACGTGCGGTCGGGCACTTTTCCTCCGAAATGGGGGTACCTGCAGGTTCTGGCACAGGTCGCCTTTCCCGCTTTTCTGATCCTGATCACCGCCGCCATTCGAATGCGGGCCAGCATGCGTGCCGTCGTTCTGTTGCTGGCCGCGATTGTGTGGACCACGGGCATGATCCGCGTGCTCCATGTTGGTGGACGGCTCGAACTCTGCGCCTATTTGGTCACTCCGTTGGTCGCGGCGATGTTCCTCATGCGCTCGAAAACCACCGCGATCCTATCCATGGCATGTTTGGCGGTGGTCGGCATCTTCGTCGCCAACCTGCCCCACACCTTCTCGCGCGATCCCTTTGGCATCGGCATGGCGATGATCCAACAGATGGGCACGGATCTAGCCAACCATCTCTTGTTCACCGTCGCGGATTTCGGTTTTCCCCATATTGCCGCCGCCCACGCCGTTACCGCCGTGCCCGACCCCATCCCGTTCCGCTATTTCACCGACATTCCTCTTGGCCTGCTTTACATGCTGCCCAACTTCTCAGGCGTCGAAACGTTGCCGCCGATGATCCTGAGCCTCACGGCGAAGATACTGCCCTGGATTCCGGTGGATCTGTTTTCGTTCGGCTATTACAGCCTGGGAACGGTCGGCGTTTTGCTTACCTTCGCCGCTTTCGGCGCGGTACTCGCCCTGTTCGACGGCTGGCTGACGGAGAGCGCCGAATGGTTGGGCCAGGCCCTGCGCGTGGCCTGGCTGTTCTATCTGCCGTTTCGGTTGCTCTACGCAGACCCCTATGCGGCCCTGCAATCGGGCTTCGGGCTGATCTCCGGAACGGTCTTGATCGCGGGCCTGGCCCTGTGGGCGGCCTGGCGGCGGCGCGGCGCCTAACCGGACGGCGCGATCAGCGATGCAATTTCCGGATACTTAAGCCCGGTGGAAATGCTGCCGCCATCGGTCTGCGCGATATCGAACACCCTGTTTTGCACGCCATCACCCGCCAAATGTACGATGCCGAGGGGCTGGTGCGGCGCATGCGGTTCCACGAACAGGCGGCGGGTGGGATCGAACTTCAACGCGCCGTGGCCGCATAGCCAGTTGCAGTAGGCCGGCAGGAAGGTCGCCGGTGCCTTGTCGCCGAACACCACGTAGTTGAGCGCCGTCTGCTCGGAAATCCGGCCATAGAGATCCCGGATGCCGGGCCGAAGACGCCAGCGGCACAGGGCGGTTTTGAGCGCTGTCTGCCACAGGCCCCAGTGGGGCGCGTCACCGCGCAACGCGAAGGCGCCGGAATTGAGGATCGGATTGCGGCCAAGACGGTCGGCCACCTTCCATCCATAGGCCCAGCGGTACATGCGGTGGCTGGGCCGCCGCCAATAGGACCGGGGCCGTTTGTAATGAGCGACATAGCCGCGGTCGATTTCCGGTACGATGGCCAGAGCACCGCCCGCCGCCGCGTCCAGAAACAGGGAGATGACCGACGCGTCCTGCACCCAGGCGTCAGAATCGATCCACATATAGGTTTCGTAGCCGGGGAAATGGGCCGGCAGGTAGGGCCTGGACACCATCGCCTTGAAATATCCCGGCGTGCGGTCGCGGCCGGGAAAGTCCAAATCCCAGCCGACGGTCACCACCGAGGCCGCCATATCCTTCAAAGCCGCGACCTGATCCGCGGTCAGCCCGACGTCGAGAATGCAGAGATCGGCATCCAATTCCGGCGCCCGGTCCCGCAGGGAACGCACCGTTCCCATGAGAAGATCAAAGTAATTGGCGTCCGAAGAAATGACAATCGCGGTCTTGGAACCATTGGGCATATTCAAGGTCCGGTCGTTCGTGGTCGGGCGGTCGGCGGTGCGCGGCGATCTTATGCGCTAGCCGCGCGATGCGGAACCTAGTTGTTATAACCGCCCGGATTGGGCTAAGAGCCAAGATATGACAGTTCAACGCAGCATTTCCGTAATCGGCCTAGGCTACGTCGGCCTGCCCGTTGCCGTCGCCTTCGGGCGCGCCGGATTTTCCGTCGTCGGCTTCGACATCTCCGCCGGGCGCCTTCAGGAACTGCGCGCCGGCCACGACCGCACCCACGAGGTCGAGGCCGCAGACCTGGCCGCCGCCGGCCTGACCTTCACCGACAATCCGGCGGACCTAGCCAGTGCCGATTTTCATATCGTCACCGTGCCGACGCCGATCGACGGCCTTCGGCGGCCGGACCTGGGGCCACTGACGGCCGCCACGGAAACCTTGGGTGCGATCCTCAAGAAGGGCGATATCGTCGTCTACGAATCGACCGTCTATCCGGGGGCGACGGAAGAAGAATGCGTGCCGATCCTGGCGGAACGCTCGGGCCTGGCCTACGGCCGCGATTTCTTCGTGGGCTATTCGCCGGAACGCATCAACCCGGGCGACCGTGAACACCGGTTCGAGACCATCATGAAGGTCGTGTCGGGCTGCGACGCGGAAACCGCCGGCATCGTCGCCGACACCTACGGCGCCGTCGTTACGGCGGGCGTGCATCTGGCGCCGACCATCAAGACCGCCGAGGCCGCAAAGGTGATCGAGAACACCCAGCGTGACCTGAACATCGCACTGATGAACGAACTGGCCCTGATCTTCGACCGTCTGGACATCGACACCTCCGATGTTCTGGCCGCTGCAGGCACGAAGTGGAACTTCCTGCCGTTCACGCCGGGTCTGGTCGGCGGACATTGCATCGGCGTCGATCCCTACTATCTGACCCATCGCGCCGAAATGGCCGGCTATCGGCCCGAGGTCATCCTGGCCGGGCGCCGCATCAATGACGAGATGGGCCCCTTCATCGCCCGTGAAACCATGCGCCGCCTGTCCAAAAAAGGCGGCATCAAATCGTTTCGCGTGACCATCCTGGGTCTGACGTTCAAAGAGAACGTGCCCGACGTGCGCAACACCAAGGTGATCGACATCGCGCACGAGCTGGAGCGCTTCGGCGCCGAGGTGACGCTGCATGATCCGATGGCCGACCAGGCGGAAGTCAAACACGAATTCGGCGTGGAATTGGCGGCGGATGACGCCCTTGGCCAAGCGGACGCGGTGATTCTGGCCGTCCCGCATGAGGCCTATCTGGCAAGGGGCTGGGATTGGATCGCCGGGCTTCTTGCCGATGACGACGGTCTGGTCGTCGACGTCCGCGCGCGACTGGCGCGGGACGGACAGCCGTCCATGGTCGAGCTGTGGCGGCTGTGACGGCGGGCGGGGCCGGCTGATCGCCATGCCGGACATGCGGCCCCAGCGCCCGCGGCTGCTGTTCATCGTGACCGAGGACTGGGCGTTTCTGCGCCACCGCCTGCCCATGGCGCGGGCCGCCCTGGACATGGGGCTGGAGGTCGCCGTGGCGACGCGCGTGTCGGATCATGCCGACGCCATCAGCGCCCTCGGCATCACGGTGTTTCACACGCCGGTCGAGCGCGCCGGCCTGTCCCCGATCGGCGATCTGCGCTACCTCGCGGCCCTGATCTGCATCCTGCGTCGCTTTCGCCCCCAATTAATCCACAACGTCGCCGCCAAGCCGATCCTGTACGGCACCTTGGCGGCCCGCATCACCGCCCGGGGGACCGCTGTCCTCAATGCCTTTACCGGCCTCGGCATCCTGTTCACCGACGGCAATGGCGGGCGGTCCTTGAAAAGCCGGCTGCTGGGCGGGCTGCTGATGGGGATGCTTCGCCGCCTGTGCGGTCATAAACAAGTCCACATGCTGGTGCAGAACGAAGACGACCAAAGTTTCCTCGCGGCGCGCGGCATCGGCCGGGCCGAGCGCACCCACCTGATCCCAGGATCAGGAGTCGATCTGGCGCAGTTTACGGTGACACCCGAGCCCCCGGCGCCGCCCGTGCGCGCCGTGCTGGTCGGCCGGCTGCTGAAAACCAAGGGGGTCGAGGAATTCGTCCAGGCTGCCAGGATACTGAAGGATCGCGGATGCGACATCCACATGGTCCTGGTCGGCGCCCCTGACCCCGGCAACCCGACGACCGTAACCCGGGACCAGATCGACGCCTGGGTCGCGGAAGGTCTGGTCGAGTGGGCCGGTGAACGGAACGACATCGCCGCCGTCTGGGCGGGGGCCCATATCGCCGTGCTGCCGTCCTACCGCGAAGGCCTGCCGAAAAGCCTGCTGGAGGCCGCGGCTTGCGCCCGCCCCCTGATCGCGACGGACGTGCCGGGCTGTCGCGCCCTGGTCCGGGATAAGCAGACCGGCCTTCTGGTGCCGCCCCGGGATACGGCGGCGTTGGCTGACGCGATCGAACGACTGGCCGCCGACGGCGGACTGCGCCGGTCGTACGGGGCCGCGGCGCGGCGGGATGTCGAGGCCCGGTTGTCGCAGGACAGGATCGCCGCCGCCGTGCAGACGCTATACGCTGAGGTGCTGGGCGCCCCCACCCTTCCGCCCGCGTCGGACCAGGCGTAAACTCCGCCATGGCTTTGACCTTCGACACCACATTGATCGCCGCCCTGGTGTTCGGCGTCGTCGCGCTCGGCACGAAGCCGCTGATTGCCCTGCTTCAGCACATTCGTCTCCTCGACCATCCCAACGAGCGCAGCAGCCATCACCGTCCGACCCCCGTGGGTGGCGGTGTCCTGATTGTGGCCACCTTGATTCCGGCCTGGCTGTGGCAGGGCGGCAGCGGTCTTTGGCCCCTTGCCCTGGCGGCTCTGGGTCTGGCCGCGATTTCCCTGATCGACGATTTTCGCCTCGTGCCGACGGGGCTGCGGTTCGCCGGCCATGTCGCCGCGGTCGCCTGGGTCCTATCCCTGAATCCGGCCTTGGCAGGCTGGCTGCCGGACGCCGTTCCAGAGCCCGTGGCACTGATCGGCGTCGGTCTGGGCTGGGTCTGGTTCATCAACCTGTTCAATTTCATGGACGGCATCGATGGCATCACCGGCGTCGAATGCCTGGGCATCGGGCTCGGCATCGTGGCAGTCACCGCCCTGAGCGGCGCCGCGACCGCTCTCGCGCCCTTCGGGCTTTGTCTGGCCGCCGCCGCCGGGGCGTTTCTGATCTGGAACTGGCATCCGGCCAAGGTTTTCATGGGTGATGTCGGCAGCGTCCCGCTCGGCTTTCTCATCGGCTGGCTGCTGCTGGAAATGGCGGCCACCGGCGCCTGGGCGCCGGCGGTTATCCTGCCGGCCTATTATCTGGCCGACGCGACGCTGACCCTGATGCGACGCATCTTGCGGGGCGAAGCGCCCTGGAGGGCCCATCGCGACCATTTCTACCAACAAGCCACCAGGGCCGGGCGCAGCCATGCCCGGGTGTCGGTGTTGATTTTTTGCCTCAACACCCTGCTGATCGCGGCGGCGGCCCTTGTTTCCTGGACCGGCCCGTGGCCTGCCCTGGCCCTCGCCGCCGGGGCGACGGGCGGCCTATTGGCCCTGTTCTGGCATCCGGGTGGTGCCGCGAACCCTTGAGGTTCCGGGCAGTGATGGTAAAAGCAGGGTCGAAAGACGTCATGCCGGCCCCCACCGCGCACCGGCATCACCACAGGCAATGGATTTAGCCTTGTTCAAATTGCCCACCCGCCGCATTCCGCCGAGAGGATGGATCGTCTATGGCCATGATATCTTCATGGCCGGACTGTCCTTTCCGCTGGCGCTTTATCTGCGGCTGGGCGATGCCATGTGGGCACAGCCGGCGGATGTGATGCTGATCGCCGGTGGGTTTTTCACCCTTGCGGCGGCCGTCGTTTTCTATGTCGCGGGCCTCTACCGCGGGGTCTGGCGCTATGCCTCCATCAACGACCTGTTGACGATCACCAAGGCGGTCAGCCTCGCGGTCCTGATCTTTCTGCTCGCCATGTTCATCTGGGTCCGGCTGGAAGATTTTCCCCGCTCGGTATTCGCCATTCAGTGGATTTTATTGATCGGCATGCTGGGCGGACCGCGCTTCGTCCACCGTATTCTCAAGGACCGGACTGTGGCCGTTCCCTCACAGGGCGCCACGGAAGGGCGGATTCCCGTGCTGCTGGCCGGCGCCGGCGACGAGGCCGAATTGTTCATCCGCGCGCTTGCCGCCACGGATCAACCCGAATATCGGGTCGTCGGCCTGCTGTCCGAACGGCCGGGCCGGGTCGGCCAGTATATCCGGGGCGTCGAGGTCATCGGCACGGTGCATGATCTGGCCGCCGCCACGGCCCGCTTCGCCGGCACCCCGGACCAGCCGCGCCGGGTCGTGTTGACCCGCCCGTCCATGGATGGCGAAATCGTTCGCGGCCTGCTCTCCGATGCCGACCGCCTGGGCCTGGGCCTGGCCCGCCTGCCCAAGATGACCGACTTCAAGGACGGCATCACCGACAAGCTGGACCTGCGCCCCGTCGCCGTCGAAGACCTGCTGGGCCGGCCACAGACACCGCTCGACCGTGCGGCCATGGCCGCCTTGATCGAAGGGAAACGGGTGCTGATAACCGGCGCCGGGGGATCCATCGGATCAGAACTCGCCCGCCAGGTCTGCCAGTTCGGGCCGAAGAGCATTGTATTATTGGATCTGTCGGAATTCGCTCTTTACGAAATCGATATGGAGCTTTCGCGCAGCTTTCCCGCCATCCCCCGCCGGGCGGTGATGGCCGATGTGCGCAATGCGGAGCAGATGGCCCGCGTGTTCGCCGACATCGCCCCGGAACTGGTATTCCACGCCGCGGCGCGCAAGCATGTGCCCCTGGTCGAAGACAACATGGCCGAGGGTCTGGACACCAATGCCATCGGCACGCTTTGCGTCGCCCGCGCCGCGCGCGACGCCGGGGCCACGGCCATGGTCATGATCTCCACGGACAAGGCGGTCAACCCGACCAGCGTCATGGGCGTCAGCAAGCGGCTGGCGGAAATCGTCTGTCAGGCCATGGACGTGGAAAGCCGCCGCAAGGACCAGGAGAAGAGCACCCGCTTCGTCACCGTGCGCTTCGGCAACGTACTGGGCTCCACGGGCTCTGTCGTCCCGCTGTTCCAGAAGCAGCTCGCTGCGGGCGGGCCCCTGACCGTCACCGACCCCGAGATGACCCGCTATTTCATGACCATCCGCGAGGCGGTGGAACTGGTCCTGTCGGCCTCGGCGCTGGGCGTGAAAAGCGATGCCGACGGGCGCATCTTCGTGCTCGACATGGGCAAGCCGGTGAAGATCGTCGATCTGGCGCGCCAGATGGTCCGCCTGGCCGGGCTGGTTCCCGACCAGGACGTGAAGATCGAATTCACCGGCATCCGCCCCGGCGAGAAATTGTTCGAGGAAATCTTCCACGGCGACGAAGCGCCGGTGCCGACGGTGCAGCCGGGCGTGCTGCTGGCGACGCCCCGCCTAGTCACCCTGGACGAGGTCGAGGCCGCTTTTCGCCGCCTGTCGGATGCCTGCCACAAAGGCGACCTTGCGGCCGCCGCCGCCGTTGTCGATGCGTTGGTTCCCGAATTCAGCGGCACCATTGCCGCCCCACCCCCTTCCCCTCAGGAAAAGAGAGTCGAACAAGCATGACCGAGCCGATCCGCCGCGCCCTGATATCCGTTTCCGATAAAACCGGCCTGGCCGAGCTTGGCGCCTTCCTGGCCGCCCAAGGGGTCGAGATTCTGTCCACGGGCGGGTCCGCCAAGCTGCTGCAGGACGCGGGCGTGCCGGTCATCGAGGTCTCCGACTTCACCGGCTTTCCCGAAATCATGGACGGCCGGGTCAAGACCCTGCAGCCCATGATCCACGGCGGCCTGCTCGCCGTGCGCGCCAATGCCGACCATCAAAAGGCCATGGCCGACCACGGCATCCAGCCCATCGACCTTCTGGTCGTGAACCTCTATCCGTTCGAGGCGACGGTGGCCAAGGGTGCCGAATTCGACGATTGCATCGAAAACATCGACATCGGCGGCCCGGCCCTGATCCGCGCCGCCGCCAAGAACCACGGCGACGTCACCGTGGTGGTCGATGCCGGCGACTATGGCAAGCTGATGGAGGAAATGAGCGCCAACAAGGGCGCCACCACGGCGGCCTTCCGCAAACAACTGGCGGCCACGGCCTACGCCCGCACGGCAGCCTATGACGCGGCGATTTCCGGCTGGTTCGCGGAACACTTGGGCGACACCTTCCCGACCCGCCTGACCTTGGCCGGCGAGCGGCGCCAGATTTTGCGTTATGGCGAGAACCCCCACCAGACGGCGGCGTTCTACGCCGGCGGTCCGGCCCGCCCCGGCGTCGCCACGGCGGAGCAGTTGCAAGGCAAGGAACTCAGCTTCAACAACCTGAACGACACGGACGCGGCGTTCGAACTGGTCGCCGAGTTTGCCGACCGCCCCGCCTGCGTCATCGTCAAGCATGCCAACCCCTGCGGCGTGGCCTTGGGCGACGATCTGTATGATGCCTATCAGCGCGCCCTCGCCTGCGACACGGAAAGTGCCTTCGGCGGCATCATCGCCGTCAACCGGGCACTGGACGCCAAGACGGCGGAAGCCGTGGCCGAGCTGTTCGCCGAGGTCGTCATCGCGCCGGCCATCGACGACGGCGCCAAGGCCGTGTTGGCGGCCAAGAAGAACTTGCGCGTGCTGGTCACCGGTGCCCTGCCCGATCCCACCGCCCCCGGCATGACCGTGCGCTCCCTGGCTGGCGGATATCTGCTGCAGGGCCGCGACGCGGGATTGGTCGGCGATCTCAAGGTGGTGACCAAGCGGGCGCCGACCACCGCCGAGATGGCCGATCTGACCTTCGCCTTCACTGTCGCCAAGCATGTGAAGTCCAACGCCATCGTCTATGCCAAGGCAGGCGCCACTGTGGGCGTGGGCGCCGGGCAGATGAGCCGCGTCAATTCATCGCGCATCGCCGCCTGGAAGGCGCAGGACGCGGCCCGGGTTGCCGGTGACGCCGACAGCTGGGCGATCGGCTCCGTCGTCGCCTCGGACGCCTTTTTCCCCTTTGCCGACGGCCTGATGGCGGCGGCGGACGCAGGCGCCACCGCGATCATTCAGCCCGGCGGCAGCGTGCGCGACGACGAGGTCATCGCCGCCGCCGACGAACGGGGCCTGGCCATGGTGTTCACGGGCATGCGCCACTTCCGCCACTAATCCATCGAGGGATAGCCTGTCGCAAAACCAGAGCGGACCATGGGTCCGCGAAAGTTGTTTTGCGCAAACCAAATAGGGCCGCGTCAGCGGCCCTTTTCTTTTGGCTCAATGCGTTATGGTCAGAACTTACGGTCGCGGATCAATTCGGCAGTCATGTGATCCTGGCGGATAAACTGGGCCAGGATATGCATGAGCGCCTGATGGGTATCCTCGACCACGCCGTAGTTGTTACCGGTCACGTGCAGGTTGACGTCCGCCAGCTCTTGCGTGCGCCCGCCCGCGAAACCGGTCATGGTAATCACCGCAAGGTCGTTGTCCTTGGCCCATGCGCAGGCCCGCACCACGTTTTCCGAATCGCCCGACGACGAGACCGAGATCAACACGTCGCCCGGATCGGCCAGGGTGCGCAGTTGATAGACGAAGACCTCGTCGTAGGAGATGTCGTTGGCCACGGCGGTGATGGTCTCGATCGTCGCCGCGAGCGAAACAACCCGCGGCCGCAGGTCCGTGTCCGTCTGGATGCACTTCAGGTGATCGCAGACCAGATGGTTGGAGATCGCCGCCGAGCCGCCGTTGCCGCAGACATAGATGGTCTTGCGCGCCGCGTAGGCGCCGGCCAGCAGGGCCCCCGCCTTGGCCAGCGCGACGCGATCGACGGAGGCCTGGGCAACCTGCGAGGCCTGGAAATAGGCCTCGGCGAAGGCGCCCATGTCGGTGAATTTTTCGTCGGGGAAGGTCATGCGGGACTGTCCCCTAATAAGGGCGGAATTTCAACGATGAAAACGCCCGAATGGCGCCGAGTCATAAGATCAAGCGAAGAGGCTTGATTCGTATTGTCCCGGTAATTCGCCTCGAACGTTATGCCTGGGCATCCGCCAGAGCCCGCAATTGGCGTGAGGCGACGGCGACCATGGACAGGTCGTTGACCTCCGTCGTCCACAGTTCGTTCAGCAGCACCTCGGTCTGATCGACGGCGGCCTGGTTGCGCACGACCCAAGCGGCGATCGCCTTGTCCGTATCCTTGCCCGCCTTGCCGAGATGGTCGAGGGCGTTGGACGCCAGGGCCAGCTGATGGGAGTAAACCTCCTCGACCAGGGCGGCGACAGCCAGTTGCTGCCAGTGATCCTCCGATTCCAGGTTCGACGCGGCGGCGCGCAGGCGGCCCAGGCGGAACCGGGTGCCGAGCGCGAAGTAAACCTTGGCGACCTCGCGCACATCCATCTTGCGCCGATTGGCGAGGCCGACGATGTCGGGCGCCGAATACAGATTCACCAGATGCGCAACCTTATGCGCCAGGGCCGGCGGCACGCCGTCGTCCAGATAGGGTTTGGCGCGGTTTTTCATGTCGTCGATGTAATGCTTGGGCACCACGGCCGAGATGTGATCGGCCAGCTCCGCCATGCCGGCGCCGAATTCAACGACATGGGCGCCGATGTCGAGGCCCTTCTTGCCGTTGCGCAGGAACCACAGGGTGACCCATTCCAAGAGCCGGTTGAGATCGGCCAGCATGGAGGTCTGGGCGCGGGTCGGCACCTTGTTGTCGAGGGCTTCGATCTCGGCCCAGATCAGGCGCGTGCGCAGGACCTCGCGGGCGATGGTATAGGCGCGGGCGATTTCCGCCGGCTGGCGGCCCGTCTTTTCCATGAATTCGGTGACGAAGGTGTCGCCGACCCGGTTGACCATGGAATTGGTGACCCGGGTGGCGATGATTTCGCGCTTCAGCCGATGGGTCTTCATCTCCGGCAGGTATTTCTGACGCAGGTCCGAGGGGAAATACTGCACGATTTCGTCGAGCAGGAAGGGATCGTCCGGCAGATCGCTTTTCAGCAGCTCGTCATATAGCCAGTTCTTGGCATAGGCGATCAGCACGGACAGTTCCGGGCGGGTCAGACCCTTGTGCTGGGCGGCACGCTCGGACAGTTGCTCGTCATCGGGCAGGAATTCGACGGCGCGCTCCAACAGACCGCGCTTTTCCAAAAGCCGCATGAGCCGGATCTGATTGTCGAGGGTATGGGCCCCCTTGGCCTGGATCGAGGAGATCGCCTGGGTCTGGTTGTAGTTGTGCTTGAGCACCAATTCGCCGACCTCGTCGGTCATGCGGGCCAGAAGCTTGTTGCGCTGGGCCTCGGTCAACCCGCCCTTGGCGACGACGGCGCCGAGCAGGACCTTGATGTTGACCTCGTGGTCCGAACAGTCGACGCCGGCGGAATTGTCGATGGAATCCGTGTTCAGCCGGCCGCCCTTCATGGCGTATTCGATGCGGCCCTTTTGCGTGCAACCCAGGTTCGCACCCTCGCCGACGACCTTGGCCTGGACGTCCTGGCCGTTGATGCGGATGGCGTCGTTGGCGCGGTCACCCACGTCGGTGCTCGATTCCGTCTGGCCCTTGATGTAGGTGCCGATGCCGCCGAACCACAGCAGATCGACCGGCGCGCGCAGCATGGCCTGGATCAGTTCGTTGGGCGATACGGTGTCCTTGGTCAGACCGAAACACGCGCGCGCTTCCGGCGTGAGCTTGATGGCCTTGGCGCTGCGCTCATAAATGCCGCCGCCCTTGGAAATTTTCTTGGTGTCGTAATCGGACCAGCTTGAGCGCCCCAGGTTGAACAGGCGCACCCGTTCGGCATGGGTCTTGGCCGGGTCCGGATCGGGATCGACGAAGATGTGCATGTGGTTGAACGCACCCTGCAGCTTGATGTGCTTGGACAGCATCATGCCGTTGCCGAACACGTCGCCCGACATGTCGCCGACGCCGACCACGGTGAAGTCATCGTTCTGGATGTCCGTGCCGATTTCGCGGAAGTGGCGCTTGACCGATTCCCAAGCCCCCTTGGCGGTGATGCCCATGCCCTTGTGGTCATAGCCGACCGACCCGCCGGAGGCGAAGGCATCGCCCAGCCAATGGCCGTAATCCATCGACACCCCGTTGGCGATGTCGGAGAACGTGGCCGTTCCCTTGTCCGCCGCGACCACCAGATAGGGGTCGTCGTCGTCCCAGCGATAGACGCTTTTCGGCGGCACCACGCGCGTTCCCTTCAGGTTGTCGGTGACGTCCAGCAACCCCCGGATCAGCGTCTTGTAGCATTCGATGCCTTCGGCCATGAAGGCGTCGCGCCCGCCGTCCGTGGGCGGGCGCTTGACCACGAAGCCGCCCTTGGAGCCGACCGGCACGATGACCGCGTTCTTGACCTGCTGCGCCTTGACCAGCCCCAGAATTTCCGTGCGGAAATCTTCCGGCCGGTCGGACCAGCGCAGGCCGCCGCGGGCGACGAAGCCGAACCGCAGGTGCACGCCCTCGACCCGCGGGCTGTAGACGAAGATTTCCCGCAGCGGCCGGGGCTTGGGCAGATCGTCGATCAGCCGCGAATTGAACTTGAACGAAACATAAGGCTTGTAGCCGCCGTCGGCGGCGGGCTGGAAGAAGTTGGTGCGCAGGGTGGCATCGACCAAATTGATGAAGCGGGTCAGGATGCGGTCTTCGTCGGCGCTGGTCACGGCCTCGAGCGCGTCGCGCATCTTGGCGTGGAGCGCCGCCGCCTTCTTGTCCCGTTCCGCCGTCGTCTGCTTCGAGATCGCCATGCGGACCATGAACAACTGCACGATCATGTTGGCCAGGCCCAGGTGCTTGGCCAGGGTCTGTTCCATATAGGTCTGGGAATAGGGAATGCCCATCTGGCGCAGGCAACGGCAATAGGCGCGCAGGATCAGGACCTCGCGCCAGTCCAGGCCGCCGCGGGCGACCAGGGCGTTGAAGCCGTCGCTTTCGATCTCGCCGCGCCACACCCGGGCGAAGGCGTCTTCGAACTTGTCCTTGATGGCCGGGATGTTGACGTCGCCGCCGTCGCGGGTTTCCAGGCCGAAGTCGTGGATCATCAGGGTCTTCACGCCGCCGCCGTTGCCGTCGTCACAGGAAACCTCATGCGGGTTCTCGTCGATCACCCGGAACCCCATGTGTTCGAACACGGGCAGGGCATCCGACAGGGGCACGGCCGTGCCCGGATGATAGACCTTGAAGCGCACTTGATTGCCGGGGGCCCCTTCGGGCCGGTACAGGTGCAGACCGATCCGCTCGGCGGTCAGCGATTCCTCGATCACCTCGATATCGGTGACCGCGTCTTCGGCACTATATTGGGCCGTATAGCCAGGGCCGAAGGCATCCTGGAAGCGGCGGGTCAGGCGCAGGCCTTCCTTTTCACCGGCGGCCTTGGTGAGCGCTTCCGCCAGGTCGTCGGCCCAGGTCCGGGCGGCCCGGGTCAGCTTGTTTTCCAAACCCTTGGCGTAATAGGCCGGAAGCTTGCCCGGCTCCGTCGCGATGATCAGGTAGACCCGCGCCAGGGGCGCGTCGCCCAAGGTGGTCGAGAAGTTGGAGACCCGGCCGTTCAGCGCCTCGCACAGGATGTCCTGCATGCGTTCGCGCATGTTCATGGTGTAGCGGTCGCGCGGCACGTAGATCATGCAGGACACGAAGCGCCCGAAGTTGTCCTGGCGCATGAACAGGGCCACGCGCTGACGGTCCTGCAGATGCAGAATGCCCATGGCCGTTTCCAATAGCTGTTCCTCGGAAATCTGGAACAGCTCATCCCGCGGATAGGTTTCCAGGATGTTGGTCATGGCCTTGCCGTCGTGGCTGCCGGGCTGCAGACCGGCGCGCTCCAGGACCTGCTGCAGGCGGCGGCGCAACAGCGGGATGTCGCGCGGGCTGCGGTTGTAGGCGGCGGAAGTGAACAGGCCGACGAAGATGCGCAGCCCCGTGACTTTGCCGTCCTTGTCGAAGCTTTTGATGCCGATGGCGTCCATATGCACGGGCCGGTGCACGGTCGACCGCTGGTTCGACTTGGTAACGACGATCAGGCCGGGGTCGGAGATGAAGGCGCGCACTTCGGGCGGAATCTTGGAACTGTCCGCCGCATAGGTCAGCACCGACATGTCGAGATCGCGCAGGATGCCGAGCGCCGATTTCTTGTCGACGGCGACCGAGGTCTTGGGGCCAGAGCCGGAAATCTTGTAATCGCGGGAGCCCAGGAAGGTGAAGTTGTTGTCGTGGATCCAACGCAGGAACTCGCGCACCTCGTTGGCTTCTTCCAGCGGCGCCGGGCCCGAGGTGTGGCGGAAATCGTCGATGATCCGCGCCATGCGTTCGCGCATGGGCCGCCAGTCCTGAACCGCCAGGCGCACGTCGTCGAGCACCTTGAGCACGCTTTTTTCGATGTCGCGCTGGCCGTCGGGCGTTTCCTCGTCGACCTCGATATGCATCCAGGATTCCAGGCGCGCGCCGTCCTCGGGCTCGCCGGGGTCGAGAATGCGCTGCAGGCGACCCAAAGTGTCGCGTTTGACCTTGAGGATCGGATGCACCACCAGATGCACGGTCAGGCCGCGGCGGTTCATTTCCGACGACACGGAATCGACCAGGAACGGCATGTCTTCGGTGACAATGTCGACGACGGTGCGGCTGGCCGTCCAACCGTCCTTCTTGGCATCGGGCTTGTAGGCGCGCACCGACGGCTTGCCCGGCTTGTGCTGGGCCGCGGTCTTCCAATGGCTTTTGGCGATCCCGGCCAGGGTTTCCGCGTCGCGGGCGTGGATGTCCATCGGCGGCATATGGGCGAAATACTGGTCGGCGTAATGGACCAGGGCCGTCGCCTTGGCGCCCTTGGCGCTGCCCCGCATCAGCTTCGACACCTGCTTCAGCAGCGCATCGGTTTTCAAATCCCGTTTGATTGGCATAGACCCCTCCCAGAAAGCGCGGCCCCCGATTTTTTATCGGGGAGGCGGCGCGGTGACCTGCCGTGGTCGCCGACCCGCCCGCAGCCGCATGTCCGCCGGGTAAATTGGATCAGCCGATAACAGCCTATAAACAAAGGCTTGTTATGAAAAGCTAAAGTTTGATGGCTGGACCTGTCATGCGCCATGACTTTTCGGAAGGACGAAAATCGCCCATAAGACCCATTAAGACAAGGCTACCTGGATACCAAATTAAATTGTTCAAGAGGCGCGAAGGCATGTCACTCGTTTCTCGGCAAGCAAGCTTCATTACCTTTGCCATAATCGCAGTCATTGCGGTCGCCGCATTGGTATTGGGCCCGAACGCCCGAATTGCGTTTAGCCGCAATCTTGACTCCCTCGCGTCCATTGAAGGCATAACGCCCGAAACGGTCGGTCGCTTGCGGACAATTGACGGCCTTCACCTTTCAGGTCCGGACAGGGACACCGGCTTCGATGCCGTTTTGGCTGACCGCAAGACGCTGCAAGTCGACGATCAAGGCATTGTCATGTCGGTCTATACCGAGGAGTTTGTCCCCGTGGACCAGGCTGGGCCCCAGTACTCTCCCCACACGATCGCCACCACGGTGATGACGTACGTCACCTATCGCACCAATCCGCGAGCGGTCGAAGAAATCCGCAGGTACCTGGACTTTTTGATTTCCTATGCGGACAAAGACACAAAAGGGAACCTGCTTCTGCCCTATCGGTTCGACTATCCAAGCATCAAGGGTAAGGCCCCCTGGTACTCGGCGATGGATCAGGCGGCGTCAGCGTCGGCATTCCTTTGGGGCCATCGTTTGACCGGAGATCCACGCTATCTAAATGCCGCGGTGTCACTTGTTCTTGCCCTTGAATCGCCGATCCGGCCCCCGTTCCTTGTTCCCCACGGGCGAGGGTTTTGGCCAAAGGAGTATCCCGCCTGGGAGTACTCCGTGCTTGATGGCAGTTTGGCCGCGCTGGTCGGCATCTGGGATTTGGCCCGGACCCTACCTGTAGACCATCCCCGGCATGGGCGGATTACCAAGCTCTTAGAGTCTGTGAAGATTGGAATTCTTGACGGCCTCCCTTGCTTTACAAGCCGCGCCTTTGGCCATTTTTATGCGGACGGCGGCTATAGCCTAGGGCCCGGCTACCAGACAGTGAATATCCGACTGCTGTCTTATCTGAGCGGACTCAATCCCGTGTTTGGAATCTATGCCGACAAGTTTTCTGTTGCGAGCCGCGGATGGCTCGCGCGGGCTTGGTATGCCGCCGTGATCACCGGCCGGGATTTTCTTGCCAACCGGGGCTTGATCGCAAAGCATCCGCCGCCGTGCATCGTCGCCTCAACGCCCGGGGCCTAAGCCTAAGCTTGCCAATCCCCGATGTTTGAAGATCAGTCCGCCAAGATACCTCGCCCCGGCCGCTGTCAGATGTCCATAATCGAACGAGATCAATTGTCCCTCAGGCGTGAACACCGGACACCGGTCAAAGGAATCGCAGACTGTCTCTTGGATACCGACGTAATCGATAGCGGAAAGTTTCGCCCGCAGAATGTCATTCACCGGCTGCGGCAGGACGCGCCGCAAGGCGGTGCGCTCAGCAGCGGGCAGCTTGATTAGGGTGTTGATGTTTAGGGGGCCAAACCGTTTCGAGCCGATCACGACCAGCGTCTGGTCGGCTCGGATTCCGAGCCGGCTGATTGTTCCCGGCAGGCGCTCCGCCGACCAGGGGTGCCATCGTGCGGCCAAAACGACGACATCGGCGTTTCGGATCAGGCTGGCCGCGTCCGCAAGCGTCCGGCTCTCCCGGCATAGGTCGCGATACGATTGCGCGATAAAACGCTCCACATCTTCATTGCCCAGATAGGGCTGGCACTTCTCTGGGATATAGAAGGTTCGCGGAATAAAGCGGTCTAGCCAATTAGACTCTGCCGCCATATTGATGAAATCCTGTGCGTAGGAATCGCCGATCACCAAGAGGCGCGGCCGGCCATCCTCGGGTAGGAAGGGCCGGTCTTTCAGCGTATTGAAACGGTGAACGACATATTCCCCCCAATCATCGGCCGAACGGCTGGCCATTTCGTGATCCGCCGCCGGGTACCGGACAAGAAATCCCTTGGTCGCGATCCCCGTGGCCGCAGCGGCAATAATCGCTGCCGTGGCAAGCCCGGCGAGAATAAAAATCTGTGGTCGCGTGAACCGGCTGCGCTGGCGGAACGGTGTTTCGATGTACCGCCAACTCAACACACTCAAGCCCACGGCAACTGCGATTAAGATTCCAAAAGTCGTGGGGCTTGGCGGATCATCGGCAAGCAGCCGTGCGAAGGCGAACAGGGGCTGGTGCCAAAGATAAAGACTGTAACTAACTAGGCCCAGGCCAACCGGAATTCTCCACGCCAATACGCGACCGACGGCCGTGCCCGGGCCAGAGAAGACCAAGACAAGGACGGCGCCCACCACCGGGGTAAGGGTATAGACGCTGGGATAAGGAGTTGTCTTGTCGTAGAAAAAGACAGCCGTCGCAATAAGTGTTAGGCCCGCGCCCGCGCCCGCCTGCCGCAGCCACCCGGGAAAGAGCATGTTCCTCCGGACGACCACCAGCGCCAGAGTCCCCGCGAGGAACTCGTACAAGCGGCCGGTCGGCAGAAAGAACGACGCCCAGGTCGGCTGAGAGAAGAAATAAAGCTCCGCATCCACGTAGGGCGGCGTGAAGGCAAGATTTCCCCCGGCTTGGCCAAGCAAAAGGCTGAGCCCCCCGACGGCGCAAAACATGGCCGCGGTCACCCGTGGACCCGCCTTCATTAGCAGGATCAACACCAGCGGGAAAAGAAGATAGAACTGTTCCTCAACAGCCAAGCTCCACGTGTGAAGCAGTGGATTGAGCTGCGCAAACGGCGAAAAATAGCTCTGGGTCAGCCAAAAGTAGATGTTGGAGACGAAGAGCGAGACCGCCATGGCGCTCCGCGATAAGTCTTCGAGCTGATAAGGAAGCATAAGAACGTAGCCGGCGACACCGGACAGGATGACGGTCGTCAGCAACATAGGCAGGATACGGCGGATGCGGCGTTCATAGAACGCCAGGAGGGAGAACCGCCCCGCCGCCATGTCGTCGAGAATGATGCCCGATATCAGATAACCGCTGATGACGAAAAAAACATCGACCCCGACGAACCCGCCGGCGAACCCGGCGTATCCCGCGTGACCCAGGATCACGGGCAAGACGGCGACCGCCCTTAATCCGTCGATATCCGATCGGTATTTCAACATCACAAGGGGTGTTTCCGCCGCCCACATCCGAACGCCTGGCCCACGCGACAGCATGTGGGTCGAGAACCAAAAGCGATCTCGATGGTTTTGTTACCGGCTGAAGGGGGGAAATGTAAAGAAATGGAGCGGGCGATGAGATTCGAACTCACGACTTCAACCTTGGCAAGGTTGCGCTCTACCCCTGAGCTACGCCCGCGTCGCTATAAGCGAGGGAGGGATATATACGGGAAGGCAGGGCGAATGCAAGGCCCTAAAATAAACTAATGTCCGTTCGGGTCGCCCCTTGGTGCTCCCTGGCCGCGGCCGTCCGGCACCGGAAACCACATCAGGCCGCCTAATCCGCCCGCAAGCCTTGCAGCGGGCGGGACAAACAGCCATCTTTGGGACAGATTGCGGCCCCGGCAGGCGGCCGGACACCCTTAACAGCAACACGACGGAACTTCGGCATGGCTTTCATTCTCAATCCCGACGGCACGACCACCCCCAAACCCGACGGCCAGGCCCCCACCGGCGGCGCCACGCCGCCCGCGGGCGCCGACGGGGCATTGATCAAGGATTCGGACATCCGCACCTTCGTGCAGGATGTGATCGAGGCCTCCAAAGATGTGCCCGTCCTGGTCGATTTTTGGGCCTCCTGGTGCGGGCCCTGCAAACAGCTGACCCCCGTGCTGGAAAAATTGGTCCTGCAGGCCGGCGGCCTGATCAAGCTGGTCAAGGTCAACGCCGACGAAAACCAGGACCTGTGCCAGCAGTTGCGCGTGCAGTCCCTGCCCACGGTCTATGCCTTCAAGAACGGCCAGCCGGTCGACGCCTTCATGGGGGCGCTGCCGGAAAGCCAGGTCAAGGCCTTCATCGAAAAGCTGACGGACGGCGCCAAGGCGCCGCTCGACCAGGCATTGGAACAGGGTCAGGCGGCCCTGGCCGCCGGCGAGAACGACCTGGCGCTTGAGATCTTCAAGGAAATCCAGGCCCAGGACCCGGCCAACGAAGCCGCCCTGTCCGGCGTCCTGCGCGCCCAGATCGCCCTCGGCCTGCTGGCCGAGGCGGAGGAAATCCTGACGTCCCTGCCGGCCAATCTGCGCGTAAAGGCCGATATCGAGGCCGCCGCCTCGGCCCTGGAGCTGGCCAAGGAGATCGGCCAGACCGGCGACCCGGCGGAACTGCGCGCCCGGCTTGACGCCAATCCCAAGGACAATCAGGCGCGCTTCGATCTGGCGCTGGCGCTGTTCGCGCGCAGCGACGCCGAAGGGGCGATCGATGAATTGCTGGAACTGGTCCGCCGCGACCGGGCGTGGAACGACGAGGCCGCGCGCAAGAAATTGGTCAAGGTGTTCGACACCCTGGGCGGCGCCCATGAACTGACCGTTGCCGGGCGGCGGCGCCTGTCGTCGGTTCTGTTCTCTTAAAAAGGAACCGCCATGGCCTACGGCGCCCATTATCCGGACACGGGAAAGCTGCCGGATGTGCTGCCCATCTTCCCGCTGCCGGGGGCTTTGCTGCTGCCGGGCGGGCAGTTGCCGCTGAACATTTTCGAACCGCGTTATCTGAACATGATCCTGGACGCCATGGCGGCCGGCCGCGTGATCGGCATGATCCAACCCGCCCCGGTTCAGGGCGAGGCCCCCCGCGACCCGGACCTGCGCGATGACGCCGCGATCTATCCCGTGGGCTGCCTGGGGCGCATCGTCAGCTTTTCCGAAACCGGCGACGGGCGGTTTCTGATCACCCTGCTGGGCCAAACCCGGTTCCGCGTCGCCGAGGAACTGACGCCGCGTAATGGCTATCGCCGGGTGCGCCCGGACTTCGGCGAATTCACGGGCGATCTGGATGACAACGCCGAGCCGGCCTATGACCGGGGCCGTCTGATCGCGGCGGCGGCCGGGTTTTTCGACGCCCGCGGGCTTGATGCCGATTGGTCGTCCATCGAGGACGCGCCCGACACCCTGCTGGTGACGTCGCTGGCCATGGTCTGCCCGTTCGACCTGCGCGAGAAACAGGCGCTTTTGGAATGCGACGGCCCGACGGCGCGGGCCGCGCTGTTGATCGACTTACTGGAGATGTCGGCCCGGGGCATGGCGCCCGACCCGGGCGCCGCATCCCACTAACGGAACGCCCGCCCGGGGGCAAGCGCCGGGACAACCCAAGGAGACGGCATTGACGAACAACGCCCAAGTGGACCCGAAACTGCTGGAAATTCTGGTCTGTCCCGTGACCAAGGGGCCGCTGGATTATGACGCGGCCAAGGGCGAGCTGGTCAGCCGCCAGGCCGGCCTGGCCTATCCCATCCGGGACGGCATCCCCATCATGCTGCCGGACGAGGCGCGCCAGATCAAAGCCGACGGCGGGAGCACCCAACCATGACCACCGGAAAGACCTTTCAATCGCAGACCGCCACCGGCAACCACGGCAGCCGCCACACGCCGGTGGAGTTGCGCATCAAGAAGGACGACAAGGTGCTGGAGGTCGATTTCGATGACGGCGCCAAGTTCCGCATCCCGGCGGAACTGCTGCGCGTGGAAAGCCCCTCGGCCGAGGTCCAGGGCCACGGCCCCGGGCAGAAAACCGTGATCGCCGGCCGCCGCCATGTGAACATTATCGGCGCCGAGCCCGTGGGCAACTACGCCGTGCGCCTGAAATTCGACGACCTGCACGATACCGGCATCTTTTCGTGGGAGTTCCTCTACGACATGGGCACGCGGCAGGACGAACTGTGGTCCCGGTATCTGGAAGCCTTGGAAGCCAAGGGCCTGAAGCGCGATCCCTAGGCGCCGGCAAGGGGCTTACGCCTGGAACAAGTGGCGCAGGTAATCCCGGTACAACAGGATCTGGCGGGCCAGGAGCGACGTATCGCCGACCGCCTTCGACAGGATGATGCCGCCGTCGGCGACCACCAACAGCATGTCGGCCACGTCGTCCAGGTCCACATCGGCGCGCGGCGGATAGCGCGCGGCGATCCGGTCGAGCCGGTCGCGGAATCGCCGACGCCAGCCCAGGGTCGCCCGGGTGTTGAGCTCGCGCACCTCCCGGTCGAACAGGCGGTCCTGATAGCAATAGGCGGCGATCAGGCAACCGGGATGCCCGGTGGGCAGGTCCGCCAACAGTTCCGACAGCATCTTGAGGCCGACCAGAAATCCGTGCAGGGGGTCCTCGTTCAATTCGTCCGCGCGGCTGAACAGATCGTCGAACAGGGCGTCCTCGCGCGCGATATAGCGTTCAAGCAGCGCCTTCGCCAACGCACCCTTGTCCTTGAAATGATAGAAGAACCCGCTTTTGGTGATGCCGACGGCGGCGATCAGCTCGTCGATCGACGTGCCGGCGAAGCCCTTTGCCAGGACCGCCGTTTCCGCGGCGTCGAGAATTTGATCCCGCGTCGCCGCACCTTTGCGCGATGCGGGCGCGTTCATGTCTGAGACCATCCGTCATACCCTCCGAAGCTGTACCGTAGGTACAGTTTTTTCGCGATGATTGACAAGGCCATGTCACGGCCCATCAGAAATCACGCTCACCCAACTGATATTAAAGACAAAAATAAAAAGCACCCGGCAGGACCACGGGTCGCCTGTCGCGGGCCGGGGCCAGCCGTTATCCATGCCGTCCTTCATTCAATCCGACCGCCCATCATTAAAAAGGACCGAAACCATGGCGACATACCGCACCCGACTGCCGCAGCTGGACGGCAGGCTCTTCCTCACCGACGGCGGGCTGGAAACCTATCTCTGCTTTCAGCGGGGCATCGACCTGCCGGAATTCGCGTCGTTCCCCCTGCTCGACGACGCCACCGGCCGGGCCGAAATCACCAACTACATGACGCCCTTCATCCTGGCCGCCCTGGCCCAGCAGGCCGGCTTCATCCTGGAAACGCCGACCTGGCGGGCCCATGCGGACTGGGGCGCCAAGCTGGGCTATGGCCGCACGGACCTGGCCCGCGTCAACGCCGCGGCCGTGACCCTGATGGCCGACATCCGCGTCCGCCACGAAACCCCGCAAAGCCCCATGGTGATCAGCGGCAACATCGGCCCGCGCGGCGACGGCTATAACCCGGCGGAACTGCTGGCCCCCGATGCGGCCGAGGCCTATCACGCGGCCCAGATCGCAACCTTCGCCGAAACCGAGGCCGACCTGGTCACGGCCATGACCATCACCCATGTGGGTGAGGCGACGGGCATTGCCCGCGCCGCCGAAAAGGCCGGCTTGCCCGTGGTCATTTCTTTCACCACGGAAACCGATGGCCGCCTGCCCGAAGGGCAGACTCTGGCCGATGCGGTCAAGGCCGTCGACGACGCGACCGGCGGCGCCGTCGCCTATTACATGATCAACTGCGCCCATCCGACCCATTTTCAGGACGCCCTTGAACAGGGGGCCGATTGGATCGGGCGCATCCGGGGCATTCGCGCCAACGCCTCGACGAAAAGCCATGCGGAGCTTGATAATTCGGTGGAACTGGACGAGGGCGATCCCCAGGAACTGGGCGGCCAGTACCGCGCATTGCTGGCCGCGTTCCCGCATTTCACGGTGCTGGGCGGCTGCTGCGGCACGGACCACCGTCACATCGCCTGCATCGGCCATGCCTGCCGCGACGCCGCCTGATCCGCGCGGGGCGGGGTGTCAGTCGGCGGACGCCCCGCCGCCGGACAGCTTGTCCCCGGCGGCGGCCAACAGTTCGCCGACGACCCCGCCCTTGAGATCAATCCCGACGCCGCATTTGCAGCCCTTGCAGCCGACGCAGGCGTCCAGGCCCAGGTCGACCGCCGCATCCAGCGCCGCCTGTCGCCCGTCCTCGGTCACGCAGGGGTCGAGGCGCAGGCGCTGCAATTTTAACAACGAAAAGGGATTGCCCCAGCGATAGCCCCTCGCCGGGTCGGGCAGGGCCGCATCGGCGGCGTCGTCCGCGAAATTGCGGGCATGCATGGGACAGCCGTCCAGGCAGGCATAGCATTCGATACAGGCGGTCAGGTCGTGATAGGCCTCGGGCGCCTCTTCGTTCAGGTCCGGGTCGCGGTGGTCCGCCGTGGTGCGGCCCTGCAACTGGCGGGCGATGCCGTCGCGCCGCACCACCAGATCGGCCAGCACGGGCAGGGTCGCCATGGGCTCGATCCGGTCGCCCGCGCGCACACGGGCGCGGCAGGCGATACGCGGCCGTCCGTTGACGTCGACCGTACAGACCCCGCAGTTGCGCGCCCGGCAGCCGTAACGGAAGGCGAGATCTGGCAGGGCCGTCGCCTGGGCCTGCAACAGGACGTCCAGGATCATCGGCCGTTCGCCGTCCTGGTGCGGGCGGTAGTCATAGGCGACGGTTTCGCGGACGCCGTTGCGGGTGGTCACGATATCAATCTTCATGGGCTGGGCTTTCTTATTCGGCGGCATCGGCGACGGCGGCGGCGGGACCACCGGGCGAGACAGCCGGGGCGGCATCACCCGGGCCCAGGATGGCCCGGTAACGACGGTCGAGGATGGGATCGAGCAGGGCCGGCGGCATCAGGCAGAGCGCCTTCGCCTGGGCCTTGCGCCAGGCGTCTTTCAAGCGCATCGCAAGCAGGCGCATTGCCGGCGTGCGCGGCCGGCGGGCGCGGACCGCCTGAAAGCGCAACACGCCGCCGTTCCCGGTCTGACCGCGCACCACGGTCGAATAGGGCTGCGCCAGGATCGATACCTGGGGCCGGTCCAGGCGCACATGGCCGCCGACGCTGGCATCCCGTTCGCGGGCGGCCGCGGTCACCGCGCGGGCGACGTCGAGCAGGCTGCGCAATTCCACCCATTCGATGAAGGCCTGATTCCACAGGGCGTAATCGGGCACCGCCGCACGCCCGGCGCGATCGGCCAGATCGTCGATCACGGCGTCCATGCGGTTCAGGCTGTCGGCCGTGCGGGCCGGGCCGATATGGTCCCAGGCCGCACGCTGTAATTCAAGCTTAAGGAGCGCCGGGGCCTGATCACCGCCATGCCCGAACTGGGCCACGGCGGCGGCGATCAGCGGGCGGAAGGCGTCGTCGCCGGCGGAGTGGGGATGGGCCCGCGCGTGATCCGCCGCACCGCGCCCGGCCCGCAGGCCGAACACGACGTTTTCCGTAAGCGCGGTGGAGCCCAGACGGTTGGCGCCGAACACCCCGCCCATGGCCTGACCGGCGGCGAACAACCCGGACAGCCCGGCAGCAGCCGTACCGTCGCCCGGGCCGCCGACCGACGCCCCGGTGGCGTCGACCCGGATGCCGCCCATGGTGTAATGGGCAGCGGGGCGGACCTCCCAGGATTCTTCGCAACGCACCGCCGGCTTGCTGAGGGCCTGGCGGGCCGTGCGGTAGGCCGAGGGCATGGAGGTTTCCAGATAGCGCATGAAGCCCTTGCCGGACCGGGGCAGGCGGGCGTTCGCCGTGAGGTCCAGATAAGCGCCGCCGCCGTCCGTGCCGCGGCCGTCAGCGACGGCGCGCATGATGGCGGCGGAACATTCGGCGCGGGTGCGCAGATAGACGCCGTCCAGGATGACCTTGCCGTGGCGGTCGCGCAGCACGCCGAGGAAGCTGGCCGTCGACGGCTCGCCGACCAGCAACCCTTCATAGGACGCGGGGGCGGTCAGGCAGAACGGCAGGAACTGCACCTGTTCCATATCGACCAGGTCGGCCCCGGCGCGGGCGGCGGCGGCATAACCGTCGCCCGTGTTGCCGCGCATGGTGTCGGTCTTGGGAAAGTAGAGCGTGTTGAGCCCACCGGACGCCATCACCACGGCGGACGCCCGCACGGCGACCAGCGTCCCCGTCGCGGCATGGTAGACAAGGCCGCCCGCGACCCGCCCCGGGGCGCCGTTTTCGGCCTCCGCCACGGCGAGGTCGAGGAACCAGGCATCTTCCAGGTAGTCGATCTGCGCCCCCTCGACCACGGCGTCCCAGGCGGCATGGCTGAAGGCGACCCCGGCATTCTTATGCCCGACCGAACGCGCCACCGTATGCCCGCCCTTGGCCAGGGGCCGGGCAAAGGGGCCCTGGCGGTCCCGGTTGATCTTGGGCCGCAGGCCGTGGGCCCGGTACCAGTCATAGGCGGGACGGCTGTCCTTGGCATAGGCGTCGGTCAGGGCCGGCAGCGGCAGGTCCGCGCCGGATACCCGCAGATTGTCGGACAGTTCCTGTTCCGTATCCGCGTCGCTGACCGTGCCGCGAACGGTCGCGTTGCCTTCGGAAATTTTGGTGTCGGAACAGGCGATGGGATCCTTGGACACGACCAGCACCCGGGCGCCCTCGGCCGCCGCCGCGTCGGCGGCGGCACTGCCGGCGCCGCCCGAACCGACCACGATCACGTCGTAGTCACGCCATTCAACCTCAATCGTCACCGACCTTGCCTCCCAGCCATGCGTCGCGTCATTCGGGGGACATTTCAACGCGATCAGGGGCGGTGATGGCAAGGAAATTCCCAGCGCCGCACGCAGAAGACTGGCCGCAAGGCGCTGACCAGGGTGCTCAGCCGCAGGTCAGAGCAGCATCGACCGTTCGGCCGCGGAAATACCAGGAGGGGTCGACGAACACGCCGTAGCGTCCGGTTACGCCTGGCTGTCCCTTGACCGTAAAGGATGAAACCTGTTTGGCGCCAAGTTGCACACGCCGGGTCTTCACGACCTGGTTGTCCGCATCCAGGCGAAACACGGTGATGTTGCCGAGGGCCGGGAAGGGCGCCCCCATGTTGGCGACCTTGAATTGTGCCTCCGCCCCGTCGCAGGACGTCATGATGACCAGGTCGTGGGGCGGCCGCGGCGGGTTGGCGACCAGGCTGCGGAGTTGCAGGCGGGCCTGCTGCGGCGCCGGTGGTGTTTCGGGAGCTTTGGTCGCGCCGGCGGTGGCGGCCTTCGGCACCACCGCAACCTGCGTTCCCCCGGCCGCCGTCGCGAAATCGTTCAGGTTTGCGGCCGAGGCCTCGATGACTGTTTCCGGCCGGCGGCTCAGGCAGCGCAACACCCGCAGGCGTTTGCGCGCCATGGCGATATAGTGGTTCAGATCGCTTCCCGTAAGGTCGACCCGGCCGCCGTCGTGCCTTACCGGCAGCGCCTTGCCCGCCCGGGCCAGGGCGTCGATCCGGCGGATGCGGTCGGCCTGCAGCTGGATATAGCGCGACCAGTCCCCGGCGAACTTACGGTCGACATAGTCGATGACCCGCTCATGGCTGACGGCACCGACGTAGGGATCGCTGGGGAAGGGGTCGCAGGTGTCCGCGGCGGCGGCCCCGGCGGCGGCGAACAGCATCGCGCCAAGCCCCGCCAAGACCAGCGGGAACCGCCGGCGGCGGGTCGCAGAAAATACAATGATATTCATCCGTGCAGGCATCGGGCGAACACCCTTAATCCGAGTTCGCCTGTCTTATGGGGAATGAACCTGACGTCTGCCTGACGGCGGCGGATTTAATGGCCGGGGCGCTGCGCCCGCCGGTCCCTAGACCGGCTGACCCGGAAAGGCCAATTCGTGGGTATTGTTCCAGTCGTCGCCGACATAGTTGACGATCAGGGTCTGGCGCACGCCGGTGATCGGCTTGCGGCGGAAGCCGTGCCAGGTGTCGGTCCCCGGCACGAACACCAGGGCCCGGTTCCGGCGGTGCGGGGTCGGGCCGAAGTAGTCTTCTTCCTTGGGCCCGGAAAAGATGTCCGTGCCCCAGTCCTCGCCCTCGGGCGCCTGGGACAGATAGACCAGCAGGCTCAGCTTCTTGACCGAGATGTCCTTATGCGGGTGCAGCCAGAAACCGTCGCGGTCCTGCGCGTATTCCAGGCGCAGGAAACTGCCCGCGAGGTCGATGTCGCACATCTTTTCGATGCGCTTGACCGTGGCCGGGTCCTGAAAACCCTGGGCGATGTCTTCGCAGACGGTGAATTCGGCGCGGCGGCCCGGATCGAAATAGCTGCGGCTGTCGTTGTTGGCGGCGCGGGCCCCCTTTGTATATTCGACCCGGGGCGCGTCGAACGGCAGGGCGCGGAGGCCTTCCACAACCTCGTCCGTGAACACGTCGTCAAGCAGCCAGTGGGAAAACGGCTCGCGCCGCGTTTCGCAACTGTCCAGGCTGGCCTGAAGCCGCGCCGTATTGGTGGAGGGAGATGTCATGGTGCCGTCCATTTTCGTCTAGCGCAGCCCCGCTGCGGGCCGGGCTCTTCTGTTAAATGCTTCCGCGGGGTCCGTCAAACGTTGCGTCCGGGCCGTCGGGCAGCCCTTTGATAGGCCCTCCGCCGTGCGGGCGCGGTGATCTGGATCAACCGGTGATTACAGCGTTTCGCCCCGCATCAGGCGCGGCAGGTTACCGACCTCACCCATGGCATGGCGCATGAACAGCTTTTTCAACTCGGGCAGGGCGTTGACCGTGCCCAGACCCAAATCGCGGGCCAGGCGCAAGGGCGGCACGGCGTTGGAGAACAGGCGGTTGAGGGCGTCGGTCATCCCCAGCATCAGGGAATTGTCGAAACGGCGCCCGCGCTCATAATCCTCGAGCACGGCGGGCGACCCCAGGTCGAGGCCCAGGCCCTTGGCGTCGGCCAACACCTCGGCCAGCACCGCGACGTCGCGCAGGCCCATGTTCAGGCCCTGACCGGCGATCGGATGCATGCCGTGCAGGGCGTCACCGGCCAGGGCGAAGCGCGGTGCCGTGGCGCGCTCGGCAACCAGCAGGGACAGCGGGTAGCTCCAACGCGGGCCGACCAAGGCCAGGGAGCCCAGGAAGTCGCCAAAGCGGAGCGCCAGTTCGGCCAGGAAATCATCGTCATCGAGCGCCATCAGGGCCGGGGCCAGGGCGTCCCGTTCCGTCCACACCAGGGACGACTGGTGTTGCTCGCGGCCCGTCTCCCCCTTGATCGGCAGGATCGCGAAGGGCCCCGCGGCCAGGAAATGTTCATGGGCGACGAACCCGTGGGGCCGTTCGTGATCGACCGTGCAGACGATGCCCGTCTGGCCGTAATCCCATCCCGTGGTGCGGATGCCGGCCCAGGTACGGGTCCGCGACGTGCGGCCGTCGGCGCCGACGATCAGGCGGGCCCCCAGGGTCCGCCCGTCGGCAAGCGTCAACCGGGCGTCGGCGGAATCCAGGTCCATGGCCGCAATCCCGGCGGGGGCGACGACGGTCAGGTTACGGGCCGCGCGCTGCGCGTCATAAAGGGCGCGGCGCAGATGACGGTTTTCGATCATGTAGCCGAAGGGGGCGTCGCCGACCAGGCTGTGGTCGTAATGCAGGAACAGCAGGGAGCCCGCATCGGCGACCCGGATGTCCCGGATCGGCGACGACCGGGGGCCCAGATGGTCCCACAGGCCCGCCGCCACCAGCACCCGGTGGGTTGCCAGCGCGATGGCCGAGGCACGGCCGTCGAACCCCGCGTCGAGCCCGGCCGCCGGATCGGCGCGGTCGACCAGGATGACGGAAAACCCGGCATTCGCCAGCAGCACGGCGAGGGTGCCGCCGACCAGACCGCCGCCGACAATCGCCACATCGGCCAAGACGTCGGCCGTTCCGCCGTCCGTCGCCCTGTCGGTCGTCACCTGCCCATTACGGGTCCCACTGCGGGTCATGAAATACGCCTTTGCCGCTGCCGTTGGGCGCCGGAAAGTCCCCGCCCGCCTTGCGGCCAAGAATCACCCCGCCGGCGCGGAATGTCCAGACACCGAAAATGGTTAATAAATAAGCAAATATGGTTTTTTGAACAAATAATATGCATCAATATTCATCTTTCCGGCAACCCCGGACTCCTTAATGGGCTGATATTAAACAATAAAACAACTTGTATGGATTCCGGCACGGTTCTTGAAATTGTGCGCTGCGAAATCGGGCCA
>TARA_R110002124_G_scaffold170608_10_pt1 | contig 34300 bp, 30 predicted proteins | sample TARA_R110002124 | Tara Oceans TARA_R110002124 (sample SAMEA4397445) | marine metagenome | biome: Polar Biome; feature: [SRF] surface water layer (ENVO:00010504); material: water (ENVO:00002006), including particulate matter (ENVO:01000060) such as... | depth 5 m
CACTTCCCGTAAACACGGGACAGGCTTCACCCCTGACATTGTCAGGGCGGAGAAATCCTATTACATAATCCGGGTTAAATATTTGTAACAAGTAATTGTATTATGACATAGGTGGCCGAACCTGTCGAAGTCAGCGGTGTCGGAGTCACCTTTGGCCTATTTAATGAAAATTGAAAGCTTTCGGCTTCTTGGGTCTAAGTTACGCTTTGCTAAACTTAGACCGGATCAGGATACTTCGACAAGCTCAGTAACCTGACGTACCCTGAAAAAATTGAGTAAAATTTGAAGATATGTTTTTCATTTGGCAAAGGACTATTCAATAAATTCACTTTTATTCTCTAGGTTTTTGCTAAAGCCAGATAAAACGATATTACCTTAAAAAATGGGCTGAAGCCCATCCCTATTGAATTGCCCCTGAAGGTTTGGATGGGAACCATCACTAAATAAGTCCACCGCCTACCCCGAAAAAATCTGGTATAGGCTGTGAACTTCTTATTTCATCAACTTGATGAGGAAATTGTTATTTTTTTAATCGTCATTAAGCAATAAAACCACAAGGAAATCAAGTCCAGTTAAGTACCTTCTCAGCATTGGTTCTATACAGTTTTTCCAATACATTCTCAGGGAGTTCGAGACCATAGTATCTCCACCAAACTCTACCTGGCATGTGTTCATCCCCACTTTCCAACAAACGCCACCAAGCTTGGTACATCTGTTTATCCAATCCCATATCTGTCCCAAACAAAACCCTATCACTGTACTTGGTCAAAAATTTGGCTGATGCCCTAGGTTGTCTTCCAATTTCATAATCCCTGGCAGAAATGTCCAGATAAAGATTATCGAAATCATCTAACATGGCTCCAAGGCGATTCAAGTCATTGCCCAAATTGGCCATATGACATGCGATAAAGGTGGTTTTTGGATGCTTCACCAATAACTTGGGAAGATAAGTTACCAGCTCATCATAAGTCAGGCCGTCTGTGTCATATTTATTGAACTGCTGAAATATAGGTGTCCTTTCCTGATAGACATCAGGTGGGGTCCATGCAGAAGGGTGGTCGGATTGATGAACGTTAACAGGTATATTCAATTCTCCACACTTTGCCCAGAAAGGATCCAACCTAACGTCGTCAATGTGCATTCTTTCTTCGGGCTTCAAAGACTGGTCACGAGAGACACCAAAACCCTTGTCTGTCACTTCTCCTACTCCTCTAGCGCCTAATTTATAACAACGTTCCAACTCCTTCACTGCCCTTTCAGGATAATCCGGCTTGTCAATCCCTTCCATTTCAATGCCGCAAAAAAGCTGGAACCTATCTGCGTAATCGGTCAAATAATAATCAACCATCTTGTCAAATTCTTTCCCGGTAGCCACAGTAAGCACAACTGATTTTTCTACCCCTACTTCATCCATTGTCTTCACCCAATCTTTTATGGCCTGCTTAGGATTTCCACCTTCTTCTATTTCCGTATAGTGATGAACATGTGCATCAATCACAGAAAATTTGGCTTTGGAAATAAATGTTTCCTCAGCGATAATAGTGGACTTAGGTGCATAATCCTTTACCAAAACCCCATCCATGGGACCTGGACCAACGGGCACTCCCGGACCACTCCATGCGCCATATTTCACTTTTAACCACTCAGGGTCAGAGGTCCATTCTTTAGAAAGAGGTGTTTCTATAATTTCTTGCTTCTTTGGCCCACAACCTTGAACATAACTCATCCCGGATGCACCAAGACCTAGTAAACTTGCCTTTTTTAAAAAACCTCTTCTGTTATTTTTCATTTTTATAAATCATTTAGAACACATCTTATTACCTGGAACTTACCCTACTATTTAAATAAAATAAGGGTAAAAAGGAAATAGAAAACTTTAATTTCGACTAAAAACTTTATTAAAGGCAAGCCTATAAATGGACTGGTCAATGCAAGTTTTAAATAAATTCAGCAATCGCAAAATAAGCTGTTAGCAGACTAAAGAGAATAACTGCTACCAACCCAATATTCTCTTTCAAGCCAGCCACATGTGTCTTCATAACCTCCTTGTTATTAATGAGAAGAAAAACAGGAATAGCTACTGCTGGTAGAATAAAGGCCTGAAAAGCCTGGGAAAAAACCATAATCAATGGAGGTCTGGCATCCAAGAACTGCATACCAAAACCAAACAGTATCCCGATAAATGCCAGCCACCTGTACATAGGTGACTTGATATTTCTGGGCTTCCCAGTAAAATCACTAATCAACCATGGCGCTATCAATATAATAGGGAATACAGTAGATATACCTGCACCCACAATACCCAGTATCAAGATAAAAGCAGCAAACTCTCCTCCTATTGGTTCAAATAACTTGATCATCTCAACTGTGTTATCCAGCTTCAGCCCCATCACATGCAAAGTACCTGCAGCAACTGCCATAATGATCACACTAAGCACAAACATCATGGTAGCAGATACCATAGCATCTTTTTTTTCGTTTTTGAGGTCTTGAATTCCCCATCCTTTTTCAGCTACAACAGTACTTCTAATAATAAATACAGCTGCAGAACAGGTGGTACCTGCAATGGCTGCTATCAATCTCAATACTCCAGGTTCGTCAGGAATAGATGGTGCCATGCCTGAGACAATTGTGGAAAAATCAGGTTTCAATAAAACAAAAACCACGATAAAAGAAATCACCATTAAGGCCACAAAAAATACCAATACCTTCTCAAAAATCAAGTAATTACCAAACCAGAAAAGCAGGTAAAGCGCAACCACCAAAACAGATGTAATCCAAAAGGTACTAAAACCTTCTCCTCCAAACAGTAATCTTGATCCTTCTTGAATAAGGTCGGCAATGATTCCAAAAATCCCCATCAAGGCCATTATCTCACCAACCACAAGGGCAATAATGATATAGACTGCCAGTACAGTACCGTATTTCAACTTGTTCTTGATATTAAAGAGGGCCGTATTTCCGGTAACGAGTGTAGTTTTACCATAAGCCACCATCAACACATAAGTAAACAGGCAAGATAGCACCAATGCCCAAGTCAGCATCATACCGTATTCAGCGCCCACTTTGGCCATTGTAGTAATACTTCCAGTTCCAATATTATAACCGATCAGGAATAACCCAGGACCGATTAGGCTAATGGCAAAAATGAGCTTCTTGAAGAAAACGTTGTCTTTCATAAATGAGTTAAAGTAGGATGAATTGTCTAATTATTTTTAAAAACCTTAAGATAATAAAAGCCTAGTTACTTCAGCCAACGATCAAACCAATCAAAGGCATCTCCTTGCATTTTTTTGTTGAATTGATGACCACCGGGGTAAAAGGAGCACTTGTATTTGTCTTCCGCTCCAGCTTTTTCAAAAACCGAAGAAAGTATTTTATCTGCTTCTTGCATTTCATCCAAAGAGTACAAACCGTCTTCTATTGAATTTTGCACCATGGTAGGTAATGGAACCCTCAAACCTAGAATTTCAGGAAAATCAAGTGCCTGAGGCAATCCTGGAGCAAAAGTCATCCATGTATGGGTAAAAGATTTGTGCAGAACCAAATCCTTCCAAGTAGTCATAAAACCTACGCAAACAGCACATTTTATTCGCGGGTCTAAACCTCCCGAAAAAACAGTCCTCATCCCACCACCTGAAAGGCCCCCGCAGCCAATTTTATCGGCCTGAACATCATTCCTATCACACAAAATATCCAATGCTTTCTGGTCCTCAGCCATAAAAACTCCCGGCCAGCTTGTGCCTGCACTAAAGAGTGACTTGGCCATGGTGTCTTCCTGCCCTTTCGCCCAATTGTTGTAAGCTTTGGCATTTTCTGGCAGATCAGGATTATCATCATTTAAACCCTGTCTAAGATTTTTAGGAACGTCCTTAAGCAATACCCTCCTGCTTGCAAAGGGAAAAGCATCCGGCACCATCACTACATAGCCTCTTTTGGCCACTTCGTTGGCCCAAGCCAAATCCTCATAATACATCCTTTGGTGATCTACCATCATAGGATGCCTTTCATCCCTTGTCCGGGTAATTTTTCTTTTACCGAAATATTTCCAACCCCCATGGTCATGGAAAGCCATAATCCCAGGCAATTTCCCTTTGGCATTGGCCGGCTTCAACACAATGCCCTCTGACCTACCTCCCGTAGGAAGTACCCAGCTTATTTCTTCTATGGAAAGTCCGTCATATACGTACTTCTTGTCAATAGTAACCTTTGGTGTACCGCCTAAATCAGGTGCAGCCAACTTCTCCTCAGTGATTTTTATGGCCTTATTTTTCCAATCCTCCAAACTTTCCCATTTATCTCTTCGGTAGGAATGACTGGGGATTTTACCATCTAATAAGCTGTTCGCCCATTTACCATAATCACCAATTATGCTCTTGCCCGAATCTTTAGAACCCGGAATTTGATAATTATTCCTCATACCTTGATCTACCAATGGCACCTTACTTTCGGTATCACCGAATGCTTTAACACGATTCATTAAACCTAAGCCTAAAATGCCTGATAATTTCAGAAATAACCTTCTGGTATTTTTCATTTAATGTAAATTTAAACCTCAAATTGAGCAATGACATTTTCATCCAAGCCATGGGATCTTCAAAGCCGATCTATTAAAGATTTCAACTTGTAACAGGTAACAATCAAGTATTGATTCTCCTGATCCTATCGACCTATTACATGGTCTTAACTGATCTGAAGAGTAAATAAAAGACTATATATCCAATCTAAATTTTAAATAAAAGTATCCTTGTGAAAATAATAACGGAAACGTTCTCGAATTTGCAAATAAAAAATGGCATTGCCATTCAAAAGCCTTGCATATTGCTATTATCCATTAAAAAATGGAATTAATACATCTGTTAAATCCATTTTTATTTTATTATTAATCTAACAAACCACGCATTAACCTATACACCTTCTAGCAAAACTAAATCATTAAATTGGGTGCTAATTAGGCAAAAAACCAAAAGAGAAAAAATAACCTAAATCCCTTCCAATCAAATAGATTTTCGAAAGAACAAATGAATACAATAATTGTAAAAATGGAATATATTATTAATTTTAATGAACTTTAATTCAATTCTCTTCGTAAAAGAACATGCGTCTTGATTTGAGAAAATTATTATTTATTATAGAGAAAGCCATTATTAGACAATTTCAATATTTTTTTTATATCTTGATTTAAATTATCTCATGATTCAACCGTTCAACCATATCGCCGATTTCAACAATGCGCTAACAAGGGTATTGAAGGTGGATTGGATTGTTCTCGCACACAATAAAGCCTTTATCAAATCTCCCTCTACCATATAGATCAAGGTAGGGGGCACCATGACCGGTATTTAGGCTATACACTATTCCTATTTATTATTTACTAGCAAACACCAATGAACCGTAGTGGGAGTTCCACCTTACGGCTAATGGTTGTTTTTAAAATTTAAAAACAATGAAACCTATAGTTAAAGAATCAGATTACAGTACAATTAAGAACATTATTAACAATCTTACTCCTGCCCAGAAAACCAAAGAGGTTGGACAATTGATGAATGAGTTAGAATTGGCCAAAAAGGTACCTGACAAAAAGATCCCTAAAGACGTTATTCAATTGAACTCTTATTTTGAGGTAGAGGTGGGAACCCCTGCACAAATCATTAAGATGACAATGGTGATCCCTAAAAATGCAGATTTAGCCCAACATAAGATTTCCTTATTCTCGCCTTTGTCTGTTGCCTTGATCGGGTTCCGAGAAGGAGCCTCTGTAGATTGGGTACTTCCCGGAGGACTTAGAAAGTTAAAGATTCTAAAAGTAACCAACCAAGTTCAGCAGGAATTGGTGGCCAAATAAGAAAAAAACGAACTGAGATAATTTTAATTGGAGTTAATAAAAAAGGAAATCAAATATAATAACTACTTTGCCTTGCTAAGTAAACGTTTCCAAGAGTTGTTTAAGACCATTTTGCACTAAAAAGGAACGAAAGAAGGTTGAAAGCTAGCTAAAGTAATTAGCTATTCTTGTGAAAATAAGGCAGTAAACTTTGGTTTCTATTGCAATTGAAGGAATTAACTTCTATCTTTGTGTCCCTTTTTGAGGGTGAAATGTATTTAACAAGCTAATTATTAAACATTTACACAGTGAATACTTTAAGCTATAAGACCATATCAGCGAATGACGCCACGGTGGAAAAGGAGTGGGTAGTAGTGGATGCCCAATCCCAGATACTAGGTCGATTTTCAAGTGAAGTGGCAAAAATGTTGAGAGGGAAGCACAAGCCAAACTTTACCCCTCATGTAGATTGCGGAGACAATGTTATTGTTATCAATGCCGAGAAAGTGAGACTTACCGGAAGGAAGTGGACTGAGAAGGTGTATGTTCGTCACACAGGATTCCCTGGAGGACAACGTATCGCTACTCCCAAGATCCTTTTGGAAAAATCTCCTCGAACTCTGGTAGAGAAAGCAGTAAAAGGAATGCTTCCAAAAAACAGACTTGGCAGAAAATTGTACACCAACCTGTACGTTTACGCTGGATCAGAGCATCCACACAGCGCACAGAAACCTAAAGAAGTAAAACTTTAATGCTACCCGTCAATGGAAGTAATTAACAAAATTGGAAGAAGAAAAGAATCCGTAGCCAGGATTTACGTCAAATCTGGTAACGGTAATATCACGGTAAACAAAAGGGCACTTGATAAGTACTTCCCTTTTGAGCTACACCAGATTGTGGTGAAGCAGCCCTTGGTATTGGTCAATGAGGACGGTGCCTATGACATTAATATTAATGTTGATGGTGGCGGAATCAGTGGTCAGGCAGAAGCTATTCGAATGGCAATCTCAAGAGCCCTTTGTGAAATCAACGAAGACCATAGAAGTCCGTTGAAAAAAGAAGGATTCTTAACACGTGATTCCAGAATGGTAGAACGTAAAAAACCTGGACGAAGAAAAGCAAGGAGAAGATTCCAGTTCTCTAAAAGATAATTGGGGATATATATTCCTAAATACTATAAAACAACAATTTAATAAATGGCCAATATCGAATATAAAGACTTACTGGATGCTGGTGTTCACTTCGGACACTTAACAAGAAAGTGGGATCCTAAAATGGCGCCTTATATCTTCATGGAGAAGAATGGTATCCATATCATAGATCTAAACAAAACGCTCGTTTGCCTTGAAGAAGCATCCAACGCAATCAAGCAGATCGTACGCTCAGGCAAAAAAGTTATGTTTGTAGCGACGAAAAAACAAGCCAAAGATTTAGTAGCAGAAGAAGCCAGAAGGCTTAAGATGCCTTTCATTACTGAAAGATGGCTTGGTGGTATGATGACTAATTTTGCCACCATCCGTAAATCTTTGAAGAAGATGTCAACAATAGACAAAATGTCTAAAGATGACTCTTACACTAACCTGGCGAAAAAAGAAAGGCTGATGATCAGCCGTCAAAGAGAAAAGTTGGAGAATGTATTGGGTGGTATTTCCGACCTAACACGACTTCCTGCTGCACTCTTTATTGTAGATATTAAGCGAGAGCACATTGCCCTAGCTGAAGCTAAGAAGCTTGGTATTCCTGTGTTTGCTTTGGTAGATACGAACTCTAACCCTAACGAGGTAGATTTCCCTATCCCAGCAAATGATGATGCTTTTAAATCCATTTCACTATTAGTAAAAGCTTTCGGTGCTGCTATTGAAGAAGGTTTGTCTGAACGTAAGAAAGACAAGGACGATGCTAAACTTTCTGAAGAGGAAGAAGCAAAAAAAGCAGCAGACGCTGAAACAAAAGAATAATCCACTTTGACATTTTATTTACAAAAATTGGACACTGGCACTAGCCTGCTGTTCAATTTTTGTTTTATTGTCATCACCTATATTTAATTAAACAAAAAAATATAAACCAATGGCTATTACTGCACAAGAGGTAAATAAATTGAGACAAAAAACCGGGGCCGGTATGATGGATTGTAAAAAAGCCCTTACCGAAGCTGAAGGAGATTTTGAAAAAGCTATTGATATCCTAAGAAAAAAAGGACAGAAAGTTTCTGCTTCCAGAGCTGACCGTGAAACCAAAGAAGGTGTTGTGGTAACTAGCGTAAGCGAAGATGGAAAAACGGGTACCTTGATTTCTCTTACCTGTGAAACTGACTTTGTTGCCAAAAATGAGGAGTTCTCCACATTTGCAAACGCTATACTTGCTGAAGCAGTAAAAGCAAATGCTAACAGCATTGAAGCTGTTATGGCTTTGCCTTTTGAAGGCATCACTATAGGTGAAAAAATCACTGAAATGACCGGTAAAATCGGTGAAAAAATTGAGGTGTCTCATTTCGAACAAGTAACAGGTGAAGTAGTAGAGCCTTACATACACTCTAATGGTAAATTAGGCGTATTGGTAGCACTTAGCAACACTGCTGGTGCAAATGCTTCTGATGCTGGTAAAGATGTGGCTATGCAAATTGCTGCAATGAATCCAGTAGCACTTGACAAAGATGGCGTTGATTCATCTGTTGTTGAAAGAGAAATTGAAGTTGGTAAAGATCAGGCCAGGCAAGATGGAAAGCCTGAAGCTATGTTGGAAAAAATTGCCCTTGGTAAATTGAATAAGTTCTATAAAGAGAACACTTTGCTAAGCCAGGCATTCGTAAAAGACCCTAGCAAAACAATCGCTCAATACCTTGACAGTGTAAGTAAAGGATTGACAGTGACTGATTTCAAAAGAGTTTCTATCGGATAATCCCGACAGTAAACAAACAATATTTAAAGCCTGACCTTATATTTTGGTCAGGTTTTTTTTTTATTTTTATAGCTTGTCCCGTCATGAAATAGACCGTTGATCTTCAATTGTATGATGGAATCAGGAAGCCATAACACCTAATCCTAGCTAAAGAATGGAAAAGGTGGATAGTTAATACCCCTTAAAAAGCCATAATACCCCCTATGGGCAAGTGCTAATTCAACTGATTTAACATCTCCTCTACCTTCTTTTCGAATAGGGCTTGCCATTCAGGAGCCAAAAAGGTGTCACTATCTTCCTGTGCCGCGCCTGTATTTCTTAGCTGTTCAGCAGTTGGTGCATAATAGATGTATCCATTGGTATAGCCTGCCACAAAAGTGGACGCATATTTGGATCGCTCTTTAATGTTCAATCCTATTTCAACGGTCAACTCTCCTGGAAAGGTAACCATATAAAAATCACCAATATTCACAGCTAAAATTTCAACTGGAATCATAGGTTCGCCCTGAGCCAATTCATTGTGCATTTTCACCAATGCCAAGTTGGTGTTGACCCGAATGAGTTCTTCCATGATGTAAATATTGTTTTGGTAATTTGTCATGTCATTCTTATTGACCTCATCCCAGGTCTGCAATCCACATGCTCCAATCATGGCTTCATGCATGTATCTGTAGGCATATGCTGAAGGATAAGTCGCTGAATTATTGTGTTCATCCAATAAGCCAAGAAATGTTTTTAAGTTTATATTGGTGCCACGAAAAGATTGAACCAATTTCATTTGCCTGTCCTCTAACGCTTTAATTCGGCTTTGAAAATCGGCCATGGGAAGTTCCATGCTTTCATTGATAAGGTGTATTTTACTGACTTTTTTACTAGGGATTTCCTTTAAGGCATTGAGTACGCTGAGCCCAAGCATATTTCCCAATGGTTCTGCATCTGGAGGTGTACCTACCCCTTTATAGGAGACAGGGTTAATATCTCCTCCGCACCCTTGCAGAAAAAAAGCCATGCTTCCTTCTAGATTATCCTCTATAACCTTCGAAGCAAAACCAATCATATCTGCTGTATTCCCTCCGTTTGGAACGCCTTGTATGGGGTGAACAGCGAAATTATAGATCACTGCCAAATTATCACCATTTAGCTTATCCAACCTTAAAATTCCAATCTCAGGATCAATTGGACCTATTTTGGCAATTTGTTCGTCGGGAGGAAAAGGGTAAGCTCGCCTCATATCTACTTGTTCCCCGTTGGTTAAATAAACCCTCCTATTTTCCATGATTCTATTTTCATGACCACTTCCTGAGCCTGCCTTCACTTTTACCATGTTTTCACTCGCTGCTAAAACGGCTTCTATCGTCAGTTGATCCACATCCTTCCTAACGATTCCATGGCAATGGCTGGCATTAATTAACACATTAGAGGGAGGAATGCCTAGTTTCTTTTGGATTTGACTTCGGACGGTTTTCATGAACCCTTCAGGGATGGGACCAATCCCCTCCACTGCCACAACATCAAGGGTAATAATAACCATCTTTGTAGTTCCATCATCCAAGACCATTGCTTTAGCAAAAAGAGGGTCATTGACGGCTCCTGCGTCCCTATCGGTGATGTCCATTTTGCCCACTCCTGCTCTCATTTGGGCCAATGCAGGTGAACAAAAAACAAGTATAAATAGTAATAAAAAAAATAAATTCTTCGGAAAGATCCGATCCGATTCTGAATGCGCTAAAACCAATATAAATTTCTTCATGTTTTAATTATTTGGGCGTTAAGGCAATATACCCAAATATATTTTTAATTACTCGGGTATTTCTATACTTAAATCTACTGTTATAATCATTATAAACTCTTTGCTGAATTTCGAAAAAGAGAAGAAAAGAGGGTATTGTTTTGCGTGGAAACCAAGATGGGTCTGGCTAATTCCTTTTAGATAAGGTTAAACCCGAAATATGCAATAGACATTCTATTACATAATCCGGGTTAAAAAAACCATTGTCTTCCAACTTCTATACTAAAAAATATCTCTGTATTCTATAACGTATATGCTATAATCACCTAAAATGTGGAGGATTCAAGGAAATAGAATTTTATTTAGACAATTGTTTACCCTTTGTATTTGACAAAAACACCCGAAAGTGAGGTAAGCATAGAAATAAGGAAGAACAAAAGACTAAAGGCTACAGCCACATTCTGGTCTATTCCAACATACTCATGGGCAAGAACAAAAACCAATTCTCTAGCCCCTACTCCTCCAATCGTTAGCGGTAATACAGATACAGTGCTTGAAACGAGAAACACAAAAAGGTAGGGAATTACTTGTTGTTGCACCCCTAGGCTCATTAAAATAAAATATGCACTGCACAATTGAAGGCCTTGGTTAAGAAAAGAAAAGCCTGTACTCGATGGAATGGTCCTCATGAATTGTTTAAAAAACAGCAACATCACCAAGTAAAACCCTGGGGGAATGGCCACTAATCCTAAAACACCTAGCCAAAACATAGACACCGGGAAATCCCATGGCAGATTCAGAATTAGCATTAGACAAAACATCAACCAAAGTAAAACAGCCAGTCCATTGCCTCTGTCAAGCAATACTGCACTGAGTAATTGTTTAACTGGGATTTTATGAATTTTATTTAGCAAGTAAACCTTGTAGCCATCTCCCCCTATCCCACCGGGAAGAAATAAATTGTAAAACATGCCTATGGCATACAACTTTACATTTTTCATCTCAGGAAGTTGTAGGCCTATGTCCTTGAAATAAATATTTAATCTTATAGCGCTAAAGAATTTAGAAATTACAAAAAGCACCCATGCCAGAAATAACCAACCTGGATTGGAGGATTGGATTACTTTCCAGGTAGTCTTGGTATCTATTTTGTTGAAAACCAGATACAGTGCTAAGCCGGTAAGGAAGATCTTTAGAAAAAATTTAAGCCTCTTTTTTATCACCTTGGAAAATTGCTTTCACTGTATACGTCTTTTTGTTCTGGGATTCGAAATAGGTTCTTACAATTATTTCAGCTACAATTCCAGTTGTGATTAATTGGACTCCACCCAACAACAGGATGAACCCTACCAATAGTATAGGACGTCCCCAAATATCCTCTCCCATAATTTTAAGGATAAGTAGGTAGAAATTAATCAAAACCCCACCTGTGAAAGCAAAGAGCCCCAGGGTTCCGAAAATATGTATGGGCCGCTGAAAATATTTCTGAAAGAAGAGCATCAGAATAAGATCAGCAATTACTTTAAAAGTTCTGCTTAGTCCGTATTTTGACTCTCCATGTATTCTAGGATGATGTTTGACATCTACCTCGGTCATTTTTGCACCTTCCTGCTTTGCTAAAACAGGAATAAACCTATGCAATTCGCCGTATAAACCCATATTCTGGGCAATATGCGCTTTATAAATTCTTAAACTACAGCCATAATCAGACAAATAAACCTTAGTGGTATGTCGGATCAACCAATTGGCCATTTTACTTGGTAATTTTCTAAGCACGAAGCCATCCTTTCTATTGGCTCTTCGTCCAGCTACTACATCCCAATCACCATTCCTCACCATGTCAAGCAGCATAGGTATATCGCTAGGGTCATTTTGAAGATCCCCATCCATAGTCACAATGTATTTCCCATTGGAATGGTCAATACCTGCAGCCAATGCTGTGGTCTGACCATAGTTTTTATTAAACACCAGCACACGAGTCCTGTCATTTGCTAAAAGCTTCATCTTCTCTACTGAGCGATCTGTGGAACCATCGTCCACCAAAATCAACTCATAATCTATTGCCGATAAGGCACTGTACACTGCTTCATGCAAAGGTGCAATATTACCTTCTTCATTAAAAATGGTAATGACAACGGAAATCTCTGGTTGAGTCATGATTCAAAATTTACACGAAATTAATGCTTTTTAAAAGCTGTGGCAAATTGATTGCCTAAAACCTACCCTTAAAAGATCACCAAATTGAGACATCCTTCACTTTTCCACCTTTGACCAAATAGTTAATTTGATTATATTGAATCCAAAACAAGCAATAAATGGATACAAAAGGACTTACTTTGACAATTATTCCAAAAAAAGAATAATTGTCACGCTTTTCTAGCAATGTTATCGACTGTAGCCGTTTATTAGCTAAAGTCAATCAATAACTGGTCAATTAAACAAAAGTCTTTTTTAAAATCTTTTACAATCCTAAACTAGCATACCCAATTCTCTAAATACAGCATATTATTATACCAAAAACCTAACCCTATGAATACCCAATCCAGAAGAAATGCGATCAAATCAATAGCTTTAGGAAGTAGCTTGGCCCTGATCAATCCCTACGAATTATTAGCCGCTAAAAAAGGACGAAAACTAGGTGTGGCCCTTGTAGGTCTAGGCTATTACAGCACCGATCTTTTAGCCCCAGCTTTGCAGCAGACAGAACATTGCTACCTGGCGGGCATAGTAACAGGCACTCCTGAAAAAGCAGTAGCTTGGAAAGAGAAATACCAAATCCCAGAAAAAAACATTTACAATTATGACACTTTTGACTCCATAGCAGACAATCCTGACATTGATGTAGTCTATGTGGTTTTGCCGCCTTCAATGCATGAAGAATATGTGATTAGGGCAAGCAATGCAGGAAAACATGTCTGGTGTGAAAAGCCCATGGCCGTTACCGGTAAGGAATGTCAAAACATGATCAATGCTTGTAAAAAGAACAATGTACAACTCACCATTGGCTACAGGTTGCATCATGAACCAAATACTCAAGAATACAGGTCAATCATCCAAAACAATAAGTTGGGTAAGGTGAAATATGTAAACTGTGCAGCAGGTTACAGAGAAAACAGGACCGACCATTGGAAACAGAAAAAAGAAATGGGTGGGGGCGTAATTTATGACATGGGTGTTTATGCCATTCAAGGTGCCCGATTGGGCATGAACATGGAACCTATAGCTGTGGTATCAGCCAAAGCCATCTCTACCCGACCAGAAATTTATAAAGACGGCCTAGCAGATGAAGTAACGGCAAAACTGGAATTCCCAGGGGCTGTGTTTGCGGACATAAGAACCAGCTTTGCTGAAGGTATTAATTTCATGACAGTGGAATGTGAAAAAGGAGATATCGCTTTGAAACCTTTCTCCAGCTATGGGGGAGCTAAAGGTGAAAGTCCACTGGGTAAAATCAATCATTCCTATGAAGTCCCTTGGCAACAAGCCAGTCAAATGGATGATGATGCCTTGGCCATAATAGAAAACAAAGCACCATTGGTGCCAGGTGAAGAAGGCCTCCGCGACATCCGAATTGTGGAAGCGATTCTCAAGTCTGCAAAAAAAGGTAAAAGAGTAAACCTTTAATTTGATTGGGGTCCTCTAATTCAGCAGGGCAATAAATCGTTGTTTATTGCCCTGCTGAATATTTTTTGCCTAAAATCTGGCTCTTAGGCCTCCTACTAATTAAATGCTTTATCCCGAAAATGGCATTAAACAATCTAGCAGTTCTTAAAATCGTTTCAAATTCAACGTTCTTTTAGGTAGAAAACACCTCCCAAGCATTTTATTTTTTTAATTTTACTCCTTATTCTTTTCCGCCATGAACAAAACTCCAGGATGGATTAACTCCTACGGCTTCCCTATGCTAGCATTTTTAGTATTGGTAGGTCCATTTGCGCTAGATTTTCATCTCCACTACCCAGATGAAATGTATTATACTGATGCGGCTATTCGTATGATGCAAAATGGAGACTATCTTACCACCTACCTAGGCAGTGGTGAATTACGATTTAAAAAACCCATACTGACCTATTGGTTCGTTCTTGCGGGCTTCAAGACTTTTGGTGTAGCTGCCTACTCTTCACGGATATTATTTCTTCTATTCGGTGCTGGGATAATCCCTTTGGTTTATCATATTGCTAAGATGGTAGGGAGAAGCAATAAACTCCCTATATGGTCAGCATGGATAGTTGCCACCCACCCAATTATCATATTCAGCAGTACACGTTCCATCCCAGATATTTTACTGGCTTTTTTTATGACTTTGGCTGCTGTAGGCATTACAGGCTTGTTGAAGTATGGAAATAACAGTCCCAAAAAGTACCTCTGGTTTTTTTATTTAGGATTGGCTTTTGCCTTTGAAACAAAGGGATTACCTGCTGCTGCTTTAGGTTTGGTCGCAATTGCCTATATGCTATTCAACCCTTGGCAACGCATCAAACTGATGAAATTATTGTACCTACCTGCAATTGCCCTGGCCTTGTTTATATCCTTGTTTTGGTTTGTCGCCATGTACATGAAATTCGGGTCAATTTATTTGGACTCCTTTTTAGAAGATCAAGTTGGCATGCGTGTAGGTAGCAGGATATGGATGATCGTGAAACATTTTATCTTTGCTGTGCTATTGATGGTTGGGCTCTTCCTTCCTTGGGTCAGTCTAAAAATCAAGGCGCTTCCATCAGGGTTAAAATCCATTTTCAGTCAAAACAAAGCATTCTTTGGTTTTGCTATAATCTGGACCTTATCGATCATTGGCATGACAGCGATGGTATCGACCTTCTATGAGCGCTACCTCCTACCCGTTACTCCTATCTCAGCGATTCTCCTTGCGGGGATTGTTTTGAAAACAACTCCTAGACCGACCAATGCCATGAAGCTTTGGACAAAGGTATTTTTAGGCATTAATTGGCTTGTTCTGTTTGTCGCTTTATTTGCCCATGTGGGATTAGGTAGTTCCTTTTGGATTTATGGCCAATGGATCATTGGCTTTGGTTTAAGCGTTTTGCTTTGGAAAAAAGTAAACCAACCGAATTACCAATTGCAGGTTTTGGGACTTTCTATTCTACTCTTGTTTCTCTCGGTATCATTGGTAACCCATCCCTTATCCATACCTAACCAGGGCAGACAAGTACAAGCCTATATTTCGACTCATGAAATACCTGAAAATAGCAAAATTGCCTTCCTTGGAAACTTACATTATGCTAGTAAAATAAGAATAGGGCTAGGACCGGAATTCTTCATGAAAACATTCTCTTCCTTAGAAGAAGTGCCTGAAAGTTACGCTTATTTCATTTGTGATGAACCTAATAAAAGGGCCCTGGATGGCTTGCTTCCGATTAAAGATGTTGTCAGTTTAAATTGGGATCCTAAATATATAAAGGAGATGATAATGTCCATATTAAACGGTAACACCACAGAGGAAAAGATGAAGTGGGGTAAAAAGTATTATTGGATTGAAAGATTCCCTGCTTAGATAAAAAAAAAGGGTTACCAAATGGCAACCCTTTTTTAATTTTTAATGATTATAACTATTGTTTAGATAGAACAAGTTTTTCTTTGTGCTTTTTAATTTGTCTACGAAGGGCTTCTATGGAATCATCAGCTGCCGCTTCAAAAGAGTCGTTTTGATTTTTTGCAAAAAATTGTTTACCTGGTACATTCAGTTTGATTTCCACGATTTTGTTTTCACTTTTATCATTTTTATCCAACCTCATAAAAACCTCACCATCAATGATCTGATCATAATAAGTATCTAGTTTATCTGCTTTTTTCTGAATAAAATTGGTCAACTTCTGATCAGCGACGAAATGAATTGAATGCATTTGTAATTTCATAATAATAAACGTTTAAAAGTTAAACTTAATTTTTAAGCTTTTGGATGTGCCTGTTCATACACAGCCTTAAGTTTCTCAATAGAATTATGAGTATATACCTGGGTGGCTGCTAAACTAGCATGTCCCAGAAGGTCTTTAACAGCATTTAGATCTGCTCCTTTATTTAGTAGGTGAGTTGCAAAGGTGTGTCTCATAAGGTGAGGACTACTCTTGGTATTTCGGACAAAAAGATTTAAACATTTTTTGACGATTCTATAAATCATCATGGGATAAGCTTGCTCTCTATTTAATCTAACGATAAAAAAATCATTTTCGTTTTGAATAGAAAAACATTCTTCAAAAACTTTTTTATAGCTAAGGATAGCTATTCTAAGTTCACTAGAAATAGGGATAATTCGGTATTTTTTGCCTTTGCCAAGCACTTTTATCTGTAACTGACTAAGGTCCAAAGCAGACCATCTCAATCCTATCAATTCTGACAATCTAATACCTGTGAGGTAAAGGGTTTGCATGACCATTCGGTCCCGTTGTCCCTCAAAATCATTGGCAAAATTTGCTTGCTCAAGAAGGCGATAAATTTCTTTTTCCTGGATAAAGGCAGGAAGGTTTCTGCCCTTTTTTAATGACCTTATTTTAAAAGTTGGGTCTTGGTTGATGATTTCGGAGCGCAATAAAAATTTATAGAAAGACCGTAAAGTGGCCATTTTTCTGTTTACAGTGGCGACTTCTAGCCCCTCTTCAATTAAATCCACCATCCATGCCCTGATCTCGGCATGACCAGCATCCTCCGCATTTTCCAAGCCAAAAGCTGTATTTATAAAAAGGAAAAACTGTTCCAGGTCCTTTCTATAAGCCAAGACCGTGTGTGGACTTACCCTTTTCTCGTGTTCCAGGTAGCTAATAAATGAAAAAAGCATATCGATGTTTTAGAACATCAATATGCTTAATATTTTTCGAAAAAGAAAGGTTTTCTTATTTACCTTCTTCTTCTTGCATGCGCTGCTTGTAAGCTGCTTTAATTACTTCTGTTCTTCTTGTGATAGAAGGTTTTTCAAAAGCCTGTCTGCTTCTCAATTCACGGATGACTCCTGTTTTATCAAACTTCTTCTTGAAACGCTTTAGCGCTTTCTCGATAGATTCGTTCTCTTTTACGTTAACTACGATCATATAATACACCTCCTTTCAGGGGGCAAAGGTAGAGAATCTTATTGGTAACCCCAAAACAAACACCAATCCTATTGAAATGATATAGCAAATTAGCAAAATCTGAGATGATTTACCGCTAACTAGACGCTAATCCATAGAACTTTAGGGGCCTTTACCTGACAATAATTACATGGTGAAATTGAATTCAAATTCATAATAATAATTTGAATCTTTAAGTAGATAGGACATGCACAATATATTAAGATTTATTTCTTTCTAAGAATAGGATAAAATTTTATATTTGACAATGGAAAAAATTTTAATAACTGGTGGGGCCGGATATATCGGTTCCCATACGGCGGTGGCTCTTTTGGAAGCCGGCTACCAGCCCATCATCATTGATGATTTTTCAAACTCCGAAAAAAGTGCTTTACTAGGTCTGAAAAAAATTACAGGCCAAGAGATCCCTTGTTACGAAGGTGACTGTAATGATGCTGATTTAATGGATCGGATTTTCACAGAAAACAAACTTTCTGGGGTCATTCATTTTGCCGCTTTCAAAGCTGTAGGTGAAAGCTCAATGCTTCCATTAAAATATTACAATAACAATATAAGTTCCTTATTGGTACTTTTGGCTACCATGGACAAGCATAATGTGGAGAACCTTGTTTTTTCTTCCTCATGTACTGTATATGGACAGCCTGACAAATTACCTGTAAAGGAATCTACACCAAGAAAAAAGGCAGAGAGTCCTTATGGTAACACCAAAAAGATCTGCGAAGACATATTGGTAGATCAGGTCAACAGTAAAGTTGCTTTATCGGCTATTGCACTTCGTTATTTCAATCCTATTGGAGCGCACACTTCCTCAGAGATCGGAGAATTACCCTTAGGTGTTCCTTCCAACCTTGTCCCTTTTGTTACGCAAACAGGTGTGGGAATAAGAAAAGAATTGACAGTGTTTGGTGATGATTATGACACCCCTGATGGTACTTGTGTTCGAGATTACATCCATGTGATGGATTTAGCTGAAGCCCATGTAAAAGCAATTTCACACCTTAAAGGAAAAACAGCTCCATTTTATGACATTTTCAATGTGGGCACCGGCAATGGCAACACGGTAATGGATGTGATTAAAGCTTTTGAAAAAGTAAGTGGAAAACCACTTAATTATAAAGTTGGTCCAAGAAGGCCTGGTGATGTGGTAAAAGTTTGGGCTGACACCTCAAAAATAAACCAAGAATTAAATTGGAAGGCACGATTCAACTTAGAGGAAGCCTTAAGAGACAGTTGGAACTGGCAGCTGGCACTCTCCAAAAAATAAAAAAATAACCTTATGATAAAAAATATCTTCAGACTATTTGCTTTGCTATTGGTACTCCCATCGATGGCATTTCAGGCAAAAAAGGACCCAAAACCCGTTGATCAAGTTTACCCACTTTTGGATGCTGCAAATTCAAGGTGGTTTTACTTTAGTGCTGCCACCCGTCCCTTTGGGATGGTCAATTTAAGCCCTGACCATACAATAGATGGCGCTTGGGGCAGTGGCTATCGTTACAATGAGGACACCGTAAAAGGGTTCAGCCATATCCATGCCTGGCAAATGTCTGGTGTATCTGTAATGCCGGTGAGTTTCTCCAAAACTCCAGAGGAGTTATTGGAGGATTATTACTCTGCTTATGACAGAGACAAAGAAGTAATTAAACCCGGTTATCATAAGGTTTATTTAAATCGCTATGACATTACCGCAGAATTAACTGCCACGCACAGGGTAGGTCTTCACAAATACAATTTCTCAAAAGGCAGCAATCAGGCAGTCCTTTTTCATCTTGACGGGGTTTTAGGACCTAGTAAAATGATAGATGGCAGCCTGAAGCAGCTTTCTCCCTATATTTTGGAAGGACAAGTTACCAATTCTCCTACTTCAAGGAGACCCAATACTTTGACCGTCTATTTTCAGGTAGAGTTTGATCAGCCAATTGAAAACTGGGTTGACAACAATCAATCGCCTCATAAAATAGTGACTTTTGGTGAAAGCAAAGGTCAACCTTTACAAATGAAGGTGGCACTATCCTATACGAGCGCTGAAAACGCGGCCCTCAATATGGCCGAAGAACTTCCTCACTGGAATTTTGACAAAGTTGTAAAAGAGACTCAGGACACTTGGAATGAACTCTTAGGCAGAATAGAGATAGAAGGCAATACGGAGACTCAACAAAGGCGTTTTTATACTGATTTATGGAAAGCACTGCAAGGCAGAAGGACAATAAATGATGTCAATGGCGCCTATCCAGACAATACTGGAGACACCTTCAGAATTGGACAATTACCTGTAAATGACCAAGGAAAACCCTTGTTCAGACATTTTAACTCAGATTCTTTTTGGGGGGCACAGTGGACCATTAGTGTCTTATGGGGCTTGGTATACCCTGAGATAGCAGAAGAGTTTGCCAATAGCTTCCTTCAATATTACAAAGATGGTGGATTGATCCCACGTGGTCCTTCAGGGGGTAATTATACCTATGTAATGACTGGTGCCTCAAGCACACCGTTTTTTGTGGGATTGTATCAAAAAGGAATTCGTGGGTTTGATGTGGATTTGGCCTATGAAGGCCTTCGTAAAAACCACCTATCAGGAGGCATGATGAGCAGGTCTGGCTATGAGCACAAAACGGATAAGGGAGGCAATGTAGAAGACTATATCAGCAAAGGATATGTGCCCTACCCCAATCCAAGAGGTCGCTTTGGAGGTCATGAACAAGGCGCAGGGCAAACTTTAGAGTACAGTTATCAAGACTGGACTTTGGCACAGTTGGCGCTTGCCTTGGGCAAAAAAGAGGATGCAGAAAACTTTTTGGCACGTTCTGCCAATTACAAGAACCTCTATGATGAACAAACAGGCTGGATTAGACCTAAGGACGTGGATGGAAACTGGTTTAGTCCATTTGACCCTTATAACTATGCAAAAGGCTATGTGGAAGCAAATGGTGCTCAGTTTACCTGGTTTGTACCTCACGATATTGCAGGCTTGGCCACGCTTATGGGCGGAAAAGAAAAAGCTGCAGCTCGACTGAATGAACAATTTGAAGAAGCCGAGAAACTAGGTTTTACTTCTGGCACCTCTCATTCACTTGAAACACATCCAGAGTACAGGAGGATTCCTATTAATTACGGCAATCAACCTTCCATGCAAACGGCCTACATTTTCAATTACCTGGATCGGCCTGACCTGACCCAATATTGGTCAAGAAAAGTTTTGGACAAAGCCTTTTCAGGATTATCTCCTGAAAGTGGCTTTAATGGAGATGAAGATCAGGGACTAATGGGTTCACTCTCTGTTTTGATGAAACTAGGATTGTTCCAGATGAATGCCGGGACAGAAGAAAATCCTATTTATGAATTGGGAAGCCCAATTTTCAACAAGGCAGTCATCCACCTTAACCCTAAATATTACTCAGGTAAATCCATTACAATTCTGGCCGAAAACAACGGTCCGAAAAATTATTTCATCTCCAAAAAGACCTTTAATGGCAAACCAATCAAGGACATTGGTATTCGCCATGGAGATTTAACCAAAGGAGGTATTTTAAAACTTCAAATGAGTTCAAAATCCAAATAAATAAAAAAGGGGGCTAAGTTTGGCCCCCTTTTTTATTACCCGGATAATGCAATTGCGCTTTACTGATTCTCCACTCATCTTGTTTCCAAGTGAAATAGAAGTGCTATTGCCTAATAAGAATTTATTTTTTAGGATAGTGAATTTTCACCAAATCCTGAATTTCTCCCCAAGGTTTTTGCATCCTTGCCATGGTAAAGACATTTGCATCTTTGTCTATGGCAATGGCATTCACATAGGTAGGAATGCTACCATCCTCATAAAATACCGGACCATGGTCGGTATAAGTATTGGTAGGCAGGTGATAAGTTACCAAATGCAAGTTCTCGAGATTTTTGGCCGCTCCTTTGGCTATCTGCTTGGTTCCATCATTTGGTGGCCTATCAGTCAAAGGACCTCCAGTAAGGTAATACAAGGTCTCTTTATCTGGTCCTAAATCAAAACCTAAATAGCCATAACTGAATTGGTCATACATGCCCATTCGCTTGGATGGAAGGGAGGACAACCTTTCTATTAGTTCAATTTTTGAATTTTTGGGATCGAATTTAAAAAGGTAATTGGAGTTTCCATGAATACCATAAGCGACATTGTCTTCATCATGCCAGAATATTCTTCTCCAGTTATACCCCATATTGCCAGGTACTTTTGGGTCATAGCTTCCGAAAAAATCCCTTCTCATATTAACATCTTCTAATTTAGCAGGTCCATCCATGCTATTAGGACTGTAGCAAAAGATATTCCCATCAGAAGTCGTATAATAGACATTGCCATTTTCAGGGCTAACCAATATAGACCTGCACAAGACCCTATAGTCTTCACCAACTACTCCTGCTTCACCTTTTTCAGAGATTGGCCCAAAGTTTTTCAAATCACTGGTATTCAAATCCAGATGCAAGAAATTCCCGCTTGGCCAAGTGAGGGCATAAATTTGATTCCTTTCGGTATCCATGGTCATGGTAAGCACTCCTTCACCATCAGGTACGATAGCAAGGTCTTCCATCACCTTATTCTCCATATCCCAGCTTAGAAAATGACCTCCAAGGTAGTTCTCTACACCCTCCATAGGGTTGACAGGAAGTCTCTCCATGTCATCGATCATTTCATACACACCGATATGAGTACCGAAATACAATTTGCCATCTTTTTCAAAAAAGGGAACATGGCTTTTTCCTTGCGGAATAGTATTGCTATCTATTTCACCACAAGCCTCAGAAAGGTCTGCTAACCACTCAATCTTATAAGTCTCCGGATCAAGACTATAAAGTTGACCCGCTTTTGTAAGCGACTCAGATGACAAAACATAATAAATTTTCCCATCAGAGGCACTGCTTAATGCCTGGTAGGTATCATGGGCTATTTCAAAACCTGAATAATAAGGTTGGGCCAATAGCCCCTTGTTTTTAGTATTTGATTCCAATTGTATAGTTGGTTTTATTTATGGTAATAATTTATCCTTTATAGTTAAGTAATTCCTCAGCATTCTCATGGATTTTCATAATGGCATTGGCTATGTCATCCATATCAGACTGGCTGCCTAATAACATACTCTGCGAAAGCCAAACAGCCTCCTCATTGCACAATTTATCGGTTATTGGGCATTGGTTATTGGCTACGTAATTGTCGAAATCCAATTCATTTGCCTGGTACATTCTTCGGTAATTTTTTGAAGTAAATGCATCCTTTATATACAATTTATCATTTAGCGGAATGTAACCACTTGAGCAAGGAATTCCTTCAGCTCTTAAGGCCTTTAGGAAAACATCTCTCGAAAGCCCTTTAAAGCCTTCACTATGAAATCTAAAAGGGAAAAGGTGAAAGACTGCACGAGTCACATTGGGATACAGCACATAAGTACTAAGCCCTGAAACTCCTTCTAATTTCTGCTTAAGGTAAGATGCATTTGTTTCCCTCAATTGGGTTTCACTATCCAGCCTTTGCAATTGACTTAAGCCGATGGCTGCCTGGTATTCGGTAAGCCGAATCTTTGTCCCCGCTATAACGGCACCTTGATTGACGGCTCCTACCAAAGAGCCATAAGCATAACCATAATTATGGTAGGAAAAACACCTGTCCATAAAATCATCATCATCACTTACAATGGCTCCACCTTCACCCATAGGTAAATTCTTGGAGTTTTGAAAACTAAAACATCCAGCGAGTCCAAATGTACCTACTTTCTTGTGGTTTATTTCTGCCAACCAACCCTGGCAAGCATCTTCGATAACCACGAGGTCATTTTCTTTGGCTATGGCCATAATACTGTCCATATCTGCAGGTAAACCTAAAATATGTACTGGTAAAATAGCTTTGGTTCTACTGGTAATTTTCTTCCTTATTTCAACTGGGTCGATTTGAAATGTTTCAGGGTCAGAATCTACAAATACTGGCATAGCACCCGTCTGCAAAATGGCTGCAACGCTGGCAATAAAAGTATAAGAAGAAACCAAAACCTCATCTCCTCCACCTATGTCTGCCTGCACTAATGCGGCTATTAGCGCATTGGTACCGTTAACGACAGTTAGACACCTTTTAGATCCTATGGTATTTGCCCATTTATCCTCAAACTCTTTTACTACTCCGGATCTGGACCAAACCCCACTCCTCAACACATCCAGAACTCTAGACTCATCTGTGTCAGGATTCCACCTTGGCCAAGACGGCCATGAAGCAGTTCTTACAGGTTTACCTCCTATAAGTGCAGGTTTTACCTCCGTTTGGATGAAGGTAAACCCCATCAATGCTCCTGTACCAACAAGGGCATTGGTTTTTACAAAATCTCTTCTCGTGTATTTCATGATTAGATGGCTTTAATAGTGAAATTATGCAAAAACAAGGAGAAAACCTGATCTAAGCAGGTAAAGGTTAAAAAAAAGACCACAATCATGCTTATCCAGCTAAAATGAAAAAGGGGTTAATCGTAGATTGCAAGGCATAATTCCTCATGTTTAGTAAAAACACAATCGACTGATAAACAGATAATAGACACTTATTTATCAACTACTGCCCTGTCATACCTATACAAGACTGGATTTACCCTTAATTTTTTCTCGCTTAATGTAAAATAAGTATTTCCTTCTGGTGAAAATGCTATGGCCTCACCTTGTGGTTCAGGCTCATAAGGAAGTAAAGTGGCCTTCCCTGACAATGTTTGTTCCAATGTTTCACCTTCTGTTCTCTCCCAGTAATAAACTACCCAATAATTTTTTATAAGCACCTGTGAACCATCGGCAGAAACATCCCCTCCTACCGAAAGCGTAATAGGCAATTGCATTACTTTTTCTAATTCAACAGTATGCCCATCCTTCAGCAAATCCCCTGCAGCCTTATAAAGTGTGTTTTTTGCTTCTCTTTTAGTTAGAATAAATAGATCTCCGCTGATGGGATCTACCAGTAAAGTCTCAGTATCTTTTGGCCCATCAGGGAAAATCAGCTTAATGATTTCTGGCGAAACGGTCATCTCTTTTTCCAAGCTCTCCGGCTCAGGAATCCTGTATATGATCAACTCCTCAAATTTTCCGAAATTGTCACCAATATCTCCAATATACAAATAGGATTTCTCCTCTTCTGGCCCTGGTCCAAAAGCCAAATCTTCCCAGTCACGATTCTCCACCCCTTCCAACCTTATGGTTCCAAGAAAAGTACCTAAAGTATCCAAAATATAAACCTCAGGCTCACCACCACTATCATTGTGAACGTAAATCCAAGATGGGTTTTTTCTGGAAACAGCCATTCCGCTGGTTTCTTCAATAAACTCCTCGCCAATCAGTGCTACTTTTTTAGGCCCAGTAAAATAGGTGTAGGCTATCTGTGGATTGATCTTCATATCATATTTTTTCTGAAGTTTTTCAGAAAGTAAAAATGGTATGATGGAAAGTATAAAAAATAGCTTTAATAGCATTTCAATAAAAAAACTCATTTTAGCGTATTATTGAGCATATGACACAAACTAAACAAGACAACTCACTCTATCCGTCTAATCAACTATTGGCATCGAATGGTTACGGATAGCAATAAATATTAACTCTTTGCAGCTAAAAAAAGTTCATGTTCAGGCAACTACAGGCTCTGTCCCTAAAAAGATCTAACCATAAAAAAGGACAGTGATAAACACTGTCCTTTTACTATTTTAATCCAAAACTGGTTTTAGTCAGCTTTTTCTTTTTTGTTCACTTTAATCTCCAGCTCCTCACCTTCACCGGAATAATCTGCAAGGATAACATCCCCTTCAGACAATTCTCCTTTCAGGATTTCCTCAGCCAAAGCATCTTCAAGGTACTTTTGAATCGCTCTGTTCAATGGCCTTGCACCGTATTGTTTGTCATAGCCTTTCTCGGAAAGGAAATCTTTTGCTTTCTCAGAAAGTTCAATGGTATAACCCAAATCAGTAATTCTGGCAAACAACTTCGTTAAACTGATATCTATAATTTTATGGATATGCTCCTTGTTCAACGAATTAAAGATGACCACATCATCCAACCTGTTCAAAAACTCAGGGCTAAATGCTTTTTTAAGGGCATTCTGAATAGTAGACTTCATCACCTCATCCATATTCTCTTCCTTGGCCTTGGATGCAAAACCTATACCTGCGCCGAAGTCTTTAAGATCCCGTACACCAATATTGGATGTCATGATGATAATGGTATTTCTGAAATCGACTCTTCTACCAAGCCCATCGGTTAACACACCATCGTCAAGGACCTGCAAAAGGATATTGAATACATCAGGATGCGCTTTTTCTATCTCATCTAATAAGACTACAGAATAAGGTTTTCTTCTGACTTTTTCAGTCAATTGACCACCTTCTTCGTAGCCCACATAGCCTGGAGGCGCTCCTACCAAACGAGAAACACTGAATTTCTCCATGTATTCAGACATGTCAATTCTCACTAGAGAATCGTCCTTGTCAAACAAGTAAGTAGCCAACATTTTAGCTAATTCTGTTTTCCCTACCCCCGTAGGTCCAAGGAAGACAAAAGAACCAATAGGCTTCTTAGGATCTTTCAGTCCTACCCTAGTACGTTGTATGGCCTTGGTTAACTTTTTAATGGCTTCATCCTGACCTACCACTTTACCTTTCAGTTCCTCGCCCATATTGAGCAACTTGGCGCCTTCATTCTGAGCTATTCTTCTGGCAGGTATACCTGTCATCATTGCAATCACCTCAGCTACATTGTCTTCTTCAACAGCATAACGTTTGGTTTTACTTTCTTCTTCCCACTTGGCCTTGGCGTTTTCCAATTGCTCAAGAAGCTTTTTCTCTTTGTCTCTAAGTTGAGCAGCCTCTTCGTATTTTTGGCTTTTAACTACTCGGTTTTTCTCGACTTTTATCTTTTCTACCTCGTCTTCGAGTTTTAGAATATTTTCAGGAACGTGAATGTTTTTGATATGCACCCTTGCACCTGCTTCATCTAAAATATCGATTGCCTTATCTGGAAGAAAACGATCAGAAATGTATCTATCTGAAAGATTAACACATGCATTAATGGCCTCCGGCGTATAAATTACATTGTGATGATCTTCGTATTTATCCTTGATATTTTCTAAGATTTGAATGGTTTCTTCAGGAGAGGTAGCATCTACCATCACCATCTGAAATCTTCTGGCCAAAGCCCCATCTTTTTCAATATACTGTCTGTATTCGTCCAAAGTCGTCGCTCCTATACATTGAATTTCTCCCCTTGCCAATGCAGGTTTGAACATATTGGATGCGTCTAGGGAACCACTGGCTCCACCAGCTCCAACGATAGTATGTAGCTCATCTATAAACAAGATGACATTTGGAGATTTTTCAAGCTCGTTCATTACGGCTTTCATTCTTTCTTCAAATTGACCTCTGTATTTTGTTCCTGCCACTAAAGAGGCAAGATCAAGGGTCACTACTCTTTTATTGAACAGTACACGAGAAACTTTCTTCTGTATAATCCTAAGAGCTAAACCTTCTGCAATGGCTGTTTTACCAACTCCAGGTTCTCCTATTAATATAGGATTATTTTTCTTTCTCCTGGAAAGTATTTGAGCCACCCTTTCTATCTCCTTCTCTCTTCCAATGATTGGGTCCAGTTTATCTTCTTCGGCCATACGTGTAAGGTCTCTACCGAAATTATCCAAAACAGGAGTTCTGGATTTTTCTGTAGTTCCTTTTGCACTGCCTGAGGAGCCACCTGAAGCCCCAAATAATTTGGATCCTTCTTCATCAGGATCATCGGCCTCTGTACCTGATCTAGGCGTTTGGTCCGTTTGAAATTCCAACATTTCTTTTACAGTATCGTAAGTAGCGTCAAATTTTTGGAGAATCTGAGTTGCGATATTGTCCTCATCCCTTAGTATTGACAGCAACAAATGCTCAGTACCTATTAGTTGGCTTTTGAAAATTTTTGCTTCCAGATAAGTGATTTTCAACACTTTTTCTGACTGTCTAGTTAAGGGTATATTGGCCAGGTTTTTCACATTGTGATTGGCTGTACCCTTTACTGCTCGCTCCACGGCGTTTCTCAACTCATCCAACGGAACACCCAACTTCTTTAGAATGGAAACAGCTACACCTTCACCTTCACGGATCATTCCTAACAAGAGGTGCTCTGTACCGATGTAATCATGACCCAAGCGCAAAGCTTCTTCGCGGCTAAGAGAGATCACCTCTTTTACTCTGTTTGAAAATTTTGCTTCCATTATATATATCCTTTCTTATGGTAATATTTCAATTCTCAATTTAATACAAATGAATTTGTTTTTAAACACAACTTTTTCACTTATTGTTCAATTACTTTCGGGAAAGGTTCAAAACTTCGTTAGCTGCCGGCCCCTCACAAAACAACAAATCCACAATAGACAGGTTAGAAACAAAGTTTGGGCCAAAAATTTGCATGTAAGGATAAGGCTTATACACCAAATCACTGCTTGTCAACAACTTAGGATGAATAATCCCTCTTAAGTCATTTTTTTGGTCACCTTCCTCTTCCTTTTCCTTTACTACCAAACTGACATTCCATCGTAAAAATTTAAGACAAAGTGTCAGTAAATCTAAATTTAAATCTATCAAAAAATTTGGCTTGCGCAAATAAATTTGCTCTAAATCGTCATAAAAATACTCAAAAAATGGGGATTTCCCATAGGCACTTTTTATCCCTCTCAGGTGAACGTTCAACCATTTTTGATGATAATCTATTTTAACGTCTTTTAAGGCAAGCTTTTTCCTTAATCCATGTACTGGAACTATTAAGGTTTCCCTTTTATTTGTAAGCAGAATCTCTGCCTTATTCACGTAAGACTGCCTACTAAGTTTTGCATCTGCATGCACATGTACTTTATCAGCACCACTAATTGCTACAAAATAGGCCAAAGGTGGCAAATAGAGCAAATCAGTTGTCATTACCTTACTTTCACTGGTCATCTTTCTCTGTTTCCCGAAAGTTAGTCCCAAGAAATGCCAGAGGCAAAGGAAATAGAGAAATTATCAGATTATTTCAGAAATATCTCCCAGGCCTTCCCTTACTACTTCAATTTGATCACCTGAACAATCAACAACTGTTGAGGCTACATTATTGCCATATCCCCCGTCAATGACTACATCTACGAGGTCTTTGTATTTTTCATAAATCAGCTCAGGATCTGTACTGTATTCTATTACATCATCCTCATCCCGGATTGAGGTGGTTAGTATAGGCTGACCAAGTTCCTTTACTAGCAATCGGGGAATACTGTGATCAGGCACTCTTATTCCTACTGTTTTTTTCTTACTATTAAGCAATTTTGGCACCTTATTGTTTGCTGCCAAAATAAAAGTATAGGGTCCCGGAAGTGCCTTTTTCATTAATTTAAATACCGGAGTACTCAGTGTTCTGGTATATTCAGAAATATTACTTAGGTCATAACATATAAACGAGAAATGCTCCTTTTTAGGTTTCACTCCTTTTATCAGACCAATTCTTTCTATTGCTTTTTGATTGAATATATCACAACCCATACCGTACACTGTGTCTGTAGGATATATGATTACTCCCCCTCTCCGAAGGACGTCTATAATCTGACTAATTTTTCGTGGGTCAGGATTTTCAGGATACAACTTTATGAATACAGCCGCCATAATTTACTTTATTTCAGCTTTGAACAGGCCAATACACTGTTTATAATTACGGTTAAATTAAGATAATTATACCGCAAATTAAAAGCCAAGTATCATTTTTAGAGGTATTTTATTTTCCATAAAAAGCAAGTGGCTGATTTAATAGTATATTTGCATCATTAAATAAACCTAAAGCGAGTTCATTTTAAAGCCTCAATTGGCCGGATAGTCAATATTTACAATGCTTACAGACAAAAAAAAGAAGTACATTTTGGTAGGGTTAGTAGCTTTTTCGGTACTGCTAACCTCCCTTAGTTTTTATTTTTATCAGGCATTCTTTTCCCCCAATATCCTGATATACAGTGATGAGCCTGCAGTATTGGAAATTCCAAAAGGCAGTACCTTTTCTCAGGTTAGGGAAAATTTGCTGGACAAAGACATCGTAAACGAAGTGGTTACCTTCAGTTTTGTGGCCAAAGTGATGAACTACTCTGAAGGAGGAGTCAAGCCCGGCCGTTATATCATTGAACCTAAACTCACAAACAGGCAACTTGTAAGCCTTCTGCGCTCAGGAAGACAAACCCCTGTTAACATAACTTTCAATAATATCCGGTTAAAAGATGAATTGGCAGAGAAAATCACCAGTAATCTAGAAATGGACAAGGAAGTTTTTCTCTCATTAATTGAGGACGAAAGTCTAATAGAGAAATACGGCTTTGACAAGCAGACCATCATGGCCATGTTCCTTCCCAATACCTATGAGGTTTATTGGAATGTCAGCCCTCAGGAACTGTTCGAAAGAATGTACAAGGAATACAAAAGGTATTGGACAGATGAAAGACTGGCCAAGGCAAAAGAGATAAACATGAGTCCCCTAGAGGTAGCGACATTGGCCTCCATCGTTCAATCGGAAACCAATAAGGCAGACGAGCGACCGGTAGTTGCCGGTGTGTACATCAATAGGTTAAAGAGAGGTATTCCCTTGCAGGCTGACCCGACCTTGCTGTTCGCCTTAAAGGACTTTACAATCAAGCGGGTACTTAACATACACAAAGAAGTAGAAAGCCCCTACAATACCTACAAATACGCAGGTTTGCCTCCGGGACCTATAGTGTTACCGGAAATAAGTTCACTAAATGCTGTGCTGAACTACCAAACCCACAACTATTTGTACTTCTGCGCTAAGGAGGATTTTTCTGGCTACCATTCCTTCGCCACCAATCTGAGGGACCATATGGTCAATGCCAGACGTTATCAAAATGCATTAAACGCAGCAAAAATTTTCAAATAAATGTTTACAAAAGAACACCAGATCAGAGTAAGGTATGCCGAAACAGACCAAATGGGTTATGTTTATTATGGCAACTATGCGACCTATTACGAAGTAGGGAGGGTCGAAGCCCTTAGGAGCGTTGGCTATTCCTACCGGGAAATGGAAGAAAGTGGTGTAATGATGCCTGTATTAGAAAACCATAGCCGTTACCTATTACCGGGGAGGTACGATGAAAATTTGACCATAAAAACCAGTATTAGGGAAATGCCAGGCGTTCGTATCCGCTTCCATTATGAAATATTTAATGAAAGCAAGGTATTGATCCATGAGGGAGAGACTTTACTCACTTTCCTAAAAACAACTTCTCACAGACCATGCCGGCCACCTGCAAGGTTTATGGAGCTATTACAACCCTATTTCAAGACAGAAGTGTGAAAGATAGGATTAACATTCTTTTAGAGAAGCTAAGCAACAAGGCACTACTCCTTAAGCCTATTCATTTTGGCAATCCTGATCAAAATCTTTATGATGTAGGAAAAATTTTCCTACATCATCTTCAAAAGGATGATGTGTTTGAAAGAGCAAGCGCCATGGCTTTTAGCTTTACTGTGGCACTCTTCCCCATGCTTATTTTCCTACTGAATATGATTCCATTTATTCAGTTCTTTTTGCATGATGTCACAACAGCCAACATACTTGTTTTTGTAAGTGAGGTATTGCCGGAAAGCATTTACAACGAGGCTGCCCCAACTATCATGGACATCATAAGCAAACCAAGACAAGGCATGCTTTCTCTGGGTTTCTTCTTTGCACTTTACTTGTCCACAAATGGGGTAATATCCATGATGAATGCCTTCAATGCAGTGTATCGAACCCGGGAATACAGGGGATTCTTTCAAACCCGATTGATTTCGGTAAGCATCGTGCTGGTATTAATCCTCAGTGTTTGTGGAGCGGTGCTTGTCATGATTTTGGGTAGTGAATTGTTGTATAAAATTTCAGAGTTTGAATTTGTCTCCAATAATATCTATTATTATTTACTGGCTTTTTTCAGGTTTTTCGTTTTACTGATCCTATTTATCATAACCAATGCTTATATATTCAGGTTTGCTCCGGCGGTAAGTAAAAAGTGGAAGTTTTTCTCTACCGGCTCTGTGGTTTCAGGTTTACTAATCACCTTGGGTTTTTTCCTATTTTCTTATTACCTGACCAATTTTGCCAGCTACAATAAATTGTATGGTTCCATAGGTACCATGTTGGCCTTGATGTTATGGCTTTGGATCACATCTATATTGGTTTTGGTTGGATTTGAAATCAATGTTAGCCTACAAAAAGCGGCAAACAAAAAGTCGCATAAAAAAACAAGTCCTTCACTTTCAAAAAATTAGCATTTTTCGCAAAAATTTTACCCCTCCAGCATTTGCTTTAATTAGAATTAGAACTACCTTTGCCTTCCGATTCACATCAAAAGAGATGTAATCAAAAATTAAAGAATAAAAGGCTTGTATTTAATTCAATGAATTAACAAGTTTTATTAAAGCATCAGACCCAACTAGAGGAGTGGCAGAGTGGTCGAATGCGGCGGTCTTGAAAACCGTTGTACCGCGAGGTACCGGGGGTTCGAATCCCTCCTCCTCTGCATAAAATAGCTAGGCAAATTGCCTGGCTATTTTTTTTTGAGTCGTCGGGAGCTACCCTGCAGGCTGGCCCCACGCTAAAACAGTCCACTGGACTGTTTTTTAACGCTCGATCCTCTCCTTCTCTGCTAAACAAAACCATAACTACCTAAAGTCTCTATAGTTACTTTTTTTTCTTGTTTAGTGCGATGGGACACCCAAGCTAAATTTTCATGATAGATTTGATATGTTTTTGGTGTTTACCAGTTGGTTTTAAAAGTAACGTGGTGTAGGTTTTAGATTTTGGCAATACACTCTTATCTGATAAATCTTTATTATTAGTTCTAAAGCCTTATTTGCTGAAAATGAAAGTTTCTTTTATTTTAAAATATTGCCAGATAATTGAAGTTTCCAACTTAAATTCCAGATTGACATGCCCAAGGATCTTATCAGGGACGACCAATTCTTTAAGAATGTTGAAAATTGTGGGCAGATTTGGGGTGAGGCTAATGTTCTTTGCTCTGGTAAAAAATGGTTGCCTGCCCTTTAAGCCGATCAATTTCTGATCTGGCTTCTCGTTCCATAGTATCCAACTCACTTCCATCCGAAGAACAACCTATAGTCTTAACAACTTTGTTGATCCTACCTACTTTTTGAATAATTTGTACACTAAAACTACCACTAGCATTTCTTTTTCGCCTGATAAACATAGGTTAAAAATATATTGAGGCACCCATTATCGCAAATTTTCGATACTGAAAAACAGAATTAAAATTTTAAACTAAAAAGCACCCGCACAAACCAGAAAAAAGGAATGGTTTCATGCAATTGTAAACATCCTGAGAACAGTTAATTTTGATTTTTTTATCCGGTTGTTCAAACATCCTTCTTCTACCCAATTCAAATGAAGTTACCATAGCCGTGGCCCTGGCATATTCAATTCCTTCTATTTTCAGCCATTTTTCCATGTCCCACTTGGCCAATTCAGATAGTTTATTGTTTGCTAGGGCAAGAATCTCCCGAGCTTTGTCGACTTGAATGTTGGCTATAGCGGCGATGATATGATAGTCTGTCATGGCAGATTTTCCCTGGTTATAAAGCATCTCTGTGGGTTCTGATAATAAATTAAAACGTTTCATAATGAGCTTACCGAGGGCACTGGAGGGCTAAATGAATGATGCGCGGGGGAGTTTTTCACTAAGCAACGGATAAATCATCTCAGTCATTCCCTTCCTATTATGCCGTAGTTCCTTGGAACATTTCAGACAATCAAACCAGATGCAGGTGAAAGAATAGCCCATACCTTTGGTAAGTCATTTGTTTGGCATTTTGCGTCTTTAACACCTAATAATTAGAATAAAAGGGGAACAATTTTTTTTCCTTCTTGCCGGATGATGCCGAATTTAAGATAGAGTAACTCTCTACATTTCAATAAAATATTTCACATTAACTCTACTTTTATCCACGAAAACAATAACTCCTTCAACACGGAAAATGGGACAACCGTGCCTTTGGATATCACGTTCTTCTTCAACTTTGCCCATGCGGTATCATTTTTTAATGCACCTAAAAATTCATGGCCCTCCCAGGTTAAAGCCTTTGGATAATAGTATTCTCCTGAATTATTGTTAAGCACTTTTGCCTCTATCAACTCTCCTTGCCACAATAATTTTAAGTGATAGTAGAATTCATGTTTTTCAACATTTTCCACGAAAACAGTGTTTTTGGGTTTGAATGGATCGGTATCCTCCTCCATCCGGAGCAGGATTTTTTTTATTAATTCCAAATCTCTTTTCATTTTCTATAGAAATTTAAATCCAATTTGAGTGCATTTCTTGCCCCATTTTACGGTACAGTTTTTTGGGTCAATTCCAACAAAACTATTCATTTTCAATTCTGCAAAATTTGTTCAAGTCAATTTCCAACAAGCTATTGACTTAATCGTCGAACTGAGTCCAATTCAATTTATGTGATTTGACTATATTTCAACTGCCTCACCGAACCTAGTACTTACCACTTTACTTTCGAAATCACTTAGGCCTTGAAAGAATCAGCCTCCAATATCCCCTGGTCCCTCCTACCCTCTCTAAAACACCTTTCTCCTTAAGGGTATTTACATGTTCTTTAGCGGTGTAGTAGTTTATCTCTAACTTTTCAGAAATTGTCTTTACTGAAACCTTTGGATCTTTTGCTATCAATTGTACGATCCCTTTTTGCTTCTCTGGCAAACCGATTGTGACGGGTATTGTGTCGGGTTCATCTC